>Ga0194055_10001237_pt1 | contig 20783 bp, 17 predicted proteins | sample SepL449m_MetaG_FD_155482 | JGI IMG/M metagenome (GOLD analysis project Ga0194055, IMG submission 155482) | Anoxic zone freshwater microbial communities from boreal shield lake in IISD Experimental Lakes Area, Ontario, Canada - Sep2016-L442-9m | ecosystem: Environmental > Aquatic > Freshwater >...
CGCCCGGCTGATCTCCAAGGCCGGTGACAGCGTCACAACCTACAGCGAGCCCTGGAACATGAACTGACCCGAGCACCACAGCGCAAGAAGGCGCTCCGGCATCAGCCGGGGCGCCTCCTGCGTTGATTGCGAATTTACTTGCGGAGCGGTTCCGGTGCGGTGTCCCGGCCGCCCAGCGAGTCGCGAATCTCGGTGAGCAGACGGGTCTGCTTGTCGGCGGCGGATTCCTCGGGGGTCTCGTTGCCCTTCGAGCGGAACTTGTTGTACGGGACGACCACCGCGAAGTAGATCGCGGCGGCGACGATCAGGAAGTTGATGAACCCCGACAGCAGCACGTTGAGGTCGACCGTCTGACCGCCGCCGATGTCGATCCGCAGAAGGCCGTACGACGTATCCTTGCCCGCACCCACGCGGCTGATCAATGGCGTGATGATGCTGTCGGTGAACTTGGTGACCAGGCCGGTGAATGCGGCGCCGATAGCCACCGCAACCGCCAGATCGACGATGTTGCCGCGGGTGATGAACTCCTTGAATCCCTTTAACACGGTGAAGCTTTTCTTTGCCGATTGGTCCGTTCTTTTCTGAACGGGCCCCGATCATTGCTGATGGGGCTGAGATCGACGACAGCGTAGCCCGCGTGTGACGCAGTTCGGCCGATCTCAGTGGATCGTCAAGGTCACGGTTTGCACCAGTGTCGCCCCGGCCAACGCGTTCGCCGAAACCGCGGGTAGGGCGACCAGAACCACTCGGTCGTTCCCCGCGCCGGGTGCCTTCGATGCCGTCGACACCGTGACCACGACCGCATTGCTCGCCACCACGCGAGGATGGGCGTCGGCGTCGGCGGCGGGCGCGCCCAGAACGTCGACGACGTCTCCTGGCCGGATCAGGTCGAGCACCGCGGCATCGGCCAGGTGCAGCGGCACCACTCTGGCATCGGGTCCGGTACTGAGTCCGGTCAGGCGCGACCCCAGGATCCGCGCGTCGGTCAGCACCTCACCGCGCCGCGACGGCCCGGCCAGCGTCGCTCCGACAACGGTGTCGACCCGGTCGGCGGCGCCGTCCGGAATCCACGCCGCGGGCCGTTCGGAGAGCGTCACGTCGTCACCACTGAGCGTCACCCCCGGGCTCAGATCCCGGGCCGCGACCACGACGGCGCGCACCATGTGGCCCGGGTCGGGACGTAACGCCGTGACGGCGGCCAGCACGACCAACAACCCCGCGGCGATCCTCCGCGCCGCCGGCGTGCGGGCGAAATCGGGTCTGATGGCTTTTGAAATCCGGTCCAGCAGAGTGGGATTCAGCGACTCGCCCATGCCGACACGGTAGAGCTCAGGGCGGCCGATAGCCGCCGTCCCCGGTGGTCGCTGTGGATAACCGCGATTGGTCTTACGAACTCGACGGCGCCGCGGGAGCCGAACTGCTCGCGGCAGAGCCGGATGCCGATGAACCCGACGAGGAATCGCTTGACGCCGTACCGCTGGATTTCTCCGATGAGGCCTTCTCCGACGAGGAAACAGGCTTCTCTGATGTCGACGAACTTGACGAGGAGCCGTTCTTGCCCGACTCGCGGCTGTCGGTGCGATAGAAGCCACTGCCCTTGAAGACGACGCCGACGGCGTTGAACAGCTTGCGAAGCCGGCCCGAGCACTGCGGGCAGGTGGTGAGTGCGTCGTCGGTGAAGGCCTGCACCGCGTCGAACCGGTGATCGCACTCGGTGCACGCGTAGCTGTAGGTCGGCACATCAACCTCCGGGGGGACTCGAAACTGTTAGCACTCTACCGCGCCAAGTGCTAGAACCGCTATCACGGTTTCGGCATTCCCAAGAGCCGGACCAGCCCGCCGCCGGGTGTGAGGGCATGGGTGACGGGCACGTCATGCGGCTCGCCGGGTAGTTCGTCGACCAGCTCACTGTCCCGCACGACGGCGACCAGCCGGATATCCGGTCCGCACAATGCCAGGCTGCGGTCGTAGAAGCCGCCGCCCCGTCCCAGGCGCACTCCGCGCCGGTCCACCGCGAGTGCGGGCACCAGGACGACATCGGCGGTTGCCACCGCCGAGGCGGACAACCACGGGCCGGCGGGCTCGCGGGTGCCGAAAGGCCCCGGCACCAGTGGGTCGGGTACGTATCGGCCCCACAGCAGCGGCAGATGTTCCCCGCCCGGTCCGGTGCGCGCCACCGGCAGTAACACCGTGCCGCAGAGCCCGTCCAGCACGTCGAGCATCGCCGGGGTGCCGGGCTCGGTCCCCATCGGGACGTACGCGCACACGGTGTCGGCGTCGCCCACCGCCTGGGCGAGGTGGCCGCAGAGTTGCTGGGACTCCTTCTGACGTACCGGGTCGGGAACCGCGCGACGGGCGGCCAGTAGTTCGCTGCGCCACTGCGACTTCGGTGCGCTACTCATAAGCACAACACTGACGGTGGCATGCGTGGGACGCCAGCCACACAGCGGGTTAGGGTTACCTCCATGGTGAGCCACCGGGTGCCCTTTCCGCGCACGGCGATCGTGCCGGCCGCTGGTCTAGGAACGCGATTTCTGCCCGCCACCAAGACCATCCCCAAAGAGTTGCTGCCGGTCGTCGACACGCCCGGAATCGAACTCGTTGCTGCGGAAGCCGCCGAAGCCGGCGCCGAACGTCTGGTCATCGTCACCTCCGAAGGCAAGGACAGTGTTGTCGCACACTTCGTCGAGGACCTGGTGCTGGAGGGGACTCTGGAGGCCCGCGGCAAAAAAGCCATGCTTGCCAAAGTCCGTCGTGCGCCCGCGCTGATCAAGGTGGAGTCGGTCATCCAGGCGGAACCGCTCGGGCTGGGTCATGCGGTGGGGTGTGTTGAATCGGTGCTCGCACCCGACGAAGATGCCGTCGCTGTGCTGCTCCCCGACGATCTGGTGCTGCCGACCGGAGTCCTGGTCACCATGGCCAAGGTGCGCGCGGAACGTGGCGGAACGGTGCTGTGCGCCATCGAGGTGGCGCCCGACGAGGTCAGTTCCTACGGCGTGTTCGATGTCGAGCCCGTTAATGGAGCCTCCAGCCCGGACATTCTCCGGGTGAAAGGGATGGTCGAGAAGCCGACGGTGGACAAGGCGCCGTCGCGCTACGCCGCGGCTGGCCGCTACCTCCTGGACCGGGCAATTTTCGACGCCCTGCGGCGAGTACCGCGCGGGGCCGGCGGAGAGATCCAGCTGACCGACGCGATCGCGCTGCTGATCGCCGAAGGCCATCCGGTCCATGTGGTGGTGCATCACGGCTCCCGACACGACCTAGGAAATCCCGGCGGCTATCTGAAGGCTGCGGTTGACTTTGCTTTGGATCGCGACGACTACGGTCCGGACTTGCGGGAGTGGTTGGTCCAACGGCTGGGCTTGCCTGACCAGTAGGCGCCGACCGGTAGTCGCTCCGTCCCGATGGCCGGCAAGGTGAGAAAGGCGCACTCGTGCGTTCGGTGGAGGAACAGCAAGCCCGGGTGACCGCTGCGGCCGTCGCGCCGCGTCCCGTCCGGCTGCCGATCGCCGAAGCCCAGGGGCTGATGTGCGCCGAGGAAGTCGTCGCCGAAGTACCGATGCCGGGCTTCGACCAGGCGGCCATCGACGGCTACGCGGTCCGCAGCGCCGACATCAGCTCCGCGGAGGACAGCGAAGTCGTGCTCCCGGTCGTCGGTGTGATCGAGGCCGGATCGCGGACGCCGAGCCGGCTGCAGCCCAGACAGGCCGCCCGCATCGAGACCGGCGCCCCGTTGCCCAACCTGGCGGACGCCGTCCTCCCGCTGCGGTGGTCCGACGCCGGTCAGGCCCGGGTCCGGGTGCTGCGCGCGGTGCGGTCCGGCGCGTACGTGCGGCGCGTCGGCAACGACGTGCAGCCCGGCGACGTGGCCGTCCGGTCCGGGGCGATCATCGGGCCGGCCCAGGTCGGTCTGCTGGCCGCGGTGGGGCGGGAGCGGGTGCTGGTGCATCCGCGGCCGAGAGTGTCGGTGATGAGCGTCGGCGCCGAACTGGTCGACATTTCCCGCACCCCCGGCAACGGCCAGATCTACGACGTGAATTCCTATGCGCTGGCCGCCGCCGCCCGCGACGCCGGCGCCGATGCGGCCCGGGTCGGCATCGTCAGCGCCGAGCCGCGGCAGCTGCGCGAGGTGATCGAGATCCAGCTCAGCCGCAGCGAAGTGGTGGTGATCGCGGGTGACGTCGCCGGTGCGGCCCGGGTCGGCATCGTCAGCGCCGAGCCGCGGCAGCTGCGCGAGGTGATCGAGATCCAGCTCAGCCGCAGCGAAGTGGTGGTGATCGCGGGTGACGTCGCCGGTGCGGCCGCCGAGGATCTGCGGGGGGTGCTGTCCGAACTCGGTGAGATGGAAGTCGCCCGGGTGGCGATGCATCCCGGATCCGTACAGGGTTTCGGGCAGCTGGGGCCGGATGGAGTCCCGACGTTCCTCCTTCCCGCCAACCCGGTCAGCGCCCTGGTGGTCTTCGAGGTGATGATTCGGCCGTTGATCCGGCTGTCGTTGGGTAAACGCCAACCCATGCGCCGCACGGTTCGGGCCCGGACCCTGACACCCGTCACGTCGGTCGCCGGCCGCACCGGTTTTCTGCGCGGCCAGCTGTTGCGCGACGAAGGCAGCGGGGAGTACCTCGTCGAGCCCATCGGGGAGTCCGCGGAGGGATCGTCGCACCTGCTCGCATCGTTGGCCGAGGCCAACTGTCTGGTCGTGGTTCCCGGTCCGGTAACGGAGATCCGAGCCGGCGAATACGTCGATGTCGCGTTCCTGGCCCAGCGGGGCTGAGCGCTCGGGTGGTCTGGTCGTGACCCTGTGGGGCCGCAACGCGGCGCATCCCGGCTGGCCGAGGCCGGTCGGCCCGCTGCGGGTGAGCGGGGGAGCGGTCCGGCTGCGTCCGGCTCGTCTGCGCGACGGCGCAGTCTGGAGCCGGGTCCGGCAGGCCGAACGGCCGAATCTGGAGCCTTGGGAACCGTCGGCAGAGCTGGATTGGGAAGAGCGCCATGCCTTTTCGTTCTGGCCGGCGATGTACGCCGGGCTGCGCGCCGAAGCCCGCAAGGGGCGCATGCTGCCCTACGTCATCGAGGTCGACGGCCGGTTCAGCGGTCAGCTGACCATCGGCAATGTCAGCCACGGAGCCCTGCGTTCGGCCTGGATCGGCTACTGGGTGTCCAGTGAGGTCACCGGCGCCGGCGTCGCCACCGGCGCGTTGGCCCTCGGGCTGGACCACTGCTTCGGCCCGGTCGGCCTGCATCGCGTCGAGGCCACCGTCCGGCCCGAGAACCACGCCAGCCGCCGGGTGCTGGCCAAAGCAGGGATGCGGGAAGAAGGCCTGCTCAGGCGGTATCTCAACGTCGACGGCGCGTGGCGAGACCACCTTCTGATGGCCATCACCGTCGAAGAAGTCGACGGCTCAGTCACCGCCGGTTTGGTGCGCCGCGGCCTGGCCCAGTGGTGATCTCGCCACCGGTCCTGTTGCAAATGTGACTTTTGGGGCTCGTGGTGCTTGTAATGAGGGAATTACACGTGTGTAATTGCCTCGGCGCGCCGTCGGTAAAAGCGGACGTCACGGACCTAGCCTGGTCGGGAAAGGAGCAGGCCTCATGCCAAGCATCCCCCAATCTCTGCTCTGGATTTCGCTTGTGGTGCTTTGGCTCTTCGTCTTGGTGCCGATGCTCATCAACAAGCGTGACACGGTGCGCCGGACCAGCGATGTCGCCCTGGCGACGCGCGTTCTGAACGGCGGCGCCAAGTCCAGGCTTATGAAGAAGAGCGGCCCTGCGGCCGGGCACCGCCACGATCCGAACTGGCAGGCCCCCAACTGGGAGGCTCAGGCCGAGGACTACCCGGACCCCTTCGACGAGGCTGAGGAATTCTCCGAGCAGGAGGACGTCATCCGCGTCTACGACGACGCCGTCCGCGAGGCGCGGATGGGCGGAAAGCGGATGCGTTCGGTGGTCGTCGTCGCGGCGATGTCCGAGCAGATCGTCTCCGAGCCGGACTACCTCGACGTCGACGTGGTCGAGGAGGATTCCGGCGCGCTGCCGGTCGGCGGCACCGGTGTGCAAGCCGGCCCGGTGCAGGAACCGGCGGCGCCGCGCGAACAGGTCGAGCCCGAGCTCGTTGACGAGCCCCTCGCCGAACCGGTCGCCGAGCCCGAGGATCTCGCCGAGCCCGAGGATCTTGCCGAGCCCGAGGATCTTGCCGGGCCCGAGGATCTCGCCGAGCCGGTGCGGGCAACGAAACCCACTGCCAGGGAACGGAACTCGAAGAAGCAAGCCCGAGTCGCCGACGAATTCGAGTACATCGAGGACTCCTCGGGTCTGGAAGAGGACGAGCCGTCGATCGCGGCGGCGTCGCTGTCGGCCAGCCGTCAGCGCCGGATGGAGAACACCACCGCCGTCGCGGTGGAGGCCCGCAAGTACCGCTTCCGCCGGCGGGTCCTGACCGCGCTGGCGGCCCTGCTGTTGCTGACCGCGGTGCTGTCCGCCGTCGTCGACTCCACGCTGTGGTGGGCGTGCGGCGCGCTCGGCGGAGTCATGGTGCTCTACCTGGGGTACCTCCGCAGACAGACCCGCATCGAAGCGCAGGTGCGCCGGCGGCGGCAACAGCGGCAAGCCCGTGTCCGTCCGTTCGCCGAGGAACCCCGCATTCGCCCGTTCGCAGAGGAAGCCGCTCCGCCGCGGCGGCCGGAGGTGGACTTCGACGAGTTCCCTACCCGGCTCCAGCGCCCGGGAGCAGTGGTGCTGGAGATCGACGACGAGGATCCGGTGTTCGAGCATCTCGACGAGCTCGCCTACAGCGGGAGCCGCTACCGTCCGACGCACGGGCCGACGGATCTGCCGAGGGCGTCGGGGCAGTAGGGACGCTCGTCCGGCCGGGCTGGTAACCTAGCGATCTACTTGGGGCTATAGCGCAGTTGGTAGCGCGTCTCGTTCGCATCGAGAAGGTCAGGGGTTCGATTCCCCTTAGCTCCACCAAAACGCGGTCGTTTCCCACGGCCTTTCAGCGGCCTTGGTCATGACTTTTTCTCGAGTCTGGACCTGCGCCCCCGCCGCAATGTGACGCATTCGTAAGCGATTCATGTGGTGTGGTGCCGACAACTGGTGCCGGCGTCCGTTATGGTTCTGTGATGTTTTGGCGCTCTTCTCGTGATCTGAGTATCAAGTTATCCGCGCTTGCGGCAGGGGCAGTTGTGGCCGCCACCGTCCTGCATGCACCGGGCGCGGACGCCAATCCGGCTGAACAACCGCTGTCCGCGGCGGGTGCCGCGCCGGCGATCGAAGCTCCTGGCCCCGCAGCAGACCCTGCGCCAGAGGCCACCCCCGCCGGGGACGCAGCGGCCGTGCCCGATGCGGTGCCTGCTCCCGAAGCAGCGCCCGCCCCCGATGCGGTGCCTGCTCCCGAAGCAGCGCCCGCCCTCGATGCGGTGCCGGCTCCCGATGCGGTGCCGGCTCCCGACGCGGCGCCCGCCCCCGATTCGGTGCCGGCTCCCGATGCGGCGCCCGCCCCCGATTCGGTGCCGGCTCCCGATGCGGTGCCGGCTCCCGACGCGGCGCCGGCTCCCGATGCAGCGCCCGCCCCGGACGCCGCACCCGTCACGGATGCGGCCGCCCAGGTGGAGGGCCCGATGATCGTTCCCGCCGCTCACGTCGACATCAATCCGCGCGCACTGCCGCCGGGTGTGGCCTCCGAACACGGCCTGCAGGTCGAAACCATCCGGGTGGAGCGCATTATCTGTGCTGACTACCCGCAGATCCACAACATCATCGGGGTGCGGCCCGACTCCAAGCCCTGGCATCCGTCCGGCCGCGCGATCGACATCATGATCCCCGACCCGGGCAGCGCTTCGGGCATCGCGCTGGGCAACGCGATCCGCGACTTCGCGCTCGGCCACGCCGCCGATCTCGGCATCATGGACGTGATCTGGCGCGGCACCTACTACACGCCGTCCGGTCCCGGCGGCGGCAACTACGGCCATTACGACCACGTCCACATCACCACCTTCGGTGGCGGCTACCCCAGCGGCGGCGAGGAGTACCTCTCCGAGGGCTGAGCCGCAGGAGGGGTCGTTACCGCGGCGCGGGGACGGTCGAGGACGGGACTGACGACGCCGGGCCCGGGCGCATCATGCCCGGCCCCATCTCGTCGGGATCCATTCCGCCGGGGCCCATCATGGAACCGCCGCGCATCATCGGGCACCCGCCATCGCGCCCCATCTGACCCTGATATCCGCGATGCCAGCCGTGATAGCCGGACGACCGACCCAGCACAAAGCCCGAGAAGAACACCACCGCAATGGTGAACACCACGCCGGCGATGATGCCGACCCAGGCCAGTGCCCGGTGCAGCCGGCGGTCGCGCTGCTCGTAAACCACCGGTCCGACCGGCACTGAATCTGTTGTCGTGTCGAGGTTTTCGCTCATGACTGCCTCCTGTCGCGTCGCACCGGAGGGCCGGTGGCCGACGAAATCGTGGGGACGGCCGCGATCGGTCCGCCCCGAGCCTCCTGTATACCCCTACCTCCCTGGGTATGTGCTGGGAGGTGGTGCCAAGCCGACGGCGCCCGGAAGGTCGGGTTCGCCGGACGGAACCCGGCAACGGGCGGCTCAGTGCTGTTTGAGGGTGCGCGCCAGCCCTTTGTTGATTGCCTTCAGCGTCGCGATACGCGCGAACTGCTTGTCATTCGCCGGAATGACGTTCCAGCGGGCCCCCTCCGAGGTCGTCCGCAACACCATCTGGTCGACGGCGGTGACGTACTCGTCCCAGCGGTCGCGGTTGCGGTAGTCCTCTTCAGTGATCTTGTGCTGCTTGTAGGGGGTGTCCTCGCGCGCCTTGAACCGGGCGAGTTGTTCCTCGGGGGAGATGTGCATCCAGAACTTCGCGACGAAATAGCCGCGTTCGACCATCTGCGCTTCAAAGTCGTTGATCTCGTCGTAGGCGCGCTGCCATTCAGCGGGTTTGGCGAATCCTTCCAGTCGCTCCACCAGCACCCGCCCGTACCAGGTCCGGTCGAAGATCACCACCCGGCCGGCCGGCGGAAGGTCGCGCCAGAACCGCCACAGGTAGTGGAACTTCCGTTCCTCCTCGGTGGGTGCGGCCACCGGGATCACCCGGTAGTCGCCGGCTTCCAGCGCACCGGTGACGCGTCGGATCACCCCGCCCTTGCCGGCGGCGTCCCAGCCCTCGAAGGCCAGCACCGTGCTGATGCCCCGCTTGCGGGCCTCCAGCGAGAGCTTCTTGAGCTTGCCCTGCTCCGCGGCCAGCTGCGCCCGGTACGCATCCCTGCTGAGGGTTTGGGTGAGGTCGACGCCGGAGAGCACGTTGGCCGCCGAGTCGTAGTCGCCGAAAACCGCCGCCGCCAGCGCCGGGCCCTGTTGCCGAGCCTCCTCGGCCAGGCGTGCGGCAAGCGCGGACAGGATGGTCTTGGCGACCGTGAGGTCGCGGTAGCGGTCGTCGGTGGATTCGACGATGGTCCACGGGGCCCCGGGCCCGCTGGTCTCGCGCAGAATGCGCTCGGCGATCGGCATGACCGGGCCGAGGGAGTCCAGGGCGGCCCAGTCGCGCTTGTCGACTTGCCAGCCCTCCTGAGCGTCCTTGGCGGCCTTCTTCAGTTTCTTCTTCTGGACGTCGGCGGGGGTATGCAGGAAGAACTTGAGGAGCAGGGCTCCGTCGGCCACCAACTCGGTCTGCATGTTCGCGATGTGCCGTAACCAAATGGAGAAGTGCGGCTCGTCGATCTCGCCCTTGGCGTGCTGGGTGGCCGCCCGCATCAGGCCGCCGACGAAGAACGATGCGCGGCCCTTCGGCGGCAGCGAACGCCAGAGCCGCCACAGTTGCGGGCGCTGGTTCTCCTCGTCGGTGGGGTCGGCGAATACCCGGGTATCGGCGAAGCGGGAGTCCATCCACTCGTTGAGCCGGTTCACCAACTCGTTGGCGGCGCGGCGATCATCACCTGCGATCCAGATGATCACCGGGAAATCCGCCGAACGCAGGTCGTACTGCGCGTTGATCAGGCCGACCCGAAGGTCGGGAATCGCCGCGTCGTATTCCTCTTTGCTGACGCTGTTACCGACCTCGCACACCTCAAGCACAACCGGACTCCCCTCTGCCGCAAAGTTAACGAAAGGTGAACAAACACCATCTCATTCCGCGGGCCGCGTGGGGGTGGTTTCTCCCGGTTACGTTGCGCTGCGTTCGTCGCTCTCCAAGGCTTCGAGCACCAGGATGCGGGCGTCCCGGGACCCGGAGACGGCGTTTTCGGTACGGCCGTTGCGCAGCAACTCGCGCAACTGCTCCTGATCGTGGCGCGCGGGGGCGGTGGTGGCGATGAAGTGCTCGATCAGGTCGACGAACCGGTCGGGGTGCTGATGGAACGGGTAGTGCCCGGAGTCGGGGAAGATGTCCAGTCGCGAACCGGGCATCGCGGCGTGCGCCATGTGTGCGTGGCTGACCGGGATCATGGCGTCCTGCTCGCCCCAAACCAGTTGCACCGGAACGGATTCCGTCAAATAACATCGGTCGAGCATGGTGACCACCTGGCCGCGCCAGTCGACCACCGCGCGCAGCGTCCGGCTGAAGGCGGCCGCGGTGGTGGGTTCGGGCAGGTCGGCCAGGATGCGCAGCGCGTTGGGGATGTCGCGCCCGATGCCGGTTGAGCCGATCACCGTGCCGAGGACCTGGCCGGCGATCTGCAGGGTGGGCAGCACCAGCGGAAGACGGAGCAGGGTGAGGGCCTCGCTGCCGCCCGGCAATGACGCCAGCCGCAGCGCGATGTTGACGTCCTTGGTGACCCCGCCGGCGCCGATCAGCACCAGCCGCTCCACCATCTGCGGGAACTGGTAGGCGAACTGCATCGCCACGCCGCCGCCCAGGGAATGGCCGACCACCGTCACCTGGTCGATGTCCAGCACGCTGAGCAGATCGCGCATGCCGTTGGCGTAGGCCGCAACGGAGTAATCCGCCCGGGGCTTATCGGACTGTCCGTGACCGAGCAGATCGGGTGCGATCACGGTGAAACGGCGGGCCAGCTTGCCGTGCACCGGCTGCCAGGCCATCGAGTTGTCCCCGATGCCGTGGATCAGCAGCAGGGCCGGGCCGGAACCCGCGATGCGAAACGCCCGCCGGTAGCCGTGAATCGTCCGAAACTGCAGCTCAGGCGTCGTAACGACGACGTCAGGCGAGGCCGGTGGAGCGAGTGAATCTGGTTCGACCTTGCGCAGTCCCATATCCATCCTTGGATCCAGGCCGGCTGATATCTCCAGCGGGTAGGAGGATCTTAAGGCTGGCTGCCCTCCACCACCACTCGACGCGGCTCTTTATTCGTTGTCGCCGCCGGTGGCCAGTGTCGCGGCCACCGTCGTCTCCCCGGCGACGTCGCGCGCCGCGGGCCACATCCAATCCCGTACCTCAGGGATGTCGTCGCCGTATTCGCGGGTGTATTCGCGGGCCTCGATGCGCTTGTCATGCATCTTCTGGCGCAGCCCGGCGTAGCGGGAGCCGAGGCTGGGCACCCGGTCGATCACGTCGATGACCAGGTGATAGCGGTCGAGGTCGTTGAGCATCACCATGTCGAACGGCGTGGTGGTGGTGCCCTCCTCCTTGTACCCGCGCACGTGGATGCGGTTGTCGTTGGTGCGCCGGTAGCACAGGCGGTGGATCAGCCACGGGTAGCCGTGGTAGGCGAAGATCACCGGCTTGTCCGCGGTGAACACCATGTCGAATTCGGAGTGCGACATGCCGTGCGGATGTTCGGATGCGTCCTGAAGGCGCATCAGGTCCACGACGTTGACGAAGCGCACCTTGAGGTCGGGGATGTGCTGACGCAGCAGGTCGGCGGCGGCCAGTGCCTCCAGGGTCGGGACGTCACCGGCGGCGGCGAGCACGACGTCGGGATCGGTGCCGTCCGGCTCGGTGCCGGCCCAGTCCCAGATGCCCACCCCGCGGGTGCAGTGCGCGACCGCCTCGTCCATCGTCAGGAAGTTCGGGTGCGGCTGCTTGCCCGCGACCACGACGTTGACGTACTGCCGCGAACGCAGGCAGTGGTCATAGGTGCTCAACAGGGTGTTGGCGTCCGGCGGCAGGTACACCCGCACCACCGAGGCGCTCTTGTTGACCACGTGGTCGATGAAGCCCGGATCCTGGTGGGAGAAGCCGTTGTGATCCTGGCGCCAAACATGGCTGGACAGAAGGTAATTCAGGCTCGCGACCGGCCGGCGCCACGGGATGTCGTCGGTCACCTTCAGCCACTTGGCGTGCTGGTTGAACATGGAGTCGATGATGTGGATGAAGGCCTCGTAGCAGTTGAACAACCCGTGCCGGCCGGTCAGCAGGTAGCCCTCCAGCCAGCCCTGCATCTGGTGCTCGGACAGCATCTCCAGGACCCGGCCGGAGCGGGCCAGGTGGTCGTCCACCTCGGGGCCGAAGAACTCGGCGTTCCACTGCTTGTCGGTGACGTCGAAGACCGCCTGCAGCCGGTTCGACGCCGTCTCGTCGGGGCCAAAGATGCGGAAGTTCTCCGGGTTGAGCCGGACCACGTCTCTGAGCCACTCGCCGAGCACGCGAGTCGCCTCGGCGAACGACCCGCCGGGTGCGGGCACGTCGACGCCGTAGTCCCGGAAATCCGGCAGGCGCAGGTCCTTCAGCAGCAGACCGCCGTTGGCGTGCGGGTTGTCGCTCATCCGCAGGTGACCCGCGGGTGCCAGGTCGGCGATCCAGTCGTGCAGCGCGCCGTTCTCGTCGAACAGTTCGCCGGCCCGGTAGGAGCCCAGCCAGTCGGCCAGGACCTGCAGATGCTCCGGGGTGTCGCGGGCGCTGGCCAGTGGCACCTGGTGCGCCCGCCACGAGCCGGTGGTCTTCTTGCCGTCGATGTAAGCCGGTCCGGTCCAGCCCTTGGGGTGGCGGAAGATGATCATCGGCCAGCGCGGACGTTCCTCGTCGCCGGCGGCAGCCCGGGCCTTGATCGCGGCGATCTCGTCGAGGACGTCGTCGAGCAGCCGGGCGAAGCGGCGGTGGGCGTCGGAATGATCGGCCGAGCCGTCGTCGGGGACTTCGAAGAAGTGCGGGTTATGTCCGTAGCCGACCATCAGGCTGCGCAACTCGTCCTGCGGAATACGGTCCAGCACAGTCGGATTGGCGATCTTGTAGCCGTTGAGGTGCAGGATCGGCAACACCACGCCGTCGTGTTTGGGATGGATGAACTTGTTGGAGTGCCAGCTGGTGGCCAGCGCGCCGGTCTCGGCCTCGCCGTCGCCGACCACCGCCGCGATCAGCAGGTCGGGGTTGTCGAACGCCGCACCGTAGGCATGCGACAGCGCGTAGCCCAGCTCGCCGCCCTCGTGGATCGACCCGGGGGTCTCCGGTGCGACGTGGGACGGGATGCCGCCGGGGAAGGAGAACTGCCGGAACAGCCGGCGCAGGCCCTCGGTGTCCTGCGTGATATCGGGGTAGTACTCGGTGTAGCTGCCGTCGAGATAGGCGTTGGCCACCAGGCCCGGGCCACCGTGGCCCGGCCCGGTGATGTAGACGGTCGACTGGCTGCGCTCCTTGATGGCCCGGTTGAGATGGGCGTAGAGGAAGTTCAGGCCCGGAGTCGTGCCCCAGTGCCCGAGCAGGCGCGGCTTGACGTCGTCGCGGGTGAGTTCGGTCCGCAGCAGCGGGTTGCTGAGCAGATAGATCTGGCCGACCGAGAGGTAGTTCGCCGCCCGGAACCAGGCGTCGATCTGCTTGACAGCGTCATCGGTCAGGTGGCCGTGTGATCCAGTGCGCCAAGCGGTTTCGGCGGTCCCTGTCATCGTCTCTCCTTCATGTTGATGATTTGAGGGTTAGCGGTGGGTTAGCGGCCCTTGATCGTGACGCGGTGGACGTCCCAGATCTCGTTGCAGTAGTCGCGGATCGAGCGGTCCGAGGAGAACTTGCCGCTGCGGGCGCTGTTGAGAATGGACATCCGCGCCCAGGCCTGCGGGTCGTGCCAGGTGCGGTCGACCTCACCCTGGCAGCGGATGTAGTCGGCGTAGTCGGCCAGCACCAGGAACGGGTCGTGGTCGACGAGGTTGGACACCAGCGGGGCGAACACCGAGCCGTCGCCGCCGGAGAAGCGGCCCTCGCTGATCAGCCGCAGCGCGGTGGCCAGTTCGGGATCGCCACCGACGACATCGCGCGGACGGTAGCCCTTGGCGAGAACTTCGCGGACCTCATCCACGGTGAGCCCGAACAGGAAGAAGTTCTCCGCACCGGCCTCCTCGCGCATCTCGACGTTGGCGCCGTCGAGGGTGCCGATGGTCAGCGCGCCGTTCATCATGAACTTCATGTTCCCGGTGCCCGAGGCCTCTTTGCCGGCCGTTGAGATCTGCTCGGACAGGTCCGCACCCGGGTAGATCAGCTGGCCGTTCTGAACGTTGAAATTCGGTACGTACGCCACTTTGAGCCGGTGATTGACGTCGGGGTCGTTGTTGATCGTCTCGCCGACGGAGTTGATCAGCTTGATGATCAGCTTGGCGATGTAGTAGCCCGGTGCGGCCTTGCCGCCGAAAATGAAAGCGCGGGGCGCGATGTCGAGACCGGGGTTCTCCTTGAGCCGGTTGTACAGCGTGATGATGTGCAGAGCATTGAGGTGCTGGCGCTTGTACTCGTGGATGCGCTTGACCTGAACGTCGAACATCCAGTCCGGATTGAGTTCGGTGCCGGTGCGAGAGTTGATGTAATCGGCGAGCCGGGCCTTGTTCTCCCGCTTGACCGCTCGCCAGCGCTGCTGGAACGACGGGTCGGTGGCGTAGTGCTCCAGGCCCCGCAGCTTCTGCAGATCAACCATCCAGCCGTCGCCGATGGTCTCGTCGAGCAGCTTGCGCAGACCCGGGTTGGACAGTCCCACGAAACGGCGCGGGGTCACCCCGTTGGTCACGTTGGTGAACCGCTCGGGCCACATCTCGTAGAAGTCTTTGAGGATGGTGGTCTTCACCAGTTCGGAGTGCATGGCCGCCACCCCGTTGACGGCGTGGCTGCCCACGGTGGCCAGATAGGCCATCCGGACGCTGCGGTTGCCGTCCTCGCCGATCAGTGACATCCGACGCACCCGCACCTCGTCGCCGGGGAACTTCGCCCGGACTTCGTCGAGGAAACGACGGTTGATTTCGTAGATGATCTCCAGATGCCGCGGCAGGAACCGCTCGAACATCGCCAGCGGCCAGGTCTCCAGCGCCTCGGGCAGCAGGGTGTGGTTGGTGTAGGCGAGGGTCTTGACGGTCAGTTCCCAGGCTTCGTCCCACGGCATGTCATGCACGTCGAGCAGCAGCCGCATCAGTTCGGCCACCGCGATCGACGGGTGAGTGTCGTTGAGCTGCACAACGACCCACTCTGACAGCTCGTGGATGGACCGTCCGGCGAGTTGGGTCAGCAGGTGCAGGATGTCCTGCAGCGAGCACGACACGAAGAAGTACTGCTGCAGCAGCCGCAGCTGCTTGCCCGCCTCGGGCTCGTCGTTGGGGTAGAGCACCTTGGTGACGTTCTCAGAAATCACCTGGTCCTCGACGGCACGGTAGTAGTCGCCGGAGTTGAAGGCCTCCAGGGCCAGTTGGTTCACGGCCTGGGCGCTCCATAGGGCCAGGGTGTTGCAGGTGTCCACGCCGTAGCCCTGGATCGGGGTGCCGTAGTAGACGCCCTTGATCAACCGCTGGGGCTCCCACCGGACCTGGGGGTCGCCGTTGTCGTCGGTGTAGTGCACGGTGTGGCCGCCCCAGCCGACCAGGTAGTTGATCTCCGGCTTGGCGATCTCCCAAGGGTTGCCGGACTGCAACCAGTTGTCGGTACGTTCCACCTGCCAGCCGTCGCGGATCTCCTGGTCGAAGATGCCGAACTCGTAGCGGATCCCGTAGCCCACGGCCGGCCGCTCCAGGGTGGCCAGCGACTCCAGGTAGCAGGCCGCCAGCCGGCCCAGACCGCCGTTGCCCAGGCCGGGTTCCTCCTCGCAGTCCAGCACCACGTTGTACTCCTGGCCGAGATCGGCCAGCGCCTGGCGGGCCTCCTCCTCCAGCCCCAGGTTGAGCAGGTTGTTGCCCAGGTGCGGTCCGAGCAGGAACTCCGCCGACAGATAGACGGCGACCTTCCGCTTGAGGTCCACGTAGGTCTGGGTGGTGTCGATCCAGTTGTCCTGCATTCGGTCGCGCACCGCCAACGCCAGGGCGTGGTAGTAGTGCTGCGGTTGCAGCAGTTGAGCCGGCCGGCCGAGGGTGTACCGCAGGTGTTCTTCGACTCCCTGGCGCAGCGAGGCCGCGGTCATCCCGGTGCGCTCGTCCTCGGAATCCTCGTCCGCAGAGGACGATCCACCGAAAAACCTGATCATGTAGTACTCCCCAAAAGTGTCCAGCCCGGCCCGTGTGCTGCGAGTATCGCACCGGGGCGGGGTTGCCACCGTGGGATCGGGTAACTGAAGGGTGAACGTTGTGAGCCGCTCTGCCGCGGCGGCGTCGGTGCCCCGGCGGTCCTTCCTGGTTGCGGTCGCCGCGTGCGCCGGAACCCTGGCCGCGGGCCTCTCCGGCTGCGGTGTGCACGGGGCGTGGTTGAGTGGGGAGGCCGCGGCCAAGCAGGCCACGGCCTAGCTCTGGAAGGATCGCTCCGTGCTGCACCGCATCGCCCGGCTGGCCATCGAGTCACCGCGCCGGGTCGTCGTCGTGGCGGCCCTGCTGGCAATCCTCATCGGCGTATTCGGGATCCCGGTCGCCGACAAGCTGTCGCCCAGCGGGTTTCAGGACCCGACCTCCGAATCGTCCCGTGCCGCGCGATTGCTCACCGACAAGTTCGACCAGGGCGATGTCCCGCTGGTCATCGTGGTCAGCGCCCCCGACGGCTACGACAGCCCAAAGGCCCGGGAAGTCGCCCAGTCGGTGATCGGATCGCTCAAAGACTCCGGACACGTCGCCGCCGTCGACTCCGCCTGGACCGCCCCGCCCCCGGCCGCGGCCGCCCTGGTCAGCACCGACAAGAAGTCCGGCCTGATCCTCACCGGCATCGTCGGCGCCGAAGCCGATCAGCAGCGCTACACCAAAGAACTCACCGACGCCGTCAGCGGCGAGCGCGACGGCGTCACGGTGCGGGCCGGCGGCACCGCCATGGTCAACCTCCAGGTCACCGAGCAGTCCAAACGTGACCTGCTGCTGCTGGAGTCGATCGTCGTCCCGTTGAGCTTTCTGGTGCTGATCTGGGTGTTCGGCGGGGTGTTCGCGGCGGCGCTGCCGATCGCGGCGGGGATCACGTCGATCCTGGGTTCGCTGGCGGTGCTCCGGACCGTCAGCTCCTTCACCCAGGTTTCGGTCTTCGCGCTCAACCTCACCACCGCGATGGGACTGGCCCTGGCCATCGACTACACGCTGCTGATGATCAGCCGCTACCGCGACGAAATCACCGGCGGCGCGACCCGGGAGCGGGCTGTGACCACGATGATGACGACCGCCGCCCGCACGGTGCTGTTCTCGGCGGTCACCGTTGCGCTGTCGATGTCGGTGATGGCCCTTTTCCCGATGAACTTCCTGAGGTCATTCGCCTACGCCGGCGTCGCGACCGTCGCACTGACCGCGCTGGCGTCGGTGATCGTCGCCCCGGCCGCGATCATGGTCCTCGGCGACCACCTGGACTCGCTGAACGTCCGGCGCGGGTTCCGTCGCCTGCTCGGCCGGCCCGAGCCCGGCCCCGTCGCGATCACCGAGCAGTTCTGGTATCGCTCATCGAAATTCGTGATGCGCCACGCCCTGCCGATCGGCCTGGCCGTGATTGCCCTGCTGGTGTTCCTCGGCGCGCCGTTCCTGAGCGTGCGCCCCGGCTTCCCCGACGACCGGGTGCTGCCGAAATCGGCGTCGGCCCATCAGGTCGGCGACATGCTGCGCAGCGACTTCGCCCTGGATTCCGATTCCGAGGTGCCGGTAGTCATCGTCGACTCCACCGCTCTGGAGCCCGCCGAACTCGACCGGTACGCCGCCGATCTGTCCAGGGTGCACGACGTGAACTCGGTGTCGGCGCCGTCCGGCAGCTTCGTGGGCGGCCGGCGCGTCGGTCCGCCGCTGGCAGCCACCGGCGAGGCCTCCGGCACCACGCTGCTGACCGTCGCCAGTTCGGTGCCGCTGTTCTCCACGCGGTCCGAGGACCAGTTGACCGCGCTGCACGCAGTGGACAGCCCCGGCGGCCGCACGGTGGAATTCACCGGGCTGGCGCAGACGAACCGGGACAGCGTCCACGCGATCACATCGCGACTTCCGCTGGTGCTCGGGCTGATCGCGGTGATCATGCTTGTCCTGCTATTCCTGCTGACCGGCAGCGTGGTGCTGCCGGTCAAGGCACTGGTCCTCAACATGCTCTCGCTGTCGGCGGCCTTTGGGGCGATGGTGTGGATCTTCCAGGACGGCCATCTGGGTGCGCTGGGAACGACGTCGACGGGCACCCTGGTGGCCAACATGCCGGTGCTGTTGTTCTGCGTGGCCTTCGGGCTGTCGATGGACTACGAGGTGTTTCTGGTCTCGCGCATCAGGGAATTCTGGCTCGAGTCACCGCAAACGGCTGCGGACAATGACGAAAGTGTGGCGCTGGGGCTGGCCCGCACCGGCCGGGTGATCACCGCCGCAGCGCTCATCATGGCGATCACGTTCTCCGCACTGGTGGCGGCCAAGGTCGCCATCATGCGTCTGTTCGGCGTCGGCCTGACGCTCGCGGTGCTGATGGACGCCACATTGGTGCGACTCGTCCTGGTTCCGGCCTTCATGCATGTGGCCGGCAAATGGAACTGGTGGGCGCCAAAACCGCTGCGGGCGCTGCACCGACGATTCGGCATCAGCGAGTCCGGCGAGCCTGGGCATACTGGATAGGTGAATAACAACCTGTCCGGAACGGCGACATCGACCAGCGTCATTGCCGGCGTGCAGGGTGCTCTCCCCCCGCACCGCTACAGCCAGAGCGAGCTTCTTGAAGCCTTCGTAGCCCGGCCGGGCTTCGAGGAATTCGAGGAGATCACCCGCAAGATCTTCCGGGCTGCCAAAGTCGAGCACCGCAATCTCATTCTGCCGATGGAGAGATACCTCACCCTCAGTGACTTCGGTGAGACAAACGACCTCTACATCGAGCATGCGGTGGAACTCGGTTGCGCGGCGGTGTCGGCGGCTCTGGACGAGGCCGGGCTGGCGCCCTCCGATGTCGATCTCATCGTGTCCACCACGGTGACCGGGGTCATGGTCCCTTCCATGGAAGCGCGGGTGGCCAGCCGCCTCGGCATGCGGTCGGATGTCCGGCGGGTGCCCATGTTCGGGCTGGGCTGTGTCGCCGGTGCGGCGGGCGTCGCCCGGCTCAACGATTTCCTGCGCGGTGCACCCGACGGCGTCGCCGTGTTGCTGTCGGTCGAGCTGTGCTCGATGACCTTCCCCGCGATCCCGCCGACCATTGTCGGACTGGTCGGGACCGCGCTGTTCGGAGACGGTGCGGCCGCGGTGGTGGCCGTCGGTGAGCGACGGGCCGAGAAGGTCGGCGCCCGCGGTCCCGGCGTCGTCGACTCCCGCAGCCACCTCTATCCGGACTCCCAGCGGACCATGGGTTGGGATATCGGGTCCCGGGGCTTCGAACTCGTGCTGTCCGCCGACGTGCCGGACGTGGTTCGGCGTTATCTGCGCGATGACGTCACCGGTTTCCTCGGCGACCACGACCTGGCGATCGACGACATCGGCACCTGGGTCAGCCATCCGGGTGGCCCCAAGATCATCGAGGCGATCGTCGAAACCCTCGACCTGCCCGAGGGCGCCCTGGAACTGACCTGGCGTTCGCTGGCCGATATCGGCAATTTGTCGTCGTCCTCGGTGCTGCACGTATTGCGCGACACCATCGCCAAGTCCCCGTCTTCCGGTCCCGCCGTGATGATGGCGATGGGTCCGGGTTTCTGTTCGGAACTTGTTCTGCTGCAATGGAACTGAAGGCTTTCAAAAGATGAGCGGGTACAGCAGATGACCTGGTACGTCCTGCTGGTCGCGGCCGTCGGCGTGGAGCGGCTCGTGGAACTGGTCGTCGCGCAGCGCAATCTGGCGTGGAGTCGTATGCGCGGGGGTGTGGAATTCGGTGCTGGGCACTACCCAGTGATGGTGGTGCTGCACACCGGCCTGCTGTTCGGCGCGCTGGCCGAGGTGTACCTGCTGCACCGCCCGTTCCTGCCGTGGCTGGGCTGGCCGATGTTCGCCGTCGTGGTGGCAGCGCAAGTGTTGCGGTGGTGGTGCATCTCGACCCTGGGCCGGCAGTGGAACACCCGGGTGGTGGTGATCCGCGGCGCCGCGCGGGTCGCCGGCGGCCCGTACCGGTTCTTCTCGCACCCGAACTACGTGGCGGTGGTCGCCGAGGGCATCGCGCTGCCGCTGGTGCATACCGCCTGGATCACCGCGCTGGTCTTCACCGTGCTCAACGCCGCCCTGCTGCGGGTGCGTCTGGGCACCGAGAACGCGGCGCTGGGCGAGTTGGCATGACCGGGGCCGTGGTGCGCGCTGCGATCACGGGCGTGGCGCACCCAGCCGCTCACTAGTATTCGGGCCATGACCGACACGCCGGGTGATGCCGCCGAGCCCTCACCCCACCCGCTGTCGGCCGTTATGGGCGAGACTCCCGGACTCGTGGCGGCACGCGCCGAGAACCTGGCGGCGATGGAGCTGTTCGACGGCTGCACGGCCGACGTACTCACGCCCGTGGCTCAGCGGTTACGGCCGTTGCGCGCCGATCCCGGCCAGGTGCTGATGCGCCAGGGCGAGGAGGCGGTGTCGTTCATCCTCATCCAGTCCGGGCGAGCCGA
>Ga0194055_10001240_pt1 | contig 20760 bp, 17 predicted proteins | sample SepL449m_MetaG_FD_155482 | JGI IMG/M metagenome (GOLD analysis project Ga0194055, IMG submission 155482) | Anoxic zone freshwater microbial communities from boreal shield lake in IISD Experimental Lakes Area, Ontario, Canada - Sep2016-L442-9m | ecosystem: Environmental > Aquatic > Freshwater >...
CATCGACGCGGCGGCACGGGTGAGTGACTTGGTTGCACTCGCCGGTGGCCTGGCCCCCGATGCCGATGTCGACCGCGTGAATCTGGCGGCACAGCTGGCCGATGGCGCTCGGGTGTATGTGCCACACAGTGGCGAGCAAGATCCGCCCGCAGTGGTCAATGACGCTACGGGATCAACCCGGGCCGCAGGCGGGCCGACTGCTGGTTCTGGCACATCTAGTTCTGCCGCTCGCATCAATGTGAACACTGCGACCGTCGACCAACTTGATTCGCTCCCAGGTGTCGGGCCATCAACAGCGGCCGCGATACTTGACTACCGACAACGACATGGCCCGTTTCGTTCCGTCGATGAACTTGGGCAAGTTCGCGGAATCGGCCCGTCGCGACTTGCTCAACTTCGCGACTTGGTTCGGGTGTGAGCGTTGAACCCGCTCATCGGTTCGAACGGGTCGACTACGTAAGCGATCTATCGGCGATTGCCATGGCCGGTGTTGCCGCCGTGGGTTGTTGGTGGCCGTTTCCGTTCCCGGTCGGTCCTTCCGTGCTGTGTTGCGGCGTGGCATATATCGCAAGACGCCCCGCTCTTGTGGTTCTTTCCATCGGACTCGTGGCTTCGGGCCTCAGCGCACGCGCCTGGGCGGGTAATCATCCAATTGCACCCGGGTCGGTACGTTCCAGTGCCACTCTCGCTTCTGATCCGACCCGTCTGAGTGGCGCAGTTCATACCGATGTGGTCATTGACGGTCACCACCTAGAGGTCTGGGCCCGGGGGCGGGCTGGGGCAGTGCTGTCGAACCGGGCTAGTGGTCAACAGGTGATGATCACTGGTTCTCGGGTACCGCGAGCACCGGCAGATGACCGGGCTGCTCGTCGGCACATTGTGGGAACGATAAACGCTACCGAGGTCGTTGCCTCCGGAGATGGCAACGTGTTGGCTCGCGCCGCCAATGGCGTGCGAAGCGTTCTGCTCCGAGGAGTTGATTCGATGCCACCGAACCAGCGCGCGTTGTTCGGTGGGTTTGTGCTGGGCGATGATCGTGGGCAATCCGCTGTCACGGTGGATGATTTTCGCGGTTCGGGCCTCACCCACCTGTTGGTGGTCTCGGGCGAAAATGTTGCATTCCTGCTGGTGGTAGCGATGCCGGTGCTTCGCCGATTGGGGCCTCGCACGCGCGTGGTCGGGACCTTGGCAGTTGTCGGATTCTTCGCACTCATGACCCGATTCGAACCATCGGTGTTGCGCGCGACCGCGATGGCGGCAATCGCAGTAGTCGCTTGGTCTTTCGGCCGGACAGCATCATCGGTTCGGGTGCTTGCCCTTGCGGTGACGGCGGTGTTGCTACTTGATCCGTTGATTGTCGGCGTCCTTGGTTTTCAACTTTCGGTCGCAGCCTCGGCTGCGATCTTGGTGTTCGCTAAGCCGATCGCTGAGCACCTGCCGGTTCCGAGATTCTTGGCGGCACCGCTAGCGGTGGTCATGGCAGCCCAAGCGGGTGTTGGCCCGTTATTGGCGAGTCGACTAGGCGGGATACCAGTGGCAACAGTTCCGGCGAATCTCCTCGCGGAACCTGCCGCAGGCTTCATCATGGGGTGGGGGATGACCGCTGGTTTGGTGGCCGGACTGTTTGGACAAGCTGCCGCAGCGATCATTCACCTGCCGACACGGGTGCTTTTAGGTTGGATTGAATTGGTTGCGCAGTGGTGCGCTCGATTGCCATTAGGTGAGCTCTCACTGATTCATATTGCTGCTGCGGTGGTGGGGGTGATGGTGGGGATCATTGGGTCGCAACGGTGTCAACCCTTGCTGCGTCGGGCGGGATGGATGCTTGCGGTCGTCGCGTTGGTTATGCCAGCTTTCACGCGGCCGGTACCAGCGAGCCGAACCGACTTCGGTGAATCGGCAACGATGTGGCGAGGCCGAGTATCGGGTCGTGAAGTCGTCGTCGTGGTGTTGAACTCGTCGCCTAGCCCTAGCGACGTGTTGGCTGGCTTCCGGCGAAATCGAGTCGATCATGTCGATGTGATGGTCGTTCCTTCTCTCAGCCGCACATCGAGCGATTTGATTCGAGCCGTCCGCGAGCACACCGCGATTTTGCGGCTGTGGGCTCCGATGCCGAAGGCCGATGATTCCGGTCAGCCGGGGGTCGTGCTTAGTGATGCTGAGACGCCAACCCTTGGCACGCAGCTCGATTTGGATGGCTTTCGACTCGAAGTAGTGAGCATCGATCCTCGGGTTGAGGTGGACGTGGGGCCTGCCTCATCGAGACCATCGGCCGCCGGTGTAGTTTCGCCCCGTGTACCTCGCTCTTGGCCCCCACCGTTTCAATATTGCTAATCGAGCCGTCGTCATGGGGATCTTGAACCGAACCCCTGACAGTTTTTACGACAAGGGAACCTATTTTGAGTTCGACGCGTTCCTTCGCCAGGCCGACAAGTTGGTGGCTGACGGCGCGGACTTTCTTGACGTGGGTGGTGTGAAGGCTGGGCCGGGGGAAGACGTGACGGAGGCTATGGAGCTCGAGCGGGTCGTGCCAGCCATTGCGGCATTACGACAGCGATTTGATGTGCCGTTATCGGTCGACACTTGGCGGGCATCGGTGGCGCGGGCATGTTTCGAAGCCGGTGCGGTAGTCGGAAACGACATCAGCGGATTTGCTGATCCTGCGTACCTTGCAACGTGCGCGGAGTTTGGCGCTTCGGTGGTTGCGACTCATATCCGTCTAGCTCCGCGTGTTCCGGACCCCGATCCTGTTTACAACGACCTGGTTGCCGAGGTCTGTGACTTTCTCGCTGATCGAGCTGCAAGAGCTGAAGCGGCTGGTATCCCATCGGAGCGAATCATGGTCGATGCCGGTCTTGACTTAGGCAAGACCGAAGCCCAATCGTTGATCTTGTTGCGCAGTTCTGATCGCCTTGCGGAACTTGGCTATCCCGTATTTTTGTCGGCGTCGAATAAACGCTTCTTGTGGAAGTTGCTTGACGTTGAGGTGCAAGATGCTGCGCAGGGAACGATGGCTGCCCATGCATTGGGAATCGCGTTGGGCTGTCGCGTGTTGCGATCGCATGATGCCAAGGCATCGCGTCGAGTCGCCGACGTAATGGCAGCGATTATGGCGGCGGCGTGAGTACGCCATGACGCAGAAGCGAGGATCAGCGATTGACCACGGCGCGCCCATTCATCTGATCAAAGGCGATGACCCAGTCATCGTCGGCGATGCGATTCGAGATCTAGTAAATGAACTTGTCGGCGACGGCGATCGATCTCTGATGGTCGAGGAACTCGCCGCATCGAATTACGAGGATGATCGTGGCGAATACTCCATTGGTCCTCTGGTTGATGCGGCCCAGACTCCACCATTTCTGACCGACCGGCGGGTGGTGATTTGTCGCGAAGCATCGGTTTTTTCCACTGGTGATTCGGTGGGGCCTTTGGTGGCATATCTGTATGATCCACTGCCGTCAACGTCGCTCGTCGTCGTCTGGGAGAAGGGGCCAAAAGTCGGCGCCCGGACTGCAACAATTCCAAAGAAGCTGAGCGAGGCCGTCGCCGCTGCATCAGGTGTCGTATATGACACCAAAACCGGAATGGGACGGCAGCGGACGGCATGGCTCGACGAGCAATTGGCGGCGAGTCCAGTCAATCTGGATGCATCTGCTCGAGCGCTACTCACTTCGCATCTCGGCGAGGATGTCAGTCGGCTGCGTGGCCTTTTGGCGACGTTGGCGAGCACATTTGGTACATCAGGCAAACTTGATGCTGCAGCAATTGAGCCATACCTCGGTGATGCGGGTGACGTCGCCCCGTGGGACCTCACCGATGCAATTGATCGCGGTGATACCCGTGCGGCGCTGGACGTCCTTGCCCGAATGCTTGGGGCGGGTCGTCACCCGTTGCAGATTTCAGCCACGTTGCATGGCCACTACGGTCGCATATTGCGGCTGGATGGTTCTAACGCCAGCAATGAAGCCCAAGCAGCAGAAGTCCTAGGCATCAAGGGATCGACGTTTCCGGCTCGCAAGGCGCTTGACCAAAGCCGCTCACTAGGTTCGGCTCGCATCCAAGAATTCGTCTTGCTGCTTGCCGACGCTGACCTTGACCTTCGGGGTAAGAAAGCATGGCCACCCGAATTGGTGGTCGAAGTGCTGGTGGCTCGTTTGGCGAGCCGCTCGCCGAAAGCCTCGGGCCGAGGAACGTCAGGCGCTCGTAGAACCGGCCGCTAACAAATGCCGCCGATGTCCGCCATGGTTACTCGGTTGCTGCGGTGGCCTGGAGTTTGTTCACCTGTTTAATCAGGCGCGACTTGCGCCGTGCGGCCTGATTTTTGTGGATGACACCCTTGCTGGCTGCTTTGTCGATGTTCTTCAAAGCCTGACGGATGAGTTCCTCGACGTTCTCACCGCCTTGTTCAGCGGCCGACGTCACCACCTTGGTGCGGGTCTTTAGCTCGGAGCGCACTGCTTTATTGCGCACGCGGCGCTTTTCATTTTGCTTGTTGCGCTTGATTTGGCTCTTGATATTGGCCACGGGGAATCCTGGATCTCGGGAACGGATGGCCGAGCACCTTTGCAGGCGTTCGGCACGGCTGGACGATGATAGCGGCCCAGCGCTCCCGAGTCACACTCGGACCTCGGTCATCACGATTCGAGCTGACCGCTACGCTTCAGAGCCGTCCGACCTCGCGACCGTGATGAGCGGCTGTACGACCCACTGAACCGAAAGTTTGCTGTCCCGTGCCTGATCCCGCCACGACTGCGCTGAACCGATTTCGATGCCTGAGCATCATCGCGCACATAGATCACGGCAAGTCGACCTTGGCCGACCGGATGCTCGAGATAACTGGTGCTGTCCAGGCTCGAGACATGCGGGCGCAATATCTCGATTCGATGGACATCGAACGCGAACGTGGGATCACGATCAAATTGCAGAGCGTGAGGCTCAACTATCGCGACCATGTGATCAACCTCATCGACACGCCTGGTCACGTCGACTTTGGTTATGAAGTTTCGCGTTCGCTAGCCGCGTGCGAGGGAGTGATCCTTTTAGTTGACGCAGCCCAAGGCATTGAAGCGCAAACGCTGGCGAACTGTTATCTGGCCCTCGAAAACGATCTCGAGATCGTTGCCGCACTCAACAAAGTTGATCTGCCGGCTGCCGATCCTGATCGCTACGCCCAAGAGATCGAAAATGTACTCGGAATCCCGGCGGACCAAATCCTGCGAATAAGTGCCAAGACCGGCGAAGGCGTGCCTGAGTTACTTGACGCGGTCATTGAACGAATCCCACCCCCGGTCGGTGACGCCGATGCTCCGCTGCAAGCACTCATTTTCGATTCATATTTCGATCAGTACCGGGGTGTTGTTAGCTCGGTGCGCGTGATGAATGGCCGACTGCGTACCCATAGCAAACTTGAGTTTGTTCAAGCGCGTGCCAACTATGACGCTGACGAAGTTGGCGTTCGGCTTCCTGAGCCAACGCCAGTTGAAGAGCTCGGCCCTGGCGAAGTCGGTTACCTCATCGCGGGGATCAAAGATGTCGGCGAGGCTCGGTCCGGTGAAACGGTGACCGAAGCAGGGCGACCGGGAGAAGTTCTTGAGGGGTATCGCGACCCCAAGCCGATGGTCTTTTGCGGGCTCTATCCAGTTGAGGGCGATGACTTCGCCAACTTGCGAGATGCACTTGAGAAACTGCGGCTGAATGACTCGAGTTACACCTATTCCCCTGAAACTTCCGGTGCGCTTGGGTTCGGTTTTCGCTGCGGGTTCTTAGGCCTACTGCATATGGAGATCATTCGCGAGCGACTTGAACGCGAGTTCGACCTCGCGCTGATCGCGACGGCACCGTCGGTGGAATATCGGGTTCATCGTGCGAGCGGTGATGACCTCATCATCGACAATCCAAGCGATATGCCCAACATGAGCGAGGTTGAATATATCGAGGAGCCTTACCTCACGATCACAATTCTCACTCCAACTGAATACGCGGGCACGCTCATGGATCTTTGTCAGACGCGTCGGGGCGAGATGAAAAAGATTGAGTACCTTTCGCCGGAAAGAATGGAACTCGTGTACCGCGTTCCGTTGGCTGAGGTCGTCATGGATTTCTTTGATCAGATGAAAAGTCGTACTCAGGGTTATGCGAGTCTCGATTATGAACCGGACGATTATGCGCGTTCCGATCTGGTGAAGGTCGACATTTTGCTGAATGCGGTTCCGGTAGATGCATTCAGCACGATTGTTCATCGCGATACGGCCGAGGTCTACGGCAAGAGAATGAGCGAGAAGCTAAAAGAGTTGATCCCACGGCAGATGTTCGACGTACCAATTCAAGCGGCCATCGGCGGGCGAATCATTTCGCGCGAGACGGTAAAGGCCAAGCGAAAAGACGTGCTCGCCAAGTGCTACGGCGGTGACATCAGTCGTAAGCGGAAATTGCTTGAGAAACAGAAGGCGGGAAAAAAGCGCATGAAGAATATTGGTCGAGTCGAGGTACCGCAGGAAGCATTCATCGCGGCACTGAAACTCGATGATTGACCGCACGATTCGCAGGCTTCGCCGAGGCCTGGTCTGCAATTTGCGGCTGGCAGTCGGTAGCATCGAGTGCCAGAGCGTCTGCCCTTATCTAGCAACATTGACTCGATTCCATGACTGATCCCATCACAACCTCGCCCACCGAGTCAGCCGAACTTGGTCTCGATTCGCGAAAGTCGACCATTCTGCGCGCCGTTGTCCAGGAATACATCGAAACAGCGTTGCCGGTTGGCTCAGGCCACATTGCGAAAGCGCCTGGAGTCAACGTTTCATCGGCAACGGTTCGTCATGACATGGCCACCCTTGAGCTTGACGGCTTTCTCCAACAGCCCCACACCAGCGCGGGCCGGGTGCCCACTGAGAAGGGGTACCGCTTTTTCGTCGATTCGATTCAAGCTCCTGCGGTTTTAGCAGCTGCCGATTCCCAACAGATCCGCTCGTTTTTCGATCAGGCTCACGGTGAACTCGAACAGATGTTGGCCGATACGACCCGCTTGCTGTCAGGACTAACGCATTACGCGGCAGTCGTGGTCCCCCCGGCGCCGGAAGCGGCAACTATTCGGTCGGCTCATCTTGTTGGACTTGCGCCAAGGGTCGCGTTATTCGTGGTCGTGTTATCCAATGGCGTCATCGAGAAACACACCATCGACTTTGACTTTGATGTTGATGAGCTGGTGTTGTCGGCCGCGACGGTGGAGCTTGGTCAAAGTCTTGCGGGATTAACGCTGACTGCTGCGGCACATTTAGGGCGAACTGCATCGTCGCATCATTCGGGTGGCGACGATGGCAAGCAATCGATGGCAGGCGCGGTCACTGCCGCACTCGCAACCTTGATGAATGACGATTCACCAACGTCGGATCAGATCTATATCGGTGGGACTTCGCAAATGGCATCGGCGTTTGATGCGGTTGCAACAGTCAGCGAAGTGTTGCGAATCCTTGAACAACACTATGTCGTCGTGAGTTTGTTGAATGACGTACTTGATCGTGGTTTGCACGTCGCGATTGGAACCGAGACCGGAATCGAACCACTGGCTGATTGTTCAGTTGTGGTGTCGACCTATGAAGTTGAGGGTGAGGCAGGCGGCACCATCGGAGTCTTAGGGCCAACGCGGATGAACTATCCCCAAGCGATGGCCGCAGTAGCTGTCGTGAGTCAGCGGCTGGGCCGCCGATTGAGTGAGGGCTAAATGAAGGTTGACCGTGGAAACTGATTATTACGAGCTGCTCGAAGTTTCTCGGACTGCTACTGCTGATGAACTCAAGCGGGCCTACCGGCGCCGTGCCCGACAACTTCACCCTGATGCAAACCCTGGTGATCCAGCCGCCGAGGCGTTGTTTAAGCAAGTCGCAATGGCGTATGAGACTCTGAGTGACCCAGAACGTCGTCAGCGTTACGACAGATTTGGTGCCGAAAGTGCTGGCCAAGGCAGCAATGCCGGCTTTGGTGGCGGTCTTGGAGACCTCTTTGAGACGTTCTTCGGTGGCAATCCTTTCGGTAACGGTGGAGGATCGGCTGGACCGCCCCGCGGTGCCGACCTTGAAGTTGTTTTAGACCTCGCTTTTGAGGAAGCCGTTTTCGGTACCCAGGCTCCCGTGACATTGAAGGCCGCGGTTCCATGCGACGTCTGCGAAGCAACGGGAGCCGAATCGGGAACAACAGCCGAGACGTGCAGCGAATGTGGTGGCGTGGGCCAAGTGCGGCGCGTTCGCCAATCGATCCTTGGACAGATGATGACCACTGGCCCGTGTACCCGCTGCTCCGGGACCGGCACGCTGATCGCGTCGCCGTGCCGGACCTGTCGCGGTGAAGGCCGGACCGTCAAAGAGCAGACTTATACCGTTGATGTCCCAGCCGGAATCGACACTGGGTCCACACTGCGGCTCACCGGACGCGGTGAAGTCGGACCGCGTGGCGGCCGCATCGGCGACCTCTACGTACACCTGCGCGTGCGGCCTCATGAGCGTTTTGTCCGTCACGGCTATGACCTTGCCCATGAACTGCACGTATCGATGACTCAAGCGACGTTTGGAACTCATATTGAGTTCGAAACGCTTGATGGCGTCGAAGACCTCGTCATCCCGAGCGGTACCCAATCAACCCGGATTTTTCGGCTTCGTGGTCGCGGGGTTCCGCACGTTGAAGGCCGCGGCCGTGGCGATCTTTTGGTGCAGGTGATGGTTGACACGCCAACGGCGCTTTCAGAAGACGAAGAAACGCTGCTTCGGTCGTTTGCTGAAATGCGCGGCGAGGAATTATCGCCAGTCGACGGCGGCTTGTTGTCAAAAATTCGTTCGGCATTTAAGTAATTCCGTGAGCAAGGAAACAGAACCGTTGCCATCGCCGGGCCAAGAACCCGATGGTCGTCATGGCCCCCATGTGTTTGTTGCCGACCTGCATGACTTAACTATTTCTCATGACGATCGCCATCATTTTGAGCGCGTATTGCGCCTACGCGTGGGTGACGAGCTCACTGCCTGTGATGGCGCTGGAAGTTGGCAAGCGTGTCGGTTTGGTCCCGCGCTTGAACCAACCGGCCCCATTCGGTTCGTGCCGCCGCCTTTCCCGCCTATCGCCATTGCGTTTGCACTGGTGAAAGGCGGCCGTCCCGAACTTGTAGTGCAAAAACTCACCGAACTAGGAGTCGACGAGATCATCCCGTTTTCTGCTGGTCGTTCGGTGGTTCAGTGGGACGACGACAAGGCTCGTCGTCAGGGTGAACGGTTTCAACGGGTAGCGCGCGAGGCATCGATGCAATCTCGGCGTTGCTACCTGCCAGTTGTCCTCGACCCCGAGACATTTGCTTCGGTCGCCATACGAACGGGAGCAACATTGGCTGAACGTCATGGCGCTCTTCCAACGCTTTCGCAGTCTCCGTTGGTTGTCATGGTTGGGCCTGAAGGGGGATGGACCGACGAAGAACGGCGAGCGGTACCGCGCCAATTTGGGTTCGGATCCCACGTATTGAGGGCTGAAACCGCCTCAATTGCGGCCGCAACCATCTTGGGAGCGATCCGTTCAGGGGTTGTCTCGAACGCCTGACGCCAATCCGTGTGGCTGCAACCTTGGCTAGGGGGTAACGTCCGTGACCGTTGTCATGAAGTACACGGATTTGGCCACATTGGGTGTGAGGTAGGCATGGGGGAGGTGGATTTCATCGAGAGTATCGACCTGACGATGGATGACCTCGTCGCCGAATCCACCTACAGCAGTCAGGTTGGCGATCGTTTGCGCGCCATTCGTCGACAAAAGCGCTTGTCGCTCCAAGAGGTCGAAGCGACCTCAGGCCTTGAGTTTAAGGCGTCGGTTCTCGGTGCCTATGAGCGAGGCGAGCGCGCGATTTCAGTACCGCGACTTCAGCGGTTGGCTCGCTTTTATAGCGTGCCCGTTGACCAACTTTTGCCAGCTGATGATGGTCCTGCGTTTGTTGATGCTGGCACCGGAAACGAAACTGACGCCGTCACGATCGACTTACGACAGCTAGAGGCGCTAGGCGGAACCGAGGCGGACATGCTGACGCGTTACCTCGCCATGATCCAAGTTCAGCGTCAGGATTTCAATGGTCGGATGCTGACAATTCGTCGTGATGATGTTCGGGCGATCGCGTGCATCTTGGGCGTTACTGTTGGTGGCGCAGGTCGTCGGTTAGATGACCTCGGTCTCAGCATGGTGTCCGGATAACAGTCAAGGTTTGTCGGGGTGGCAATGCTTCGGCCAGTACCCTTTGAGCGTGTCATCACGGACCGACCTCGAGTCGTCTCCTCGTTTTGGGGTCTATGTACATATTCCATTTTGTGCGAGCCGATGTGACTATTGCGCGTTTGCGACGTGGACTGATCGGCCCCAACTGATCGACCAGTACCTTGAGGCATTGGCTCGTGAAGTCACCCACGGCGTCGAATTGGGAATGGCGGCGGCCACATCGGTCTTTTTTGGCGGAGGAACGCCTTCACTTGTGCCCCCGGATGGATTGATGGCGGTACTCGCTTCGATTCCGCGAGTATCGGGTGCCGAGGTAACGGTCGAGTGCAATCCCGACACCGTTACTGATGTACTGCTCGCTACGTACCTCGACGGCGGCGTAACTCGGCTGTCTTTTGGGGTCCAGTCAATGGTCGACCATGTCCTGGTCGGGCTTGGCCGAACGCATAACGTGGCGAATGTTGAGCGGGCGGTCACTTCGGCCCGAAAGATCGGGTTCGACTCGTTCAACCTCGATCTGATTTACGGCGGAGCGAGCGAATCGTTGAACGACTGGCGAGTCACGCTTGACCGAACGATTGCACTTGAACCCGCCCATGTGAGTGCTTATGCATTAACAATTGAGGCGGGAACTCCGTTGGCGAATGACCCTGGGAGTCACCCCGACGACGATGACCAAGCAGACAAATACCTCATCGCGAACGAAGTCCTGGGTCAGGCTGGACTCGACTGGTACGAAATTTCGAACTGGTCACGGCCTGGGCATCGTTGCGCGCACAACTTGCTCTATTGGCGACAGGGTGACTACCGCGGGTTTGGATGCGCCGCGCATTCCCATGAAGCGGGGCGGCGTTGGTGGAATGTGCGGACACCGGAGCGCTACCTAGAAGCAGTGCATTCGTCCCAGCCAACCGAAGCGGGTTTCGAGGTCTTAGATGCACCAGCTCGACGAATCGAAGCGCTGCAATTGGCGCTTCGCACGTCAGATGGTGTGTCCGCGGATGCACTTGACCTCAGCGATCCGGCGCTGGAGGGACTCGTCGAAGTTTCTGATGATCAGGTTCGGCTCACCGTGGCAGGACGAATGTTGGCTAATGAAGTTGCGATTCGTTTGCGTTGAGTGGCGGCGGTGAATCTCACGAATCGGATATGGCGGGTAGTACAAAGACTTGGCCGGGCATGACCAAATCGGCGTTACCGGGGACAACGAAAAGTGTGTTGTTCGTCGCAATAAGTTTTGTGAGGTAGTCGACAACCTCGAGATTCGTTGGCCGGCGTTGCCAGTGTCGCCGAAGCGTGGTTGACGAGACCGCCCATAAGTGATCGCCAGGCGCGATTGTCCAGGTGGCCGTGGTGACTGGACTTGTGGTGTCCGAAATCGTGTTTCCGCGATCCCGGAGCTCTGGGATTGGGTTGATGCGCCGCATCGTCACGCCAGAGTCATCGCTACCTGCAGTCATGCTTGCGAGCGCAGCGGGGCGGGTCGCCCTCGGCGGAGCCAAAGCCAGGGCGTGAACTATCGACGCGTTGGATACTGACGTTGCTAGCAGGAATCCCGCCAGTGCTTGGGTAATGCGGCGGACCGACGGGCCGCTGATCGAACCGGCCATTCGATCCAACTCTGGGGCGGCTAGGCGGCGGGCACCGATGTGCAGCAATGTGACCAAACCGAGATAGGTGCCAATGATGATGACTGTTAACCGAATCGCCGTAACCAATGCGCATGCGGGGCCGATGCGATCAATCCAGTTGATCCAAACTAAGGGTTTGAGCGTGGCGGGTGGGGCTGGCAGGACGCGACCAGCGAGGACGAGGAAACCGACTAAACCAACAAACGTCACGCAACCCAGGACGAGACGCACTGCGCTGACCGATGTTCGGTATGCGGGTTGAGTTGCATGCATGCAGGCGAACCAATCATCGACAATCACTGGCCAGCGACAGATGATTCCCGAAAATACATGAAAAAGCAAGAAATACCAAGAAAGTACTTGGGCCGAATACCCGGGCCTGCGACGACTTAGTTCGGACTTCGAATGGCGCCAAGCGCCTGTTCAGTTCGGCGGAAGGCGAGCGGCAACGCGAGCAACACAAAAAGAAAAGGCAACACTTGTACGCGTTCGCGGCTAAGAATCCCAAAGTTGGATAATGCGGCAAACGCATAGGTGAACATAGCGACAAATGACACTGCGAAGGTCAGGTAAGGCTGCGATCGCAGCCTGCGAAGTGCGGTCCAGATGCGACGCCAGCTCGTGGCAACAAAAGCGAGCAGCGCTAATCCCTCCAGGCCTGAAAGAAGTCCACTAATACCTGACACCTCACCGGGGAGCGGCCTGAACAGCACGGTGATGACTGCCGCCGGATACCCGAGCGGCGAATTGGGATTGACTGCGCTAAACGCGGAGTTTCCTTGGTCAGTTCTCGCTTGAGTGTTTTCGATGGCATTGGTGATGCTGTTAGTGCTGAGGTCATCGACATGGAGAAAACTTGCGGTCGCGGGCGCAAGCAAACTTCCGGCCACTATCAGCATCACGATGCCGATGACTTTGGAGAGACCGGCCAAGCTGAACTGTCCTTGCGGTCGGTCATCGTGGCGCCGCCCAACGAAAAACGCGACGGCCAACGCGACGACTAAGAGGAGTGCAACGTGGGGCCGCACCAACGCGCACAACAACATCCCTGATCCAATGAGCACATAGCCACCTCGGGACCGGTTCAGAAGTCTGGCGGCACCTAAAGCCACCATGCCGGCCGTAAAAACCATCCAACTTTCCTTACCAATGCTGGTTGGCCAATACAGCAGCGAGGGCCACAGGAATATGAAACGGGCATATCGGCGATGATCGCCATCGGGAATCGCCGTTACGAATGCCCGGTAAAAAAACCAGCAACCCCAAAACGCGAGGAATCCAAAGACAAGTGTGCTGCCGAAGAAGTTGGAGTCGGTTAGGACATGAACGAGTCCCGCAATGATGCGCAAGACACCTGTGCCGGGTACTGGAGCATTTCCTACGTCGATGTTGGTGAAGACGAGTTTTCGAAAATCATCGGCGAAGACGGCGCCATCGGAGTCATAGACATGTGCGTCGGTCGCGCTCAGGAAACGGGGATAGGAAGCAAGTAATCGAAAGGCAAGCGAGGCGAGAAGTAAACCCCCAAGGTCAAATGAGCGTTCATCTGAAATCGGCCGACGTAAAACGAAAAAAGTCAGAGCGAGGCAGATTGGGGCGACAACGAGACCCGCACCGGTTCCCGCGGCCCATGACCACTCGCCGAGCGCGAATATTCCAAATGCGATGGCGAGAAGCGCGATGCCCGCAGTTGCCCACCCCGAGCTAAAAGGTCGAATTTCAGTTGAAGGAACTGTCGCGGCGAAACGCGCAAGCGGGACACGGTAACTGCTCGTTGGCTGCGACGTCGGGTTGCCGGAGGCCGACGCCTGGGTCACGGCTTCGATGAGAAGGTCTGCGTTGAGTCCAATGCAGTCTCTGCACCGTCGCCGCCGACCGTTGCCTCCGCGTCGTCGGTGGATTCCGATTCGGGCCGAATAAGCAGGTCAAATGATCGGGATTCAGCGCTCGATTGTTGCGAGTCTGCGCCATGTTCGGTTGCGTAGTAGTAGTACTGCGCGTTGGGCGTGTCGCGCGTGCCAAGCAGCGCGACACCAGCGACAGTCGCGTTGAGCCGCTTAAGCAACTCGGTTGATCGCTCGGCCGCTGCCTTGGTGGTTTTACCGGCCTGGGCAACGATCAAGACGACGTCTGAAAAAGCGACCAATTCACTGGCATCATTGGTGGTCAAAATTGGTGCGGTATCTAAGATCACCACATCGAACATGCCGCGTGCGGTCTGAACAACTTGGCGTTGTGCGGCAATCACTTCCGCCGGATTTGGATTCGGATTCGACACAACGTTGTTGACCATGAGGACGCCAGGGATGTTGCTCTGTACGACCTTCCGTGGCTCAGCGGATCCCCCAAGAAAGCGATGCAGTCGAGGGCGTCGAAAATCGCAATTGATGACGAGGACTGAATAAGAAGCTTCGGCGAAGAGCGCCGCGAGATTGGCGACCGTTGTCGTTTTTCCTTCGCTGGGACCGGCTGAGGTGACAAGGATTACCTGAGTGTTGCGCTGGTCATCAGGCGGGCCATCCAATTTGATCAACGTCTCCCTGAGGAACAACAGCGACGAGCGCAAGGCTCGATAGGCCTCGGCAGTTCGGCTCAGGGGGTGGGTGAATGAAATAACGTCGGAGTCGCCGCGCTTGGATCGAGCTACCGGGGGAACCTCGCACAGCACAGGCAGTTCGAAAGCCAGTTCGACGTCAATTTTTCGTCGCAATCGATTGTCAAGACGTTCGACCAAAAAGGCTGCCACGAGGCCGGCGAGGAGCCCCAAAAAACCGCCGATAAGCGAATGGGGAACAGGCCCACTCGGGATGTTCGATTTGGTGCTCGATTTTGCCGCACCAGCACCAGCCGTATTGTCCGTTGCAGTGGTGGTGAGATTGTTGTTTCCGAGCGCACCGGCTCGGATGAATTTGTTGTACTCCGAACTCGTTATCGGAAGCGCTTCTGGTTTTTCGAGCGAGGTAAGGGTTGGTCCCGGCGTACCCTGCGCCGCGAGTACCTGAACAGCTTCATAGGCAATCCGGTATTGGTTTACGAGAGCATCGCGCTCCTGGCCTTTGACCGACTTTGAGTCGAGTTTGAGCCCGTCGTACATCGCAATTTTGTCGCTTAGGTCGCTGACTCGTTTCTGTGCGGCGGCCGTGCGCTCGTCGTAAGTAGCGGTGTTGTTGGCTGAGCTGACAGTAATGAGATTGTCACCGACTTGAGTGGCCAGAGCCGCAGTGTCGAGCGGATCGGTTCCGACAGTGGAAATTCGCAAAGTGTTGAGGTTGCTGTTGGTAACCGCTTGAAGTCGCTCGCTCACTCGATTGACATCGACACCATTGGCTTGGGCGACCGTTGCCGGGATCCCACCGGTGGTTGCCAACAATCCAAGTTGGCTGATCGTCGCTGCGTTCGCATTTTTGTCAGCAGCGGCCGGTGAGTTGAAAACGAGGGTGTAAGTCGATTGCCAGAAAGTCGTGTGGTCGGTCGTCCCTGAAGTACCTATTCCAGTAGCGAAGCCGGCGACAAGCCCTATCAGAACAAAGACTGCGATCAGGATCCAGCGCCGCCGAATGATGTTCAGATACTCAACGGGTTCCATCCAAGTCTCCAGCAGGGTTCATTACCAAAGTGACATCGATGACTTAATGCCCGCCGGTACTGCGCTAGGTATCAAATCGGTCGATTGAGCCAAAAGGCGCGAACATGCACGCTACACCGGGCTGCCAGTGAGTGGATCGCGACGGCTCTTGGGCGCGGGTAAAAGTTGGCGAAGGAGTCCTTTCAGGGCAACGGCAGAAGGACGAGTCCGGATTGAGCGCCTGAAGTACCGGATCGAGAGCTGTCTTTGATCGCTCGATGCGGCCATGACACCCATGCGCGCAAAACGGAACGCCAGTGCGCGCCGATGGGCAGAAAAATAGGTCGCGTGATCGGCTAGGAGTTGCTCGCTTGCAGCGATGCGGCCAGCGACGTCAGTCCCATTGAGTCTGCGCGAGTGATGACGCCGCAATCTGCATCCAACTTCTTCAATCGTTGCCAACGTGGCCTGTTGCGCCGAACGCAGCCACCAGTCCAGGTCTTCCGCAGCGGCGTAGGACTCATTGAACGTCAGCAGACTTGCCAAGCGAATGGCCGTACCAGCGAGGTGGGGAACCGTTCTGTCGAGGATGGTGTCGGCCACGTTGCCATTGAGCGTTCGCCCACCGGGGGAATCTTGGTCCCAGACGCTCCAGCAGATCGCGATATCGATTCGTGGATCATAGAGAGCGCGCCGAGCAAGGTCGAGGCGCTGAGGTACATACCAATCATCGTCGTCGAGGAAGGTGATGGCGGTTCCTTGGGCGAGCGCGATTCCGGTGTTGCGGGCAGCGGCGGGGCCGCCTGGAACATCACGACGGATTAATCGAATCCGTGCATCAACCTCGGCGATTGCCTGCAACTCGGACTCTCCGCCGCCATCGTCAACGATGATGCACTCCCACGATTGGACTGTTTGCGCAATTACTGATGCGACTGCTTCAGCCAACATTTGCGGGCGGTGAAACGTCGGAATGATGACGCTGAACTCGGGCGAGTTCTCGGAAGTCTGGTTAGGAGTCGAAGAGGTGGTAGTCATGGGGTGAGTGAACATTCTCTACCTGATTCCGAGCCTGGGTGGCAGCGGCGGCGCAGAACAGGCAGTCGCGGCTATGGCGGAGCCGCTTCAGAAGCGTGGAATTCGTTTAGATGTCGCGATTTTCAGCAGCGATGATGCACTTCGTGGACCTATCGAATCCGCAGGTGGAAGGGTCATCAAGTTGGATGCGGATTCGATATGGACTCGAGTTACGCACATGAGGCGCCTCGTGAGCGAGCGGCAACCTGATCTTGTCCATACGACCTTGTTCGATGCAGATATACCGGGACGAATTGCCGCGAAACTCGCAGGTGTTCCGGTGGTTTCGAGTCTGGTAAATGTCGCATACGGGCCGGAACAACTAACGAACCCAGACCTCGTGTCATGGAAGGTTGAATTGGCGTGTCGGGCCGATCGACTTACGTCACGAATCCCGAGTCGGTTTCATGCGCTCTCTGATCATGTGGCGCTCACGATGGGTGCTCGGCTTAACATTCGACCTGAATTGATTGAGGTGATTCCGCGAGGGCGTGACCTTGGACGACTTGGGCAACTGTCGACGACGCGACGTGCTCGGGTGCGTCAATCGTTAGGTATCGATGACGAGCGTCCACTGATCATCGCTGCCGCTCGTCACGAATTCCAAAAAGGGCTAGACGTTCTGCTGCGAGCGTGGCCGATAGTTCGCCGCGCCGAGCCGACTGCCGAGTTGCGGCTAGGTGGTCGTCGGGGTGCCCAATCACCACTGATTGATGAACTCATCGCGCACGCCGGTCCGACCTCGGGCATCGTGGATATCGGGCTACGCGATGACGTGCCGGATCTTCTTTGCGCCGCTGACACATTTGTGGTTCCTTCGCGTTGGGAAGGCCTCGGAAGCGTTCTCATCGAAGCGATGGCACTTGGAACACCAGTAGTGGCTACCGATGTTGGGCCGATCCCAAACATGGTCGGTGACGGCTGGGCTCGGCTCGTTTCCTCCGATGATGGTCAATCACTTGCTGATGGGATCGTCGCAACTATTCGGCAGTCTGCTGCCGAGCGTGACACTCGTGCGTCGGTCGCTTCTAACCGTTTTAGCGACTTGTACAGTATCGATGTTGTAGCGAACGCTACTTCCGCCTTTTACCATCGTGCCCTTGGCGGAGACTGACCGGTTTGGCTCGTTGTGGCCAGTCGATCGATTACCGAGCCTGGTCTCGTGGACTTGATTGGGTATGTCATCATGGGTCTAACCGATTTTGCCGCACCACCATGACTCGCAACTTGACAGACCTACTCGACAGATTCCACGGGCAATTACCCATCGTGATCAGACGTCCATGAAGAGCCCCCGAAAGACAATCGCCAATGTTTGGACCAGGTTGGATCCGTACGTCGGCAAATCCGTCAAACGATTGGCGTTGTTGGCGGTAACCGCAATTGTGGGTGGTTTCGTTGAGGCTGCGCTGTTGGTAGTGGTAGTGCGAATTGCGATCGGACTCACCGCTGGCAGTACCTCTATCACTACTGACACGAAAATTTTTGGCCAGCTCACTCTGAGCGTGCCGCATGTTTTTGAGTTAGCGGCAGCACTTTTGGTTCTCCGCTTGGTGTTCAATCTGGCAAATTCATGGCTAACCGCGAGGCTGAGTGTCGATGCCTTGATGGTTGCTCGTCGCAAGACTTTCCGATACTTCATTCGAGCATCTTGGAAAGTTCAAAGCGTCGAACGCGAGGGTCACCTGCAAGAGATCATGAGTAACCATGTCTCTAGGGTCTCGAACGCGACGCTGCTACTTGCCATGACGATGGTCTCAGGTTTCAACTTTTTTGCGCTGATGATCTCGGCGTTCTATGTGAGTCCATTCGCTTCGTTGCTCATCGTCGTGGGCGTTTTGCTGTTGTTTTTCGTTCTTCGACCGATGACCAAGGTCGCTCGACGCCAGTCGAAGCGCAACGCAGTAGCCAATGTTGAGTTTCTCGAGGGAGTGGCCGAGAGCATCGCGCTCGCGCAGGAGGTACGAACCTTCAACGTCGGGGACCAAGTCATTGCGCGAACCGACACTCGAATCGATCATTCAGCCCAGATTGCCTTTCGGACACGTATTTTGGGAATGACAATGCCAAACCTGTATCAAAACATCGCCGTCGGGCTTGTCCTCGTTGGCATGTTTGGCGTTTATCTGCAGGGACAAGCTGGTGTCGCATCGCTTGGTGCTGTCGTTCTGATTTTGATGAGAGCGTTGTCCTATAGCCAGCAGATGCAAACGAGTTACCACTCGTTGGCCGAAGCCGCGCCATACCTTGAGGAACTCACCGAGCGACAGGAACTCTACAAAGGCTCATTCGAGCCTGAGGGAGGTCGCGAGCTGCAACGTCTAGGGCGAATCGTGTTCGACGATGTGTCGTTTTCTTACTCGCCGGGTCGGCCCGTGTTGCGAAACATCTCGTTTGAGGTTGAGCCCGGTGAGGTGATTGGCATCGTGGGGCCGTCAGGCAGCGGCAAATCGACACTCATCCAGCTGCTGTTGAGATTGCGACATCCCGATTCGGGGACGTTTTGGGTTGACGAGATTAACGCTAGGGACGTCTCAACCGATTCGTGGTATCGCCGCATGTCGTTTGTGCCGCAAGAGCCACGGGTATATCGAGGTTCAGTGGCGGACAACATCCGATTTTTCCGCGATGACCTTAATTCCGCGGCTATTGAACGTGCAGCCCAGTTAGCGCACTTACATACCGACATCGTGACCTGGAGCGAAGGGTACGAAACGAGCGTCGGTGAACGCGGAGGTGCAGTGTCGGGCGGTCAACGACAGCGAATTGTGTTGGCTCGGGCCCTTGCCGAGGAGCCAGACGTCTTGATCCTTGACGAACCGACCAGCGCGCTCGATATGAAGTCGGAGTCGCTCGTGCAGGAGACTCTGAAAGATCTCAAAGGCAGGTCGACAATGTTCATCATTGCTCATCGACTTTCGACGCTGAACGATTGCGATCGCATCATGGTTTTGAAAGACGGAGCGTTACAGGCGTTCGATACTTCAAGCGCATTGAATGAATCGAACGAATTCTTTGCCGAGGCGGTGCGGCTTTCACAGCTGCGATGAGCCTGGTTTCGGAACTTCTTAGAACAGTTCGATGTCGCCCATGGAGAGGTGCCAGTCTTTTAGGGGCGGTTGAGAGCTCGCTGTGTTAATAGCCCGCCACGTGAGCACCGGACCGAGTCGAGGGATTGAAACGAGGCCGGGCTGGCGGGGACCCGCAGCTATGAGGTAGTCAGACTTGGACTTCCGCAAAATGTCGATGAGTAGTTTGCCGATTCTCGTTCGGTCGCTGTCGGGAACCAACACTTCAGCGATAACCGCTTCAATAGCGTGTCCTCGTTTGCGGGTCCGAAAGATGATGAAGCCGTGGTCGATTCCTTCAGGTGCAACTAGCGCTCGGTAGCCGAGTGGCTTGAACCCATAACGCCAAACAAGAAAGTCGTGTGTTCGGTCGGTCGTGATTCCAGGCGTGGCCAGATTAATTCCTGATGGGCGCAGTGACCGCACTAACGCCTTGGCCGCAGCGCTATCGAGGATCGTTGCCGCGGAATCGAAGTCGTCGTTTGGCAAAGACCACTTGTTGGCCGCCGTTCGCGATTGGGACATGCGCACGAAGCTGCTGACATTTCGTGGACGCATCGAAACAGGGACCGAACCAACTACCTGCCATCCCATTCGTAGGTAACCAGGGCGACTCTTTTCGTTTGGGGTATTGAAGATAAAATCAATGCCACTCGCGTCGAGTGTTTCGATCGCTCCTGCGGTCAGGCGCGAAAAAATCCCGCGACCTTGGAAATCGGGGTGGGTTGCGGTATCAACGGCTCGAACTGCGCGAGTTACCGATTCATCCGACGTGGTAAAACGCCAGTTAAGAAAAGCACGAAGGCCGACCACTGTTTTTTGTTTGGTAGCGATCCAAATCGGGGAGTGTCCGGCCGGATTTTCATAGTGCTTCCATCGAAAAAACGCTTCGGTCTGGGGACTTTTGTCCCAACCCAGTGCCGCTACCGCGAGATCGATTATTCCGCCCACGTCGGAGTCTTCGGCTTGCCGAATGTCGAGACCGGTTGGGTTTTGATGATTGAACGACGCCTCGGGCATGGGGAATCCATTATGGACTATGGATGAGGCTGTAGCGCGCGGCAACTACGATTGTCATCGAGAGCGTCGGCTGAGGAGCAGTTCCCGTGAAGAGGTCGAGATTGGCTGCGCCGCATAATCGCCGACTCGTGCACCTCACGACGACCGACATGAGCCTCGCCTGGCTTCT
>Ga0194055_10001241_pt1 | contig 20760 bp, 8 predicted proteins | sample SepL449m_MetaG_FD_155482 | JGI IMG/M metagenome (GOLD analysis project Ga0194055, IMG submission 155482) | Anoxic zone freshwater microbial communities from boreal shield lake in IISD Experimental Lakes Area, Ontario, Canada - Sep2016-L442-9m | ecosystem: Environmental > Aquatic > Freshwater >...
CCATGTCCCCGAACACCTGTCACCCATGTCCCCAGTCTATACAGAAGCAAGCTGGGCCACCCCGCGGCCGAAATTGCGATTCGACCAGCGCTGACTTAACCTGAATTCAGGTATTTCTCTCGGGCATTCGCCCATCGATTTGATTACAATTCCAGTCCTGCATGTTTTGCCTCCCTGAGCTGCCGCATTGAGGTCTCACCTGAATGAGTACCATCCCGCCGGTTTCTCCACCTGATGTGGTGAAAGATCAAACGGTTCCCGCCACTGCTGCGGGGGCTGGAGCAGTCGCGTCGACGCCGCAAAGTACTCGGCCAGCCCGTAACAAAGGGATTTCCGGGGCCATTATCGAGGCTGTGGTGACACTCGGGGTTCTCGGCGGAATCGGTTATGCCGGCTGGAAGTATCAGGCGGTCTGGCTTCCCTGGCTGGATCCGATTCTGGCTCGAAACAAAGCCCCCGCGGCAAGGCCGCCACGGATTACGCCCGTGACGACGGCCAAAGTTCGCAAATGTGATATGCCGCTCTACCTGACAGGTTTGGGGACAGTCACAGCGTTCAAGACCGTAACCTTGCGGACGCGTGTGGAGGGTGAACTGAAACATGTCGCCTTCACCGAAGGTCAGATGGTTCGCGAAAACGAACTGCTTGCCGAAATCGATCCGCGTCAATTCGAAGTACAGCTTGCTCAAGCCGAAGGACAATTGGCCCGTGATAACGCGATCTTGAAGTCGGCCAAGATGACGCTCAGTCGTTACGAAGGATTGCTTGCGAACAAATCGATCTCGGCTCAGGAATACGACGACCAGGCATTGCTGGTTCAGCAGACAATGGCCAGCATTCAGACAGACGAAGCGACCGTCGCGAACGCCAATCTTCAACTCTCTTACTGTAAGATCACCGCTCCGATTTCCGGACGCATCGGACTGCGAATCGTCGATCAGGGAAACATCGTTCGGGCGAATGATCCGAATGGAATGGCAGTCATTACACAGTTGCAACCGATTGCCGTCGTTTTCACGATTCCTCAGGACGAAATTTTTCGGGTCCAGCGACGGGCAAAACAGGACGAAGTGCTCAATGTTGACGCGTTTGATCGCGATTTCAAGGTGAAACTTGCCAGCGGTAAGTTGCTGGCGATTGATAATCAGGTGGATGCGACGACCGGGACTGTTCGGATCAAGGCGCAATTTGAAAACGAAGACAACATGCTGTTCCCGAATCAGTTCGTGAACGCTCGATTGCTGGTGGATACGCGCCGAGATGCCATCGTAGTCCCTTCTGCTGCAGTTCAGCGTGGCCCGGCTTCGAAGTTTGTCTATGTGGTCAAGGTGGTCGACAAGGAAGCAACGGTCGAGTTGCGAAACGTCGAAACGGGTGACAGCGAAGGAGGTGAGACCCCCATCGAAGCGGGCCTCGAAGCGGACGAAGTCGTTGTCACCGATGGTATCGATAAATTGCAGAACGGTGCGAAGGTCATTCCTCGCGACAAAGACGCTCCCAACCCTGACAAGGCAGAGAAGGGTGACAAGAAGGGGGGAGAAAATTCTGACAAGAAAGAATCACCTCGTTCGGCGACACCCTCGACAGAAGGGACATCGCACCCGCAGAAGTCCAGCACCGCAGCCACAGAGCCAGCCTCTCGTGAAACGGGTGGTCAGAAAGAGAAGACATCCTGCGAGACAGTGGCTGATTCAATGCCGCCTCAAGATGATGCAACTCCGCCCAGGGAGACGCCATGAATCTGTCGCGGCCCTTCATTTTGAGGCCGGTGGCGACAGTTTTGTTCATGGTGGCGATTCTGTTGTCAGGTATGATGGCCTACCGCCAATTGCCCGTCTCGGCACTCCCTCAGGTGGACTACCCGACAATTCAGGTGCTGACGTTCTATCCGGGCGCTGGGCCCGATGTCATGGCTTCGTCGGTCACGGCGCCGCTGGAAAGACAGTTCGGCCAGGTACCGGGGCTGACACAGATGACCTCGACCAGTTCCGAGGGATGTTCGGTCATCACGTTGCGGTTTGACCTGCAACTCAACATTGATGTCGCAGCTCAACAGGTTCAGGCAGCGATCAACGTGGCCTCAACGTTTCTTCCACGTGACCTGCCGAATCCTCCCATCTACACCAAGACCAATCCCGCCGATGCCCCAATCCTGACTCTTGCACTCTATTCCAAGTCACTGCCACTCTTCAAAGTGGAAGATCTGGCTGATACCCGACTGGTTCAAAAGATCTCCCAGTTGCCTGGGGTCGGAATGGTGAGCATCAGCGGGGGACAGAAGCCCGCGATTCGTATTCAGGCCAATCCAACAGCGTTGTCGTCGCTCGGACTGAATCTGGAAGACATTCGAACAACGCTGGCTGCCGCGAACGTCAATCAAGCCAAAGGGAGTTTCGATGGTACACGGCAGTCCTACACGATCGGTGCGAACGACCAGTTGTTCACCGCCGAACAGTACCGGAAACTGATCGTCGCCCACCGCAACGATGCTTCAGTCAAACTGGCGGACGTCGCTGATATCATCGACGGAGCAGAAAACACGCGTCAGGCGGCCTGGATGAATGACCAACCTGCAGTCATTCTGAATATTCAGCGACAGCCAGGTGCCAACATCATTGAAGTCGTGGACAACGTTAAGGCACTGCTGCCTCAACTGAGTGAGTCACTCCCTTCCGCCGTTGAAGTTAAGATTTTGACCGACCGGACGGTAACCATCCGGGCTTCTGTCGAAGATGTCCAGCGAGAATTGATCACGACTGTGATCCTGGTGGTGCTGGTGATCTTTGTGTTTCTGCGAAACGTTTCTGCCACGATCATCCCTAGCGTCGCAGTTCCGCTGTCGTTGATCGGAACGTTCGGGGTGATGTATCTGCTGAACTACAGCCTGAACAACCTGACGCTGATGGCGCTCACCATTTCGACGGGCTTCGTTGTCGACGACGCGATCGTGATGATTGAGAACATCATGCGATACATTGAAGAAGGTGAGTCTCCACTGGCAGCCTCCTTGAAAGGGGCTCAGCAGATCGGTTTCACCATTATTTCGCTGAGTGTTTCCCTGATCGCCGTGTTGATCCCCCTGCTTTTCATGGGAGATATCGTCGGCCGGTTGTTCCGCGAGTTCGCGGTGACGCTCAGTGTGACGATCCTGATCTCAGCTGTCGTATCACTGACACTGACTCCCATGATGTGCGCAAAACTGCTGCGGCATAAACCGAAGTCGCAACATCGTTGGGCCTATCGAGCCTCCGAAGCAGCGTTCGACGGCGTGATTCGACTATACGGTTGGACATTGCGAATTGTCCTGCGAATGCAGGCGATGACGATGATTGTTTCCGTGCTGACGCTGTTCGCCACCGCGTATCTGTATGTCATTGTCCCCAAGGGATTTTTCCCCGTGCAGGACACCGGAGTCATCTTGGGCATCTCGGAAGCCAATCAGAACATTTCGTTTGATGCGATGGCGACGCGACAACTGGAGCTGAACAAAGCGATCATGGAAGATCCTGCCGTTGCCAGTCTGTCAAGTTTCATCGGGATCGATGGCACGAACACCACGCTGAACAATGGTCGCATCCAGATCAATCTGAAGTCGCTGGAAGACCGGCATCATGCCACGGCCGAGGATGTAATTCGACGCTTACAGCCGCGCCTGGCGGAGATCACGGGCATCACGCTCTTTATGCAACCGGTTCAGGATTTGACCGTGGAAACGCGAGTCAGCCGGACTCAGTACCAGTTCAGCCTGGAATCTCCTGATGCAAAGGAGTTGGGGGAATGGGCTCCCCGGTTTATTGCCAAATTAAAGGAATTGCCGCAACTGCGGGATGTGGCGAGTGACCAGCAGAATGATGGCCTGCAAGCTCGCGTTGTTATCGATCGCGACACAGCATCGCGACTGGGAATTACTCCGCAAATGATCGACGATGCACTCTACGACGCATTCGGACAGCGACAAGTTTCGATCATGTTTACGCAGTTGAATCAGTATCGCCTGGTTCTGGAAGTTAAACCGGAATTCCGGAATGATCCTCGCGACCTTCATGAGGTTTACATTCATCCTCCCGGTGGTGGAATGGTACCGCTCAGCAGCTTTACGCGAGTGGAAGAATCACAGTTTCCGCTGGCGATCAATCATCAGGGGCAATTCCCCGTCGTCACCGTTTCGTTCAACCTCGCGCCGGGTGTTTCACTTGGCGAAGCGGTCGACCAGATTGCCCGCACCGAGGAAGTGATCGGGCTTCCCAAAGGGATCGTCACCGCGTTTCAAGGGACCGCAGAAGCCTTTCGAGCTTCGCTCAAGAATACCCCGCTTCTGATTCTGGCTGCTCTCGTTACTGTCTATATCGTGCTGGGGATTCTGTACGAAAGCTATATTCATCCGATCACGATCCTGTCGACTCTCCCGTCGGCAGCGGTCGGTGAAGTCGTCGCGATGATGATCTGTCAGATCGACCTCAGCGTGATTGCGCTGATCGGGATCATCCTGTTGATCGGGATAGTGAAAAAGAACGCAATCATGATGATCGACTTCGCACTGGATGCGCAACGCAATCTGCAGATGACGCCACGCGATGCGATCTATGAAGCGTGCCTGCTCAGATTCCGGCCGATCATGATGACGACCATGGCAGCGCTGCTGGGTGCCGTTCCGCTCGCCATCGGGAATGGCGTCGGCTCCGAACTTCGGCGGCCACTGGGGATTACAATCATCGGCGGATTGATCTTCAGCCAGCTTTTGACACTCTACACGACACCCGTGATCTATCTCTGGTTCGACTGGATTGGTTCCAGGTTTCTCAGGCGGGCTGTGGCCGTTCAGGTCGAAGAGGGAACCGAATGAGCCTCTCGACCCCGTTTATTGACCGACCCGTTGCGACGACATTACTGACGATCGCAATCACGCTGTCGGGAATACTCGGCTACGGGATGCTGCCCGTTTCTTCCCTGCCGCAGGTTGATTATCCGTCGATTGGTGTCAATGCGGCACTCCCCGGGGCCAGCCCGGAAACGATGGCGTCCGCCGTAGCCACGCCACTGGAACGGCAGTTCGGACGAATCGCTGGTATCTCCGAGATGACCTCGGCCAGTTCGCTTGGCTCGACGTCAATCACAATGCAGTTCGATCTGAACCGGGACATCAACGCAGCCGCACGCGATGTTCAGGCGGCAATCAATGCTGCACGCGGTCAATTGCCCGCGAATATGCCGAACAATCCGTCCTACCGGAAGGTGAACCCCGCCGATGCACCGATCATGATCATCGCGATCACATCGGATTCGCATACGAAGCCGATGATGTACGACGCCGCGGCAACAATTCTGGCTCAGCGACTGGCTCAAGTGCAGGGCGTTGGTCAAGTCAGTATCGGCGGCGGTTCCGCTCCTGCAGTGCGAGTCGATGTTAATCCAACAGTACTGAACCATTTCGGGATTGGCCTGGAAGATGTACGAGCGGTCCTGGGGGCTGCGAATGCGAACCGCCCCAAGGGGCAAATTGCCAGCGGCGACCGTGCCTGGGCCGTCACATCAACGGACCAGTTGTTTCTGGCGAGCGAATATGAATCGTTGATTGTTTCTTACAGAAATGGCGCGCCCGTGCGGCTGGGTGACGTGGCGACGGTAACCGATTCTGTTGAGGATGTCCGGGCGTTTGGTCTGCTGAACGGTAAGCCCGCGATTTCGGTCGTGATCTTTCGGCAGCCTGGCGCCAACATCATCGAAACCGTGGATCACATTCGCGAAATCCTGCCGCAACTCGATGCCCAGATTCCGGCCGATATGGAATTGACCGTGGCAATGGATCGGACCGGCACGATCCGTGCCTCATTGCACGAAGTTCAATTCACGCTGATGATCTCGGTTGGTCTGGTGATCCTGGTCGTCTTCCTGTTCTTACGAGATGTGCGCAGCACGTTGATTCCGAGTGTCGCTGTACCTGTATCGCTGATTGGCACGTTCGGATTCATGTATCTGGCGGGCTACAGCCTGGATAATCTTTCGCTGATGGCTCTGACGATTGCTACGGGATTTGTCGTCGACGATGCGATCGTCGTGATCGAAAATATCACGCGTCATCTGGAAGCGGGTCTTACGCCGCTGCAGGCATCGCTACTCGGGGCTCGCGAGATCGGCTTTACGGTACTATCAATCAGCGTCTCTCTGATTGCGGTTTTCATTCCGATTCTGTTGATGAGTGGCTATGTCGGTCGCCTGTTCCGCGAGTTTGCTGTGACATTGTCCGTTGCAATTGTCATTTCACTCGTCGTTTCCTTGACCACGACTCCCATGATGTGCGCCGCTTTATTGAAATCGCACAAGGATCAGCGGCATGGCTCGCTTTACCATGCCAGCGAGTGGTTCTTCGATGCGATTTTGAAGATCTACGAGTGGTCACTGCGGATTGTCTTGCGATTTCAGTTCCTCGTACTGCTTGTCACTGTTTCCACGATCGGGTTCACAGTTTATCTGTACACGATCATTCCGACCGGTTTTTTCCCTCAACAGGATACGGGGCGACTCACAGGAAGCCTGCAGGCTGATCAAGATTCCTCGTATCAATCGATGACCGCGCTGCTTCAAAGATACAGCGCGATCATCACTGCCGATCCCGATGTTGTGAATGTCACCTCGTCAATCGGTGGCCAGTTCGGCGGTGGGGGCGCCAGTAATTCCGCCCGCTTGTTCGTGGCTCTGAAGCCGATTGATGAGCGGACGTTGGCGGACGACAAAGGCTCGTTCTTTGATCTGGGGAAACGCAAACGTAATCGAGCCGACAAGATTATCGATCGCATTCGAAAAGAAGCGAGTAAACTTTCGGGGGCCACGCTGGTTTTGACACCTGTTCAGGATCTGCGCATTGGCGGGCGGCAGAGTGCGGCTCAGTATCAGTACACCCTGCGAGGAGACAGTCTCGGCGAACTGTCGCAATGGAGTGTCAAGCTGCTGGCCGCGATGCGCAAGATTGACGGACTGGCAGACCTGACTTCTGATCAGCAGACCCGCGGTTTGCAGACGCGGTTGAATATTGATCGTGATACCGCAGCACGTCTGGGCGTCAGCATGTTTACGATTGACAATACGCTATATGACGCATTTGGGCAGCGCCCAGTCTCCACGATGTACAAGTCGCTGAATCAGTATCGCGTGGTCATGCAGGTCGAATCCGAGTTCTCGCAGAACCCCGAATCGATCAAACATATTTTTGTACGCGGACTGAACGACGAACAGATTCCGTTATCGACGCTCTATCGTCCGTCGTCGGTGAATACCGCCCTCTCCGCGAATCACTCCGGGCAGTTTCCCTCAGTAACAATTTCTTTCAATCTTGCGTCAGGAACGTCGCTTGGTGACGTCGTTCCTAAGATTGAAAAGGTAACCCGCGATCTCGGCATGCCCGAAAGTATTCAGGGAAAGTTCCAGGGGGCGGCATTGGCATACCAGGACTCACTGACATCGATGCCGCTGCTGATTCTGGGAGCATTGGTAACAGTCTACATCGTGCTGGGAATCTTGTACGAAAGCTATATTCACCCGATCACAATCCTGTCGACCATTCCATCCGCCGGGGTGGGAGCGTTGCTGGCACTGCTTTACTGCAAGATGGAACTCAACGTGATGGCGATGATTGGCATTCTGCTGCTGATCGGGATCGTCAAGAAGAACGCAATCATGATGATTGACTTCGCCCTGGAAGCAGAACGGCACCATGGAAAGTCTCCCGAAGAAGCGATTTTTTCAGCGTGCATTCTGCGGTTCCGGCCGATTACCATGACCACACTGGCGGCCCTTCTGGGCGGTCTGCCGCTGGCACTCGGAACGGGCGATGGTGCCGAATTGCGTCAACCCCTCGGGGTCGCCATTGTCGGTGGTTTGATTGTCAGTCAGATGCTGACACTGTACACAACCCCCGTCGTCTATCTGTATCTGGACCGGTTCAGCCTTTGGATCGACAAGTGGTACGTCCGCTTTTTCAGAAGCTAATCAGTTGAAGCAACTGTCACACCAAGGTAACGCAAGGCACGTGATTGCCCGCAGCGTTTGGAAGTAACCTGAATCCCCGACCGGAGCCTTCGCACTTACTCCGATGGTCCAGCAAAAGTCGCGGAATCAAGACTGCTCGCTCTGGTTCCGAGACATGGCTGGCCTCCGTTTCGTGCTATTTCTTGTTGGAAATACAGAACAAGTGTTGATCGCCGCGAACGAAGAGTTCACTGTCAACAGGTGCCGGAGTTGCGTCCAGGATTTCGTCCATGGGATTGTTGGAGACCACCGTCAACTCATCTGAGTCCTTAATGACGACGATATTTCCTGACCGCCCTGTGAGGTAAACATGTCCGCCCGCTTCGATCGGCGAACCGTAGGTGCTGTCGACTCCTTCAACACGTTTCGCCACGTAATGTGGTTTTCCGGTAGCGGCATCAACACATGATAGTTGTCCTGATTTTCCTTTGTGGAAGTACAGGCGTCCTGTGGTCGTCAATAATGGCGAGGCGATATCGGGAGCATCGTGGTCGATTGTCCAGACGACTTGATTTGTCCCCTTGATGTCACCTTTACCTGATGGGAGAAAGGCACCGATAAACGCCCCTTGAAAACCGCTCGCAACATAGACAATTCCGTTTGCGGCAACGGCTGATGCCACTGGTCGTTTGGTTTGTCCAGAACATCGCCACAGTTCCTTACCGGTTTCAAGATCGTAACTGCGGGCAAAGTTCTGCCCGTTCATCACCACCTGCTTTTGCCCTCCGTTGTCGACAACGAGCGGAGTCGCCCAACATGTCGGTTCTTCGCGAACTTCCTTCCAGATCGTCTTACCGGTCAGTTTGTCGAGTGCATACAGAGCTGAAGGACCTTGATGATCCCATGGCACGAGAATCTTGTTTCCAGCCAGTGTCGGTGAACTCCCTTCGCCGAACCGATTCAGCGTGTCCATCTTTCCAAAATCGTCACGCTTCCAGACGAGCTTTCCATCGAGGGTGTAACAGAACAAACCCCGCGACCCGAAGTGCGCGTAAACGCGTTCGCCATCGGTACAGGGAGACGCCGAGGCAAAGCCGTTTGTGGCATGCGTTTCCTGATGTGGCTTGGCCTTTGTCGCTGTCTGTTCCCAGATCAGCTTGCCATCGTTGCGGTCATAACAAAGCAATTTGAATTGAAGAGTTGCCAAACCACCTTTCCCACTTGCCCCTTCCGGCACTGCCGTCGTAATAAAGACGCGATTTCCCCAGATGATCGGAGATCCAGCTCCTTTGCCGGGAACAGCAACTTTCCATTTGATGTTTTCGTGGACGTCCATTCGGTCGGAGGCGTTGAATTCATGGCAACACCATTCCCTGTTGGCCCTCGCCAGTGAGCCCAATTGTCGGCGTAAGCCGTCGATGACAGTATGACGATTGAAACCAGCCCGGCAATTTGGCGCATGGAGATCTCCTGATACTCATGACGACGACGATCGAAGTGGACTGTCCTAGCATGAATGCGGACAAAGCCAGCTAATAATCTAACGCACCAGGCATAGCGACGAAACGAACGGGCAGGTCTTTCGTGGACAGAAGACCGGTCACGTCTGTCAATTCGTGGCAAAAACGCGCGATTCCGCAACGTCGCCGCGGCAATTGATTCAAAAAGCTAATCTTATGGCCACCAAGAAGTTAAGTGGTGATTCCGGTCCAATTGAATCCGACCGTGGCAGCGGTATACTTGCGACGGTCAGGGTGAAGTTTTACTCCGTGTCGTACCGACGCATCGGATGCGTCTCCACCAGTTCTGGGGGAGGATATGCTCCACATCGCACCGTTGGTCATGGGATCTGAACTGTCGAGCTTGCTCCAGCAGATCGTCGACAATACCTCGACTGTGATCTATGTGAAAGATTGTCACTTTCACTACATTCTTGTGAACAGTCGTTTCGAACAACTCTTTGGCATTTCCCGGTGTGAAATTATCGGCAAGACGGACTTTGATCTTTTTTCACCCGAAATGGCGACAGGATTTCGCGACAACGACGAACGCGTTGTGGAGACAGGAGCGATCCTTGAGTGCGAAGAAGTCGCACCCCATGCCGATGGCCCGCACACCTATATCTCTGTGAAATTTCCGTTACGAGATGAAGTGGGTAGCGTTGTTGCGGTTGCAGGGATTTCGACAGATATCTCGGACCGTATCAACGCGCGTCGGGAGATTGAATCATTGCGACGTCGCTACGAATCCATTCTCAGTTCTGCTGGCGATGGCATTTGCGGTCTGGACAATCAGGGGCGAGTGACGTTTGTGAATCCCGCCGTGGAGCGGTTGCTGGGATATGCGCCTGAAGAATTGCTGGGGAAATGCCGCAAATCGTTCGTCATCAATCGGACGGGCGAGCTGATGGAATGTCCCGTCACGGCCGTCATGAGCGGCGGTGAAGCACGCCAAGTCTCGGACGCCGAGTTTCGCTGTCGCGATGGCTCGATCATTCCCGTCGAGTATGTGGCGACACCGCTACGTGAGAACGGTGACACGGTTGGAGTCGTCGTTACGTTTCGAGATGTTCGGGCACGCATTGAACTCGTAAAAGCGGAGCATGAAATGCGTGCCGCGCGAGCCGTGCAAATGGCCCTGTACCCCAAGTGTGACCCGACACTGGCAGGATTCGACATTTCAGGGGTCACCCATCCCAGCAGTTTAACCAGCGGTGACTATTATGATTATATTCCCGGTCCCGACGGATCACTCACCGTCGTGGTCGGGGACGTCAGCGGTCATGGTCTTGGTCCCGCGCTGGAAATGGTGGAAACACGAGCATCATTACGGACGATCCTCAGCTACGAAACCGATATAAGCAAGGTGTTGCAGCGGCTGAATAAAGTCCTGGCCAACGATCTGCCCGACGGGATGTTCGTAACGCTGTTTGCGGTGCGAATCGACCCGAATCGCCGAGTCATCCAGTACGCTTCGGCAGGTCACCAGGCGAATATCCTGTTCCACTCTGATGAAGTAACTCAGCTAAACAGTACTGGAACGGTGCTGGGAGTTTTTGAGGCGGCCGCTTACGAGAATTCTCGTGAAATCCCCCTGCAACCGGGGGATCTGATTGTTCTCGCAACGGACGGCATCATGGAACAGACATCGGGAACTCGACTGCCCGAAGGGCCGACTGACTTATTTGGCTGGACGGGGACCATGGAATCGGTACGGCGGAATCAACACCTGTCGGCCAGCCAGATTCTTGTTAGACTCTGTCAGGATGTCCGTGAATTCGCCGCGGGTTCTCCGCAGAAGGACGACGTCACGGCCGTGATCATTAAAGTCCTTTGACCGCGACGACTTCTGCCACCTGCGACGATACAACAGTCATAAACGGAATCCTTACTCAACCACACCTGCGGAATACCGAAATCAAAGTGGATTTCGGTTCTGGCGAAAGTCCCTCTATCATTGCTGACGATGCGTATCGAGGCTTGCCAAGTGCCCGAAAGCGGGACACGATCAGGCCCTGATTCGGTCGATGTTCGTCCCCTTTCTCAGAGTGAAGCGAAATGTCAGAACATGGCGTTCCCGAATCGCAGGAACTCTTCGCGCAATGGAATGATGCGCTGGCGTTCATCCTCGCCGGGACACATGATCTCGTTTCTATTCTGAACAGTGACGCGACTCGATTCCTGTATCTGAACCCCGCGGCTGAAACGGTCATCGGGACAAGCCTGTTGCAGATTCAGAATTCAGGTCGTATGGTTCAAGACGTCATTCATCCGCAGGATCGTCGTTCCTTTCAGGTAGCAGTTGACGCAACGACGAATCTAAAAAATGGCACCATTGATTTGCGGATCAATCGCCCCGATGGTCAGGTTCGCTGGCTGAACGTTCGACTGTCCCGTATGCAGACGGCAGCGAGTGATTCGAGCGGCATTTGTCTGCTGGCGACTGACATCACTGCGCAAAACCGTGGCGCGTCGACGTTGGACGAGGCCCGAATTGCGTACCAGGCTCTTGCCGATGATCTCCCTCTGAACGTCATCCATAAAGATTTGGCAGGCCGCCGGACTTTTGCCAACCGCCGTTACTGCAAACTGCATGCTGTGACTCCGGATGCTGTCCTGGGTAAGACCGACTTCGATCTGTTCCCGATCGAAATCGCCCGCAAATACGCCGAAGATGATCGTCGCGTCGTTGAAACCGGTGACGTCTTACATGACATTGAAGAAACAGTGCTCGGGGATCATGAAGTTCGGATCATCGATCGGGTGAAATCACCCATCCGCAACGAACTCGGCGAAATCGTTGGCGTTCAGGTTCTGTTCTGGGATGTAACTGACGGTGTCGCCGCAAAGCAGGCACTTCGTGCGTCGGAAGCACATTATCAATCGCTGGTCGAAAGTTTGCCGCTCAGTGTCTTCCGTAAAGACGATAAGTTCCGTTTCGTATTTGGCAACAAGCGATTCTGCGAAACCATCGGTATCCCGGTCGAAAAATTTTCCGGCAAAACCGACTTCGAATTATTTCCCGAACAATTCGCAACCAAGTTTCGTCGCGACGATGTTGAGATTCTGACGGCGGGCGTCACCATTGAGGACGTCGAGGAAATCGTTCAACCCGATGGGCAGCGATACTACATTCAGACATTGAAATGTCCTGTCAGGGACGCTGAGGGACAGATCATCGGCATCCAGGGAATGTTCTGGGATGTCTCTGATCGTAAACGGGCCGAAGAGGCACTCAGGCATGCCAAGGAGGCTGCGGACGCTGCGAGCAAGGCGAAAAGTGATTTCCTGGCGAACATGAGTCACGAAATCCGGACACCGATGAATGCCGTCATCGGCATGACGGAATTGCTGCTCGATACGAGTCTCACCACCAACCAACGTGAATACTTGTCGATTGTGCACGAGTCCGGCGAATCGCTGTTAACGTTGATCAACGATGTGCTCGATTTCTCGAAGATCGAAGCGGGGCGACTGGAACTCGATCGGGCTCCGTTCGACATTCGCGAAACACTCGGCGATACGATGAAGTCGCTGGCCGTCCGGGCGTCGCGAGCCAGCCTGGAACTTGCTTTCGAAGTCAGTCGCGATGTTCCACAGATGTTGATCGGTGATTACGCACGTTTGCGGCAGGTGGTGGTGAACCTGATCGGGAACGCGATCAAGTTTACACCGCAGGGTGAGGTCGTCCTGACTGTCAGTTGCGAATCGCGCGACGAGGCAGGTGTGCGACTTCACTTCTCCGTGACTGACACCGGCATCGGTATTCCTGCCGACAAGTTCGACTGCATTTTTGAAGAGTTCCAACAAGTCGACAGCTCGACGACACGAACGTACGGCGGAACCGGCCTGGGCCTTGCCATCAGTTCCCGACTGGTCGAATTGATGCAGGGACGAATCTGGGTCGAGAGCGAACTGGGAGAAGGAAGCACATTTCACTTCACCGCGCAGTTTGGGGTCGCCGCCGACGCGTTGCAACTGGCACGGCAGCAGACCGATCTGATCGCAGACTTGTCAGTACTGATCGTTGACGATAACGCCACAAACCGCCGTATCCTGCGTGACATGTTAATGAACTGGGGAATGATTCCTGTTGTGGCAGCCTCAGCCAGAGAAGCGTTCCAGGTTCTGTGCGACTCGTACTCGCGCGGAGCGCCGATCCGTCTGCTGCTTTCCGACGTGAATATGCCCGAAGTCAATGGATTCACATTGGCCGAGTGGATTCGCGCCGAGCCTCAGTTCGATTCGACCCTGATCATCATGTTGACCTCAGGAGGGCGCGAGGGGGACACCGATCGTCGCGAACAACTGAGGATTTCCATGCGACTTATGAAGCCGCTGAAACAATCCGAATTGCTCGACGCGATCGTGACCACGCTGGGCGTGGAAACAATGCGATTGGCAGTGCGGGACCGCGAGCCAACGTTGCCCGCAACCGCCGTTCATCCGCTGCAAATCCTGCTGGCAGAGGACAACCTTGCCAACCAGAAACTGGCGGTGGGGGTCCTGACGCGACAGGGACATCAAGTGACCGTGGCGGGGAACGGTCGCATCGCTCTTCAGAAATGGCAGGAGCAGAAATTCGATGTGATTCTGATGGATGTACAGATGCCCGAATTGGATGGATTGGAAACGACGCAGGCCATCCGACAATTGGAAGGTCCCCTGGGAACGCATATTCCGATTATTGCCATGACAGCCCATGCAATGACTGGTGATCGCGAGCGTTGCCTGGAATCCGGAATGGACGAATATCTGTCCAAGCCGATCCGTGCCCGACAGATTGCGGAAAAGCTTTCGGTGATGTTTCCGGGAGCCGTCGAATCCGCGAGCGAATCTCTCGAACACCTGGAAACGTCACCGACTGCAGTGATCGATTGGGATCAGGCACTCGAAGGGACCGACGGTGATCGGCAACTACTGGCCGATGTCATCGGAGCATTCATCGAGACACTGGTTGATTCAATGACGGGTATCGAATCGACGGCTCAACTTCGGGATGCTAATCAATTGCAGCGCCGCGCCCATTCGCTCAAAGGGGAACTCCTGGCGATCGGGGCGACTCCCGCTGCAGAGCGGGCCAAAGAACTGGAAATGGCAGCCCGTCAGAATCAGCTCGACCATGTTGACGCGATCGTGGCGGACTTAATGCAGGTCCTGTTAGAACTGCGTGAACCTCTGGAACAGTTCTGCAGTCAATATCGCAGCCCCTTGTGATCAGGTCGCGTCGTCGTCAAACGTTTTGGAACTCCGATGTATATCCCCCCGAGCTTTCTGGAAACCGACGTCGAAAAACTGCACGACTTCATGGAGCAACACAGTTTCGCCACGCTGATTTCGACTCAGGCCGACGAACCATTTGCGAGTCACCTGCCGCTGCTGATCAATCGTGATTCGGGGCCCTGCGGAAGCCTGATCGGTCACATGGCTCGCGCCAATTCGCAGTGGCAGTCCGCCGCCGGCCAGCAAATTCTGGCGATCTTTCACGGACCGCATGCTTATATTTCACCCGGCTGGATGGAAACTCAAAACGTCGTACCGACCTGGAATTATGTGGCCGTCCATGCCTATGGCGTCTTGCGACTGATTGAAGACCACGATCAGCTACGCCAAATCGTCACGCGGACCGTTGATCATTATGAGTCGTCACGCGAACGCCCCTGGTCGCTGGAATCGCCTGACACGTCATTTATCGAGAAGCTTCTTGGGGCGATTGTTGGATTCGAGATTGTTGTCGATCAGCTCGAAGGAAAATGGAAGCTGAACCAGAATCACCCCGTCGAACGACGAGAACAGATTATTCAAGGATTGCGTGACACCGGCATGACCGATGAACTGCAGATTGCCGATTTGATGGACCTCGCAGACCATCCACCGACGAAATGAGAGTCGTCACAATGCGATCTCATTGTACTGATACACGATGGAAACGTACTTCGCGTGACTCATAACCCGACGCATCCCCACTTCGGTTGCGGTGTGCGTCTGGATGCCTCTACGCTCCGTACTTGTCTGCGACGAAGTGTCGAACTCCTATGGCTGTTTGCCGATACAGGTAACAGTATCGTTGGTGCGAAAGATGATTTTGTCATCGATGAAAAATGGCGTCCCGACGATTCCTCCGTCGAGTTTGTTAATTCGCCTCACCCTGTGATCGCGGCCTGGTTCCAAGACGGCGGTGTTGCCCGAGTCGTCGAAGAAATAGATCGATCGCTCTGTGGCGACAGGACTCGCATACGTGAATTGAACTCGAGCCAATCCTTCGACAGGAGCCCCCGATTCGGTTGACGCCGATGTCTCGTTGTTTCGGGCCGTTACGTCAGTTCCTGTTTTTGCATCCAGAATGTGAACTCGGCTCTTTTGACTTTCGATCGTATAAATCAACCCGTCGTGATACGTCGGCGAGGCCATGAAGGCTCCCTTGAGCTTGCCGCTCCAAAGTTCCTTCGGCCGCATTCCTTTTTCGATCTTATCCGGCAATCGGTACGCCCGCGGCTTGCCATCAATCACGTACAAAACATCACCCACGATGATCGGAGTCGTAAATGTCGACTCAAACAAGCCTGCACAAAGTATTTCACCATCTGCCAGTCGGACGATGTTACCACCAGGCGTAATGATGACGTCGATCTCTCCAATTCGAGTGACCAGCGGAGTCCCGTGCGTCGGCAGGGCCTCCGTTGCTTTCCAGACGATTTTTCCATTGGTTGCATCGAGCGCCAGCAGGCAGCCCCAGGTCAGGATGATTCGGTCACCGTGAAAGACCGGCGACGAACTGAAGTATTCTTCGTCCCTCGCTGTTTCGAGAATCTGAATCCATTTCTGATTCCCTTGCATGTCGTAACAGGCACAAAGCCCCATGGCGTTGATGGAAAAGACAAGCTGCCCGTTGCTGGTGGGCGTCGGTGTGGACTGTTTGCTGTCTCCGCCACAACCTCTCATCAGTTTCGACGACAATTCCTTAGGAATATCCGGACTATCGACACTGAACAAATCCTTCTTCCATAAGAGGTGGCCGTCCGCCAGGTCCAGGCAAAACAGAATTCCCATCTCAGCAGTGATGAAGATCCGGTTTCCGGTCACGATGGGTGACGAATAGCCACCAACATCGACGTTCGTACGCCATCGGACGTTTTTGTTTTTGTCCGATGCCCATTCATCAAGAGGACTGATGTTGGGAAATTGTCCTGTTCCGTCATAACGCCAACCGACATTCGCAGCAGGACCCGCTTCGGGCGGCGCCGCTTGAACCAGGTCGATACTCGCTACCGACGCGATCAACATCAGCGTCATCAGTCGGACAACATTCAGACTTGTCACAGTCCCGAGCTTTTCGTCGTCGCGACTGCGATTGTTTGATGTTTTGGGTCGGCCGATCATGACTGTTCTCCTGAGAGTGCGGCGATTCGCTTAGCGTGAATGTTTCATGGACAAGCGTGATCTCACAAAGTAACCCGCAGCGTGAGTGAGGGAGTCGCCAGCGTTCGCCATGGTTGACGCTACGTGTTACTGGATCGCTCCATCAAACTTCAGCCAAGGCTCGTCGCTTATGCCTTCCCCTTGCGATCGCTTGGAGGCTGCTTCCAGCCTTTCAATTGCTGACGCAAATCTTTCAGGCTCAAGCTTGGCGATGGAAGTCGCAATTGAGGTTCAACATCCGGGACGGGTGCATCACCCGACTCGTGAACATGCTGCAGTTCTTCTTCCAGAGTCTTCAGCCACGATGGAACATCGAGCCCTGACCCCGAAGTCGTCTTGATGTATTCTTCAACGGCCGACTGCATCGCCTGAAACGAGGGTGAGTCATGCCGACCGGCATCCGCGTCTTCACAGGCTGGACGAATCTGTGCCAGCATATGATTAACCGCCAACGGCTTCACAAATCGTTCCTGCAAATGATTGGTCACGGAAGGTAACCGCATTCCGTACTTCTTCTGCAGGGATTCGAGTTCTTCCAGATGGGTGTCGGCCATCTCTTCTGTCTTTACAGTAAAGACGTCTTCCCAGATGATCGCCGCCTCGGGTTTCCCCTGTCGGGCCAGTACTTCGTGTGCCACAGCGACAGGAAGCAAATTCCAGGCATCGCGATCATATGCCGTCTCCAGTCGCAGGAAATCCAGCAGACTGTAAAACTGCTCGCCGTAATCGGATTGAGTCGTCGTCGTGTTGTACTCCAGGAAGCGATCGAATTTCTCGACCACGACCTGGTAGATGAGATGCAGATGTTCTGACGCCTCTTCGCGATCGATCTTGCCGTTTCGCAGATCCTCGAGCAGCTTGACGGGATGGAGTGGATCTTCGTTCTGCTCGAGGTACTCAAGGAACCGTGAGACCCCGCTGTGAAGGATCGCACGAACATTGCCGAGCGTTAAAACACGAGCATTCAGGATATCGGAACCGTACGTCTTGACGAACTTGGCGGTATCGTTCCAGACCGATTCAACCTTCAATGCTTCGACGGACGACAACCGCATTGTGCTGCTGTGTTCCAGCCATTGGTCCAGGTAGAGTTCAACGATTTCGCCAACCACCTCGATCAACTCTTCGTTGGTAAATCGGCCCCCCTTCCATTCTCGCGAGGCCCGAACAACGCATTCCAGCGTATTTCTGAGCGCGATCCGGAAGAGTCGATCGAATTCAGTGACGGCCATTCCCATGGGACGGGAAGCCCGTTCCATATGTCGTGCCGTTCGCAACAAGTGCCATGTTTCCCGCAGCAGTCCGAGTTGCGGCAAATGAGCCAGCAGGAAGCGGACGACCATCTGCTGAGACCGAGCTGCCAGAATCTGCTTGGGATCGCCACCGTGCTCCAGAGGAACATATAGCAGTGGCTTACGCTGGAGTGACCTGAGCAGACCGGGAAGAACGCGGCGCACTTCGACTTCGTCGCGCTGAATGATTCCGCGGTACATATCGATCACACGGACATCGTCCGCCGTGCTGCGCACGTTCTGATCTTCTGGCGATAGGGCACATGCCAGGCACCACTGCGCCGAGCGACAACTGAGCCATGTGGTCAGGCCCGACTGAACCAGATACAACTTCGCCTGCAATTGAGAATCGAATTCGATGTTCGAATCATGTTCGCCATCGGATTCACCGATGTCACTGCGCCACAACTCGTCGATCAAATTTCCCAGATCGCTTTGTAACTGCGTGGCATGGTCCATCCAGTGACGGAGCGATTCCGTTTGAGAAGTTCGCGCGGCCTTGGCTTCTTTCGATTCGCCCTTCAACATCTGCTCACGCTCAACAGCCAGCGTTGCCGCCATCTGCCAGAGTTGGGCCATCATGCGCAAGAACTTCAGGCGCGGGTCCAGTCGCTTTTCCAGACGTTCGAATTCGGTATCACCATCGAGACGTGATCGCTCATCCATGATCGGGCCTTCCTGCCCGTCATCAGTGCTGTCACGGTAGACAACCTCGTCATAGGCCGCGCTGAAGAGTTCATCTTCGTCGTCAGAATCGGCTTCCACTTCTGCAGGCTCTGCAGACTCATTTTTTTCGGAACTGGCGGGCCAGGAATCACGTGAAGTTTCTTCAACGATGACTCCCTGGCGAAAGATCGGCGATTGCCAAAGTTCGCCGGCGTTAGCTTCAAGGTAGTCGAACATGCGGCGGACCAGTGGCCAAGGATCATCTTTCGACGTCGTCCCATCTTCTACAACGAGTCCCATCCACCAGAGCAGCAGATCTTCGAATGACTGGTGCCCCGCTTCCAGGCCGACAGAATCATGCTGGCTCAGCCACTGCATCAGCAATCCGAGTGCCGCTACTCGATCTCGTCGTTCCAGGAGTGCTGAGACAACTTGAGCGTACGCCTTCGACGACTGGAACTGGTCAACGTGTGATCGCCAGAACGAAATATCACCAGTGGCCTCGCCCGCTTCACGCCATTCTGCGAGTGCACGGGCGACATGCGAGGCAGAGTCGAGTTGCTCATGAGCCGCAACGCGTGGCAGGTCTTCGACCGTGACCGTTCCGAATCGATCCCAGAACTGAGCGAGGTTTTCGTAGCGAGCTGAAATCCGGCTGGCGATCGCCTTGTCGCCGCGTGCCGCCGCTTCTTCCAACGCACGAGAATAGGCGTCCAGCAGAGATTCCATGATGTGGTACAGCATTTCGACACGCTGGTCGGGAACACTGTCCTCACGCGATGAAAACAGTGGGAACAGCCCCTGGAAACCGAGCACATTCCACGGGTCAACCAGCGCACCGCATTCAATACCACGATGCAGATAGTCTTCAGCCTCTTCGAGAAGTCGCGTCGTTTCTTCGAGCTTCCCCTGTTCAACGATCCGGCGAGCGGTGTGAGCGCGACACAGGACTTCACATTCGAAACGAGCCGACGCACAAGGGATCACCGAAGCCTGGCGGAGGCTGGCTTCTGCATAGCCCATGCGAGCAAACAGGTACGCCAACTGTCGGCGCTGGACCTGCTGCGCCCCGTACTGGGCCAGGAACATGTTCAGTGCCTGGCGAACGTGCCCAAACGGCTGACGTGTCAATTTCGTGTGGCGAGCCAGTCGCTTGGCGCGTGCCCCGGACGCGGTCTGAACAAGTCGCGTATAGAATTCGTCCCGCTGACGTGCGACGCGCGGTAACAAGGAAGACAGCGTCACATTCGAGTCGTGGCATTCTGGGCCGTATCCGCTGATGGACGATGCCATCAGAATTGTCCCACACAAGACAGCGGCAATATCAAAAAGGACTTCATCGGGATCGACACGTTTCTGCTTCGCGGCCCAGTCCAGCAGTGCGTCGAGAATCATCTTGCGGACGACAAACCGGCGATATCGTCCCTTGATGTCAATCTGATGCGGGTCCCATTCACCAAACAGGTAATTGGTCCGCTTGTTCGCGGGGTGAATATGATCGTGGGCACGCTGGTCAACCGCCAGTTCGTCCATCATGTCCAGATCAAAATAGGCATCGGCCAGGACCTGAGGTGGCATTTGTCGTAACAGCTCGATTGCTCGTTCGACGACGGCCCGGTACGGACCATTCGCGACGCCGGCCCCGCGCAGGTAAAGCGGCATCGGCCGAAAGCGTTCGTGGGAATACAAGTCCATCCGCCGACCATTTTCCAGAACGGCGATCGGACGATATCCCGCAAAATCATTCAGCCGACGCAAGACATCGGCGATGATCCGATCACCTTCGTCCCATGGCCCCCCCTGCTCAAGGACCGCTTCGAAGACCTTGGCCAGGAAAAACGGGTGCTGGAAATCCTCGTCTTTCAGGTGGAACAACAGATCCCGATGATGTTCGCGGTAGGCTGGGAGCGCTCGATCAAACG
>Ga0194055_10001242_pt1 | contig 20757 bp, 9 predicted proteins | sample SepL449m_MetaG_FD_155482 | JGI IMG/M metagenome (GOLD analysis project Ga0194055, IMG submission 155482) | Anoxic zone freshwater microbial communities from boreal shield lake in IISD Experimental Lakes Area, Ontario, Canada - Sep2016-L442-9m | ecosystem: Environmental > Aquatic > Freshwater >...
CAGTCGATGTCAAAACTCGTGACCGATGGCCGGATTCATCCAACGCGAATCGAAGAAATCGTTGCGGCTACCGAAAAAGAAATGGATGCTTTTATCCGTCGCAAAGGAGAAGAAGCCGCCCAGGAAGTCAATCTGCAGGGACTCCATGAGCGGGTGATCGAAATGCTCGGACGGCTTCACTTCCGAACTAGCTACTCTCAGAATGTACTGCGGCACAGTGTCGAAGTCGCTTTCCTTTCTGGGCTCATGGCGGAAATGATCGGTCTAAACTCCAACCTGGCGCGACGGTGTGGACTCCTTCACGATATCGGAAAAGCCGCTGACCATGAATTGGAAGGTGGCCACCCAAAAATCGGTGCCGACATCCTCAAACGGAGTGGCGAAAACGAGCACGTCGTCCACGCGGCCCTTGGTCACCACGATCAACTTACGACCGACTATCCGTATACGCTTTTGGTTGCAACAGCCGATGCGTGCAGCGCGTCACGACCAGGTGCACGTCGCGAATCTCTCGAGAGATACATCAAACGGATGGAAGAACTGGAATCGATCGCCAAAGGATTCCAAGGAGTCGAACAAGCGTTTGCGATTCAGGCTGGTCGCGAGTTGAGGGTTATCGTCAGTTCCAAAGACACCGACGACTCCGTCGCAGCCAAGGTCTGTCGCGACATCGCCAAAGCATTCGAAGAGCAACTCACTTACCCAGGGGAAATCAAAGTCACCGTGGTCCGCGAATCGCGGTTTGTCGAAATCGCTCGTTGATCATCCAGTACGAATCGATCGCCAGGATCAGGCCGATCGCAATCGCGATCGCAGATGGAACGAGCATACCCGTCACGAGCCATGCGAGCATCCCGATGCAGACCAGGTGCCACCATGGACTTGGTAGAAATCGCACTTTCGTCATTTGCCAAAACCAAGCTAGCAGCACGACAGTCAACGTCATGGATAGGGTACTGATCCATCGCCACGACTGCGGATCGATTTTCAACCTTGATTCCGAAACGTACGGCATTCCAATTTTGGAGATCTCGCTCCAACGCCATGCTCCAATCGTGTTGCCATGGCGTCGATCGTCGATGCTGGAATTGAAAGTTGACGCTTGGATTTGCGATACGGTTCCACGAGCGGATGGCCCACGCAAATCTTTCCACCGAACCATCGCCGCGGGAAATTCTATTCTGTCTCGAGAATCCGAAACGGCGGTCCATCTCCACAACGCATCATAGGTTTCCCGAGCCAGAAAACGATTCCACTCCCCTAACAATCCTTCATCGAATCGGAGCATGGCCTGCGATGGATCTGGAACGGTCGCCAAACCGAGTGATTGAAGCTGCTCCATAACCTCTAGCCACGCAATCGATTCTGCCGCAAAGAATTCGCGCGGCGACGACGGCAGCCAGCTGATCAGCGGTTCACCGGTCTCTTGGCTTCCGTCCGATGTGCCACGCCATATTCTCGACGATGGAATATCAATCCAGAAGGTGACGGGGTTCGAAGTGCTGTTTGGCACGGGCACGGACTGCCATGCTGGGCCGCTCTCGCTTGAATTCTCTTTCGCGTCATCGATGTGTGCTATCCACATCTCAACAAAGGTCGGAGCGTGAGGACTTTGGCAATGTACGGCGACTTGATTGTTCGATGCATGAAATGGGACGCTTTCTCCATTGCACAGAACCCAAAGGCATTGGCTACCCTCGGGAAGCGACCACGTCCATTCGGCGATACCTGTGTTTTGTTTAGCCTGCGTAGATCCCTCGATCCAGTAACAGGATTGGAGAATCGATTCGCCTGGGCGTTGGAATGCCTTGCCACGTTCGGTATGGGTGGTCATGAGAATCTGCTGTCGAGCGGTAATTGCCTGTGAAGGTCCCTTTGGGTTTGCATCGGAAGAGCGTTCCGATACCGATCCTAAACCGCGATCCTGCAAAAGTCCGCGGCTGGATGCAGCAGGGATGGGACGTACCAACTGGTGATTGTTCAAACCACACAGAGCCAACCACTTTTCGGCTTGAGAATCGTCCATGATCTCCAGTTTCGAACGATCCATTTGGCTCGGATCGTCTCGGTCCAAGGCAAACCAACCCACGAAATCTGGGTTTCCGAGGATATTCAATTGCGATACGAGATTGGGCGTTATCGACATACCGCCAGTTGCATTGAAGTCGATCGTGTTGGACCATGGATTCGCGGATTCCATCGCGTCACGCCGGAGAAGAAGAATGCGCCGCTGCAGATTCCAATCCAGAGCTTCCTGCCAACCGATGGACGTGCTCCATCGTGAAGCCCAGTCGATCGGCAATGACAGTTCAAGGTCGGGGACTTGATCCGGTTCGCGAGTTGCGATGATACGCAATTGCCAATCGCTCCCTGTCACAGCGACATTCTGGGGATATGCGATCATCAGTCCCTGCCATGGCTGAGTGCATCGTTGGGCGACAAGCTCTATTGCGGGACTGCCTGCCATGAAGGGTATACTCATCAAACTCTTGGATACGCCAGCTCCACTGAAGTTTGTTTGCTCTTTGGGGGTCGTGATCGTGATACGCCACACGGAATCGACAGCAATGTCTGTCAGCTGATCCTGGGTGACGATCCCTTGCATGCCAAGGAACGGAACTTGTTTCGTGATCTCTGCACCGTCTGCGGCGGGGCCTTCACATGCGAGGGTGATCTCATTGACTTCGCCCTGATCGCGATCGAGCAAGAATTGAATCCGGTTCGATTCCCCCTCTTTCCATTGCAAAAATGGAACCGCCATATTGCGAGAGGTTGCTTTCGTCGCGCGGTAGCCCCCCGGTAACTGCACGGAAATCGTAGCCCGATTGGCCAACAAGCTGGAAAACTCCAGCTTGGACCGCAGGTTCATCGAGGTTCTATCCATGGTCAAGGAATTGTTGATCCGCGCGCGCACTGGCTTCGCCTCCGGTTGCTGCTTGAGAACGCCGAAGCCACCGCTGGCCGGAATCCTTAGGCTGGTCGCGATGGGCTTTTCCAAGAGTTCCGGCCATTCGAGCCTTTCACGTGCATTGATCGATGGTATCCAATTGGTATTGATTCCCTCGATGGTCCAGCTCGAACCGGCGGCGCGTGCATACCGCAACGTCCCAGGCCGAACCCTGCGGTCGCGGCATTCCGCAAACAGCACATTGCGAAGTGGCGAGTCACCCACGGGTATCCAAGTTGTGGTTACCACTCTCTTCGCATTGCTGCCCGCAGTGATAGATGGTGATGCTGAATTCGATTCCCCATTTTCCGGAGTCCATCGCAAGATGTAACGTTTGCGATCCAGAGTACTTCCAGGGCGCACATCCACGAGTTGAGCATCTCCCCAAGAGGCGCCGACCGGTTGCCACTGTGCATCCGATTCCAACTCGAGATCGGACAGAGGCTCCGAACTGCGAGGGAACTCGATCGTCGTTCTAGCCATGAGCTGTTCCCGATCGATGAGGATTTCCGTATTCATCACCGGGAAGTCATTGTTCAAGCTGGGGCTGTCCGAAGGCATCGCCACCAACGGTCGTGCCGCTGGACTGGCCATCGGGGATACGACCCCTGAGATCCGATCGATGCTTCCCAGGTGCAATGCGAATCGACCGATGGAAGGGTTGACGAGCTTGCCTCGCGCAGCGAGATCGACCGTCCATTGCCCATCCGCTTCGATTTCGAGGATAGCGTTGGCGCATGGCAAGATCGGTGCTTCAACGCTCAATCCTTTTTGGGATCGCCCTTCCGCAGGAAGAGAGGATGCAACGGCAGCGCCCGAGCGTGGATTCTCCACCGCGCGGAGACGTGTTTGTGTTTCGACTTGAAGCAAGCGACGACCCGTTCGATCCGGGTACCACAGAAGTTCCGTTTCGGTCCGTGCAAAACGGCTCGAGATGACTTCTGTACCGTCGACCGTGAAACGACTCAATCGCGTCCGATCGGCTTGAAAAGGGATGCGAATCGGTCGGTCGATGGCTTGATCGCCGATCCAAAATTCATACGTTTGGACGCACGCTTGTTCGGGATTTCCAAACCCAATCGAGCGACTATCCAAACGCAAAATATGTCGGGCCGAGATCAGGTACGCATCGCGTTCCAAAGGTCGTTCGATACCTCGCGCGGCTGGTTCCTTGAGTAAGAACTCCGGCACATACACGACCGTTCCTACGGTTTCCCCTTGTGCATCCACTGGAACAATGATGTCGAGTAAGCGTTGTGGAACGCGCGAAGAGAGTTCGATCGGATCTTGCGCAAACACGGGGCGACCGCTGTTTCCAATCGCCCACCAAGTGCATGCGAGTAACGACAATAAAAGAGTAGCGAAAGTCGCTTTCGAGCCAGGACGCGATGCTTGATTGCCATCCAAAGTAGCGTCCGGAACTTCCTGAGCCTCATTCCACGGGAGCCAGCGATCACCGCGCAGAACTTTCCGGCCACGCCGTTCCTCCAACGTGGAATAGACCAAGTAAACTTGGTGGAGTATGGTTCCCAAGGAGAGACCCACGAAACAATAGCGTGCGATCGCCCCGAGATCATCGGCGAGCCAATGCCCGGCCACGATCGACAGGAGCGCGATGCAGAAACACCACCATGGCCGATAGTGCAGAAGCCATGGGGTCAGCAACATCGCCAACGCAAAAATAGAAACGTGAATCGTTCCGATGCGATCCGTATGGATCCATAGTATCCGCATCGAATCGTGTTCCTGCAGAACCCATTGCGATCGAGCCAATCGCCATCGGCGGTTCATCCAAGCCGGAATCAGACTTTCGGGTGGAGTCTGGCCCCGATCAACCATTCCAACTGCTTCATGATCCACCGCGGTCCGAGACGGTGAACGCCATCCCGCACCAATCAGGGCCTCGTTGGTCCAATCCCAAAAAGCCCAATCCATGTTTCCTGAGGAAGCAGGCGCTGCGTTCGTTCCCGCCAACAGCGAGCGACTTTCTTCCTGCGAATCGACCCGATGATCCCCAAAGATCCATAGGGATTCTCGAAGTTGCATCACCGGCACAACGAACCCGAGTTCGGGCCATGTGAATTGCAATCCTCTCTGTGGCAAGAATCCGAACTGAAGTCGATCGATCGGGATCAGTTTCGGGCCGCGGAATAGGATTTCGATTCTGCATTGTGTCGTATCGTCGACTGTTTCGGCCGTTTGCATGGCTGTGTTGGCGGTCGCCGAGGATCCACCCGTAGCGGTCCATGGAGATACGACGCGCGTCCGGCCTGGATCGGAATCGTCTAAGGCATTTGCCCATTGCAAGCGCAATACCGATCCTTCTCTATGGAATGAAAGAGGGCGCGACGATTTACCGGGACGACAGACCGTTGCATCGATGGCTTGCCAATCGCCGGGAAGTGCCAATTGCAGATCGATCGATTCTGGCTGGATCGTGAAGTAGTCGGCTTGAAGGCAAGCCTTTTGTTCCCCTTCGCTATCGATGGCAACATGCAAGTGCGCCATGGAGATGGATTGAGAAGGGGAATAAGACGGATCGTTTGCTGCAACGTGAACTTGGATTCGAGACGCATTGGCGGGTTGATCGTTCCAGGTCCGTTGGGGCATGCCGTTGGCGCTGAACTGCCAAATTCCTCCATCGCTAAACGATAGGACTCGTATCCGAGGATCCATTGTCAGCGACCTTCGGGTCGTAACTGCAGATGCGATCGAAGGAAGTGAAAAGGATAGCTCCCCTTTTCGAGGCAAGGTTATCGAGGCGAACACTTCGATCATCCCATCGGGTTCGACGGCTTGTCGGCACGCGACAGGATCCAACTCCCAACGCCCCGAGGTTGCATCAAAATCCATCGCCAATCGTTTCCTGCCGCGATGCGTTTGGATGGTCCAAGTCGTTTCCGGAGGGCATTCAATGGGGATGTCTTCGTTGCGAAGAAACGCACTTGGGAATTTGAACCTGTGTTCGAAGTACCATCGATCGGCCGCTTCCGAAACGGTGGAATCGATGTCGACTGCAAAGACGGACGCGGCTACACGGGATTGCAGGGGGGGCAAGATACCTGCTGGCATGCGCATGAGCACGTATTTACCCAACCGGGGCAAACGGTCTCGCTGCCAGGGTGTTAAAGATTCCTCGTCCAGCATCCATTTCGAGATCGCTCCTGGCAACTCCAAACGCATGGAGGGGGAAGGTTCAATAATCAGCACATCGCGACGTCTCCAACCTGGAAGTTCGACGATGGGACCATCATCTAGTCGTTTATTGCTGTCGGATGGCAAGTCGCGAGAAAGCTGAATTTCCAATTGAATAGGAAGCGATTCTGGCGGACCGGTCGATTCGATCTTGACCATCTCGGACGATCCGCTTGACACGGGGATCGTCCTGACGGAATTCGATTTCGAATTCAGTTGAGTCGACTCCAGTTTCCAACCTGGGGAAACATGTATTTCTCGCAGATGGTGATCACTCCAGGGGGAGAGTTGCATTCGAATGGCAGCCGAAACTCGTTCATTATCTGTGGAAATGCGCGTGACGATTTCGGCCAATTGCGCTGGCTCGATCTTGGCTACCGCAAAACCATATTTGGGCATCCGATGAAACCATGAGTAATCCAGACGGTAAGAGCCCTGTACCAGCGCTCTCGCCCCTTCCAGTCGACCGGCGGACGAGGAGACGTCAACGATCTCACTGGGCGAACTGGGGATCAACGAAGTGGTACCCGATACCACATAGGCATTGGCGATCTCGATGGGTTCGATCGCGACGCGATGCAGAGCATTGAGACTGGGTTCATTGGTTCCAGTCGCACCCATAGCCTCGTTTGAAGGCAACGGAGCCAGCAACTCCAACATGAGTCGCATGCGAACACCAGGAGAAGCGACGTTTGTTGGAACGCCCCCCAAAACCGTTGTCGCCGCGATGGCATTGCTGGAAGCATCGATCGGGGGCAAAGCGATATCGATCGTACGGTCTGAAATCTGAAGAATAGGTTCGCGATCGTTCAGCGTCAGGCTTCGCATCCGTGCGCCGACTGGGAGGATTAGCCGCAAGGATCGATCGGCGGTACCGGTCTCATTCCATTCCCATTCACAAATGGTTCGAAGAGACTCGGAGGCTACCACGCATTGAACCGATTGCCTTGATATCAGACGCGAATAAACTCCCGGTTGTTCGCTCCCAGGTACCTGGCCCGCTAGGCCAGAAGATCCCAGTTGAATAGAAAAGTTTGCTGTTTCCTGACCCGATATCTCTAGAATCCATAGCGACTCGGAATTCGTTGACTCTCGTCCCAGTTCACCCAGGTTCGGATTGATGGGCCAATCCCCGAGTCGTTCCTGCACCATGGGCCACGCGTCCACCAACCGGGAGACGACGGATGAATCCGTGATGCGAGCCCCCTTGGGTAGCTGGAGAAGCAAGCAGCTATTCGTCGTACGAGGAATCGAAAGGGAGTAATTGAGGCGATAGGGGGTACTGTCTTTGAGTGGCCTCAGCGACCAGGTGAACCACTCTTCGCGTTTGTCGTTTCTGACATAAGGTCGTCCGTTCTCATCGAATAACCAAGTGGGTGTTTGGAAACTGAGCCCGTTTGCTGGAAAGATCGTCGGGAGAGAATCGGATTGTTTGAAAATCGGGTTGTCGAGCGCGAGGGACCATGGATTCAGGAGAATTCGGGATGCAGAGCGACCGTTATCGGCCTGCGGGATTGCATTGTCCTCCCATCGAATCCGTGAGCGTTCCGACAAGAGATCCGCCCCTACGAGCTTGGCCGAAGCATGGAAGGACGCGATGCCCAAAGCGCTGTTCTGCACAGGTTCGGACTTGGGTGCAGTGGCTTGCTTAAAACGCTCCAAAGCTTCCGGAAGCTTATCGATCTCGATGGGTCGCCATCCGTCCAAGGGAAGCTCAGGTAGATCGGATTGCCGGACCAGGATTCGTCGATACGGATTGATATCGCTCGGACTAAGGCTCACTGTTTCCTTCGCGATCTCAGACTCCTGAGCGCGAATCCCGCCTGCCATAAGAACTATCCAACCAACGATCGCGAGAGACCTAACGATTCCAGGGCAGAACCCTCTCCCAGAGTTCTGCGTGGAGGTGCCATCCTGCGTGAGGAGATCAATGGACTTCATGCCCCGTCTCCTGAAGGAGTTGCAGGAACGAGCCCTGGGGGATTGCTTCTCGAATTTCCATCACCAGGTGAAAGATTCGAACCCGATCCGACGCTGGCGCGCGATGCATTTCCTGCCGCAACGCTCGCCGATCGTGAAACAAAGATGCTTCGTCGACGGGCGCGGCGATCCAACAGCCAACGCAGGAGTCCGTACAGTACCGCCACACTGATGGCAACCATCGAGGCCTGGGCGACAATCACCGAAATATCCCAGGCCCATTGGGAGAAAACCAAGACCGATGCCAGAAATAAGACCCAAACCCACGGCCAACGCAGCCAACGCTTCTCTGTCATCATGGCGGACAGAATCAAAAACACGAGGGATGTTGGCAACCAGATCAAAGAGCTTGGGACGAACCATGCTTCCAACGATCGCGAACCAGTCATCGAACTCAAATCGTATTGGTTGGTCTGCTGGGCAACCACTGCTTGCTGGGTTGCCCCCATGGTTGTCTCCATGTGGCTCTGACTGTATTCGCTCGACCTAGCAAAGAAGATGTCTTTCCATTTCCACCGATAGAGAGGTGAAAGTTGATCCGAACTGTAGATCAGGTGTTCGGTTCTCGGAACGACGATTTGCCAAACGAGGGGAGCAGTGCTGGCGGGGGATTGGAGACGGGGAGTGGAAAGTCCAATTTTCTTCAGCAGTCCTCCTTGTGCTGGTTTGAGCGTGAATACTTCTAGCACATGGATACGATCGCCGGCTGCGTTCCGCAACGAACTCTTTGAGTCGCCTAGCAGAACACGCATCTTGTCCGAGCTATCCTGAAGCTCAATAACGCTTGCGCGCTGCCCATCAAGAATCCATTCCGCGTCTTTTCGCAATGCAGCAGGAATCTCGATTTCGATGGAATCCGCATCGGTGACGAATCGCACGACATAGCGATCGCGTTGATAGATCGCATTGAGAATGGACTGCACCCATTCCGCTTCGACTTGGATCGGGCGTCGCAATGATTCACTCGCTTGAAAGACCCTCGCTGTCCAACGGGGAAGATCCGCATTGAGGGAAATGAGCATCGATGCGATGGAGCGATCGCTGGTGCTCGTCGTATCGGAGGGCAAGCCCGTCGATGGAACAACTTCGGTATCTCCTGTCGACTCGACGATGACTCCTTGAGCCTTAGAAATTTTGAGGACCGCTGAATCGCTCACCAAACCATCTTCCGGTTGGTCTGATTCCAATACAGGAAGGGCTTGATCGATCAGAGATTGATTGCGATCATCCCAGATGATGGTGCTGTGTGTGGTGCATTCCATTATGAAGCGATTGCGGTTTGAGCCATCGGCGGCGACACTCGGAATCGGAATACGAATCCAAACTATTTCATTTGGCCAACCCGAGTCTGTCTCCTCTGGCCCACGCATCGCTTGCCGGCTATCGTCGTCGGTTGCCGGTCCGTCCTGCTCGATGTCGATGGTTTTACCATCGATTTTAAAGGAACTAATTGGAGGGTGAATTGGCGCAGGTCCTTCGGCAGTGACCGATGCAGCCGAATCTAAAAAAGACTTCGGCAATCCCATGCGAAGTACGGTGGGTCGATTCCCATAGCTGACACAATTCCATCGATGTTGAATGCTGAACGAGGTCCTGTTTACCGATACGTCAGCTTCGTAGTTGATCGCGGTGGACGAGGGGCGTCGATGCCGCGTCCCTATCCACTTCGATACGGGTGTGGCTTCGGCGATTTGATAGGTCCATTGAAAGGGTGTAAAACCTTCGAAAGCATTGGTACTGTCGGTTCGGTCCGCTGAATCGATGTTCGGAATATGGACCCAGCCCTGCGAGCCATCGGATGTTTCCTCCAAACGATAGGACCAGGACGACAGCGTGAGTACACCAGGTAGAGTTTTGGAAATCCGTTGTTGCGAATCCTGAGATAGCCAGGACAACTGCGGCAGTGAAAAATCGAACTCGTGATTGGAGGGATCGATCGATTTCGTCAGGACAAATTCGAGTCGAATCCGCGTCTCTTTCTCCCCGTCGGTCGTGGCCTTCGCCGCGGATGCTCCGCTGGTCGTTGTTGAGATAGGAGTCGGAATGACCCCAGGAAATGTTAGGTCAGTTCGAGCCGCTTCGGACGATGTTGCCGGTCGCTCGTTGGGAGGACTCATCCATAAATTCGAGTGGATCGGAATCGACGCAGGGCCTGTGGCGTCACCGCTAGATCCGATCGCGGAGGGTTCAATCTCGATGTCTGAGGGCCGCATCACCAGTCGTATAACATGCCATCCTTGGACTTCAAATTGCAGCAAAGGCAACTGAAAAGGATCGCTGAGAAACTCGAGGCTGCCCGTCATTTGAAGTTGTTTCTCTTTGACTTCTACGGATAGTTTCGAGTGAATGTTGGGTCGACTGGCCAGCGATGTCCAGTTGCAAGCGACTCCCGCACCCTGACGGTCGAACTGAAATGCATAAACCATCGAATCGCTACCGTCAGTTGCTGCGGATTGACGGAGCAATCGGGCGCCGACAAGCGGTTCCCAATCGAACAGAACATTGCGAGGTACTGAGCATTCAAATGTCCCAGTGTGTCGCTGCACTCCATTGATCGTGGGAACGACAAATTGCAATCCCTCCGATGCATTGGCCGAACTCCATTGCCATTCGATCGGTATTTCAATTTCGGATCGAGAGAGTGCCTCCTCCAGTTCCAGCGACAGTTCGACCGGCGGATTCGCGATGGAAGGATTCGAATCCAATTCGGATTCTTGGTTCGTGCGCTGCAATCGGTACGCAGGAAATCCTATCGAGGGTGCAGACGTATCGCGAACGACACTGCCTGGGGGAAGGGTGATTAGAAAGCGCTTTCCTCCCAGCTTGCGTGGTCCTCGGATCGCCAAGTTCGTCACCGCCCGCAACAGAGTCCCATCCACGGATGGAGAGAATTTGGTTTGGCTTGTCACCTCGATGGCTGCGAGAGTCTCCTTCTCAGTCTTGCGATTCCACGAAAGGGTGACCGTGCTGGCAGTGGTGCGAACAATCGCTACGGAGTGAGCATCGACTGTGCGAAAGGGTTCGATCACTTCGTTGCCACCCCCTGTGGCCGAGAGTTCCCATTCTCCGAGTGGTAATTTTAGTCGAATGACCGTTGCGGCAGGGGGAAGATCGAGCCGGATGGCATAGCCACCGCTGGACGAAGTCAGCTTGCTCAGCGCATTCAATTGCAGCCCCCTCAACCCTCCGCTACCGGGGCTGACTCGCCACAGGTAACCGTTGGATTGGGAGGCAACCGAAACACTCTCCAATCCATCGAATGAGTTCGCGGTCGAGCCTTCGCTCGGTTCGGATGGACGTGGCACCCATTGCAATTGCCCAAGCGCGATGGGAATTGTGTGCCCGGACTTATTATGCTTCCCAACATTGGCCGTGGCCTTGAGCGCGATATTCGCGTAATCCTTTTCGGGTTCGATTGCCATGTCCAAGCTGGATAACCCGATGGGAGCTAGAGGGTCGCGACCGTCGCTCGCACCTTCGACGAGGAGCCTTTCGTATTCTTCGTAGCTCGTGCGGGGAATCAGGATATCTTCCCCCTTTTCATTCCTCAGATACACCACGTCGGGCCGCAACCCAGGGGGAAGGACATCCGAGATCCGCTCGGGCGGAGATGCCTTGGTTCCAGGCGGTTCTTGGGCGCCGGCACCGGCCAGCCAAAGCGCGGCAAAGCACCAGGCAAAACCCAGGATCGACGTTTGGAAAATTCGGATGGATCCGAGTAGCACGGAATCACTCTTTGGTTCGTTTCCTTCGAGCGTCCACTTGCATTTGTGGACGCCGAGGAGAGGCGTTCGGTTCGTTCGGCGCAGTCTCTCTATTTTACGCAAACGCCAAGGTTAACGGGGGGAGTTTCAGTCCAAGTCGAGCCAAACGGGCGATTGAAGAAGACGCTACGGGCGTTAAATCCGTCATCATCCTATTGTTTGACCTATGGGAATCGGATTCCACGGGTGCGCTTTCCGCGGTAAAGTCGACGACTTGGCTTCGCTATCTCGGCTTCGTGCTATTTCCGCCTCGGTTCCAGGCGATCCGGAAGGTAGCCCTCTCCTCGAATTTGTCCAAAGCCAGGAGCCTGATCATCAAATGCCCCCAGATGGACCAGGGCTCGACGAACGCGAAATAGCCGTTCTCTGCGAGTGGATCCCAGCCGGTGCAACTTGGCCGGAGGGTGTCGATCATGTCACCTCGTTAAACCCTCGCGACCATATGGAGCGGACGATTCGAAGAACAAGGACAAAGCTTCGTTTGCACGCAACTGCATTTTGGCCCGACGACTCATCGAACGAGGGGTTCGATTTGTTCCGCTTTTCAACGGAGCCTATGCGAGCGCCGGAAAATTGAATTGGGATGGGCACAGCGATCTCAAGATGCAATAGGACGTGCATGCTTCCATTCTCGATCAACCCGCTGCCGCTCTACTTCGCGATCTGAAACAACGTGGATGGCTCGAGGATACGCTGGTCGTATGGTGTACCAAATTCGGACGGATGCCGTTTTTTCAAACGGTTGCCAAGGGGCGTGATCACAATCTCGATGGTTTCACCTGTTGGCTAGCAGGGGCCGGCGTACGGCCCGGAATAAGCCACGGAGCGACCGATGAATTGGGAGTGAGAGCGGTCGAGAACGTTCTCCGCTCTATGATTTCAACGCTACGATCTTGCACTTGTTAGGGCTCAATCATGAATGACTGACCTTCGAACATGATGGAGTCCATCGAAGTTTGACCAACGTCGAAGGAAACGTCATTCGAGAAGTGCTGCAGTCGTGATCGGAGCTTTTCGTACTTTGGATCGAGCGATCCTAAAGAGCAAATCAGCAGGATGGGATCCGCGATGCGGCGAATCCGTTGAAACGCATCGACCAAAGTGGGATTGACCTTTGAAGACACAATGTTGGGAAGGGGCCAGCAGTCACTACCCAACGTATCATGTGATCATGAAAGCAACCATTAAAGAGCGTTAGAGGATTCTCCGATGACCCTATCGACAGGGCAAATTACGGCCGATCTCAGACATCGACCGATTGTGTTGTGCTTCTGAGAGTATGCGACAAAACGCATCTCTTAGAAATTCGTAAGTTCAATGTTCTTGAATTGAACTTTCATCGGTGGGCCGGCGTGCAGTTGCAGCGCTAGGACCCCTTCCTTCATGAATTTTTCGGATTGGGAATCTTGAACTTCGGAGACGAGCGCATCGTTGATGAAATGTTGCAGTAGATTGCCGCGTGCCACAATTCGGTACTTGTTCCACCCGTCGAACTTGATCAGCCCTAGCAAAGCATCCGCATCACCGGTGGAGCCAATTCGACTCTTGTTTCCGTCTTTGTCGATGGCGATAATTTCGCCTCGTTCGGCGATGATTCCTCGCCCAAGTTCCTCGTAGTTGATTCCCATGAAGCGTTTGTTGGCATCGATGTCGGCTTGATAACCACCCACGATGAACTTGTCTTTGTCGACCAGCTTGCTGCGGTACTGGATTCCCGAGTTGCCTCCTTGAATACGGAATTCGAGGGTCAGTTCAAAATCGGCAACTGGTTTTTCGTAAACGATGAACGTGTTTTGAGCGATCGGTGCATCGGCTTTGTTCTCGCCGGTGATGGCTCCCTCTTCGACGCGCCAGTTTTCTGTCGCTCCGGACCAGCCCGCCAATGTCTTGCCGTCAAAAATCGAAACGGCTTTATTGGAGGCGCTCTCCGATTTTTCTTGAGCAAATGCCAAGTTCGTCGCGCAGGCGATCAAGCATCCAAATACCAACCACAAGTTTTTCCAACGCATATTATTAGTCCTTCACTGGAGAGAGGGTTAAACGCACTTTGGTAGCGCGATCGTCTGATACCGATATTACTTTGGCGGTAACGCCTGGCAACTCAATAACGTCTCCTGCCACCAGAAGCCGTTCGGCTTGGTGGACGAGGAGCCCGGCGACGGTGTCGACGTCCGCTTCTTCGAATTTGATTCCGAGCCGATTTTCGGCGGCCTGAACCGAGGTGGATCCAAGCACGATGTAGGCACCAGGTCCATCGGGAACAATTTCGGGTTCGACCACATCGAATTCGTCCGCCACGTCGCCGATGATCTCTTCCATCACGTTTTCAAGGGTGACGATTCCGATGATCATCCCATACTCATCCACGACGAATGCCATGTGCTGATGGGTTCCCTGGAAATGCCGCAGCAGTTTGCTGATGGGCATATTTTCAGGAACCTTCTTCGGAGGTCGAAGCAAGGGAATCCAATCGAATCCCGACTGGATACTCGCTCCGGTAATATCCTTGACGTGGAGGATCCCAAGGACTTCATCCAACGATCCATCGCACACCGGATAACGCGTGTGCTTGGTCCTGCGGATCATCGCCAGGATGGCTTCGGCATCTTCGTTGATATCAACGATATCGATATCGTTGCGAGGGACCATGATTCTTCGACAAACGAGATCGTCGAATTCGAAGACGGCATTGATCAAGCTATGTTCGCTGCGGGTCAAATTTCCATGCACATGGGCTTCTCGTAGCAGGGCGCGAATTTCTTCTTCCGTATAAGGGATCGCGCTCTTCGATTTCTCGGTCGCACCGAGAAGTCTTAATAACCCGTCGGTCGATACGCTTAGAATCACCATCAACGGATAGGTCAGGATGTAGAAGATCTTAAGAGGGACCGCGCAGGCCAACAGCAATCCTTCGGGTTTGCGAATCGCGAACACTTTGGGGGCTTGCTCGCCGACCACCAAATGGAGAGCCGTGACGACGGTAAACGAGATCGCAAAACCCACGGCATGGATGATGGCTTCCGATTGGACCCCGATCGCTCGCAACGCCGGTTCGACGAAATGAGCAAAGGCGGGTTCGCCGATCGCACCGAGGGCAAGGCTTGCCATGGTGATTCCCAACTGGCACGAGGAAAGCGATCGCTCCAGTCGCTGTGCTAGCCATCGAGCCGTCTTTGAAAACAGTCGCTTCTCAGCGACCATATGTTCGATGCGGCTCAGTCGGATTTTGACGAGCGCAAACTCCGCGGCCACAAAGAACCCATTGATGACGACCAAAAGGAGCGCCGTGAGGATCTTGGCTAGATCCGAGACTTCAGGCATCGTGGGTTAAAACAATCCTCCGAGACAGGAACAAGCGTCGACGGCAAAAGATTGGCCGTTGCCACGCTTGGGGGTGGGTCGAGCCGGAAACCATCGGTCGGTGGACCACCGCGATCGAATTCGATCGTTCGTGATGGCACCGACAACGCATTTCCAGGCGGACCCTATTCTACCCAAACAGAGCCAGTTACGGATTGCTTTCCGAAAAATCATGAGCAAGGTCCGTGATTTCAAGGACTTACGCAGATTTACGGTCTGGATTCATGGCTCCGCGAAGAACAAATTTCACGATCTTACGCTGGGACAGGGCAGGGGGGCAGCATTCCATCGGGCCCCCAATCGGCCATCTAGGCTATCTATTCGAACTTGTTTTACTTGAGCGTAGAACTTGGAATGGCCAGATTGGATTCGGCCTTCTCTTGCTCAGAGTTAGCCAGTTCCCTCTTGGCAGCTTGGATTTCTCTCTCGGCGGCCTCGACCCCTAATGCCTTCCAGGGCGTGTGCCCGATCTCCAATAAATCTTGAATGGCTTCGATAAGTACGTCTTCCGACTCGGGCGCGACTAACGAAGCCCGTGGTTCTGTCTCATAGCCTCCCTGCGAATAGGAAATGTCGGTCCCGATATAGCACGGCGCATAGTCTCCATAGGCCGCGACCGCCACGAACTGATCTAAAGACATTTCGGCGGCTGCCAATTGGTATTCGACGAATAGCTCGCCAGGCAAGTGCAGGATGCGGACTGGCCCAAGCCGCAGTGAACTGGTGACGATTGGATCCCGGACTTCGCAGCGGCGCAGCCAAACAAGCTGAGTGGCTGCATAGATCTTCTCAGACGCGGATCGGGATGCGTCGTTAAGAATCGCTTCGAGCGATGGTATGCTTAGGTTCTTTGTGGGAGGTAACAACACTGGGCGAACGACCCAACCGACATCGGAGGCCAGGATCGGGACTCTCTTTTCCGAAGCCATCGCACGTTGCATCCCATTGGCCAATCTCTGCGCCAGTATTGGTCGAATTTCGGGGGAGCCATCGTTGTACTTGCCAGCTCCAATGTTCCCACCTGCGCCGCAAAAATGGACATGCAGGACACCTGTCTCGTCTTGACGCTCGTTCCGTGCCATCCCCGGAAAATCGGGGTTGATGTCCCCTTTTCCGTAGTAGCTTTGCGGATGGGTCGCGTAATAGGTCAACACGACAATGCGTGAATTACCATTCCACAGCGTAACCGAACGGACCTTGGGATCGATCACCCCCACCGGAGCAGCACGCACGGCGGGATCTTTGGTCGCAGTCCATCGCACGGCTGCGATGCGACCATCCGGACCCATGACACGTCGATTGGAGGCAACGCGTTCCACCACGGCCGAACCATAGCCAACATGGGTGACCTCGGTGGGTTTGGTCACGGCGTCGCGAATCGCACCGCAGGCGCGATCCAAGATTTGTCGAGAAACGACCGAATCAAAAACGATCCCCTCGGCGCCATGAGAGCGTGCCAATGCATCCGAACTGAAATCGCACCACGGAGCATCGTGCTGATGGAGTGTGTGGACCGCCACGCGGTCGGGTGTCGTGCCAGCGACCGCTGCAATCTTTTCCCGAAAGACGAGGTTACCTTCGTTTCCGATTCCAATCCAATCGACCGCCACCAAGACAATCGGTTGTTCCTGGGTCAGTAATACGAGGCCTCGGCAGCGCAAGGGCTCAGTAATCGAACGGGCCGTGCTGTAGGTCAATGCGCTCCCGATGGGAGGGGTCGCATCGATGTCAAACGTGGCGACGCGAAGTGGGGCTTGAGCCATCGCCACTTCGAGCGACGCTATCCCGATCAAAACAGTCCAGCATCCAATCCACCATGCCCATATAAATCGATTCATGTTTCGGCACTCCAATGCGAGAGGAATCCACTATCTTAACAAACTCTTCTCGGCTCGTTGGAACCACGTTAAGCGTATCCTTTTGAGAACCTACTTGGCAAAACTCTATCAGCCGGAGTGCGTTAGCACCCGGTTTCCTGTTGGTTTTTTCCGTCAACCGGACGCTAACGCGCGTTCCGGATAATAGTCATTGCAGTCAAATCAAACCTTGATGACGTACAAAAGACACTTTGCCCAGCCGAACTATGTTCAGGTTACGATAAAGAATGCACTCGAAATCGCTCCACCGACCCACCTCTTGATTGGAGTTCACTCATGCCGCTGCATTCCACACCATCGATCGCTTATCCCTTCACTGTTTTGTCATGGGCGCTGGTCGTAACTCTGGCAATCGGTTTCGGCAATCGATGCATGAGTTACTACCAAACAGGATCTTCGAGTCCCGAGGCAGTTTCCAATGCTGCTGACACGATCCCGGCCAATCCCGAACCCCGCTGGTGGAAAGGGAACCTCCACACGCACTCCCTTTGGAGCGATGGCAATGACTTTCCAGAAATGATCTCGGATTGGTACCGAGTCCGTGGCTACAACTTTCTGGCCATTTCAGATCATAACGTCCTTCAAGAAGGTCAACGCTGGATGGCGGTCAGCGCCGTTCGTTCGCGCAGCGGAGACCGAGCTCTTGATGCCTATGTCCATCGATTTGGTGATCGCTGGGTGGAGACTCGCGGCGAAAACGGCACGCCTAACTACGAAGTCCGTCTCAAACCCTTGGATGAGTATCGCTATCTGATGGAGCAGCGAGGTCAATTCATTCTGATTCCAGCCGAGGAGATTACGGACAAGGCCGAAGGCAAGCCGGTCCACATGAACGCGACCAACCTCGACCATGTCATCAAGCCACTGGGTGGTGCGACCGTTCGCCAAGCCATGGAGAGCAACCTGCGAGCCGTTCTCGAACAGGAAAAAACACTCGGGCGAGAGATCCTGCCTCACCTCAATCATCCGAATTTCGGCTATGGCATTACCTTCGAAGATCTCGCGGCCGTGATGGCAGAGCGCTTTTTTGAAGTCTACAACGGACATCCTGGCGTGAATCACCTAGGAGACGCGAGCCATCCAGGGGTTGAGCGGATGTGGGATCTAGCGAATCATCTTCGGGTCAACAAGCTGGGTGGATCGCTGCTGATGGGAGTCGCAACCGACGATAGCCATGAGTACTTTGGCAAGCCGGGCAGTCATCCGGGTCGTGGCTGGGTGGTCGTTCGCGCAGCGTTCTTGACCCCCGAGCATTTGATACGTGCGATGAAGGCAGGAGATTTTTACTGCTCGAGCGGCGTGACGTTGAGCGATGTGCGATGGCATGCGGAACAAAAGACGTTGCACGTTACGATCGATCCACAGGAGGGTGCCAAGTACACAACCGAGTACATCGTGACCCATCGCTCGGGCGAGGTCGATAAAATTGGACGGGTGGCCCACACGACCGAGGCAATGACGAGTTCGTACACGTTGCAGGGGGATGAGACGTTTGTGCGAGCGGTAGTAACCAGCAACAAAACTCCCGAGGATCCAGTCTTTGAGAATCAAAAACAACAAGCTTGGACGCAACCGTTCATGGCCAGTGAAAGTCCATAGCAAAGAGTGCAGGGGTGTAGTCGGTTTGTTGGCAACACCTAATGCAACGAATACTTCGCGTGGTGTCGATCGATGAATGGTAACGAGGTTCTGGAAGTTATGGCTTTCCTACCTCAGCGCCCGCCTTGAGTCTCCAGCCATACAACGAATTCGTTGAACACGTCTCCAAAGTGGGACTCCATACCCGTCGCTTGTCCGTTTTCGCCGAAGATCCTTTCGATGAACGAATGCTCATAGGGATAGACTCTGTAGGTCAAATTGGTGCGACTTCTCTTGGCAAATTCGAGTGGTATATAGTCTGCACTGACGATCGATGTATTCTTGTCGAGCGAACAACAAGCAACAAAGATGGGAGACTTGACTTCGAGAAGGAACTCCAGCGGATCGCTGCTCGTAAAGCTAGCCCAGCGTTTGTAGGTGTGCCCCATCCAGTTTTTCTCGGTCGCTTCAGGCTCCGCATAGATCTCTTGGGCCGTTCGGATGAGGTTTTCGATCCGGACTTGAGTATCGGTAGGAGATTGCTCGCCACGCTCGGCCTTCATTCGCTCTGCGATCGTAAAATCGTAAAACTGATTGAGTCCATTACCAACAAACAAACCCACGTGGGTGATCCGAGGTTCGATCGTGGCAGGCTTCGCACCGACCTGAAATCCTTCGGAGATTCCAACGACAATCAGTTGCTTGGGTTTCAGTCCTTGTTTACCCAATAGTTCTTCAATGACACGCTTGGCAGAGTCAACTCGCCAATCGAGCGACAAGCGTCGCGTGTATTCTTCCGGTGGATCGTAATTGGGCATGCCGGTTGTCTTGTCCATTTCGATGTCGTCGACGAATGGAACGCCCGGTTTGCTGATAAGGACCAAATTGAACTTCGCCAGAAGTTGCTTGTCCTGAATCAGGACCGTGGAGCCAAACCCTTGTTTCATGCGTTGATACAGAGGGTAGGGTCCCGATCCATCGAGATACAAGATCAGTGGCTTGGTCGGATCATTTTCAGGATTGCGCACGTAGTAATTGACCGTACCAAGTTGCGGGTCGTCGATGTTGTGAGATAAATACCCAAGTTTTTCAGGACTGAGTGTTGGTTTTTGGGGTGTTGGTGTTTGGGAACGCGATTCTAGGGACACAAGACAGACCATCGAAAGCAAAACGATCCAGCGAATCATGACATGTCCAAATCGAAAAGGGAGTGATAAATCAGTCAGGCAACGATGGGTAAACCCTTACAAAAGCAATGTCGAGAGGGACGTGCAAAGAGTCGCCGAAATGTCGTTGGCCCCTGAGAAATTTTCCGGGAACGAGAGAAAATCAGTTGCCTTGAGGGTCCGGCTTTAAGATCTCCCGAGGAAGGCAGGATATCGCGACTCCGTAAAGAATCTGATTGGCACGAGGGTGGCGGATGCGTAGCCGGCAATAAAGTGCTTTCCGTGGCAGGAGCCATGAAACTTACCGCAGTCGCTTGAATCGATGGATGGAGGGTGGGATAAATCGCACCTAAAATGGTCTCGCTGGTCGGGCGGATCCCGCTGGACGCAGCAGTTGCAAATGGGCATAATACGAGGACCAGAGCTTAGTTGTGAATGCCCAACTGCTGCTGATTGATTCGAGTCTGAGGCTCGTTAATCATACCATTCGTATTACACGGTTTATCGGTTCGGGATTTGCAAGCGTGGCCGAAACTTTTCGTAAATCAAAAGAAAGCATAAGCGGAATAGTCGGGCGTGAATTCCGTCCCGAAGTTACTGTAGGATGCTTGTTCAGCGCAATCGGAGGGTTTGCAGCAGCATTCCGCCAGGAAGGCGCAAACGTCCTGTGGGCAAATGAAAAAGACGAAAATGCCGTGAAGACATTTCGCCATAACTTTCCAGATGTTTTTTCGCTGCTCAAGCCAATTGAACAAGTAAGTGTCCTAGAAGCGGTTTCAAAACCTGTTTGGATTGATGTTTTCACGGGAATGTGAATTTGGGTAAATTCGACATCGTAAGGAGATACTCGATGCCGAAGAACCGAAGTTTGCTCACGGACGAGCAGTGGG
>Ga0194055_10001243_pt1 | contig 20751 bp, 9 predicted proteins | sample SepL449m_MetaG_FD_155482 | JGI IMG/M metagenome (GOLD analysis project Ga0194055, IMG submission 155482) | Anoxic zone freshwater microbial communities from boreal shield lake in IISD Experimental Lakes Area, Ontario, Canada - Sep2016-L442-9m | ecosystem: Environmental > Aquatic > Freshwater >...
AAAGTCTTTAAAAGAGTTATTACTCCTAATGATGTAAAACCATTCTTTGAATTATTTTTACCTGAAAAAAATGTTTTAGGTATTACAAGTGTCTTATTAAAAGACGGAACACAATATACAAATGTGCCTACATCAGCAGAATTCATGGGATTAACTAATAGATGGTATGAAGTAGACGCTTTGGCAGAAGATAGAGTTTTTATTGAAGACCCAACAAAGGCTTCAGATAAGCCAGGGATTAAAGTTGGCAGATATATTCAAACTCAAGATAGATTTATTAGTGAATATACTGGAGAAGGATTTAAAAAAATGACATTTGGTGGAGGTACAAATACTGCTCAAGATGCGTTAGATCAATTTACAACTTATGGTACAACATTAGAACTACAGAAATATTCAAATAACTTTTCTTTAGGTTCGGCATTAAAGGCTAACTCAACATTGTTTATTCAATATAGAGTAGGAGGTGGATTACAAACTAATTTGGGAACTAATGTAATTAATCAAATTGGAACTGTATCATTTTTTGTTAATGGACCTTCTGAAGCAACAAACTCATCTGTAGTTAGTTCTTTAAGATGTAATAACGTAACTGCAGCAATTGGAGGATCAGGACTTCCAACAATAGAGGAAATTAGGAATTATGTATCATTTAACTTCTCTGCACAAAAAAGAGCAGTTACCGTACAAGATTATGAATCAATTATTAGAAATATGCCTGCTCAGTTTGGTGCACCTGCTAAAGTATCAATAACTGAAAATAATAATAAAATAATGATTCAGATATTATCATATGATACTTCAGGTAAATTAACTAATGTTGTATCAAATACTTTAAAACAAAATATTGCCAATTATTTATCAAATTATAGAATGATGAATGATTACATTTCAATTTTTACCGCAGAAGTTATTGATGTAAGTACAGATGTTTCAATTGTTTTAGATGCTGCTCAAAATTCAGGTCAAATTATTTCATCAGTAATTGATGCAATTTCAACATATTTTAATCCACAAACAAGACAACTTGGACAAAATGTGTATCTGTCTGAAATTAGAAGTATAATTCAAAATCTTAATGGTGTATTAACTGTTGCTGGATTGGACATCTATAATGAAGTAGGTGGACAATATTCTTCAGCTGAAACTTCAATGGTTTATTCTAACCCTGAAACAAAATTAATTGGACCTGTAGATGATACAATATTTGCACAACCATCACAAGTATATCAAATTAGGTACCCAAATAAAGATATTAGAGTATCTGTTAAAAACTTCCAATCAGTTACATTCTCATAAGTTTATTTTTAACATCTTTAAACTATAATTTAAAGTGGTGTATTTTTTTATAAAAGTTCACATAAACTATTTATAGTTAAAACCATTAGATGGGTCAATCATATAGGATACAAACAGAGCTCGGGATTAACAAAACAATTAATGTTCAATTAGACCAAGAGTTTGAATTTCTTGAAATTCTTTCATTAAAGATTCAACAATCAGATATCTATACTAGAAGTTGTGCGGATTATGGCGTTGTGGTTGGTAGAATAACTGCAAACAATGGATTTGGATTACCAAATGCAAGAGTTTCAATATTCATTCCTATTGATAGTATTGATGAATCAAATCCGCTTATTCAAAGTATATACCCTTATAAATCACCAAGTGATAAAAATAGTGATGGATATAGGTATAATTTATTACCTTATGAAAAATCCTATTCAAAACACGCAGCAACAGGAACCTTACCTTCAAGAAATGATGCATTAACTGCAAGTACTGTTGTAGAAATATACGACAAATATTATAAGTTTACTGCCAAAACAAATGAGAGTGGTGATTACATGATTATGGGAGTTCCATTAGGGGAACAAACCTTAGTTATGGATGTTGATTTATCGGATATCGGTGAATTTTCTTTAACTCCTCAAGATTTAATTAGAATGGGTATAGCAACTGAAGGCCAAGTTGCTGGAAATCAATTTAGAACTTCAACTGATCTTAATTCATTACCACAAATTATTAATTTATCTGTTAATACTGAAATATCTCCATTATGGGGAGATCCTGATTTATGTCAAATTGCTGTCAATAGAGTAGATTTTGATTTAAGAAATAGTGCCAATATTAATATACAACCAACTGCTGTTTTTATGGGGTCTATGTTTTCAACACCTGATTCATATAGAGTTAGAAAAAGTGGAAAACCAAGAGATGACATGGGTAATCTTTGTAATTTACAAGCAGGTCCTGGACAAATATTAGCGATAAGACAGACAATTACATTAGACTCAAACGGTAATCCAATATTAGAACAATATCAACTTGAACAATCAGGAAATGTAATTGATGGAAGTGGAACATGGTTAGTGGAGTTACCCATGAATTTAGATTATGTTGTAACTAATCAATTTGGTGAAAAAGTAATTTCTAATGACCCAACAATTGGTATACCAACAAAAGGAAAATATAGATTTAAAATTAAATGGACTCAACCACCTAGTATTTCGGAACAAACAAGAAGACCTAATTATTTAGTTCCAAATATTAAAGAATATGGTTGGACAAGTAGTAATGCTACTGACCCAAATTATTTATCAACAACTTCATCTGAAGGAAAAAAATTGGCAGGTTCATATTATTTTGGACTTGATTGGTCAGGATATACTAATTCACAAGCAGCAATAAATTGTGAAGACACTTTTTATCCATTTGAGTTTAATAGAGTATATACAGTTGCTGGATTGATTGATGAATTTAAAAATGGGGCTAAAGGAAGATTTGTAGGGATTAAAGAAATTGATAGCAATGATTGTTCAAGTAGTGTTAATAAATTTCCTGTGAATGATGGGTTTAGAAATTTTGATTTATTGTATTTTGTTTTTTCAATAATACTTCAAGTAATTCAAATTATTGGAATCCCATTATTAATTGTATATCATTTTATTGCATTTCTTTGGAATAATTTTGCTGTTCCAATATTGATTTTATTAATTCTTTATTTTGGCCTTTTAGGTACTCAAGAAACTGTTGCAGCAATTGCTGCAGGGGCTGGTGGGGTTCTTTCATGGGGATTAATTGCTTTAGTTGCACCATTTGCGGCAAAAGCATTATTGTTTTTTACTTTAGCAACATTATTAACACTTAATTTTAAAAAAATAGTAAAATATACGTTTGGTAGGTTTAAATTACCTATGATAACATACCCTGATTGCCAAGCTTGTGATTGTAATGCAGAGACAACATCGCCTGGAGGTGATAGTGCTAGCGATTCGGTACCTTCGTCATCACTATTAAGTCAATTGTCAAATCCTATTTTATATGCAGAGAATGTGCAAATTGCCGAAGCAAAAATAATAAAAACCCCAACAACTGATGAGAATTATGATGTTATTCTTCAAACATCATCATTAATGAAAACTAATGCAATTGCTGGTCGTTCAGATTCTTCAAAAAATCCTACAATTTTTAAAACACCTAAATCTGTACTTCAGACATATCTTGACGGAACAAAACAAATTTCTTCTTCTTCTACATTATCACCAGGGGAAAGAATTAATGTATATAATACAAGAAATAAATATTTTCAAGGAGTTAATAAAATTAAAGTTACTTTTGCTTCTGATAATAATACATCTTTTCACTATGATAATACATTAACGGTATTATCAACACAAGATTTACAGCCAGGTGATTTAGTTACTTTTGTTAGCCCAGCACTTACAACAGATAGTAATTATCTTTGGACAGGTCAAACAACAGTTGGAGGTGCGGTAATTAATGGTATTAATGGTATTCAAACGACTAATCAATTCCAAGCGACAGTTAATTATGCTTTAACACAAACAACAGATACTTCTGTTCAGTATACAATACCTTCGGCAACAACAAGTTGTGTTGACAGTATAACAATTAATGTTACAACAGCTGGTAGTTTAATATATTTGGATTGTAATGGTACAGTTAATACTTTAGCCTTAACTGTTGGAATAACAACCATTACAAATGAAAATTGTATTTCTTTAAATAATTTTAATGGAACTGCGGAGTATTCTATAAGCTCATATGGGAACAGTTGTCAAAGATATGTTTATCCGTCAGATATTGAATATTATCAAGTTTTAACTGCTATTACTATCACAAAAACAATAGTTAATGGTCAACCACAATATTCATTACCTAATTTAGGAACAGGAGTTGGATTTTGGAGTACGTTAAATGCTGATAATATCCTTACTGTTTATCAACAATATTCTGGAATATTTTATTTCCCTATATTACCTAACCCTCAAACATACCCAACATCTGATTTTAGTAATTTTAGTGACCAAAAAGTATTAATACTACAAAGGGGAGTTGACCCATATTCTCCATTGTTGGTAAACAAATATGGTATTGGTAAAATATTAGGATTTGCAAACGAAGATGATGTTACTTTTACGGCAAGTACAAGAATGAATATTCCAATTCAAAAATTACCTGTAAATTCAACTACTTCAGTTCAACAACATAATAATCAAAGTAATATACTTTATCCATCATATGTGTACAGCCCATCTATTCCTGGATCAACTACAAGTGGAAATATGTTTATACCTTATAAAACATCCAATATAGGTTATTATGGGGCATTAGATTCAAATGTCTCACAAATTACTGCTAATAATACAACATATAACTCAAGTACTTATGTTGATTCGTATCCTATTGGTTCTGTTACTGGTGTTGTAACTAAAACTAATAATTTGTTTTATTCTGCTCAAACTGCGGATAATAAATATGACAGAGCAGAAGATTTATCAGGAGGAGCTATAATGGTGAAATTACCAACTTATCCTATCGGTCCAGGATCTATGTTTTACTATAGCCCAATATTATATCCAACATTAACAGGAACTAGTGCTCTTAATATTACAATATCAAATAAAAACGTTATGAGAACTGATAGATTACCATCATCAGATTATATTGATGATCGTGGTAGTTTAGTTGGTAGTGTAAGTCTATTACAACAAAATCTTGGGTTTTCTGTTTATACTATTCAAGGGGGAGGTATAACAGCAAATGGAGCATCATTTTCAACAGGGGCAAGTCAAGTAACTCCTGATATTGAAGGACAACTTGCATCTGAAAATGTTTTAACAACCATGAGTACTTGTGAAAATATGGTTGGTCTTAGTTGTTATAGTGGTAATTCAGTTAATTTTGGAGTTAGTGCCGGATGTGAAGCAAGTGATGCAGTTGAATATGGATGTTATATAATGATGAATAAACCATTAATTGATTTAGTTAAAGATATAAAGACATTTGAAGAATGGGGATATAGGTTTAGATTTTTTTATGGTTTATGTAGAGGTGTTTTATCACAATCATTTACTAATAATTGGGTAAACGGAACGTTATATTCTTTCCCAATTCAAGTAAACACAAAATATGATAATAAAAATAAACCATTACCTCCTGAATTTGCAAAACAATTAGTTTATTTTGATGAAAAAACTAATAATTTCTATTATAGAAGCTCACCATATTATAGTGGAACAACAACACAATCTTTTGTTGGTAGACCAACAAATTTATTAATTTCACCAACAAATAAAAGAAATTTATTATTTCCTACCACTATTGTTAATTTAGGTATAAAAGATTCTTTTTATCAAGAAATTATATTTGACCCATCATCTAGAGCATATATTATGAAAAGTTTGAATACAACTAGTTATTCTGATACTTCAGATTTAGTGAATTTATTTGTGATATCTAGAATTTCAAATGCTAATTTTTTATCTGAAATTATTAGCCTTGGAAATAATGGGTTAAACAAATTATTTTCAAGACCAGAAAAAAGAGTTGATGGTGATTTAGCCCAAAGTATGTCAATTAATTCAGAATATGGAGTAATTCCATTTTCACCTGAGTTTTATAGTGTTGTTGGAAATTCAACAGATCCAGTTGTTATTTTAGGAGAATCAAATAACCCAACTATGGGAATATTTTTTTCATCAACAACAGAAGATTTACAGAATAAAGATTTTTTAACACCAGGTGTCATTGATTTTAGACCTTCAAATAACGCAAATGCGATAACATATCCATATGGAATTAAATCACAATTAGTACCATTTTATCAGTGGGAATTAAAACAAGGAACAGTTCCTAGTATTTTTGGAAGTGAACAAAATAATTGGAAAACTAATTATAGTAGTGACTTATCAACGAGTGGTATTTTTGGATATAATTATCAATCTTTAGATAGAAGAACAATTGCGCAAAATAATAAATATTTTATAGGGTCCAATACTCAAATTAGTGATATCTATGAAAGAGCGTACATTTTTAATGTGGATGGTAATGGTAATTATTCATATGGAGGACCAACAGCGGGAAATTATCCTTCCAATTTTTTAGTTAGTGCTCCATTCCATTTTTATTTTGGGTTAATTAAAGGTGATAGTGCATTAGATAAATTTAAAACAAAATATTCTATCCTTGAATAACTATAAAATTATACCGAGTAAGTTAGAATATCAATCAGCTCCATCAGTTGACCAAGAGATTCCTATTTCTTTGGAAGAAACTAGTCAATCTATTATTGAATATGATAGAAATAGTACAATTAATTTGGCTCAAGTGTATGATGATGAAAGACAAGCATGTTTAATATTCCGACCTACATTTAAAATTACTTACATATATAGTAATCCATATACAGGAACAACAACCTATACGCCATTTCAATATAATTTATTTTATGTGGGAGCTGAAACATCATTTGTTAGTGGTACTTGGAAAGGGTTTCCACAATATTATGAATTTGATTTTTTAAGACCTGACATACAAGACCAACATATTGATTATAAAGCTAAAAGTGCTTATACCTATAATTGGACTTATTATTTAAGTTATGGTTATGAAAATGATTATGATAAAAAATTATATTTTAATTTAAATAATTCAAATTTAACTTGGACAGCGTCTACAGGAATACCGTTTATTATTAATAACAGTCAACAGAATGGTAGTCCAATAATTGCTTTCCAATGTATTGCACCACACGGACTTACAATTGGAGAATATGTTGAATTGTCATTTTCTTATAACAAAACAAATTTATTTCAAGTATATTCTTTAGGTAATGATTTATTTGATAGTTCTGAATACATTTTTAATGTTTATGATATTGGATATACTGGTAAAACATTTCAAAATGGAGTTACTGGAACATTTAAAAGAGTAATAAATCCTAATAATTTAGAAGAAACAAAATCAAAATATTATGTTAGAAAACATAAAATTTTAACTGATTTGGAAGATACTGTAATGACCAAAATTGGATTTGAAAAAAATGTTTTTAATGAAACAAGAAAATTAGAATATAGTTCTATTACCCCAAATCAAGTTACAAGAATATCACAATTAACAAGTAGTAACGCTTATAATGTTACGGTAAACTATGATTTGGATTTTACTACTTTATTAGATAATCAAAAAAGACCAATTAGTGAATTATATTTAACTGTGATAAATAAAGGTTATACAGGGTATTTTAATAATCCTTTTAATGGTATTGGATTAAAGCAAGGATGGGAATTTAATTTAACAAAAACAACAAATAATTATTGGAATTCTACAAATGATCTTTCAAATACTAACATACCGGTGTCATCATATACAAGAACTGAAAATGGAAAAACATATACTTTTTACTTTAATCAAAATTTAAAAAAAGATGATATTATTGATGGTGATTTTTGTGAATGGAATAACTATGAACAATTAGAAAGAGTTATTTCACCTTATTATCAAAAAATAAAATATAATCAAAATATTTTTCAAACAACAAACACAACAAATCAAAATTCTCCTGGATTTTATTATACACCACATAATAAAATGACATTAAGAGTATTTTCGGATTATGTTGAAACAGGAGAACTTAACTCAATTGATCAAGTTCCATCTTATTCTTATTTTTCAAAATCTGACCAACAATTTAGGTGGAGAGATTTATATACTTTTGGTTTTAAAGATAATTTAAAGAGAGGAGTAGATTATCCGTTTTTTAATACTGCCCAATATCCATTTACAGATGTTGTATTTAGATTAATTCCTGAAGGAATAAACTTCAATTCTTCATTACTTGGAATTGATTATCCGATTAAACCTTTAATAGATGGATGTGAGTAAATTTTTTATTAGACAGAATAATTTAACTGCAAAACAAATTAATATTCCAATCCAATTAGATTGGGATTACTTGGGATTAGACCAAAGTGTTGATGAATATGAGAAAGAAGTCATTACTGAAGTAATTGGAGTCGGAAGAGATTTTGAAATTGATAGATTTGCAAATGCTCCTTTTACGGGAACATCACAAGAAACCGCAATCAAATATCAATTTTATTTTTATTCTGGTGGAACATTAACTGACCCATTAAATTGGAGATTAGATTATAGAAGCGAAGGATTTACTACTGGTAACATATTTTATTATGATAATAATTTTTCAAATTCATTTTTTAAATTGGATTTATATGATTCAACAGATGATAAAAAACAAAAGAATTATATAACTATAATAATACCAACACAACAAGGATTAAAAAAAGATGCTATAATGCAAAGAACTCCTGTAACAATTAAAATACCTGATTTTGTATTAGATTATATTGGAGATAAAGAAGGGTTTTTTATTTATTGGTTAAAGAAAAGAACTTTTTTAGATATTGATACATTTTATATGTCCGCCAAGTTCTATAATGCAATGACTGGAACTTATACGAAAATGATGAATGTACCTCAATCAAAACTTAGCGGAGAACATAATTTTGATAATTTAACATATTTTTATTATAAGGTTAAGTTGGATTATGATAAGAGAACTTATCAAGTTTTTAATACAATAACAGGAAATAGAGAGGGAACACCACTTCCCATAAAATGGTATGAATATGTTAACAAATAATGGCAGATTATAATTTTATAGTATCTCCTGAGAATATTAGTGCTGATTTAACCACCGTAGATTGGAAAGGTGAAACCGTTGGTGTTTATTCAGGAATGTCTGAAATATTGAGTGGCAATACCTATGGCACTTCATTATTAACAGGACTTACGGTTAATATACTTCTTACTCAAACAGCAATTGATGCAGGATATTATACAGAATTTGATGGAGCTGTTCTTCAGAAAGATGTCGTATCCAATTTTATATTTTCATCTACAACAGATGAACCATATAAAGTTTATGTATATAATACTTCAAGTGAATTTCAAAAGTTTTTGGATTTATCAAAATATGTTATTAGTTGGGGAGATGATTCACAGTTAGAACCTGTAACATCATATACTCCTAATTCAATATCACACGTATATCCTTCAGCCAATAAGACATATGAGATAATGTTAGAACAAGTTAATCCTTGGGGTATTACAAAGGTTAAAAAGACCGTTACTTTACCATACTCTGAGGTTACAATTTATAATCAACAAGGTACTGCATATTTTACTCCAGCTGGAGGGAATTGGTTTGGAACTCCAGTTAGTTATGATTATATATTTTCGGGTGATGCTGTTAATGTTGTTTCTGCCCAAACATCAAACAATTATCTTAATGTTCCATTTATTGTCTCTGGTTTAACAACATCAAGGGTGACTGAATTATCGTTATATGGTAATCCAAAATATCAAGTTGGAGTGCCGGTAATTAAAAATGGTCAAATATGGGGGTCAATAACAGATATCAGTGCGATTTATACTGCATATACAATTACTGGAATAAACTTTTATGATTATGCGGATGGAACAAGTATTTTTTTCCAAGAATCTTCAGGATTTACTGATAGTAATTTAACCGCAGTTCCAATTACTAAATTGGAAGCATTACTTAAAGTTATGGATCAACCACAGATACAAACGGATGTATTTTTGGAAAGAGGAAAGAATAGTGCGTATGAAAGAGTACAAAGACTTGGAGAAGTGGATAACTTGGGAGATATGTTAAATTACGGATATGGATTTTTTAACGTACAAAATAATGCTTAAACTATTTATTAAAAAACTAAATTATGTCAATAGGTTCATACGGTACAATTAGACCATCAGATGTATCACCACAAGATGTTGAAATACAGATGGTGTATACACCAAGTAGAGATGTTACGGATAATTATGTACTTACATCATTGGACGCACAAAGTGTTTTAAAGCCATACTTTAATAATTCTGAAACAGGTGGAAATGCTGGTGTTGAAGTATTGGGGGGGTTATATAATCTTACATTACCCGCACAACAATTTAATGCACTTGGAATTTATACTTTATATGTAAGACCTGCTCAGATTAGAACAACAATTACTGATTGTGGTGTATTAAGTGCGTTACCAAATGTTAAAGGTATTGTTGTTGATTTAACAAATGTTCCTGTTCAATATCAAAACAAATTTGTATCACAAGGACTTGTTGGATTTAGAGTAGAATATTTAAATGCAGATGGTTCCAAGATACCAAACTTTTTTAGAGTAGTAACATCGTGTTTCTTTTGTGAACCAGTTGTTACTAATGAAGTTAATACAACTCAAAAATCTATTAGATATAGATATGTTGATGGAAGTGCTAATTTATTATTTTTAACATTATCACCATCTTCATCACCTTCAAACAAACCAAACGCTACTCCATATATTGGACAGCCAAGTCAAGGTATTATTATTTCAAATACATATTTTAATCCTATTTCAATAGAAGTTGAAATGGTTGAGTACGATATATCATCACTTGCAATTGCTCTTTACGGTAATCAAACAAAATCTATTGATGATGGTGTGTACACAATCTATGATTCTCAAAATAACATTTACAGACAATATAACTTATATGAAATTAGAGACCAATTTAACGCATTGTTATATGAGGTTAGACAAAGTAGAGGGGCTAATATTGATTTTAGTAAGAACTTTACAAACATAACAGCATAATGGCAACAACAATAAAAAATACAAAATATTTTTATCCACCAGTACCTGGTAGTGGAGCGGCAACTTTTTCTGATAATATTGTTGGATTACAAACTGTGCAAGGAGGTGGTCTTACTCAAGGAAATTTTGAATTTACTACTGGAGTAACTGAAAAAGTTAATAGAAAATTTAATGTAGGTGCGTTCTCTGAACCAATGACTCTTGATAGTATGAATATTGAGGATTTGGCAGAAAGCAGACGTATTATGGCAACTCAATTTAGAGTTTATCCTAATTATGATGTTTCTCAAGTTCTTAATTTTTCAATGTATGGGGCACTATCTAAAAGGTTTAGTGTTTCTGTCCTTCACATTATAAATTATTTTCCAGCAGCAATTGATGTGATGTTTAATAACATGTCATTTGTTACTGCATCAACAGCTTATAATATATCATACGATTCTGTTCAAAATGAAACTTATTTCAAAGTAAATGTTGATAGATTTAATAATCCATTTGATATTGATTATTCATATAGTGCATCAACTAACTTAAGCGCAAGAGAAATTACAGTATCTCCATATAGAAATTTGTATGATACCTATCTTGATTATTGTATTGCTTTTACAAATGATCAAGGTGAAAATAATATATTTAAAATAGTTGGATTTTCTCCATCAGTTAGTCTTACTAGTGGGTATTTGGAATTTTATGTTCAAGGAGCACCATTTGGAACAGGAAATACTGAAGTTTATTTAAATTATTTAATTAGACCAAATGATTATATTGTTGATAAAGTATTTGCCGAGACTTTTGATGAGGTAGAAAAATTTTTAGTTAATAGATTAGTTAGACCTGAATATACTGCAGTATTCCAAGTGCCACAACAAAATGAAGCTGGTCAATATTATACTAACAATGAACAAGTTACATGGCCAAAAGATGGTTTATGGAATTTAGATATTAGGTCATTTAATTTTGATAGTTATTTAGGACAACTTCAAGACATTGCAGTTAATTTAGATGAATTTAAAACAAATTTAATTTCAAGATTTTTAGTAAGTGATTCGTTAAAAGAATTTGATACTTTAGGTAGAAAGGTTGAAAAAGTTTTACAAGTCTACGGTAGGAGTTTTGACCAAGTAAAACAATTTATTGACGCGTTGGCTTATATGAACTCAGTGAACTATAATCCTGAGAATGATATTCCTTCACAATTATTAGTTAATTTATCCCAAACATTAGGATGGACTTCCAATTTTTCACCCATAACTAATGAAGATTTTTTAGGTTCTATTTTTGGTAATACAAATACTCCAACATATCCTGGTTATGCAAGAGCGCTTACTCCTACAGAAATAAATTATAATTTTTATAGAAATCTTATTTTAAATGCCGCCTACTTGTTTAAATCAAAAGGAACAAGAAAATCGGTTGAATTTCTAATGAGATTGATTGGTGCACCAGATTCTTTAATTGAGTACAATGAATATGTTTATTTGGCAGACCAAAAAATAAATCTTGACCAATTTTATACTCAATATGCTCAAATATCAGGAGGTACATATGTTAATACATCACCAACATATATTCCTGGAGATACCTATAAAGTAAAAGGACAAACATTTACTGCTTTTACTTCAAGTTCAGTATACGAAGATACAAATATACGATTAGAAGAATATCCTATGGATATTGAAGGATACCCAAGAGCTCCAATTGATACAGAAAATTACTTTTTCCAAATAGGAGCTGGTTGGTATGAGACAACGCCACAACATAGAAGTCCTGATAATGTTCAAATTAATGGGGATGTTTATACAGGACAAAACTATGATATACAAACTCAACTTTTACCATTCACCTATGGGCAAACATATCTAAATAGATTTAGAGATTTCCCTTACATGACTGAAGGATTTAAATTAACTAAAATTGCGGATAATAATAAAAGTTGGTTAAAAGAAGATAATAAAATAAGATTGGCGACTCAAGGTGGTTATAATGCTTATTATTTTGTTGATAATGAAAAACTTGTATTAAATGTTAAGAATGTGGATCTTTTTATGAACCCTGGATTAGGATTAGTTTATGGGGTATGGGATTCATCAGTTAAATATAATTATCCTATTCCTGAATCAGGGTTAACTGTTGGTTATCCTGTTCCTGGTGGAGTTGATTGGACTTATGTTGATCCTCAACCAAAGAAAAAAACATTCTTTGAATTCTCTCAAACTTTTTGGCAGAATATGATTAACACAAGAAATAGACAATATATAACTGATGGTAAAACGGGAGGATATCCAACATTACAATCACTTTGGTGGAAATATATTGAATCTGAGGCAACTGTGGGAATACCAAATAACAAATACACATATCAAAAATTAATTGACTATGTTGAAGGTATTGGTCCTTATTGGACAAAGTTGGTGGAACAAATGATTCCTGCAACAACAATTTGGAATGGAGGTATTAGATATGAAAACTCTATTTTACAAAAACAAAAGTTTGTTTATAGAAGACAAAGAGGTTGTCAATTTATTCCAGTTCCTATAGATCCTTGTTATATTATTGGAAATATATTCCAATACAACTGCGCAACCGAGTATGTTGATTTTTATATATACCCCTGGTTAAACGGAGATACAAATGTTTCTAATTTTAGTGCAATACTAAATAATAGAGTGACGGATTTATTAGTTCAAAATAACTTATCGTCAACACAATGTATTGCTGATTCTATTCAATCAGATTGGTATGTTAATTTGACTATTGGAAATGATACGGTAATTAATACATTATTTTATGTTGGATATGGAAGTACTGATGTACCAACAAATAGTCAATGGAGAAACGCTTTAATAGAATCTCTTCCAATGTTATATGATTATGGGTTTACTTATTTCCTTAATGGGAATAACTTAAGAATTACTAGTTTGGTTTGTGAACCAAAAAATTTAAATGAAATAGTTAGTTTAAATGCAGGTATAATGATAAATATAAATTGTAATAATAAATAATGCCACAAGCTCCACTACCACCAGTATCATTTAATTACAGTGTATCTGTAACAGGAAATTGTTCTAATTCTCAATTAGGAGCGGCAACAGTATCTGTCACCGGAGGTACTTCACCATATACTGTTGATTGGTATCAACCAAATTTAGGTGTTGATGTTGTAACTACGGTTCCGTCAAGTAGAAGTGGACTATATTCAGGTACATATTCAGTTAGAATTAATGATAGTACAGTTCCAACTAATAATGATTTTTACATTAATATACCCATATCATCAGGGGTTTGTTGTAATATTTTAGGGATACAAAGTACTACATGTTCTCAAAATAACGGATCTGTAACGGGAAGTTCAACATCACAATATTCATCAACTAATTTTTATCTTTATCACTCAGATAATGTGTTTAGCCAATCAGCAATAACAAATCAAGCTACAGTAATATTTGGAAGTTTAACGGCAGGAACTTATTATATGATTGCCGAAGATTTAGGGGGATGTACTGGAAGAAGTGAAACTTTTATTATTGAAGAATCACAACCTATGAGTTATGGGTTATATTCTGTACCAAATTCAAATTGTGGTGGATATAATAATATCGGAAAAATATATGTTACGGGGTTAACAGGTAATGGACCTTTCACTTATCTTTGGAGTAATAGTGCTACCACTAGTAGTATTACAGGTCTTACTGCTGGAGTTTATTCTGTTCAAGTAACGGATGTTTATGGGTGTAATTTAAGTAACTCTGCAACTGTAGATAATGTTAATCCAATTGGTTTTGGTTCGTTTACCACGACTCCACCTACTTGTTTTTCTAGTGATGGTAGTTTAACTTTAACCATAACAGGAGGAACTGCACCATATTATTATTCTGCATCAACAGGAGATGTTTTAATATCATATTCTCAACAATATACAATTTCAGGGTTATCTTCTGGAGATTATTCAATTCAAGTAACAGATGCTGGATTATGTAGTATAGTGGTTGGAACAAGTATAGTATCACCACAAGGTATATCATCTGTAAGTGTTAGTGCACAAAATTCTAGTTGCTCTACCACAAATGGTCAAATAACTGTAAATGTTGTTGGAGGAGTAACACCATATTCATACACATTAATATACCCTGACGGTAATTCATTAAATGTTAGTAATAATCAAACAACACAATTATTTGCAGATCTTGTTAGCGGAACATATACAGTTGCTGTAAGTGATTCTTCTGGCTGTAATTATATAGTTGAAAAAACAATATATACAGAAAATTTATTTACAATTTCAACAGATGTAACAGGTACTACATGTAATCAAAGAAATGGAAGAATTATTGTTACCAGAACAACAGGTGGAACAGAGCCATTTGATTTTTCTTTAGATGGAGTAAACAATATTATAGATACTAACTTAACTGCGGTAACATTTTCAAATGTGGCTTCAGGGCAACATATTATTACAGTTAATGATGCAACAGGTTGTATTCAAACGGCAAATGTATATGTTGAATCAAGTCCACAACTTGATTATTCACTTTATAGTACATCTTGTGGAGGAGGTACAAGTGGAACTATAACAGCATTCATAACGTCAGGAACTCCGCCATTCACATATCAATGGTCCGATAATGTTTCAGGTAATCCACAACAAATACAAGTTTCAGCATTAACTGCAGGAACATATAGTGTTGTTATAACAGATTCAACAGGATGTACATTGAAAAGAACAACTTCAATAAATTGTGCAACATCATATGTTTCTTATGAGAGTTACACAATGGGATCGGAATTATTCCAAATACAATCACCAACTAAATATGGATTACTTCAAATGATGAATGAAGGTTTTGCTGACCTCACATCAGGTAATACAAATTGTGATTTAATTACCGCTGTTTATACTGCCCAAGTTCTTGTTAATCCATTAGGAACTTCAATAAGCGTACCATTCTTTACCGCAACAACATTGAATGTTGGACCAAGTGATAATTTATGGTATGATACAGTTAAAAGTATATTATTAGGAATTAATGGTGTTAGTGGAGTTATTATTGATTCACTTAATAACCAGATAACAATACAAACAAGTACTAGCAATTTTTCACTAAACGGACAAGAAATAATTATTAAATTGAATATTGTCTATGATATAATGTGTTTAAAATGACCCAGATAAGAATTGATATGATATCAGGGGGTACATACCCTATTACAGTTAGTATTGCTGATGTTTACGGTAATAATTTAACGAATATTGCAACAATTGCAACAGGAACTACAGTACCACCAGATACGCAAACTTATAATTCAGGTAACACAACCATTCCTACAATTTTTAATACGGCTCCTCAGATAATGTTAATATTGACTGACGCAAACGGATGTCAGATATTTAAAATTCTTGATTGTACTTATGGATGTGCTTTTGAAATTACAATTAATCTTGTCTCATGTGTTGTTGATATTACTATTCAAGACGCAAGTTGTTCATTTAGTTTAGACATAGAAGATTCTTCTTGTAACTGTTCAATTTTTGCAATTCAGGTATAAAAAATATAATCCTAATAATTTAATCAAATAATTAGTATCAAATATTATATCCGTAGTATTTATTAAATAAAATCTGCGGATGTCAACTTATTCAATAATTGTAACAAATACTGCTCCTGGTTGTAATAATGAAATTGCACAACAACTATCAGTTTCAGGATGCTCTTCGTATATAGTAAGATTAGCTTCAACTTCTAATGCTCTTGGCCCATTTAATGTATATGTTGATACAACAGGATCTACTCCAATTTATTCTGCACAAACAAGAACAGAAATGTTAAATGGTGTTGTGGTTACATTGGAATGTGCTACTCCAACTCCGACTCCAACACCGTCAGCAACATCTTTAGCAACAACACCAACTAATACGCCAACAAATACAGAAACGCCTACTAACACACCAACTCAAACACAAACGCCTACTAATACAACAAGTAATACTCCGACAAATACACCATCAAATACGTCAACACAAACACCAACTAATACACCAACAAATACTATAACTCAAACACAAACTCCAACTAATACAATAAGTCAGACACCAACTAATACACCTAGTGAGACACCAACAAATACTCCAACACAAACTGAAACTCCAACAACTACTCCAACTCCAACAAATACTCCAACTCCAAGTGTAACTGTGGGATTAACACCAACTGCGACAGAGACACAAACACCTACGCCATCTATTACTGCGTCTCAAACTGAAACTCCTACACAAACGCCAACAAACACTCCAAGTGATACTCCAACTAATACACCAACAGAAACTCAAACACAAACTCCAACAACTACAACAACATTAACTGCAACGCCAACTAATACACCTAGTGATACTCCAACAAACACACCTAGTGAGACACCAACAAACACACCTAGTGGGACACCAACTAATACACCAACAAATACTGAAACTCCAACTCAAACTCAAACGCCTACAAATACTGAAACTCCAACTCAAACACCTACAAATACTGAAACTCAGACTCCAACTGCAACAACAACTGCAACAGCGGGAGGAACTCCAACTGCGACTGAAACACAAACTGCAACGCCAACACAAACTCCGACTAATACACCTACAAATACAGAGACTCCAACTCAAACACAAACTCAGACACAAACACCAACAACTACAACAACATTAACCGCAACGCCGACTAATACACCAACAAATACAGAGACACCAACAAATACTGCTACTCCAACTAATACTGCAAGTGATACGCCAACACAAACTCCAACTAATACTGCAAGTGATACGCCAACTCAAACTCCAACGGTAACACCAACAAATACTCCAACTAATACTGCAAGTGATACACCAACTCAAACTCCAACGGTAACACCAACAAATACTCCAACAACAACTACAACTTTAACCGCGACTGCGACTAATACACCAACTAATACAAACACACCTTCACCAACGGCCGCATTGTTTAAAGGATATGTTTTCCCTGAACCTCAAGATGCTACATCTCAAAATGATTTAGGTCAATTTATGAGTGATAATGGTTCAATACAATATTATGGGTATAGTAATAGTGGCGTTGCTGGTGGAGCAACATATGGTGCTGACATGGCAATTTATGCCCAATATCCAGGATGGACTGGATTAAGTGGTAACTTTGTTACAAATGTATCAATAGTATCTAATTCAATTAGACAGGCATCAGGAACAGGTACAGATTCACAAGGATGTCCACAAAATCAATATACATTTGGTAGTATTGGTATAACAACATCTATTGTTAATCCTACGATACAATATGTTTATACTGTATGGATTCCATTAGCGGGTGTTGGAGGAACATTTAACAATATGACATTAGATATTGGTACAGGGGCGGCTTGTTCTACTTCAATCGCAGATAATGCAATCCCTGATAGTGGAAATGCGTCGGTAAATGTTATAGTTCCAAGTGGATGTGCAATTCCTTCAGGTACCTATAGAGTTTTATGGGTGAATGAGCTTTATTTACAACCAACAACACCGCCACTAAATACAACACTTTGGATTAAAGGTGATACAAAAACTCCTTAAACTATAAAAATATAATAATATAAAAAATGGCATTTGAATATAAAAATCCTTTAACATCAGTACAATTGGCTGGTACTCAAAGTGTCGCCAGAACTAGCACATTTGGAACAGGTTTTTCTGTATTAATGGTTGGAGGTTATATGGAGGTTTATTATTTAAGAGACCTTGAATTAATCCTAACTGCGGCGACATATCCTTCAGTAATTCAATTATCAGCTAATACAATTCCAATTACTTTCACAAGAGGAACTGGCACTTCATTTTCTCCTGATAATATAAGTTTAAATTCCGATAATATTTCTTCAGGTAGAAGAAAATTAGGTATGCAAGTTTATGTTCAAGAAAGTGATACTGTTTATCAATATGTAATTCCTAATTATGACAATTTATGGAATGCTTTGTCAGGACTTACTGGTAGTTCAGCAAAAACAGTTACAGATTATTCAACAACAGTTAATAGTCGTTCACAAGCAGGTAAAGATTTTATTAATGCTTGGACAGGGTCAACTATTGAAGGTCAAAATGGTATTGATAGAAATAATGCCCGTTGGAGAATATTTTGGGGTAGTGATATTCAAATAACAGGAGGAACATATTATTCGGCAACAACTAAATTAGATTTATATAATAATACAGGTGGAACAGTTACAATTACAGGATTTACAGGCACTGTAACTGGAGGAACATACAATAGTGGTAGTTCAACTTTAACTTTAAATAATAGTGATGGTTCGGTAGTTAATATTACAGGATTTACATCAGGGTCAGGATCAGCCTTATCAGTTAGTGATGGTACAACAACAGTAAATCCTGTTTCAGGGATTACATTTAGTGGAGCAACTGTTGTTAATAATGGTAGTGGAAATATTACAGTAATAATAACAGGAAATACTGGTTCAAATGGTTCATCAGGAACTAGTGGAACTTCAGGTGTTAGTGGTATTGATGGTACATCGGGTACAAATGGTTCTTCGGGAACATCAGGTTCAAATGGTACAGATGGTACTTCAGGTTCAAATGGAACAGATGGTACTTCAGGTTCAAACGGAACAGATGGTACATCAGGAACTAGCGGAACTTCAGGTTCAAACGGTACAGATGGTACTTCAGGAACATCAGGTTCAAATGGTACAGATGGTACTTCAGGAACTTCTGGTTCAAATGGTACAGACGGTTCATCAGGAACATCAGGTTCAAACGGAACAGATGGTACATCAGGAAGTAATGGAACAGATGGTTCTTCAGGAACATCGGGAATAAGTGGTGTTGATGGTACGGATGGTAGCTCAGGTTCTTCAGGAACTAGCGGAACTTCAGGTTCAAATGGTACAGATGGTACATCGGGAAGTAATGGAACAGATGGTTCTTCAGGAACATCAGGTTCAAACGGTACAGATGGTACATCAGGAACATCAGGTTCAAATGGTACAGATGGTTCTTCAGGAACATCAGGTTCAAACGGAACAGATGGTACATCAGGAAGTAATGGAACAGATGGTTCTTCAGGAACTTCTGGTTCAAATGGTACAGACGGTTCATCAGGAACATCAGGTTCAAACGGAACAGATGGTACATCAGGAAGTAATGGAACAGATGGTTCTTCAGGAACATCAGGTTCAAATGGTACAGATGGTACTTCAGGTTCAAATGGTACGGATGGTACATCAGGTTCAAATGGTACAGATGGTACTTCAGGAACATCAGGTTCAAACGGTACAGATGGTTCATCAGGAACTAGCGGAACTTCAGGTTCAAACGGTACGGATGGTACATCAGGAAGTAATGGTACAGACGGTTCTTCAGGAACATCAGGTTCAAATGGTACAGATGGTACATCAGGAACATCAGGAAGTAATGGTACAGACGGTACATCAGGTTCAAACGGAACAGATGGTACTTCAGGTTCAAACGGAACAGATGGTTCATCAGGAACTAGCGGAACTTCAGGTTCAAACGGTACAGATGGTACTTCAGGAACATCAGGTTCAAACGGTACGGATGGTACATCAGGTTCAAACGGAACAGATGGTACATCAGGAAGTAATGGAACAGATGGTACTTCAGGAACATCAGGTTCAAACGGTACGGATGGTACATCAGGTTCAAACGGAACAGATGGTACATCAGGAAGTAATGGAACAGATGGTACTTCAGGAACATCAGGTTCAAACGGTA
>Ga0194055_10001245_pt1 | contig 20734 bp, 15 predicted proteins | sample SepL449m_MetaG_FD_155482 | JGI IMG/M metagenome (GOLD analysis project Ga0194055, IMG submission 155482) | Anoxic zone freshwater microbial communities from boreal shield lake in IISD Experimental Lakes Area, Ontario, Canada - Sep2016-L442-9m | ecosystem: Environmental > Aquatic > Freshwater >...
TTTCTTGCCTGCACACCGGTTGCTTGTAAGCAACCAAGGCCAAAGTATCCAAAGCCTGCGGAGATAATCTCGCCTCTTTTAGCATCCCATACAATTTATCAGCAATAATTCGATATTTAGGCAGGAGGGTCATTTCATAACCATTACCCTTGGGCTGAATTCGATAAGGGCGGTTTTCCAACTTATACTTCCGATTCAACCCACCAATGATGACAACAAACTCTTTGAGATCCAAGCCCCGAAGGATTTCACACGCCCTTTGTGATGTTAACGGCTGACCACCCACAAAAAACATCGCCTCCACCACTTTTTCAATCGGGGGCGGTTGATTTTCAAAATCAGGTGCACTTACTACTTCTTGGGGCAACGCACCTGCAAAATCATCTGCATTGGGTTCGCTAACCTTAGGAACATTCATGCCTTTTTTTTGCATCTTATTGATCCCCAGAATAGGTTGCCTTGTTATGCATTTCAACATGATTAGGCAACCACCAAATCCCGGTATAAAATGTGCCAATCCAGCATACCAAAAATACTATCGCAACCCTTCTATGCCATACCTTCAATTTCTTTAATCCGGTAAACAGCATAATTCCCATAAGAAACGCGCTAGGTACAGCAAAGCATAAATGAATTTTCAACGACTTCGCCAATTCTACATTTTTCCACAATCCGGAAAATAGAAACGGATCTATCATTCGCACCACGATTTCAAACAAAAACAATGCTGCCACTGTTAATATGAAAAAGGCCAGATTTATTTTGCCATGTAACTTTATTTTACCCTTTGCTAGGGCAATCAAAGAAAAGACCAGAAGAACCGTAACCGCCCCCACTGCATATTTAAGCGAGAGAATAACTAGGGTTGGCGTAAGCAATATTATATCCTGAATTAATTATCGCTGAAATTCACCGAAGAATCAGCTTCTCTCGACAAGGGGTTGCGTTGAAACCTTTCCGTGCATTTCGGACACAAATCGTACTTCGCTTTTTTCAACGCAGGCAATGGCTCTATTGTATCAGGATCGCTTATCAACATTGCGATATGTTCAAGGTTATCTTGATCGAGATCTTCCTCCACCATCGGATTGTTTTGTTCCATTGCAAATATTTCAATTTCCACCCGGTAATGATTTTTGGACTCTTCGATCATTTGCCCGCAAAGATCGCAAGTGACATGTATCATGAGGTAACATCCTGTGTCTTCGTTTTTAAATCACTAAATCTATTTTCTCCAATAATTCACTAGTGTGTCAAGCGGTAAACATCAGATAAATCCAAACCCATGTTTCACTTTTTTATTACAAGTCAAGCAAATAAATCAATCAGCATTTTAGTAAACAGAAAACTTGCAAAAGTTGTCCAGCACAATCCCTCAAAAAATTATGGCCTAGAACTCGAAAAATACACTGCCTAAAATAAATGCACACTCGGGGTATAGCTCAGCTTGGCTAGAGCGCTTGGTTCGGGACCAAGAGGTCGCAGGTTCGAATCCCGTTACCCCGACTTTGCTGCAGTATCAATTTTAGGCGAAGGTCTGCGTCATTCGTATCCAGAAGTCGAACTCGATAATTCATCAAGATACGGTTTATTGAGTCCTGACAACGCGGAATCCTGCCGCGCAATTTCGTCCGTCCGGCTCAGTCCTGCCTCGCTCGGCAGAGCGAGCGCCTAGCGGCCTGACGGTCCAGGTTCCGCCACGGATGACACGATCCTTACCAGAATTGGGGCCGGTCGGATCGACGGCGGGCGACTGTGCATAGTATTGATCCCCGTACCAATCCGAGCACCACTGAAAGGTATTTCCGTACATGTCGTACAGCCCGAAGGCATTCGGCTTGGATTTACCCACTGGCGCCGTAAAAACGTAGTTGTCGCTGTGTCGGATCATATACTTCCAGTCCGGCATTTTCGCTCGAACCGTGGCATCGACCAAGTCAGCCAGATCTGTAACTTTGCCAAGTGTTTTAGGGTCATCGCCACTGGGGTAGCGGGTAGTCGTACCGGCGCGGTAGGAGTACTCCCACTCCGCCTCCGTGGGCAAGCGGTAGGTTTTACCTTCCTTCTTGCTGAGCCAATTGCAAAAGGCCATTGCATCGTTCCAACTCACGTTCACCACAGGGTGCTCGTCGGTCTGCTTGAAACCTGTGTTTTGCCAGGAATACTTCCTATCGTTGCTGAACTGCTTCTTGTCAGAGTCCCATCCCCATGCCAACAACTTCTTGTCTTTCTCCGTATCTGTCTTGTACGCAGTGTCGGCGATGAATTGCTTGAACTGACCACGCGTGATGTGGTGCATGCCCATGAAGAACGGCTTCGTAATCGACACATCGTGCTGCGGGTGCTCGTTCTGAAAAAAGTTGGCTTCCACCGCTTCCTCAAGGTCCGGCGGAAAATTCTCGCGGTAGGTCTTGTTAAAGAAAGCCGCCGTTTCCTTCGCCGACTCGCCGCTACCCATCTTGAACTTGCCTGCCGGGATAAGCACCAACTCCATCTTCATCCCACCGCCCAAGTCTGCACTATGCTTTTTCGGAGATTCTTGCGGCTCGCTGACAACAGTACCAATCATCGTGACCAGCACGATGAACACGACAACGAAGTTTTTCATAAGGTGTCCTTTATCAATTACTCAACTGCAATAGTTGCAGTGTAATCAAAGCCAATTGCCAAACTTTTTTAGATACCAATTTTTAACAAATTGGATCAGCAAACAATAACACAAAAGGGTTAGAGCTAGCCATTTAAAGTATTCCAATGGAAGGGGAGTCATGTTTAGTGCTTCCCCAAAAGAGGTAAAGGGAATTATCAAACCAAGCAGCATGACACTTAAAGTTACCAAAATAAGCGTTGGTGAGGCCAGACTTTCAAAGAATGGAATTTTAGCAGTTCGAATCATATGAATCACAAGGGTTTGGGATAATAATCCTTCAATAAACCATCCCGTTTGAAAAAGGGATTGTTTTTCCAAAGAGTTAGCTTCAAAAATAAAATACATAAGCCCAAAGGTGGTAAGGTCAAAAAGAGAACTTATAGGGCCGATAAAAAGAATAAATCGCCCTAGATCATTAACTGCCCATTTGTGTGGTTTTTCGAGATATTCAGGATCCATTCTATCAAACGGAATACCAGTTTGAGAAATATCATACAGCAAATTTTGAATCAAAAGGTGAATGGGAAGCATTGGAAGAAAAGGAAGCCAAACACTTGCAATTAGCACGCTGAAAACATTTCCAAAATTTGAACTTGCGGCCATCTTAATATATTTCATGGTATTGCCAAAAGTCACTCTTCCAAGCAGAACGCCCTCTTTCAATACCATCAGGCTTTTTTCAAGAAGAATGATATCCGCTGATTCCTTGGCTATATCCGCACCCGTATCCACAGAAATGCCCGCATCTGCTTCTCGCAAGGCAGGTGCATCATTAATACCATCTCCTAAAAATCCAACAGTGTGCCCTTTTCTTTTAAGAGCAGCTATGATTCTGGCTTTTTGTGCTGGGGAAAGTTTCGCAAAAAGGTTTGTTTTTTCTGAAAGTGTTTCAAGCTCGGCATCGCCCATCGATTCAATCTGAGAACCCAACAAAATCTGATCTACAAAAATCCCAACATCCTTACATATTTTTCTGGCAACCAAATCGTTATCTCCAGTCAATATTTTTACCGTAACACCATGACTTGCCAACGCAGCGATTGCTGGAGCTGCTGATTCCTTAGGCGGGTCAAGAAAAACAATAAATCCAATAAGCACCAAATCACATTCATCAGCAATGCCATATTGTTTGTTGGGTTGCATGGGGACATTTTTTATAGCAACCGCAATAACCCTCAAGCCATCCTCATTTAAATCAGTACGTAATTTTAAAGCCAAATTTCTTACTGTATCCTCTAGGGGAATGATTTTTCCGTCAATTTGCACATTTGTACAAACTGCAAGCAACTCTTCGGCAGCACCTTTACATATTAATATGTCACGATTTTTATTGGTTTCATGCACCACGACCGACATGCGTCGCCTTTCAAAATCGAATGGTACTTCATCACACTTGATAAAATTTTGAGTCAAGTAAACCGTTTGGGACTCAATCTTAAGATCTAGAACTGCACGATCGAGAAGGTTTCTCAAACCAGTTTGGAAATGACTATTTAAAAAAGCAAATTCAAAAACTTCTTCATTTTCATTTTTATTGATATCTATGTGCTGGACTAACACGACCTTATCTTGAGTTAAAGTTCCGGTTTTATCAGCACACAGGATATCCATGGCCCCAATATTTTGGATGGACTGCAATTTTTTCACTATTACTTGCCTTTTGGACATTGCTAATGCCCCACGCGCTAAATTGGCAGTCAATATCATGGGCAGCATTTCTGGAGTAAGCCCCACAGCAACCGCAACACCAAAAAGAAAAGCTTCTCCCCAGTTTCCTTTTGTAAAACCGTTCAAAAAAAACACCATCGGAACCATAATAAAAATAAACCGAATTAGCAGCCAACTTACTCCCCGAACTCCGCGATCAAATGAGGTTTCAGCTCTTTGTCCAACAGTATCTCTGGCAAGATGCCCAAGATAGGTTTGATCACCGGTGTAAACCACAATCCCGCAGGCTGAACCACTTACCACCGAAGAACCCATGAAGCAGAGGTTCGGCAAATCTAAAGGTGCATCAGAATGTTGAATTCTTTTTTGTATTTCATCTGGGCTCAAATTTGTTTTTTCAACAGGGAGAGATTCCCCAGAAAGCGCGGCTTGATTTATAAATAAATCCTTAGCCCAAAATAGAATCATGTCACCAGGAATAAGATCACCTGCGGAAAGATGGACCACATCGCCCGGAACCAATTCATGTATGGGAATATCTTGTTGAAGTGCTTGATCATTAAATTCATTCGCTTTGAGGTCAGTAAAAACAGTACCTGCATCTAAAGAATCGGATTGTGAATCAGATTTTGGCCTAGAAACCAAAACCATGGTGTGAACAAGGTTTCGTAATTTTTCTGCCGCTTGGCCCGAACGAAATTCCTGCCAAAATCTTAAAAAACCACTTGTTACAACCATAAACGAAATTACAAAAGCGGCTTTAAAATCTTTAGAAACGATAGCTGCTGCTGCAAGTGCAAGCAAAATATAATTGAAAGGCGTATTAAATGCCCTCAGTAATTGAAAATACCAGGGATGAGGCTTTTCACTGGCTATCTTGTTTAGACCATATTTAATTCCTTTTAATCTGGCTTTCGAATTGCTTATCCCGTTAATAGAAGAATCGAGAGTTTTTAAAAGAGCCGGAATATTCATCGAGGCATAATCAAAGATAAATGGCTTGCCAGACTGCGGGGATTTTTCAAGTGGCGAGGGTTCCGGGATTTTTTTAAACAATTGTTCCCCTTAATAAGATATTTACAAACTTCTTTTTTAATTGTAACAAGATCATCACAAGGTTGTTGCAAAAGAAGTATTAAAAAGATTTCAAAATACACCTTAAATATTATTTTAGCTTAAGTGAGGATTTGTTAATGGGAAACCTTTTTATTTTTAAAGACATTTATTCATCAAAAGAAGCCTCCCAAAGAAAAAGATGAAGGCTAGATATCCCTACATGTTTGTTTCAAAAAACTTCGTTAGCTAAAAATCAGCTAAGAACAAAATAAAAATAGCTTTTAGTTCACAAAGATACATTTTTTGAAAGCGCTTTAATCTCTACGCGTAAGAGAAGAATATAGGTTCAAAAAGTTGCAGGAATGGTTATATTAGACTCATATAAATTTTGATTTGTTGCCAAACTAACACCGCCCGCAACAACACTATTCAAATGCAAAAAGAGACTGGACCAAGGATGATGACTAACCCATTAAATCCAAACCGATCTGCAAGAATCCAAATTGCAGTTTTGTTACAACTACTCGCCTTAGGCACGATGCCTTTAATGGCTCAGGAATCCGCATCGAAGATAGATTTCAATCGGGATGTTCGCCCGATACTCGCAAACCATTGCTGGAATTGCCATGGGCAGGATGAATCTTCGCGAAAAGCTAAGCTAAGATTGGATCTCCGCCCAGCAGCACTTGCAATAACAAAAAATAATGAATATCCCATCGTTCCAAATAATCCTGCAGCCAGTAGCTTAATAACACGCATAGATGCCCATGACAAATCCCAGATGCCACCGCTTACTTTTAATAAACCCTTGACGGACACCCAAAGAAAAACTTTGAAGCAATGGATTACAGAGGGTGCGCCCTACGCAGAACACTGGGCTTTTGTGCCACCCCGAAAATCAACTAGCTTACCTAAGGTTAAATTATCCAACTGGCCAAGAAATGAAATCGACTACTTTATCCTTCAAAAGCTTGAAGCCTCAGAAATCAAACCTGCGCTTGAAATTGATCGCACCACTTGGCTTCGCAGAGTTACTCTTGATCTAACTGGCTTACCCCCGACCCTAGATGAAACAAAATCATTCCTTGCAGATAAAGCAGAGGGTGCCTACGAACGCGTTGCAGATCGCCTGTTGAATTCGAATCGGCATGCCGAACGAATGGCAATGCATTGGCTTGATGCAGCCAGATATGCAGACACCAACGGCTACAACAATGATGAGATGCGAACGCTTTGGCCATGGCGAGACTGGGTGATTCAGGCTTTCAACAAGAACATGCCTTACGATCAATTTCTAACAGCACAGATTGCAGGCGATTTAATTCCCAATGCAACATTAAATCAGAAAGTCGCAACGGGTTTCAATCGTAACCATGTTCTCACTACTGAAGGTGGGATTATTGAAGAAGAATACCGGGTGGAATATGTTGCAGACCGTGTCCATACATCTGCCACGGTTTTTCTTGGTTTATCAATGCAGTGCGCCCGATGCCATGATCACAAATATGATCCGCTAACCCAGAAAGATTATTATCGGTTCGCTGCATACTTCAACAACATCCCGGACAAGTTGGTTTCTTATAGCCAAGGCCGAATGGCAGAACCGTTATTGAAAGTACCAACACAAGCACAATTGGCAGAAAAATCAAAGCTGGATTCAAGCAATGAAGAGTTAACGAACCGCTTGAAAAAGCGTTCAATGGAAATTGATGCTGATATCACTAAATGGGAAGTGTCTTTAAGTAAGGAACAAATTGAATCTGCTGGCCCGGTGGGTTTAGTAGCGCACTTCCCCTTGGATGATACCAAAGGCCCAACCATTGTAAACACCATTTCAATGCAAAATCCTGGCACTATAAAAGGCAACTTTAATTCTGTTTCAGGACGCATAGGTAAAGCATTGCAATTTGATGGCAACACCCATATTTCTGCAAATGAAACAGGGGCATTCGAAAGCGATCAGACATGCTCATTCGCTGCATGGATTTATCCAACCAGCAATCAAGCCGGAACCGTGTTATCAAAAATCGATGATGCGAATGCCTACCGAGGCTACGATGTTATTCTTGAAAGTGGCAAAGTTGCGAGCCATTTCGTAAACCACTGGCCTGATCGTGCTTTTAAAGTTGTGACAAAAAAAGCACTTACTTTGGATACCTGGCACCATATTACCGTGACTTATGATGGATCACGAAAAGCGTCGGGTGTCAAAATATATGTTGATGGGCAACCACAAGAACTAGATATCACGACCAACAATAAGCTTGAAGGTTCTCTTAAAACTGACAAACCATTCCACATCGGCCTGCGACAATCATCCATCCCTTTTACAGGAAAAATTGATGATTTGCGCTTATTTTCAACCGTTCTCAGTTCTAAAGATGTGGAGCGACTCTCAAAGGGCGAAACAATCCAAGGCCTCAAAGAAATACTTGTAGTTGCTCCTGCAAATCGTTCTCAGATACAATCGGAACAATTGAAATCATATTATCTGGATCATGTAGACACTCAAGCAAAACAGATAAAAGCAGAGTTGCTTGAAATTCCCAAAAAATTAGCAGAGCTAGAAAAAGCTATGCCCGTAACGATGGTAATGGGAGAACTGACACCGCGTCGTACCACCCATATTTTAAAACGAGGCCAATACGATCAACTTGGTGAGGTAGTAGAGCCGGGTGTACCGGGAATTTTTGCAGAATTGCCTACCACCGTACCGAACCGGCTTGAGCTTGCAAACTGGCTTACAAATCCAAACCACCCTCTTACTTCACGCGTTGCGGTCAACAGGTGGTGGGAAATGTTTTTTGGAATCGGATTGGTTGAAACATCCGAAGATTTTGGCATTCAAGGTTCGCTTCCAAGTCATCCAGAATTACTGGATTGGCTAGCATTAGAACTTATAAAGAAAAACTGGAACATGCAAGAAATCTTAAAGCAAATAGTGCTTTCCTCAACTTATCGGCAATCTTCAAACACTGATACCAAGGGATTAGAAAAAGACCCGCGAAATAAACTAATTGGTCGAGGTTCAAGAAATCGGTTACCAGCAGAAACTGTTCGCGATAATGCCTTGGCTATCAGCGGACTGCTTGTTGAGCAACTTGGCGGCCCTAGTGTAAAACCTTATCAGCCAGATGGATTATGGGAAGATGTTTCGGTAGAACGAAGGGAAAAATATAAAGCCGATTTAGGAGATGGTTTATATCGAAGAAGCATGTATACCTTTTGGAAAAGGACCTGCCCGCCACCCGGCATGGCGGCATTCGATGCCCCCGACCGCGAAACCTGTGTCATCCGCAGGGCACGCACCAACACACCATTGCAGGCACTGGTTCTGTTAAATGACCCTACCTATGTAGAGGCTGGTCGCAAGTTTGCTGAACAAATCCTGCTAAAGGCAAACTATGATCAAGCAAGGCTCGAAATAGCTTTCCAAATGGCCCTTTGTCGATCACCAAAAACAGAAGAAGTGGAAGTACTTTTAAAAGTATTGCAAACTGCTGAAAAGCGCTTTTCATCGGATCCGGTTGCTGCCAAAAACCTTACATCAATAGGGCATTCAAAGCGAAATGAGAAATTGAATTCATCAACCCTTGCAGCTTGGACCACGATCACCTGCATGATTTTGAATTTAGACGAGACGATTTCAAAGCCTTAAAAACCTCAACGATAATTTTGCTTATAAGCCATAGAAATGCGAACAGGAATTTAATCAAATGAACCCACTAATAGATTTCAGCAACCGTATGCGTCGCAGGGCTTTTTTGAATCATTCTGCGTCTGCTCTAGGAACCGCTGCCATCGCAGGGCTTCTTGCCAAAGATGCCAAGGCGCAAGAAAACGCCTTGAATCACCTCACGCATTTCGCCCCGAAGGCTAAGCGGGTGGTTTACCTTTTCCAATCCGGTGGGCCTTCTCACTTGGAACTTCTGGACTACAAACCTAAGCTTAAAAAATTCCACGGCACAGAACTCCCAGATTCCATCCGCCAAGGCCAGCGGTTGACCGGCATGACATCGGGCCAGAAAAGCTTCCCGGTAATCGCACCTAAATTTGAATTCCATCAAGCTGGAAAATCAGGAACTTGGATTAGCAGCCTATTGCCATACACCGCAAAAGTAATCGATGAAATCTGCTTAATTCGATCCATGCATACGGAAGCGATCAATCATGATCCAGCAATCACTTTCATCCAGACGGGTTCGCAACAACCAGGAAGGCCATCACTAGGGGCATGGCTTAGCTATGGTTTGGGAAGCGAAGCGGAAGATTTGCCAGCCTTCATCGTTTTAATCTCTCATGGGACTGGCAAAGATGCGAACCAAGGGCTTCTAGAAAGATTATGGGGCAGCGGATTTCTACCTTCAAATCATCAAGGTGTAAAACTTCGAAGTAGCGGCGACCCTGTGTTGTATCTTTCAGACCCTCCAGGTATTGATCGCAACTTACGCAGGAACATGCTCGATGGTATAGCAAAGCTAAATGCCAACCAGTTCAAAGAAACCGGCGATCCGGAAATTGCAACGCGCATCGCTCAATACGAGATGGCATTCCGCATGCAAACATCGGTGCCCAAGCTTACTGATTTATCAACTGAATCTAACAAAACTTTTCAGCTTTATGGTGAAGAGTCCAAGCGAAGTGGATCATTCGCATCGAACTGTTTGCTAGCGCGTCGTTTACTTGAATCTGGCGTGCGTTGCGTACAACTTTATCATCGGGGTTGGGATCTTCATGGTGGATTGCCAACGAATATCCCAAAACAAGCGCTCGATGTTGATCAGGCTCAAGCTGCTTTGATCTTAGATCTAAAACAGCGTGGCATGCTAGACGATACTCTTATTGTCTGGGCAGGGGAATTCGGTCGCACCGTTTATGGGCAAGGAGGGTTGCAGGAGGAATATGGCAGGGATCACCATGGTCGATGCTTCTCCGTGTGGCTGGCCGGTGGAGGCATCAAGCCTGGCATTGTTCATGGGGAAACGGATGATTTTGGTTATAATATTACCCAAAAACCTATGCATGTTCATGATCTTAATGCGACGATCCTTCATTGTCTGGGCTATGACCACGAAAAATTAACTTATCGTTATCAAGGCCGCGATTTCCGCCTAACGGATGTGCATGGGCAGGTAGTCAAAGATATTCTTGCATAAAACATAATGAGAATATTGAAAGAGTTATGCATTATTATCATGCAAAAAGATTATAACTTGAAGGTGTAGATTGTGAAAATACCTTGCAAGTAAAACAACAGGCGTATTTGATTTAAAATCTGTTGTTTGCTCAAAAAGTCTAAAGGCAATATTAATGACAAATGAAAAACTGTCCACCAATTTTGAAATGGCAATAGCTGAAAAAGAAAAAATCGCAAAAAGCATTGAACATGAAATTCTTAAGATCGAAAGCTTACGGTCTTTAATTTTCGCCATCGTTATCGGGCTTCTGGCAATTACTTTTTTAATCGCTACTTACATATACCTTACTGACATACAATTTGGTGACAAACTGCCCATACCCCGACTGCTTGTAGAATCGTTGCTCCTAGGGTTTTCCGGATTTGAATTCGTTATCTGGTACTTCCTAAACCAGTGTCTAAATAAAGAAAAAAGCGTTCCTGTAAATTTGCGTTACGTTGTTGCTTTCGTAGAAATTAGTCTGCCTACATTATTAATTTTTATCATCAGTCACGTGGTGTCCATTCATGCGCTATACTTACCCCCCGTATTCCTATACTTCATAATCATTGCGCTTTCTGCATTAAGCTTGAATTTTACAATTTGTATTTTTACAGGTGTGATCGCCGCACTCGAATATATTTCACTTGCATTGTACCTTATCAATTTCACAGAAATGCAGGGCAATTTTTACAATTTGCCTCCAATTAGCATGTTTATCTTGCACCTTGTAAAGAGCTTAATGATCTTAATGACAGGAATAATCACAGGGATTATTACCAACAAATTAAAAAAAGTGTTTCTAAAATCTTTTCAATCCGTCAGCGAGAAAAACCACATCATGAGCATGTTTGGCCAACATGTTTCCCCAGCGGTCATGGAAAAACTCCTCCACCAAAAGAATTCAGCAGAAGGGGAGGTCCAAAATGTTTGTGTGATGTTTCTGGACATCCGCAACTTTACTACATTTTCAGAAAGCCGCACTCCACAAGAAGTCGTCGCCTATCTCAACTCCCTGTTTGATTTCATGATCGATATTGTGAATCGCAACCATGGGATCATCAATAAATTTCTAGGTGATGGATTTATGGCTGCGTTTGGAGCACCTTTTTCTGATGGCTTCGATAGTCGCAATGCCGTTAAGGCTTCTAAAGAAATATTACAAAAACTCAAAGAAGAAATTGAAGCTGGAAATATTCTTCCCACAACAGTTGGCATCGGCTTGCACACTGGCAAAGCGGTAACAGGTAATATTGGCTCAAGCCAAAGAAAAGAATACACCATCATCGGCGATGTCGTAAACCTTGCTTCGAGAATCGAATCGCTTAATAAACAGTTTAATTCCCAATTTTTGATTTCTGATACGGTTAAGGATGCTATTGGTGATGCTGCAATAGAAACAGTTAGCCTCGGAAAAGTAGCTGTAAAAGGCCGGGCTGAACCTGTTGAAATTTTTAAGCTCGCTTGATAGCAGTTACTCGCATCAAAATAATTCCCTTCCACTCTTAAAACATCTTTAGGTGTTTGCCTTTGGTACCAATGGAATCATCGGGTAGAATGCCATTTTTAAGTACCAGCGGATTTCCATCGATCCAGATATTAGGCAAAAGGAATGCTAATGAAAATCAACACCGTAAAACAAAAAATCACTTCAGGTGGAACCTCCATCGGGACTTTTATTTTTGAATTCAACACAACGGGAATAGCAAGGCTTGCAGCCCAAGCTGGGGCAGAGTTTGCAATTTTCGACATGGAACATACGGGATGGAATGCTGAAACCATTCGAATGCTGGTTGCAACATCAAGATCCACCGCTCTAGTGCCATTGGTTAGAATCCCCGCAACAGAATATCATTTCATCGCCAGCGTGCTAGATATGGGCGCAATGGGAATCATGATCCCCATGTGCGATACCGCAGAGCAGGCGCGAAAATTTGTGTCCTCCGCAAAGTATCCCCCTGTGGGCCGTAGAGGCGCAGCCTTTACCATTGCACATGATGATTACAATAGTGGAAATATTGTTGAAAAAATGAGTTCCGCCAACAGCGAAACTCTGCTGATTGCGCAAATCGAAACAATGGCAGGACTTGAAAACGTTGATGCAATTGCAGGTGTAGAAGGCATTGATGTTCTCTGGATAGGGCAGACTGATTTATCAACAAGTTTGGGAATTCCTGGCCAATTTGATCACCCATTATTCCAAGATGCGGTAAAAAAAGTGGTCGATGCCTGTAAGCGAAATAAAAAAACTCCCGGCTTCATGCCCTTGAGCATTCCTGAAGGCAAGAAGTTTATCGACCAAGGATTCCGCATGCTTGCCTATGGTGGAGATTTATGGATTTATCTAGCTGCACTCCGTGATGGCATCAATACTTTGCGTACGCATCAAGGCTAGATAATCCTCCGCTCTTCAGCTAAAGATCACAACATATGTCATTCATACACACCTATTTTAATGGCTTACTTTCCAGAGAAAGGACAGTGGCACAACCAGGGTTCAATCGCTGGTTTGTACCACCCGCTGCACTTTGTATCCACTTGTGTATTGGCATGGCTTATGGGTTCTCAGTATTCTGGCTGCCTTTGACCAAAGCCGTTGGCATTACAACATCAGTCCCCTACCCTGCTGGCATGACCTTCATTCAAAAATTATTCTCAACTCAATATGATTGGGACAAGCCCATGCTGGGCTGGATGTACACGCTGTTTTTTGTTTTCCTAGGTTCTAGCGCAGCATTATTCGGACGATGGTTGGAGCACGCTGGCCCTCGCAAAGCAGCATTTATTTCAGCCCTCTGCTGGTGTGGGGGATTAGTCATTTCTTCCTTCGGCGTTTACATCCATCAACTCTGGTTGCTGTGGTTAGGCGCTGGCGTTATAGGCGGCGTTGGACTTGGATTAGGATATATTTCACCAGTTTCTACCTTGATCAAATGGTTCCCCGACAAACGCGGCATGGCTACGGGCATGGCAATTATGGGCTTTGGGGGTGGAGCCATGATTGGTTCTCCTTTAGCTGATTTGCTCATGAAAACATTTGCAACCCCGACATCCGTAGGAGTATGGGAAACATTCTTAGCACTTGCTGGAATTTATTTTGTTTTCATGATGATCGGATCTTTTGCCTACCGCGTACCGCCCCAAGGTTGGAAGCCTTCAAATTGGAATCCACCTGAAGGCAAAACTTCAAACGCAATGATCACACAAGGGCATGTACATGTTGATCATGCATGGAAAACACCACAGTTCTGGCTTTTGTGGATGATGCTTTGTTTAAATGTATCAGCAGGGATCGGGGTGATTGGAATGGCCTCGCCTATGTTGCAGGAAGTTTTTGCGGGAAAGTTATTAGGATTAGAAAAAGAGTTTGATAATTTAAGCAAAGAAGAGTTGGGAAAGATCGCAGCCTATGCTGCTGGGTTTACAGGGCTGCTAAGTTTATTCAATATTGGTGGGCGATTCTTTTGGGCTTCTCTCTCTGATATTATCGGGCGCAAAGCAACCTACCATATATTCTTCATTCTTGGATTTATACTTTATGCCCTCGTTCCTTATGCAGGAAAAATTGGAAGCATCGCGGCTTTTGCTTTAATATTTTGCGTGATCCTCACCATGTATGGTGGCGCTTTTGCAACCATTCCTGCATACCTTGCAGACATGTTTGGAACCAAAATGGTGGGCGCAATTCATGGCAGATTATTAACAGCTTGGTCTGCTGCGGGCATACTTGGCCCGGTGCTGGTTAATTACATCAATGAATCTCAAATTCAATCCGGGATTCCAAAAAGCCATGCTTATGATACCACCATGTATATTCTTGCATCACTTCTCCTAGGCGGCATGGCGTGCAATTTTCTGCTGAAACCAGTGAGTGCAAAATGGTTTTTAATTGAAAGCCCAACCATGCAAAGTGGAACAATTGCCACACCAAAACCCGACAATATTTTTGCAATTCCAAATGAAACTACAACTAATAAAAGCGAATGGTTTTTGCTTGGATCATTTTGGCTGCTGGTAGGGCTACCCATTCTCTGGGGCCTTTGGAAAACTTTAAATCAATCCATGTTTATATTAAAATCGTGAAGAATATTTTGAAATATAAGAAATATCTTATCTTGGCCTAATAAAGAACTTAAGAACAATTGCTATATTATCTTTACTAGGCGATTGAAAACAACCACGCATTATGCGTTAAAGGGCATTACCTTACTTTTAAAAAGTTTGCAACCATGGGTATTCGCATTTTAATCATTGAAGATGAAGCAGAAATAGCAGACTTCATCATACGAGGCCTTCGAGAAGAAGGTTATACGGTAGAGCATGCAGCAGATGGGATAGACGGATGGCACCGCTTAACCACGGAATCTTGGGATGCGATTTTGCTAGACTGGTGGTTGCCTGGTATGGATGGCATTTCTCTTTTGACAAAATTTAGACAAGCTGGAAAAACCACCCCTGTTCTTTTCTTAACCGCACGAGATTCCATTCCGGATCGTGTACGAGGCCTAAACTGCGGTGCAGAAGATTACCTTTGCAAACCTTTTGCTTTTGAAGAATTACTGGCTCGGGTACGAGCTCTTTCAAGACGCAACCATTTGACGATTGGGACTGTCCTTAACTATGAAGATATAAGCATTGATTTGGCAAGCCAACGCAGTCAACGTAGTGGAAAAACGCTTATTTTGACTGCAAAGGAACAAGCGTTGCTGGTTTTATTTCTCCGCCATCCGGGGGAAATTCTCTCGCGCACCAGAATCTACGAGCAAGTTTGGGAAGACCAGTATGATGGACTATCAAACACCATCGAATTTCACATCATGGAATTAAGGCACAAGCTCGAATCGCATGGCCCAAGGCTTCTATTCACCGTTCGTGGTAAAGGATATGTTCTTTCGAATCAGTTCCCCAATGGGGAAAATCAATGACCATCGTAAATCGCTTGAGCATGCTATTTTTAATCTGGCTTGGAATTATTCTCGCTGGTTTTTCTGCATTGGTATTTGGCATTGAATGGTATTACTTGTACAGGCAGGCAGATGCCCAATCTATTTCTGCATTTCACGCTTTGGTGGCCGCAATAGAAGTTCACCCCACTGATGTAGAATGGGAGCCTAACGAAAGAAAAATTGTTTTGGGCCAAGGTAGCGGATTTGATCAAGTTCGATGGAGCGTTCATGACAATCTAGGGGAATTGGTAGACTATTCCGACAATCTGCTGGCTGGTGATTCTTGGAATACGGGATCCCCTTGGTCAGTAAGCATTCAAACAATTCGGGCAGGGAATTTTATTCCTGAAATAGTTGTTTCAAACAAGAACACTAACATGCCCGACTTGCACCAGAAAATGAACTTGGAAACTCCAGGAAAACCAAGCTTTATCCGGGTTCCTTATTATTTGAGCACCTCTTTTACACTTTCTGTTGCAGTTTCCCATCAACCAATTATTTCTTCTTTATGGTTGACCGCAAGAGTATTGCTAGTTGCGGGCGTCGGTGTCTGGATCATAGGGGCCCTATTTGCACGCTTAATTTGCAAACAAGCTTTAACACCTGTCACAATTATGTCTGCATCGGGAAAATCTTTAGGCAATGACCCTAGCTCTAGGCTTTCTGTCCCTAAAACAGGTGATGAACTTGAAGGGCTCGGACATACTTTTAACGATCTACTTGCTAGACTACAAACTGCCTTTGATCGCCAAAGTCGCTTTAGCGCTGATGCAGCACATCAACTACGAACACCACTTGCAGCATTACTTGGACAAGTAGAAGTAGCACTGAAACAGGAAAGGCCTGCACATGAATATCTCCGGGTTTTAAATTTGGTGAAGAAACGTGGAATACAACTTAAGCAGATTATTGAAAGCCTTTTGTTTCTTGCGCGCCCTGATGAAATTGCTGCATTTGAAATAAAGCAGGTTGAAATAACCTCTTGGATTCAAGAATGGATTAGTGGTTGGTCTGACCATGAAAGATTCCAAAACTTTCTTTTCGATGCAAACAATACGGCGCCATGTCTGGTAAATATTCATGTTGGGTTGTTTAATCAAATCATGGATAACATTTTAGATAATGCCTGCAAATACAGCTCTCTAGGCAGCCCCATCACAATAAAAACAAACCTCCACGAGGGAAGGTTACAATTGAAAATCGAAGACCATGGCTGCGGCATCGAAGCTGCAGAATTACAAAACTTGGGCGAACCCTTCTTTCGCACAGAAGAAGTTCGTAGGCTTGGAATTCCAGGAATAGGTTTGGGGCTGGCAATCGCCAAGCGGGCAACCGCAGCGATGGGCGCAGTATTAACATTTGAAAGCAAACGAGATATTGGCACCCAGGCAATAATTTCAATTACTGTTATTTCAGAATTATCGATTCAGCGAGACCATAAAAATTCTTTAACAGAAAAGGAATGTCATGAGACCGTTTAAATTTAAATCAATTCGAACTGCTTTCACGCTTATTGAACTCTTAGTTGTAATAGCAATCATTGCGATACTCATAGGGCTGCTATTGCCTGCAGTACAAAAGGTGAGAGAAGCAGCCTCCAGAGCCAAGTGCCAAAACAATCTAAAGCAACTAGGGCTAGCATTACAAAATCACTTAACAGCCTTGGAATACTTTCCTTGTGTTTCAGAAATGCCCAAAGGAGCTGTTTCGCAACCGTGGTCTGCTCATGCCAGACTTCTCCCGTTTCTAGAACAAGCAAGCCTTCACAATTTAATCGATTGGAAAACTGCCCCTAACAACTTCACCACAAGGCCCGATGTCGCAGCATTACGACTAGGTTCCTACATCTGCCCCAGCGAAATAAACGATCGCTCGCGCATCACTCCGCAAATCACTTATTACCCCCTAAATTATTGTTTCAACGAAGGCACTTGGTTTATTTATGACCCCGCAACTGATACTGCAGGCGATGGTGCCTTTGCCCCTAATCGTAAAATGAAACCTTCAGACTTTACCGATGGTATGTCCAATACTCTTGGGGCTTCAGAAACCAAGGCTTACCAAGCCAATCTTTGGGATTCGAATAAACCCGCCACATTAAATGTTGCCCCACCCGCAAATGTTGCAGCATTGACTACCTACCTTGGGGGAACATTTGACCAAAATGGCCATACGGAATGGGTCGAGGGGGATGTGCACGAAACCGGTTTCACTACGACTTTTACACCCAACACTAATGTTCCCTATGTCAACGGCGGCATCACCTACGATATTGATTTAACCTCGATGCGCGATGGCGAATCCATCACCCTGCCAACCTATGCTGCCATCACTGCAAGAAGTTTTCATAACGGCGTTGTCAACAGCTTGCTAATGGATGGTTCTGTACGCCCCACTACAAATGCTGTAAGCCTGACCGTCTGGCGTGCTTTAGGTACCAGGGCAGGCAGTGATATTAACAACGAATAAAGGAACCTTATCATGTTTTCTAAAATCACCCGAACCTTACTTTTCTTACTACTTATTACCAACTTGTTTGCATGTGGAAACAATGCACCCGAAGGCGATAGCAGTGAGAAAACCATATCCGATTCTTTTTTAAAGCTGGTCTCTGCTGGAAAAACAGAGGATGCTTGGAACAGCACATCGGCAGAGTTTAAATCTTACATGGGAAAAGCACAGTTTCAATCAACGGTTTCAGCAAATCCATTTCTTAAAAAGGAAGTCACTTTCGAAAAAGCAGAAAAGGATGAGAAAACAAAAGCCTTAACTTATTGTTCTTACAAAGAATCCAAAAGCAAAAAAACAGTTATTGTAATCGTAGGACCAGACCCAGATGCATTGCGGGTGCAAGGCATGAAAATTGAATGATTAATTCGAGAAAGTAATGTAGATTTGAAGTACGGTTGCAATCGAGACCCACACAAAGTAAGGAACTTGCGACAGCATCACCCATAAAGAATAAGGCCATATTACAGCCATGGACCAGATAATGGTGCCCCAGACAACAACTATATCAAAGGCAGCCAAAGGCATATTCCGCATCCCAAATTGAATGGGTGTGAACAAAATATTAGCTACCAGATTAATTGCAAAAGGAAGAGCCACATACCACGAGACTTTGCCTTTGTAAGCTTGAAGAAATACATATCCAAACGAAACAATAATGACTGTGTAAAGAATCTGCCAAATGGTTCCAATGGTCTTGGGCGCAGGAGTCCACTCGGGTTTGTTCAAACTATTGTACCAAGTCATCCAATCCATTTGATAGCTTTCGAAATTAAAGAAGTTATCATTGACGATATATACATTCTATTTACTTACAGAATGTTATGCCAAGACTTAATGCCAAAATTAAAAGGCAAGTATACTCTACCATAGATGCGTGTATAATTTCGAATGCTGAAATGATTTAATAGTAATTGCTTTAAAACAAAACATCGGTGGGATTGGTTGATGAACATGCAAACCTTCTTTAAAAGTTATTTTGAAACCCCCAAAGATTTGGATAATGCTTCGTCAAGATTGTATGTGATAGCGTCTGCCAATATTCCTTTTGCAATGTTGATCCACCTCCTTTACATCCCATTGTTTTTATGGATGAATGTGCCAGAAATGGTGCTGATAAATATCTTTAGCGTGATTGCTTGGGCTTTTGTTTTGTATTGCATTCGGCAAATGATGTTTTCAACTGCATGGATTTTATTTACCGCTGAAATAATGTTACATGCAGGATTTTGTAGCCACTATGTTGGATGGGGGTTCGGCAACCAGTATTTCTTATTTACCTTGGTGGGTATGAGTTTTCTGCTTCCAAGGAAAATCTATTTAAGTATGACTATCGCAGTTGCAGCCATTATCGAATTCGTAATTCTTTCTCGATGGAGCAACGAAACACCTTGGAACGGGAATCCTGATTTGCTTTACTTGTTGAATGTAATCAACATTGTGATTGCCCTTGCGATCTCGGTTTTTGATACCCTGCACTACCAATGGATTATTCACCAAACCGAAGCGGAATTAAAGAAGGCCAACAGAAAAAGTGAAAAGCTGCTGGCAAATGTATTCCCCCATGCAATTTTGGAAAAACTTAAAAACAAAGAGGAGACGATCGCAGAACGATTTGATTCAGCGAGTGTTTTTTTCGCTGACATCATGGGGTTTACATCCTTGTCTGAAAAATTATCTCCGGTCGAACTGGTCGAACTATTAGACAAGTTGTTTTCTTTATTTGATGGGTTAGTAATCAAACACAATGTTGAAAAAATAAAAACGATAGGCGATGCCTACATGGTGGCAGCAGGAGTACCAACGCCGATTAAAAATCATGCAGAACAGCTTGCATATTTCGCATTAGATTTCAAACTCTGTTTGGCAGAGTTCAATCAAAAAAATAATCAATCACTGAGGATGCGAATAGGCATAAACTCTGGGCCAATTGTTGCAGGAGTGATTGGAAAATCAAGATTCATCTACGATCTTTGGGGCGATTGCGTGAATACCGCAGCCCGAATGGAAAGCCATGGCATGCCGGAAGAAATCCATGTAAGTGAACACACTTATAAACTTTTAGCGGATAAGTTTGAATTTGAAAGCCGTGGTATTATTGAAATAAAAGGAAAAGGGCCTATGTCTACATTTTTCCTTCGTGGCCCAATCACCTCTACGAAATAACTTACGCTTAATGATTTTACCAAGCTTAGATTTCCATCTCTTTGGGCACAACAAAGGGCTTGCGATATTCACGGGTCAGAAACTTATTGGCTAGGGCATTGCCAACGAATTCTTCGCTTTTTGGTGACACCTCAAGCTTCACACCCAAAGTCATTTTGCTCTTTTCCAAATCCACCTTATTATCGCCCAGATGCTTCAAGGTGCGATCCAATGTTTCACCAAGATTGTCGTGAACTTTCATTTTCGAAACTTGTTCGCGCACTTCCGCAACAGAGCTTTCTCGGCCCAATCTCCAAGAGATATTACCAATATGGCACAAGGCTGTTGAAAGATGCCCCTCTAGAATCTCTGCATTAAGGCTCTCTCTTTTCCTACTACGCACCGCATTGATGAAGTTTGCAAAGTGATTTTCGCTCTTACGCTTGGCGGTAAAAGTGCTGACCATTTTACCTTCTTTATCGAACAAGGAATTCCCTGCAATGGAACCTTCCGCACCATGAAACAACCAGCCGCCCGTGAACCCTGCACGGTATTGTTCGCTCTTTAACCCACGCGTTTCTGCA
>Ga0194055_10001246_pt1 | contig 20722 bp, 18 predicted proteins | sample SepL449m_MetaG_FD_155482 | JGI IMG/M metagenome (GOLD analysis project Ga0194055, IMG submission 155482) | Anoxic zone freshwater microbial communities from boreal shield lake in IISD Experimental Lakes Area, Ontario, Canada - Sep2016-L442-9m | ecosystem: Environmental > Aquatic > Freshwater >...
CGCTAAGCGTTGAAGAACCGCATGGCACAGCATATTTTTCTGAAAAAGAATGCGTCGGTTCGACTGCTCACGAAAGAGAGGCGTTCTCTTCGTCGCGGGACTTAGTTTTCAGGTTTCCATTCGAACTTTGGCTGTCTCCGCTCAGAAAACGCAGCGAGCCCTTCTGAGAGATCAGAGCTCGAACGGGCGGCGTGTTCCCAGTAATCGATGACGTCTCGAAGAGCCTGCTCGCCGTGGCTACTTGCATTGACGATGGCTTTCGCTCCAAGTTGCGAAAGTAATGACCGTGAGCCAATAGTTTCTGCGAGCTGTTCAAGTGTGGTCTCAAGTTCGTCTGGCTCGACAAGATAGTCACTGAGTCCGAGTCGAAATGCTTCGTCCGCTTCGACGAACTCTGCACTAAAGAGGAGCCGCTTTGTTGCGCTTGGCCCGAGGAGGGCAACGGTTCGAAGTATCGAGTTCGCAGGGTACGTGATTCCAAGTTTGGCTGGCGTAATCCCAAATCGGGCAGAAGGAGTCGCGAGCCGGAGGTCACAGGCAACAGCAATCTGACATCCCCCGCCAATACAATTCCCTTCGATCACCGCAATGGTTGGTCGAGGATACGCAGCGAGAGCTTCTTCGGCCTTTTCATTGGTGGCTCGATAGCCGTGAGGTACTCCGGCATCTCCAAGGCCTTTTCCAATGGTGGCGATATCGGCTCCTGCGCAGAAGTGGGCGCCTGTTCCTCGAACAAAGAGAACTCTGGGTTCGGATTCAAGAATCTTGTCGAGTACAGCCGGAAGCTGTTGCCACATCTCGAATGTCATGGCATTTTGTTTTTCGGGACGGTTCAGCCAGAGAGTTGCGGCGGCTCCATTGAACGAGACCCGGAACGAGTCCTCTCCATCACTCACGTTCGTCCCTTTCAAAATCTTGAGATCGAGTCTTTCTGAGCAGTCCACATCGAGTCATGATGACGTTTCGCCGGTGGGCGTTACTCTCGGCCAAACTCACTCGCTGCCTCGACCGCAATGTCGGTTGCATCTTTCCTAACAGGTATGTCAAACGTAACCTTGTGAATAGTTCCGCTGAAGGGGAACTCGCCACGATAGGCATCGCACACTTGAGAGAGCCCGTCTCGGCCGAGGTCCATCCCTGTTGAGCCGAGCATACGGACCAATTTAGGTATTTCTCCTGACCCGACATCTTCTCCGTCAACGACGAGCGTGATGCGTCCAGCTTTTCCTTCTCGGTCAAACCGGGCTCCGACATGGTGCTTGCCGGGTGAGAGAACGACAGGCGCCGAGATCACATGGAGAGAGCCCAAGGCGTTATAGACAAAATTCAAGGTTCCATCTTGTAAGTAAAAACTGTGTCCAACATTGTGCGAACCACGTGAATAAATCACACCTTCAACAGCATCTGCCGCTGTGATCTCAGCGGTGATTGTAAAAGGACGTCCACTCAGTTGAGGGCAGGCGTCAGCTGGAATGTGGCTGATGGGTGGAAAGTATTCGTAGGTCCGTCGAGCATGAGGGGTGTGTGGCCGAGGTGGCGCCCCAAAGAGCTCAATACTTCGATCGTCCAACGGGAGCACTCCGTAGTGCTCGGCCTCTTCCCACCAGAGATCAACCATCTCTTTGAGTTTCTCTGGGTTGGACTCGGCAAGATTGTGGCACTCGGAAAAGTCATCGTTGAGGTTGAAGAGCTCCCAGTTGTCAGCATCAAAGGGTGTTCCACTTTGATGCCACGTGACTGCTTTCCACCCGTTGGCGTAGATGCCTCGGTGACCAATCTGCTCAAAATATTGCACGTCTCTTGGAGATGGTGCTTCTCCAGAAGTGAAGGTTTCTCGCATTGTTGAGCCAGCCAGGGGAATTTGGGTGTAGCCGTCAACCTGCTCTGGGAGTTCGATGCCTGCGATATCGAGCACAGTTGCAGCGACGTCAACGGCGTGAACGAACTGTCGACGAATCGCGCCAGGCTCTGTTATTCCAGCTGGCCAGTGCACAACGAGGGGATCTCGAACGCCACCGCCGTAGGTGTTTTGTTTGTACCACTTCAATGGGCTGTTCCCCGCTTGGGCCCATCCCCAGGGATAGTTCGAGTGGCTGTGAGGACCGCCGATGTCGTCAATGCGGTTTTCGACAATGTCTTCGATGTCCTCTGTCAGCCCATTAAAGAAACTGAATTCGTCCATGACGCCGAATGCTCCACCCTCTTGGCTGGCCCCGTTGTCAGAGAGAATCATGACGACGGTGTCGTCGAGCATGTTCATTTCGGTCAAAAACTCTACGAGGCGACCGATTTGGGCATCAGTGTGTTCGAGCATCGCTGCAAACGCTTCTTGGAGGCGATTCGAAAACTTCTGTTGGGCGTCGCTGAGATCTTCCCAGGGAGGAACTCCCCAGTTGCGAGGTGCTAAGTCCGTGCCAGGCGGAACAATCCCCATCTTTTCTTGGTTGGCGAACCATGTTCGCCGTCGCTCCTCGTAGCCTTCTTCAAACGCGCCTTTCCAGCGTTCGCGATACTCCGCAGGCGATTGATGTGGCGCGTGCATCGCTCCAAAAGCGAGGTACAAGAAAAATGGACGGTCCGGGCGGACAGAGTGAAGATCTCGGATCCAGCCCATTGAGTGTTCGACGAGATCTTCACTGACGTGGTACCCATCGTCTGCATTTCCTGGTGGGTCGACGTGATGGTTATCTGAGGTTAACTCTGGAGAGAATTGGTCGGTCTCTCCCTGGAGGAAGCCGTAATAGCGATCGAATCCTTTCGCCAGGGGCCAGTTATCCTGCGGGCCCGCGGCTGAGCATTCTTCCATTGGAGCTAAATGCCATTTGCCAGCACAAAATGTTGCGTAGCCCTCTTTGCGAAGAAGTGTGGGCAGCGTGGCGGCGTGTGGGGTAATTCCTCCGCGCATGTGAGGAAAGCCAGTGTTCCAGTTTGAGATACCTCGCATGCCAACGGTGTGGTGATTGCGTCCCGTCAGCAGGCACGCCCTTGTTGGAGAACAGAGCGCCGTCGTATGGAAGCCGGTGTAGCGAAGACCGTGTTTTGCGAGCGCATCGACGACGGGCGTCTTGAGATCGGAGCCGTAACAGCCGAAGTGTGAAAAACCCGTGTCGTCAAGGACGATCATCACAACGTTCGGCTTTCCAGCAGCGTGTGGTGGTTCTGGCCATGAGGGCGTTGACTCAGCGAGGGTGCGCCCAATGACACCTTGAAAATTTGGTTCTCCGTCTTTCATATGCATCGTGATCTGAGTGTAGACCCACTCCGTACTCTGTCAGTAGGGCTGACAATTGTTAGATCTTCGTAAGGTAGGGTTTTCGTGAGTGACGAAACGAGAAAGAGGCCCATTCATGGAATATCTCCGCACCCCAGAGACAAGCTTTGAGAATCTCCCTGATTACAACTTTGCTCCCCACTTTGTAGAGATCAATGACACGCAAGGCGGGACGCTTCGAGTTCACTACCTCGATGAGGGACCGCAAGACGGACCGTTAGTTCTTTTGCTCCACGGTGAGCCATCGTGGTCATACCTTTACCGATTCATGATTCCACCACTGGTCGCAGCGGGATGCGCTGCGTCGTCCCCGACCTTGTGGGCTTCGGTAAATCTGACAAACCAACTGAGTTGAGTGACTACACCTACGAGCGTCATGTCGCATGGCTCTCGAGTCTGATTTTTGATCAGCTCAACCTCAACGACATCACCGTTGTTGGACAAGATTGGGGAGGGATGTTGGGTCTGCGCTTGGTTGCGGCTCACCCAGAGCGGTTCTCTCGAGTTGTGGTGGCCAATACTGGACTGCCCGACGGGACCGCTCCTATGACCGACGCGTTTCTCGCATGGCAGAACTTTGCTGCCAGTGTCGAGACGTTCCCCGTTGGCGGAATCGTCAACGGTGGTTGTGTGACAAACCTCACCCCAGAGGTGATCGCCGCCTATGACGCTCCTTTCCCTGAAGAGTCGTATAAAGCGGGTGCGCGAGTATTTGCCAGTCTCGTTCCCACATCAACCCAGTCAGCATCTGCACATGAAAATTCAGTTGCATGGGAAACGCTGCGCACCTTCACGAAACCTTGGCTCTGTGCTTTTTCAGACAAGGATCCGATCACTCACGGGGGAGAGAAGATGTTTTTGCGAGAGATCCCAGGAACTGCAGATCAGCCACACACCACCATTGAAGGTGGAGGGCATTTTCTCCAAGAAGACCGAGGGCCTGAATTTGCAGAGGTGATTGCGACGTTTATGAGGACGAGCTAGTGCTTGGAGCGGTTCGCTACCAGATCACCCTTCCCCAGAGCGCCGAAACCGTCTGGGACCATATTGGCGATCCTGCCGAACAAGCCAAGTGGGTCCCAGATTTTGCGGAAACCGTTGTCGAGGGAACCACGAGGACCATCACGACGGTCTCGGGCTTGACGTTCAACGAGGAGCTCCTCGTCGTAGACCCAGTACTTCGACGGATTCAATATCGCGTGGATCTTCCTGTCCTGACCTTTCATAGAGGGACGCTTGACGTCATTGCGCTTGATGACTCGTCGTGCGTGGCCGTCTCTGCAACCGATACCGACCCGAGAATTATGGCATTAGTAATAGGTGCAGTGACATTTCGAGCACTGGTTGAACTTGGACGCCAAATGGAGGAGATGAACTAATGGGCAGGAAGATTCTATTTATTACGACCGACCAACAACGATTCGACACCTTGGGATGTAACGGTGGGATCTACTCTCGCACTCCCGTGATTGACTCGTTGGCGGCCGAAGGAATTCGCTACGAGCGAGCCCATCCCCAATCAGTGGTCTGTATGCCTTCGCGCGCCACCATCATTACGGGGCAGCACCCTTCCACGCACGGAGTCTGGATGAATGGTGTTCCTATGCCGATTGATGCGCCGAGTGTCGTCGAAGAACTCTCTCGAGCGGGATACGCCACGTCGCTCATCGGCAAGTCTCACTTCGAGCCCTACGTCGATCCGTTCAATGCGTTCCCAGAGACTCGTATGGCCACCAGCGGAACACATTCCTCGATAGATCCTTGGTACGACGGGACAACTGGCCCTCACCGGGGCTTTGACTACCTCGAGAGTGCAACGCATGGCCCGAATGGACCCTTGCACTACAGCGTGTGGATTTTGAACAATCATCCAGAAGCACTCGGCATGTTCTATCCAGTGCTTGATGGCAACCTCGAAGTCAATGCGATGGGTGGCGGTGACACCGGAGTCGTTCAAGTGAAAAATAATCCGATCGATCGCGAGATCTATCACACTGACTGGGTGGCCGATCGGACAATTGATTGGCTTCGCCAACGCAGCGATGATGAAGACTGGTTTTGTTGGATGAGCTTTCCTGATCCTCACCACCCCTGGGACCCTCCCGAAAGTGAGCTTGGAAGAGTCCCATGGCGTGACATTGATCTGCCCGAGGGCTACATCGAGGATGCGACGAAGCGAGAAGCAGTCCTCGCTTCGAAGCCTCGCCACTGGAGTGAGTGGTACGACGGCTCCCTTGTTTCAAACTTTGAAGCTCCACTTGAGTGGGTCCCCGCCACCTTGACCTCTGATCAGCTCAGAGAAGTGACGGCCAAGAATGCGGTGGAGATCGAACTCATCGACGAGGCCATCGGCCGGGTGCTCGCCATGATTGAGACCTCAGGTTGGGGTGATGACGTCGACGTTGTCTTCACGACAGACCATGGCGAGCTTGGCGGTGACTTTGGCTTGATGTTCAAAGGCCCGTACCACGTCGATGGGCTGATGCGCCTTCCACTGATCTGGAGGCCAGCACGATCTGCTCACGTCGAACCAGCCGTGGTGTCTCGACCCGTTGGGCTTCTTGATCTCGCTCCCACGTTTAGCCAAATTGCCGGTCTTGCGCCAAACGAGTGGATGGAAGGTAAGCCGCTGCCTGTTGACGACAAAGATGCGCAGACTCGAGGATTTGAGCGCGTGCTCACCGAGTGGGACTCGGAACTTTTTGGTGTTGACGTGCACATGAGAACGATTTATCGAGATGGGTTGGTCTGTTCGATCTACGCGCCTGGTACGTCACATGACGGGAGCGAAGGTGAACTCTACGATCTCCAAGAGGATCCGCTTCAACAAGTCAATCTTTTTGATGAACCAGGCCATCGTGTAGTGCGAGATGAGTTGATTGATGATCTACGCGCATCCCAACCAGAACCGAAGACGCCTCGGCTCGAGGTTGTCGCGCCTGTCTGAGCTTTGACTTAGGGTTGTTTTTTCTTGAGCCCCAAGAGGCGAAGAAAGCCCGCACCGAGTTTTCCAGGGGGCTTGTTCTTGTGATGGTCAGAACTGTGGCCCTCTCGCCCAAGCCCGACTGAAGCTCCTCCGCCGAGTCCAGCCATGGGAATATTGTTCGGCTCTTCGTACTTTGGAACTTTCCCTAAGGGGTGTTTCGGCTTTCGTGGCTTGCTTCCCTTTGATCCCATCTCCCCATCATGCCTGCCTGAGCATCGGAGGGCGAGCCAGCGGCGTGCCACGAGCCTTTCCAAAGTTCTACACTATGTCGTACTTAAGCGAAATGGGGCGAATGATGAAACCACTTGGCGGACTCGAGCGACGAGTGATGGAGATTCTCTGGGTCAGCGAGGGAGCTGTTCCCGCACCTGATATTGCCGCTCAACTTCCAAGCCATGCGTACACCACCATCATGACGATTCTGCACCGGTTGGGAAAGAAGGGCTACGTGACTCGGGTTCGAGTGGGTCGCTCGTTCTCCTACGTCGCATCAGAGAGCCTCGCGTCATTCAGCGCGAAGACCATGCACGACACTCTTGAATTGGCCCATGACCGTTCGGCGGTTCTTGCTGCGTTTGTGGCCCTCGGCACTCACGAAGACCGAGCACAGCTTTCGCTCGCCCTCGAACAACTATCACAACAACAGCAACCTTAAGGGAAGAAGCGCTGTGTTGGCTTAGTGGTCGACGTCGTGATGGACGCCGATGTGATCTGGCTCCCACAGGTCAATGCCCCCAAGAATCCCCGCCGAGTTCGACACGATGGTGACGTCATCTGGAAGTGTTTCAGGGTGAACGTGTTGTGAGTTGCCTCCCCCAAGGTAGAGGTGATCAAAGGCCATAAGCGTCCTCATCACGTCAATGGCTTTGAGGACTCGCTTGTTCCAACGCTTGTTGCCGATTTCCTTCCGGGCCGCCTGACCGAGTTGTTGATCGAAGGTCTCGTTTTTGCGAAAAATAAGGTGGGAGATCTCAAGGTGAGGGAGAAGCTGGCCGTTATAGAGCATGCCGGTACCAAAGCCGGTTCCTAGGGTAACGGTGAGCTCTAGTCCTTTTCCGCTGACGACGGCCACACTTTGAATGTCAGCATCGTTGGCGACCTTGGTCGGGATGTTGAACGCCTTGGTGAGTTCAGCTGAAAGATTGAACCGGGTCCATTTTTCAACAAGCGCGGGATCGACCGGACTTCCAGTTCCCTGCACGCAAGAGAAACTAGGAGCCGTGAGTACCATGCCGTCTCTGACCATCCCGGGGAATCCTGCAGATGCTCGCTCGGCCTTTGGGAGCGAAGTAACGAGTTCGGTAAGCGATGCGACGAGTTGCTCGGGAGGGTTGGGATACGGAGTCGGAATTTTGACGCGAGGAGCCACCATGTTCCCGTTTGCGTCAAGCACTGACGCCTTGAGCCCAGTCCCGCCGATGTCGACGGCCAAGGTGTAGGGACGAGGCCCATCTTTATAGACGGGCTCTTCTTCAACTGGCTGGCTCGAATCGCTCATGGGAGCACTCTAAACCTTTCGTGGGCAATATTCACGGTCGAGCACCGTTCTGTAACGCTGCTTCAGCCTCGATCAAGCCACTCACGGCCTCGATGAGCGCTAAGTGAGTGAAGGCCTGAGGAAAGTTTCCGAGGTGCTCACCAGTTTTGGCGTCAATCTCTTCGGCATAGAGGTGAAGAGGACCAGCCAAGGACAGCAACTTCTTGCAGAGTCCCATGGCCTCTTCAAGATCTCCAATCATGGAGAGCGCAGTGACTAACCAGAAGGAACAGATCGTAAAGGTTCCTTCTTCTCCCTCAAAGCCAGTATCCGTTGTGTCGACTCGATAGCGAAGGACGAGATCATTTTCGGTCAAGTCCTTTGCGATTGCTCGAACTGTGTTGACAACCCGCTCATCATCAGCTGGGAGGAATCCCATGATTGGAATAAGCAAGAGTGAGGCATCAAGTTCGTCATTGTCGTAGCACTGTGTGAAGTTGCCTTTGTCGTTCACGCCTTTATCCAGAATTTCGGCTTTCATCTCGTCAGCTGCCTTGGCCCAACCTTCGGCGCGCTCGTCGCCTCGTTGGCGAGCGAGATCAGCGCCTTTGTCCATCGCGACCCAACAGAGAACCTTTGAGGCCGTGAAGTGTTGTGGATCGCCACGAATCTCCCAGATCCCTTGGTCGGGATCTCCGGCATGGCGGATAGCTGCATCGACAAACCCAGCCAATACTTCCCACGTCCCACGAGGGAGGTCCCCGGCAGATTGGCGGATCTGGCTATCAACGGCGTCCAGCAACATGCCCCACACATCATTTTGGTGTTGGTTCCACGCGCCATTACCGACTCGAACGGGTCGAGAGTTTCGATAGCCCGAGAGGTACCCGAGGGTGCGCTCTGAAAGATCGCGTTCTCCAGCGATCCCGTACATGATCTGTAGTTCCCAGTCGCCGGTGTTGCCAACATTGCCCGCCGACGCAGCTTCGAAGATGAACGAGAAGTACTCAAGTGCTTCCCAGTTGAAACCCAAGCGATAGAGCGACCGCAAAGTAAACGCGGAGTCTCGAATCCACGTGTAGCGATAGTCCCAGTTGCGGTCTCCTCCGGGAGTTTCTGGGAGAGAGGTCGTCGGCGCCGCCATGATGGCACCGGTGGGGGCATAACTCAGACCCTTGAGGGTCAAGGCACTTCGCTCTAAGTACTGGCGCCATGGGTGATCGGGGAACTGCCCGTTGCTCAGCCATCGTCGCCAAAATGAAACGGTCGAGTCAAAGTTCTTTCGTGACTCTTCTAAGGTCCCCGGAAGATCGTCTCCCCAAGAGAGGGCGGTGTAGACAGACTCGCCTTTTTGAAGGCGAGTTCTCCCATAACTTCGACCAGCCATGACGTCGAGGCGTAGATTGCTTTCGAGCGTCAGTGAGATGTCGCCGTCAGGTTGTTTGATGACTGCAGTGTGGTAGTCGTCACCCGCATACTCCCAGTTGCCAACCACACTTCCGTAGTCGAACGACGGTGAACAGTTCGCAAAGACTTCGACGTTGCCAGAGATGCAGGTGGCCACCCGAAGGAGTGTGCCAACCGCGGCCGAGTCATCAGGAGCGCGTCGATAGTCCTTTCTTCGAGACTGTTCTTCGACCGGCTTGATCACCAGAAAATCTTCAACGACGAGCCACCCTGTCGAGGTGTGCCACGTGGTCTCTAAGACCATTGTGCCTGGAATGTAGCGGCGGTCGTGGGGAACGTGGGTGGCGTAGGGCCCGAGTCGAAACCCGCCAGCGGAGCGATCAAGAATTGCACCAAAGACACTCGGAGAGTCAGGGCGAGGAAGGCAGAGCCACTCAACGGTGCCGTCAGGTGCAATGAGACAGTTATTTTCGCAGTCCGAAATGAAGCCGTAGTCGGCGATCGGCGGAAATGCGCTCATGGAAATATGCTCCTTTTGTAGGTGGCGGTCTAGGGCTGAAGTAGTGACTCTATGAGATCAACATAGCGAAGCAAATGGGTATCCCCGATGAATGTTGCCAGAATGTGCTCGTGGGCATTCTGGCCGAGCCGCTTCATCTCGTTTGGGTCGAGAAGAAGGCTGGCCACTGCGTCGCCATAGGCGACGAGGTCATAGGGATCATTGAGGAGAACGCCAGCCCCGTCAACGATCTGGTCTTGAATGCCCCCCACAGCTGAGGCCACCATGGGTTTCGACTTCCAGAGCCCTTCGGCCACGGTTATGCCAAAGCCTTCGACGAGACTCTTTTGTACAATCAGCGTGGCGTGGCGCTGGATCGCATTGACCATTGCCGCATTTTGATCAAGGTCGTCCATCGGAAGCGACACCAGATGGATTCTTGCTCGAATCTCAGAGGGGAGGTGCTCCCAGGTATCGGTGCATCTCGCCAACACCTCAGCACCTTCGGGATCATCACTGACGTCGCCCACTGAGGCCCCGATCAGGGCCAAGTGAGCGTCGCTGCGTGGAGCGACGCCTTCGGCAAAGCCCACCATGACTCCTTTCATGTCCTTGAGACCATCCCATCGAGAGACTTGGACAACGAGAGGGATCGCCGGGTCGAGAGGCGTGGCATCGCTGATGATCTCTGCGACATCTCGCACATAGTGGCCCAGCCCGTCGTAGCCGGTAAAAACTCCAGGCTCTTGATCTGACTCGGGGGCGAGGAGACCAATCGTCGCCAAAATACGTTGCACGTTGACGTCATCGATCTCTTGGTTCTTTGGAGAAAAGGGATCGATCGATGGGGGAATGATGGATACATGGCTGGGATCGATCCATTCAGGCACGTAATCGCGTCGAGAGAAAATGAATGCGTCGGCAGTCGAGATGAATGGACGAAGAAAGTTCCATGCGCTCTCTGTCCATTCGTTGTGTTGGTTCGTGCCGATATGGCATCTCCAGATGATGATGGCACCGAGCCCTTTGAGGGTTTCGACGAAACCCGCAGTCTGGGGATCGTGGAGGAGCACGACGTCTCCGGGACGAATACGCTCTCGCAGCCCAGGCAAATTTTGTTCCATCACGCTGACATAGTGAGCTGACTCGGCGGCCGCTAATGGACCGCCATCGCCTGGAAGACCGTGGAGCTGATTATGGAGACGTTTGGTGATGCGAAAGAATTCGGGGTCCCCAGAAATCACCACCCAACGAGCATCAATTCCAGCTTGGCGCGTGTAGCCAACGAGTGACCGCAACATTTCGGCAACGCCACCACCAGCTGCGGTTGAGTTGACGTTCCAGATCCTGCGTCCATGGAGATTTTCTTTGAAGGCACGCCCTCGGATCTGGATCGACGCTAAGCGGTCGTTGCCGATTAACGGACCAAGGCGCTCCAGGGGGAGATTCGGCACCTCGACGTCCATCACCATGTGCGGTTTCACCCCCTTTTTGATTCTCAAAAAACGAAAACACGGACCTTGTTGTCCTAAGAGTACTTGAGGTCACTGAACAGGGTGCTCGAGATTTCATAGCCGTCCTGGAGATGCTTCCCTAGGGAAAGATCGTCCACGTGAAAAACGAAAAAGCAGTGAAACCCATCAAGAGGGCGCCATTGACCCAGACCAAGATTGTGAAAGGTCGACCTTTGAACCTGAGGGCGTAGGCCACGATCACGGGGAAGGCAAGAAGGATGAAGCGAGGTCGAAGCCCGATCGGTGACGAGATCAGGGCGATGGTCACGGCAAAACATCCATAGGCCAGAACTGGAAATGGTTGGCGTTGGCGAAATGCCCAGAACAAACCGAAGGCGGTCACCACCATGCCAATGATCAACAAGTCAGTGGTTTTGACCTGCGAGATGGGGTTTTGGACGAAGATCCAGACGAGGTGGAAGGGGTAGATAACTGAAGGCTCGCTCTGCCACCCACCTCGCTCAGTGAGGCGCCACGCCATGAGGTTGCCGGTGTGAATCCAAAGCCATCCCATGTAGCCAAGGAATCCAAGGGGAGCCAAGAGTGGAGCGAGTAACGATGAGTAGTCGCGAGAGCGCCAGAGTGCTCGCAGAGAACAAAGCCCACACGTCGCGACAAACGCCAGGGCAATCGGGGCTGTCGCAGTGGCGATGAGGCCAAGAACACCAGCGAGGAACCATCGCTCTCGCAGAAGCGCAACGAGACCAAACGCGATGAGCGTGAGGACAATTCCTTCGTTGTAGATGAACGAGAAGATAAAGGTGCCTGGAAACACGCTCAGGAGAATGGCCGTGCGACGAGCATCATCTTGCGACGCAAATTGGCGAACAAGATAGGTAATAGCCACGATGCAGCCAAGTCCCGTGACGCCAGAGATCACAATCCCCACCACCCACGGAGCGACGAAGGTCACAAACGACACACCTCGAATGAGTTGAGGTAACAGTGGAAAGAAGGCAATTGGATTCGCCGCGACATGGCCATCAACCATTGGGAGTGTCGAGGGGAGACCATGCTCAATGCCTTGGAGGAACCAGTAGCCGTCCCAGCGAGAAAATGCTTCGCCAAATCCTTGATTGTCAGGGATATTCCCGAGAGCGACCGCAATAACAGTGAACAATCGGAACGCGACATAAATCCCAATGGGAAGTCGAAGCCATGCGTAGCGGCTCCAGAGCCAGCGAAGTCGATCTTGAAGTCGTCTTGTCGACCTTGTCTCAGAGAGCGAATTAGAGGCCTGCACCAGCCACTACTTTCTCCCAATGTCGAGTCTTCACAAACCAAATCACGCCGGCTATGACAAGTGGGCCGGTGACATAGACCCCCCATCCAGAAATCGTTGGGGTACCCGCGGCATCGACGAGGAAGATTGCGAAGCCAGCGAGAATCACCAACACGCGTGAACGCTGAGCTGACGTGGCTGCCAAGAGTGAGATTCCCCACATGAGATACCACGGCCACAGTGTTGGACTCCCGACGGAAAAGAGGAGGAGTGCGAGCCCAAGAGCTCGGACAACATTGAGTTTCCGCGCGTTCACTAATAACCACGCACAGCCACTCAGCGTGAGAACGGTACACATCACTTGGAAGATACTGACCATGGTGTGTGATGCAACGTGGACCCCAACGAGATCAAGAATCGAATACGCAAACGATCCCAACGAGACCGATGGGGTCATAAGGGCACGAACTAATCCTGGGACCTTGAGGGCCTGAGGTCCAAGCCATGTCCAGCCGTATCCTGCTGCCAATGTAATTCCGACGATGATTGCGATTGGTAGAAGAATCGCGTCGAAGAGAATTCGAAGTCGGCGGGTGCGATCAGCTCTTCGGAATTCGTCAACTCCGAGAAACAGAATTGCCGCAGCCGCGGGAAGTTTGATCGAAGCGGCGACCGCACAGATACCAAATCCGATGGCAAGTCGTCCCTCAAGTGCAAGTGAAACTCCCGCAACGACAAGCCCAATCATGAGAGCGTCATTGTGGCCTGAGGCAATCAGGCTGGTAAGGGCCAAGGGACTCAGCGCCACAAGCCAGAGGGCGAGCCCAGGATTCACGCTCTGTTGTCGGGCAAGGCGTGGCAAGAACACCATGACAAGGACAAACCCAATGATTTCCAATGATCGCATGAGAAGGACTTGGACGACGAGTGAATGTCCCGCAAGGGAGACCAAGCCTCGAGAGAGTGAAAGAAAAAGAGGCCCGTACGGGGCGATGGTGTTGCGCCACACGCTGGCAATTGAATCCAAGTTTGGGCCAGCTCCAAGAACTTCAGGAGTGACGTGATAGGGATTCATCCCCTGGTGAGCGATAAGTCCTTGAGCGACGTAGCTATAGAGGTCCCTGCCAAACATTGGTGGACCAAGAAGCAAAGGAACTCCCCAGAGACAAATGATGATCCAGCAGTGTTTCACGAGAAGTGTCCCACGTCTCGCGTGAAGACCAACCCCAATCCAACTTGCGACAAGCAGCACTACAAAGAAGTAGAAGAGAACATCAGCGAGCAAGGTTCCGCGCAAAGTGATGAAGTACCACCAGGTGACGGTTGCCGGCGAGGGAGTCGAACCAACAATGGTGCCAAAGATGCTCATGCCAATTGAACCGATCGTCCCACCAAGAACCCAAAGCACAAGAGAGTCCCTCACCCGTGAGGACTTTTGACCGTTCACTATCACTTCAGTGTTCACTCGGCTCCCTTTTGGCGGCCCCTCGCGTGGAGTTGATTCGTGTTCCCCATCAGTACTCGGGCTTTGAGACCTTTGACGTGACGAGTGCAGCCAGAACGAAGCTGACGCTGAGGAGTCATAAGGACAATCTTTCCAGTTACCGGTGAAGTTGTTGGGAATAAAAGACTGCGGTGGCAAAAATCCCAGAAGAGTGGGGGTTCTTCGTTAGGCGCTTGCAGCTTCATTGAAGGCGTCGAGGTGTGCAGTGGCATCGATGTACTCATCAACCCAGCGCTCAATGACCGCAGCGGTCTTCTCAACCTTTTCAAACTGGCCTACGACTTGGCCAACTGGGTTGAAGGCAACATCGATCGTCTGATCAGGCCAACGGTGTGTAGCGGCAACGGCCATTCCTGAGACCATGTATTGAAGTGGCATTCCTAGGGGCTCAGGGTTCCCAGGCGTCTGCCACGCTTCGGTCCAGTCGTTCTTGAGCATCCGACAGGGCTTGCCGGTAAACGAGCGACTTCGAACCGTATCGCGTGAGCTGGCACCAACGTAGGCGGCTTGTTGAACGGGAGTGTTCTCAGACTCTTCAACCATGAGCCACTGCGAACCTGACCACGAACCTTGACAACCGAGAGCCAACGCCGCAGCAATTTGTTGGCCACTTCCGATCCCACCGGCTGCCAAGACTGGCCGAGGAGCGACGGCCTTGACGACTTGTGGCCACAGAACGATTGAGCCAACTTCGCCGCAATGCCCCCCGCCTTCGCCACCTTGGGCGATGATGATGTCGACATCGGCAGCGGCGTGTTTGAGTGCTTGGCCTGGAGAGCCACACAGTGCGGCGACCTTGCGACCTTTGCGGTGGATGAGATCGATGATCTCAACTGGCGGAGTCCCTAAGGCATTGGCGATCAAGGTCACCTTGTCGTGTTGCAGCGCAATTTCAACCTGTGGCGTTGCCGTGGCTTCGGTCCACCCGAGAAGTTGGAGCGAATTGTCTTCGCCGCTCTCACCGAGCGGGACGCCGTGATCGAGCAGAAGGTTCCGGCCAAAGTCGAGGTGTTCTTGAGGAACCATTGAGCGCAACATGTCGCCGAGTTGTTCTGGGGAAAGATCTTCGTCCATTCCTTCATACTTATTTGGAATCACGATGTCGACGCCATAGGGATGGTCTCCAATGTGCTCATCGATCCAGTTCAACTCAATCTCGAGTTGCTCGGGGCTAAATCCAACAGCACCTAAGACCCCATATCCGCCGGCCTTGCTGACGGCAACGACGACGTCGCGACAGTGCGTGAAGGCAAAAATTGGGAATTCAATTCCTAACTCATCGCAGATCGGTGTGTGCATCGTGCCTCCTCGTTAGCCCGAGAGTTCTCTCAGTCCCCGTCAGGATAGTTGAGCCAATGCTGAGACGCCGTCCGCGTGAAATGGTGCGAGATGGACCGTGCTTCGGAATGACGCTGCGCTGAACCTAAGGTGCGTCCTCAAACGGAGAAGAACAGTTAGATTGAGTATTCGCTCGCAACAACGTTTCGTTTGAAGACTGGAGATCCGAGATATGGCGACTCACGAAGAAGCGGCTGTCTCGCTCAAGAGAGACGTTGGGTTCTTCGGCCTTCTTTGGTCATCGACCGGCTCGGTGATTGGATCAGGCTGGCTCTTTAGTGCGTTGATTGCCACCACGCTGGCTGGACCTTCTGCGTTGATCTCGTGGGGTATCGCCGCCGTGATTGTTGCGTTCATCGCGTTGGTCTATGCCGAGTTGGGCGGAATGTTTTCCATCGCCGGTGGAGCAAGTAGGTATCCTCACTTTGCGTTCGGCACACTTGCAGGAGAGTCGTTTGGATGGTTTGCCTACGTGCAAGCTGCCTCGGTGGCTCCCATTGAGGTTTTGGCAGCGATTCAATATACGTCGACGATTTCATGGGCGTCAGGTTTGTATGACGGTTCAACAGGAACGCTGAGAGGGCCCGGCTACATCGTCGCCGTTGTGCTTATGGTTTGTTTTACGGCACTGAACTTGGTTGGGATTCGTTGGCTTTCCAAGGTCAACTCTGGGATTACGGGTTGGAAAATAGCGATTCCCACACTCACGATCGTGGTGTTGTTAGTCACCCAATTTCACGGAGCAAACTTTACGGGTGGCGGTGGATTCTTCGCCTCAGTTTCCAACGGGTTTAGCTCTGGAGGGTTTAAAGCAATTTTGCTGACGATTCCACTCGGCGGAATTGTCTTTTCGTTTTTGGGTTTTGAACAAGCAGTGGAGTGGGGAGGGGAGAGTAAGAACCCTCAGAAGGATCTTCCACGAGCAGTGCTGCTCTCGCTTCTTGTCGGCATCTTTGTTTACGTCGGTGCGCAGGTCGCTTTTATCGCCGCCTTGGACCCTGCGACCCTTCATCAGTACGGCTGGGCTGGGCTGGCGAAGGATTCAACACTGGCTTCGGCTCCTTTTGCCACGGTGGCCACTATTGCGGGGTTGAGCTGGCTGGCCTGGATTCTGCGAGCAGACGCGATTATTTCGCCGACAGGGACAAGTTTGATCTATCTCACCTCAACGTCTCGGGTGAGTTACAGCTTGAGTCGACTGGGGTATCTTCCTCGTGTCTTTGAAAAGACTTCAACGAAAACACGCATTCCCGTCGTCTCTGTCATCTTTTCGAGCATCATTGGGCTTGCGTTCCTTCTCCCGTTCCCCTCGTGGGGCAAGTTGGTTGGTGTCGTGACAAGCGCAGCAGTCTTGATGTACGCCGGTGCCCCACTCGCCCTTGGCGCTCTGCGGCTGCAGAAGCCCGACATGGCCCGCTCCTACAGACTCCCCGCTGCAGGAGTCCTCGCTCCACTTGCATTTATCTGTGCCAACTTCATTGTCTATTGGGCGGGCTGGCAGACCTATTCGACCTTGATGGTGGTGATGATCTTTGGATGGCTCGTGATGGCAGCAACTCGTGTGTTTCATCTCAACGACAAGGTGCCAACCTTTGAGTGGAAGTCGGGCGTCTGGTTTTTGGGTTACCTCCTTGGCATGGGAGTCATTTCGTTTTACGGAGGGTTTGGTCCCGGGGGAATGCTTGGAGGAATTGGAATATTCCACAACATTTTGGTCGGCGGTCAAGGACAGCTTCCCCTCTACTGGGATCTGTTGGTGTTGGCGATCTTTAACCTTGTCATCTACTACTGGGCACTCCACAGCCGCCTTCGAGTCGAAGACGTCGATGCAAAGATTGCCAGCTCCCTCCAAGAAAGTCTCTAGCGTTGCATCACGCTCAGAGGACTGAGGTGGAAGTTCATCTGGATCCGTCGGGGTTGTAGGTGTGGAGGTTTGATGCGATTCTCCTCGCAAGGTAGGTTCTCCACATGTCACATCACCACCTGCTCGCCCGCACAACCTTGATCGTGGGCTTCGTCGTCGGTGTGAACGGATCGTTGCTCGCCATGAGCTCACTTCCCGCCGGAGCCCACGCGATCGTCGAACTCCAGAAGTCCAACGCGATCGTGGGTAAGACCAGCGCCATGACCCTCGAAGTCCAGCACGGGTGCATCAACGGAGGGGGCGGAACAGTGAAAGTGGTGGCCCAGTTCGGGTCGGCGTTCGGGAACGTCACCGCCGGATCCGTCCCTGGGTGGACTGCAGTGGTCACGACCGGCACATCGACTGCGTCTGGCACGACGACCACGGCTGCGAATGGACGGACAGTGACCTGGTCCACGACTGGCGCAGCGCAACCGTTCAAGACCCCGCTCTTCCTTCCTCTCACCGTGCGTTGGCCGAAGCGGGCGGGCGCCTACGGAATCACCGTTTCGCAGACCTGTAGCAATCCCTCCGAGGAGACCGTCTGGAGTACGCCGACCCAGCCAGCCACGCTCGGCGTGCCTTCGCCACCTTTAACTCCGTTGGCTACCGTGTGCGTGCTCCCCGCGCGTCTCGCCACGTCGTCAACTGCACAGACGAAGCGAGCGATCACGCAGCTCTGCGCGACCGTGCGCTGATCGGGCAGGCAGAGATCGAAGCACAGTAGACCCAAGAACCCCCAGTCCCAACAGATGAGCGGCGAAGAGGGCCGAGTGGTTCTCACCCTTCCCGAAACCCTTCAGAACTTCTCGCTCACGTACTTAGCGTTATCCTTGCCAAAGAACCATTGGAAAGGAACTCGACATGCGCCAGCGCAACATTGGCTCACTCTCTGTATCGGTGATCGGACTTGGAACGAATAACTTCGGCTTCTCCATGGCTGAGGATGCCGTCCTGCCGGTGGTAGACGCCGCACTTGAGTCCGGCATAAATTTCTTTGACACTGCTGATTCCTACTTGACCAGCGAAGAGCGCTGCCACAGCGCCCTCGGAAGTCGGCGAGATGACATCGTCTTGGCCACCAAGTTCGGAAGTCGAGTCAATGACGAAATCGCCGGAGGTGCCTCCGGCCCGTATGTGCGCCAAGCCGTCGAGCGAAGCCTGCGCCAACTCGGTACCGACCGCATCGATCTCTATCAGTTACACCAACCCGACGACACGGTGCCGATCGCAGAGACCCTGGGTGTGTTGAACGAGCTCGTCGACGAGGGCAAGATCATCGAGATTGGCTGCTCCAACTTCTCGGCGAAACAGCTCCGCGAGGCCGAAGTGGACGCGGGACAGGGCGCGCACTTCGTTAGCGTTCAGAATAACTACAGCCTGCTTGAGCGCAGCGACGAGGTTGAGGTCCTGCCTGTCTGTGCCGAGTTCGGCCTGGCTTATCTTCCCTACTTCCCTCTGGCTAGCGGCCTGTTGAGCGGCAAGTATCGGCGAGGTGCAGAGGTGCTCGAGGGTACGCGCATTGAGAAGTGGGCAATGGCTGAGCGAGTCCTTACGGATGCGAACTTCGACATCCTCGAGCGCCTTGAGGCTTGGGCCCAAGAACGCGATCACACGCTGCTCGAACTCGCCTTCGCATGGCTTCTCGCCACCCCCGCCGTGGCTTCGGTGATCGCTGGCGCAACCAGCCCAGAGCAAATCAGGGCGAACGCGGCTGCAGGATCGTGGGAACTCTCTCTCGACGAAGCTGACGAGGTTCGCCGCCTCACCATCTAGTGAGTGGCGTGATACTCGTCGAGATCAGCACCGCCACCCCTCTGCGCTCCTAGGCTGAGTTCATGTCCCTTCGCTTGGTCTCATGGAACGTCAATGGAATTCGTGCCGTGCACAAGAAAGGCGACTTTCAACCCTTCCTTGATGAAGTACAGCCTGACATTCTCTGTTTGCAAGAGATCAAGGCGCAGCAAGATCAGTCGCCACTTGAGCTCGACGGTTTCCATGAGTTTTGGCATTCGGCTGAAAAGCCTGGCTACTCTGGCACCGCCATCTTCTCCAAAATCAAGCCCCTCAAGGTCACCCAAGGCTTGGCAAAGCGTCTCGAGACCAAGCACGAACTTAAAAACGATGCCTTCGGCAACACCAATACTGAAGGACGCGTCATCACCGCAGAGTTTGATGACTTTTATCTCGTGACGGTCTACACGCCCAATGTCAAAGAGAACTTAAGCCGTTTGTCTGTTCGCCATGAGAAGTGGGATCCTGCCTTCTTGGCACACGTCAAAGCATTGGCTAAGAAGAAGCCGGTGGCATTTTGCGGGGACTTAAACGTCGCTCACAGTGAAGATGACCTGGCTCGGCCAAAACCCAATCTCGGAAAGGCTGGCTTCACTGATGAAGAGCGAGCTGGATTTGACGCGATGCTCAGTGCTGGTTTTGTCGACACGTTCCGTATGTTTACCCAAGGGAACGGCCACTACACCTGGTGGTCGTATCGCGGGGGAGCGCGCACTACCAACACTGGATGGCGTATTGACTATTTCCTAGTGTCTGAGGAGCTCGTGGCCAAGGTGCTCGACGCTCAGATCCACGACCAAGTCATGGGCTCAGATCACTGCCCGGTGAGTATCACCCTCGAGCTGTGAGAGATCGGCACGAGAGTCAGTTAGCCAGACTGAAAAAATAGACGACCCTTTTGTCAGCGTGAATCACTTCAAATTGATTCCCCTACCCAGGAGTTAACAGGGATCAAGCCTTCATAGGCTTTTTGGTCGAGGTGAGGGGAATTGAGCCCCTGATCTCCCATAAGTGATCTTTCGACGCTCTTGTCGTTACTCCTGAGATTTGTTAAGAACCAGGGAGTCAGCGAGCACGTGAGGTGCGGGACCGTGTGATGGCTCAAAGTCACCGTGAAGAACATCAGGGTCGAGGTCGACACCGTTTGGCCAGCAGAGTGTTCCGGTGAACTCGTCGATGGTCACCCGGTTGAAAAGTTCTGGGTCTCTCAGTTCCTCAAAAATTCCGCCTTGAAGGGTCAAATCAAAGTCGAGATCGCGCACGCGATCGTCAGAAAATGTAAGTCGAAGCTTGAAGTCCCCCAAGTGACTGATCGCAACGATTCGTGCAGACTGTGCCATGGTGGTCATTCTACTGGAGAGGGGCGATCGGTCGAAGGCTGGATGCTGATTGAGCTGATTCCCAGTTGTCCATCAACTCATCTCGATGAAGTCGTGCCCACTCTTCGACAAGGCCCAAGGCGGTCCTCGGAAGTGATCCTCGCATCACCGACCCGTCGCTGATTCGCAATTGCGCTTCATCGCCTGCGTAGAACGCATGAAAATGGGGAGGAGCGTGATCTTGCCAATACATATAGATGGCGATTCCATAGAATTCAGAAAGTCGAGGCATGTCTCGAACGGTAAAGATTGGCTGTAACAACGCATCCATTAATGGGCGAAGCAATGGACGAACTACTTTGGTGGAGGTAAGGGGATTTGAACCCCACTCGTCATGGTCAGCGGCCTCGGGCAGACAAGTGCGCTATAATTCTGTACATGACAACCATCCCTATCGCCACGGCTCGAGCGAACCTCTCGCAATTGGT
>Ga0194055_10001249_pt1 | contig 20702 bp, 22 predicted proteins | sample SepL449m_MetaG_FD_155482 | JGI IMG/M metagenome (GOLD analysis project Ga0194055, IMG submission 155482) | Anoxic zone freshwater microbial communities from boreal shield lake in IISD Experimental Lakes Area, Ontario, Canada - Sep2016-L442-9m | ecosystem: Environmental > Aquatic > Freshwater >...
TTATTATACAGTCCTTTGAGCAAAATCTGCTATACTCTTATCTGTTAGCCACGGGGGTGTAGCTCAGTGGTTAGAGCAGTCGGCTCAATTAACAATTTGGCTAAGTCCATTGAGGGGTTATGTATCTCTGCGTGGCAGTTGTGGCAAAGGAGTTTACATTTTGCAACTTCTTTGATAATTGGGTCTATCTTTCTATTTGATAGTGAGCGAACATCCAGTTGGAAATCTTTTCCGCCAAGGTGATGAAACGCCAAAGAGGACAGATTTTTTGCATAACCACACTTAGAACATTTACCACCTAGTAAATTTACAAAGTGGAGTTTTCTTTCTATGCCTCGCTTTTTTTGAGCAGGATATGACTGATGTTGCGTGTTTTTACACGTGACTGAACAAAACATTTTTTGTTTACCACTAAGTACTTTACTACATATTATGCAGTTAGACTGTTTAGTCATAACTATATTATATGCTGGATATGTCAAAATGAAAAAGGGCTGCCTACTGGGTAACTGGTAGTGCATAGCTTGTCAAATTCGGGGAAACCGTATAAAAAGGCAATCCCGAGCCAAGTCCGTCTTCGGATGGAAAGGTGTAGAGACTGAACGGCAAGTATCCGTCTTTTGGCGGATAAAGAGACAGTCCGGACCACAAACTCGAAAGAGGCATCGAAAGCTGTAGTGGTGCGCATAACCGATTGGTCGTAGGTTCAATTCCTACCACCCCCACCAAGCATAAGCACTTTGAGAGAAGTGCTTTTTTGCTGCCAAAAGCTAAGATTGAGCTTATGCTTATGTCGTATGAATAAACTCAAAAACAATCAATCGGGTTTTGGTGCGCTCGAATTAATCTTAATTATTGTAGTAGTTGGGCTGCTTGGGCTTGTAGGGTGGTACGTATTTAACAAAAATAACTCGAAAACTACCAATAAAATCGGGTCAGCCCAAAAACAAGCTGCAAGCGATGTAAGCTCACCGTATTTAGAAATTAAAGAACTGAGCGTAAAACTAAAGCTTACTAATAGCACAGAAGACATGACATATCACATCGATAATGCGTCATTTTTTGTGGTCAAAATATAGTTTCAAAAACAAATTACTAACATTTACATCCTTTTGAATCACATCAGCCCGTTTTAAATTGGCTGCCATCTGTGAAGCGGCTTGTTAAACTAGAGACAGTCAATATAGTCACCAAACGTCTGTACTGTGAGCATTAGCCTCGATTTAGATACGAATTAAGTACCAAGGGCCAAGAACTCTAGGATGTCTTATTTAAGATGTCCGGCTGGGGTGCCCGCCATCACCGCTACCAAAAAGTCGCTTAGCTCCTCTGTGCTAGTAGCAGCCATAAAATGCTCGCGTAGCTCCTTGGCGCCATCAAATCCATTAACATAAACCTTGCAGAACTTGTTGAGAGTATGAACCTTGCGTTCGTTGTGCTGCCAGGTTTTGGCAAATAGATCGATATGCTTCTTAAATAGTCTGAGCTTCTGCTGCCGGCTGTAATCTGCCCACGGACTTTTTAGTGCAAAAATAAATGGATCCTCAAAAATTCCACGGCCAATCATAATACCGTCAAGATTATACTGCTCAGCCAGCTCTTCGGCCTGTTGGCGCGACATTACATCGCCATTACCAACAATCGAAGTAGCAGGGGAGAGTTTGTCGCGCAAAGCCGGAATCTGACCAATTACGTCCCAATGGCACGGTACCTTGGACATCTCACGAGTAGTCCGACCGTGAATAGTTAACATGTTAAGCTTAAACGATAACAAGAATTCTATCCAAGATAGGTCAATTTCGTCGAAGCCTAAACGACATTTTACAGAGACGGGGAAGTCTTCCCCGGCCGCTCGTTTAACAGCCTTGATTATCTCCCCTGCCGCTTCCCTGTCGTTGCAAAGTGCACTGCAGCAACCATTTTTAACTACTGATTTATCCGGGCAACCCATGTTAATATCCACCCCAGCGAAGCCCATTTCCTTGAGTTCCAGCGTTGTTTTGTAGTAATTCTCGGGGCTTTTACCCCATATTTGCGCAATTAATGGTTTTTCTTTTGCAGTATGCTGGAGCTTGGGCAAGAGCTTCTCCCTGCCCGGACTCTGCAAGCCGTCAACATTCACAAACTCCGTAAAATACAGGTCCGGTGCGGCCATAGCAGCAACTACCTGCCGAAAAACACTATCAGTCACATCGTCCATCGGGGCTAGTACTAAAAATGGCTTAGGAAGATCGAGCATGGATGGCGTCAAGGCCTGCTTTTACGACCGGTTTTAATACCGGGTAGTGTTTATCAACTTCAACCAAACGCTCCAGCCAAAAAGACATTCGGTTTTGCTCATTTGTGGTTGCTTCGGGCATCCGCTTACGGACTTGATTGACCCGCCAACTATTTACTGCCATATCCGCAAAAACCATAATTCCCCCGTTTTCTAAAGAATAGTTTACTCTTTGAGGATCATATCCAATTTTGGTATCTTTAAAACCGTCACGGAGTGCCGAGAGATCAAAAAACCGCAAAAATGCCAGAATTCCGGGTTGGCTGGCGTCTACCACTCGTGATAGCAATAGCTCCGGATTAACATCGGTTAGGGTAGTCTGCAAGGAATCAAGCTCACCTACTCTTTGTTGAGCATCAGCTGCGTAATCGATATAGTTTCTAACTATTTTACGAGCCGCACTCAAAGGATCTTTTGTGTTAGCGGCTTTTTGATGTATGACAACCTCAGCTAAGTGTTTGGCCACCCCGTACGGACGATCAATAACTGACTGAAGACCCATAACTTCTGTCTGCTCAGATAAAGTAGTGGGTAAAAAACCGTCGTCGAGACGACTCAGGGTTTCTATCCGTTGAAAACGATCTAAATGTCTGTCACCTGTTTCGTAATGAGGTATGACCGGCTGTTCCCCACCCGTATTAACTAAGGGGTTAGGAGCCATTTTGCTTATTGTTACTGCCCGTCCAGTGAGTTGCCTGCTCTAACTCGCCTTTTACTAAAGCCAGGCCTAGGCCGCCAGTAGCTCGGTTAAATCTCTGATCCTTCGCTTGTTCACGTCCTGGCAAGTTCGGATTTAGTATTGTCCTGCTCTTACCGTTGCTTGGGTGCCGCTTATCGGAACCGTCAACGTCTACATCTGCAATAACCTCCCCTGCGACCAGACGTTCACTGATTCGTGCCAGCAGCTCAGGAATTGCCTGGGGATCAGTTAGGCCAATATCTTTAGACACTTCGGGGGTCATACCATCGGTACCACCAAATGCTTGGTGATTTCGCTGGTTATCAAGTGCAACCGACCGGAGTTCATGTTCGTTCATACCACTATTATATCACGCTTAAGGCTATATTACAACCCCAACCTGTGCTGATTTTACTCCCACCTAAATACGCGGAAAGCGATAAAGTAAATCACGATCATCCAGGCAAAAATCAGACCGATCTGAGGGCCAAGCTGGAGTAGCGTTTTACCTTCTGTCGTGATTAGACGAATCCCGTCAATGACCGGTGTTAATGGTAAGAAGTTTGAGACAATTTGCAGCCATTGAGGCATTAGAAATCGTGGGAAAAAGGTGCCCGAGAGGAACAGCATCGGGAAGACGACGATGTTGGAGAGTGGCGCCGCCTGACGTTCATTTTTGGCCCATCCACCTAGTGATAAACCGATTCCTAAAATCATCACGATACTAATAGTTAAGAAAAATATAACCGCAAACCAATTACCAACCACGTTCAAATCGAATACAATGATTGCGACCGCGAATAACAGAGCCATGGTTAGCAAGCCTACGACTGTCTGCGAGACGACGTTGGCCATAAAATACTGCCAAACGCGCAATGGCGTAGTGTGCAAGCGGCGTAGAATCCCCTGTTTTTTGAGCTCCGGGAAGACATTAACAGGACCAAAGATGCCTAAACCAATAATCGAAAACCCGAGTAAGCCGGCAAAAGTGTAATCAAACGCTGTCAGGCCTTTAACATTCAGCTGATTAGAGGCGACGGTAAATGGCGTAGTTGTTGTGACAAATTTTTGGTTTAACCCCTCAAACTGAGACTTCAAGATAGAAGTTAAAGCCTGGCTGGCTTGAAGGTTATTTTGGGTATAGTAAATTACCGCCTTACCGGTTGGCAAATCACCATTTTGCTGGCCGAAATCAGGTGGCAAGATAATTGAAGCATCGAGTTGGCCACGGCTCATCTTATCTTTGGCGGCGTCCAAACTATTAACGCCTTCGTTAACTTTATATAGTTTATTACCGTTAATTTGCTCGACAACCTGGTTGGCATATGGACTACTGGACTGATTAATTACGGCTACTTTAAATGAAGTGCCGCCGCTACTTTTACCGAATATACCGCCAAAAACAAACAAAAAGATTAGCGGGAAAGCGAACGTAAAGAACAGGGCAGTTTTGTCGCGAAAGGTTCGCCGAATCGCGATTTTAGCGAAAACTTTTACTGGCAATAAAGATTTGGGTAGTCGACTCATACTTAGTCCTTGAGTCCTTTCCCTGTCAGATCGATAAAGACATCCTCTAGATCAGCTTGTTCGACGTGCTGAGCTTTTTTAAAGCCCCGCTTTAGCAGCTGCTTAACTAGGTTTTTAGGCGTATCCAGGGCGATAATCTTACCCTGATCCATAATTGCGACTCGGTCGCACAAGACTTCAGCCTCCTCCATGTAATGAGTCGTTAGAATAATCGTAACACCACTGTCACGGGTTGTTTTGACAAGTTCCCACAACTTGCGGCGGGCTTGTGGGTCTAGGCCAGTGGTCGGTTCGTCCATAAAGAAAACTTTTGGCTTATGAACCAGTGATGCCACAATACTAAAACGTTGACGCTGACCGCCCGACAAGCTTTCGACGTAGGAGCTAGCTTTTGAACCTAGGTCGACCTCCTTCAGCAGTTTCATGGCATCAACAGTCCGCCCATAAGCCGAGGCTAGTTGCTCAAGCTGCTCGGTTAGCTTTACCTTATCCATAAAAGCTGGGCTTTGCGGTTGGACACCGATGATGTATTTTACTTTTTGGGAGTCTTTGGAGACATCAAAACCATCTACCCAGGCTTCACCACCATCAATTTCGCGCAGAGCCTCAATCATTTCTAGTATAGTCGTTTTGCCGGCGCCATTTGGCCCCAGGATTCCGAATATCTCGCCCTGCTTAACACTAAAACTAACGCCTTTTACTACCTCATTGTCGTCGTATTTTTTGGTTAACGCTTTAACTTCTAAAATGTTTTTGCTCATCCCTTAACTATACCAAAAAGGAGACACCCAGTCTTGCGACCGGGTGTCTTTCGGAGTTTTGAATAGACTTTATGTCTTAGACTAGACGCCTTTTTTGATGGTCAAGAAACCGTTACGTGGGTTTTCATTAACACTGTAACCGTCAGGAAGGTCTGAGGCTTCTGGGCGCTCGTCCTTGCTGAAGTAATAGATGCGTTGGACTTTGCCGCCGCGTAGTGTGACGTCCTTGCTGTTTAGGTAGTAAGTAACGCCTTTGCTGTTAGTGTGCTTGTATGCCATGGTAACAACTCTCCCTCTCTTATGAGTTAGTAATGTAACACTAACATAACCACGGTAGAACTTCTTGTCAACAGTTTTTAAATAATTCACAACGGTGGACCTCTGTTATTCACAATTAAATTAAGTTGACCCGTTGCATATCAATCTGCTTATGTATTACACTAACTCCAGTCAATAAAGTTTAAAGGAAAAAGGTGGCAAATTTATATGGAATTCGCACAGCGTAGTAATTCTTCTCCAGCCGGAGCACCCGGTCCAAACCGCAGTACAGGCTCACATACGAAACTCAAGTCAAATAAAACTTGGTCTAAGGTTATGCGCTGGGGTTCTATGTTCTTGCTAGTTTCTATCGGCCTATTAATTGCTGCGCTAGTTGTTTCAATCGGCCTCAGCAAAACTCACGAACAATCAAAATACGTCAACAGCAATCAATACCAAGCCGTCTTCCTTAATGGTGGCCAGGTCTACTTTGGTAAAATTGGCGTCCTCAACAAACAGTACATGACACTTGGTAGTATCTACTACCTAAGGGTTAACCAAACTGTTCAACCAAACGCTAATACTTCGAACGCTAACGATGTGTCACTAGTAAAGCTTGGTTGTGAGCTACATGGTCCGCAAGATCAAATGGTTATAAATGCCGACCAAGTCGTCTTTTGGGAAAATCTTAAGTCTGATGGTCAAGTTGCCAAAGCCGTCGCTGAATTCCAGAAACAGAATCCAAAAGGTCAGAATTGTGCCGCAGCCGCCGCTAATAACAGCAGCTCAACTCCTACTACAGCCTCAACAACAAAACCCTAATCTAGTCTCTTAGGTCAGCCTTCAGCCGGAGTTCTGATAGCCAGCGGATAGCAAACAGTGCTACGCACACTACCGCTGCTATCATACTCAGGCCAGCCAGATCTGGTGACCAACGAGGTGATAAAAAATCAAACTCGTACAGTGTTGCAGCCGGGATTATAGAGCTGGCCTGGATACCGTGGCTAGCAATATAATCCTGAATGCAAGGGATACGACCACTGCCAGATAAGCCATGTGGAAATTGTTTTTCACACTCTGCCTGAGCTTGAGTATAGATTTTAGTATTTACATCTGCACCGCTGGTGTTAACGGACTGAATAGCACGATCGTAACTGTACTTTAATTGAATTGGTGGGTAAATAGCATTGTTGCCACTAGCTAGGTTAGTGTTCATGTGGGCGTAAACATATTCCCGTAAGTTCCGTAAACTACCTTCTATATCTCCGTTATTTTGATCGGCTTGATAAACTTTTTCGCGCAACCTAACCATCGTTAGGTTGTTTTGACGTAACCCATAAATACTAAGTAAACCAAAAACAACTGCCAGTACCAAAAAATACCATGGTTTAACAAGGTTAATTTGATACCAGGAACGGTGAGATCGTTTTTTCATAATTCTATTGCTTAGTGTATCAGATGGTAAACTATGGTTATGCATATCTACTTTTCAGGAATCGGTGGCGCTGGAATTGGGCCTCTAGCTATGGTTGCAAAACAAGCAGGGTTCACTGTCTCTGGGTCCGACAAGCAAGGGTCTCAGTATATAGATTACCTGGCGAAGAACGGTATCACTGATGTCCATATCGGCCAAACCGAGGCCGGAATCAGTGCCGTCCACGCTAACCACCCAATCGATTGGGTGGTTTACTCTTCGGCAATCGAAAAAGAACATGCTCATCACCCCGAAATAAATTTTGCCCGCAGTAATGGCGTTAAACTTAGTAAACGTGACGAATTCTTAAACTTAGTCCTTAAAGAGAAGAATCTCCGGATGGTTGCCATCGCCGGTACCCACGGAAAAACTACCACCACTGCCATGGTGGTTTGGCTATTTAAGCAACTCCAAACCCCGCTAAGCTATTCCCTAGGCGCTAAAATTAGTTTTGGTGAGATGGGTCATTTTGACTACGACAGTAAATACTTTGCCTACGAAGCCGATGAATTCGATCACAACTTTTTAGCATTTCACCCCTACCTGAGCTTAATTGTTGGCGTCAGTTGGGACCATCACGAGATATTCCCTACCCGCGACAGCTACCAGCAAGCTTTCCGCGATTTTATTAAACAAACCGACTGGTCGTTGATGTGGCAGGAAGACTATGACTACCTCGGGCTCAAGCCTAGTATGAATTACAGTGTCCAGGAGGGTACTAATCCAGAAATCCAGGCTATTACCCTAGATGGACATTTTAATCGCTTAGACGCTTGGTTAGCGGTTCAGGCGGTGCACGAATTGACCCAAGCCCCAATTATCGAATTAATTGGGCATATAAACCACTTCCCCGGCAGCCAAAGACGGATGGAACCCGTCGTTCCTGGACTATACAGCGACTACGCTCACACGCCCGAAAAAATTCGTGGTGCAATGAGCGTTGCCCTAGAAATGGCTAAAGATAAAAGGGTCGTTATTGTTTATGAACCCCTAACCAACCGCCGACAGCATTACATGATCAACGATTATAAAGACTGCTTCAAGGGAGCTGCCCAGGTCTACTGGATTCCTAGTTATCTAGCCCGAGAAGACCCCGATCAACGGATCATCCCACCCTCTGAGATGATCAAACATCTCGATGACTCTTCTATCGCCAAGCCTATGGAACGCGATGACCGATTACGCCAAGTAATTCAAAAGCACCTCGATGCCGGCGACATGGTGGTAGGTATGGCTGGTGGTGGTGGCGATAGTTTGGACGAATGGTTACACGAACAGTTTAATACTTAGAATTTTAACGGTTGTCGCCCTGCCCCTTATTTATCATGCCCCGTTTATCACGATCGGTCAGCTTAATGATGTTTGCCTGCATAACATCTTCTAGACTAATTCCTAGGCTATGAGATAAAACGGCAATATACCAGACAACGTCACCAAGTTCTTTTTTTAGTTCGACTTTGTCTTCTCGGCTGACTATACCGCCCTTGTAAGCAACTATCTTTTTCCATTTATCAAGCACTTCCCCAGCTTCGCCGGCGACGCCCATGGCCCAGATGGTTTTATCCATCAGCGGGTCAGGATTATTTTTGGCGGTAGTCAGGGCTTGTTTTTGGTATTCGTCAAAAGTCATAAAGACTATTATAGCCTACGACTCGCGAGAAGCGATCCAGGTCATAACAACGGCAGCAGCGACCCATTGCGGAAAAATTAGCAGAGCTGCCAGAGCTAAAGAGTCGATATTGTTGATGGTAACTATTAGGCTAGCCACCAAAAATGTCAAAAATGGGATGTAGGTTAAAGCTCCCTGCCAACTGTTGGGCAGATAGCTACCCCTGACTTTAATAAACCATAGATTGTGTTTCTTTTTACTCATAGTGCGTCTATCTCCTTAGCTAGGTTAATATCTTTATCGGTTACTTGGCCTTTATCATGACTGGTGAGGCTAATAGTTACCTTCCCCCACCCCAGCTGAATATCTGGATGGTGATTGGCAGCTTCAGCTAAAGCACCTACCTTGTCTACAAATCCCAAAGCCGATTTGAAATCTGGGAAATCGTAAGTTTTGCTAATGACGTTGTTAGCTTCGGGCCACATTAGTAGTAATACCAGTTGCCTAGACCGGCCGTATTATTAACATTACTGATCTTCCGGGCCTGACCGCCCTCGAGGTTGATGACGTAGTCGGCGGTTTCTTGGTCAGTATGGATCCGGTAAACCGCATAGTGATCATTTAGCCAGTAGAAGGGTTTAACCAGGCCACTTTGAGTACGTATGACCGTTTCCTGTTGGCTGGTAGTATCAGTTTTAATAAGTACACCCCTGCCATCACGACTGTCTACCCAAAGGCTGTGCTTGTGTTCGCTATCATCCTGGTAAAGCCGGTTCTTTGTATTGGCCGGGGCACCATTGAGCTTCGTAGCGCTAACATCACCCAACTTATAGTTGTACCAATCGCCGCCGACCGATAATGTCATCTGATTATTTTGGGTTCGTAAGATGTTCCAGGTAATCTTGTTTAGAATATTAACATTATCCGTGCCCTCGGGGTTAGTTTTGTAAAAGCCCGGTGCTTTGGAAGCGTTAGAGTCGGATGGTGCATAATAGATATTACCGGATGCTGACAAAACATCGTTGAAATAATTGCTAGTAGCTAAAACTTTTTGGCTATTATTCACAGTGTCGTAACTTATTAGGCGCTGGCGGTTAGGATTATCGGCACTACTGCTGGCGCCAACCTCCACAAACACAATCCGGCTACCAAACCAATCAACAATTTGGATATTTTCGGATTGTGAAATCTGGGTTTTTTTGCCAGTTTTTGTATCGACTAGGTTTAAGCTAGTCAACAAAAAGCCATCTTTATTACGGACATTATCACGGCTAGAAGACAGCGCGACTAAGCTAGTTGAAGGGCTAGGCGTGACAACTAGATCTTCCCTCTCATGGCCGGTACCAGCCAAAAGCAAACTTTCGTTCTTGCCATCCACATCAATTGCATAGAGATCATATTTACCACTGCGTTTTGAGATAAAAGTATGCTTGTGAGACGGTACCATGTCTAACTTGTGAGTGCTTTTGTCATCTAAGTTAAGGCTGACAACCTCGTCACGATAACCATCGGCTTTAATGGTGACTTGGAGTGGGCTAGATTGGCTAGGATCAACTGTCAGGACTAGATTTCCTTTGTCATCGGCGGCTGCATCGGCATCGGTAGTACTGGCCTCGGCCTGGGCCACACCTTTACCTGACAAAAAATCAGTAATTACATAGTTGTACTGACTACCAGTTGGTTCAAGATTGATTCTACCGTAGGGGTTACTGCCCCAGCCCACCACAATCATTTTAGTTACTGGTGCAAAAGCTCGGCGCTTAATCACTAGCTGAGTTGAACCAAGTTTAAGATGAGTTAGTTTGGCCACTCCCTCGGTATCAGTTTTGACAGACTGTCCGGCCACAACTACGTCAACGTTTTTAAGCGGCTGCTGAGTACTTTGGTCAATCACTACCAGCGAAGCGCTACCTCTTACCCCGGATGTGTTTAATATGAAGTATCGGGAGGGTGGGATCGCAAAGGAGAGTATAAATAAGATGGCCAGTCCAACGAAAGTGCCATAACGAGCTTTTTTGTTGTGCCACCAGGCCGATACCAAGGCAGTTACTTTAGCTTTCAAACCTCGGGGTTCTATCTGTGGCTCAAAAGACTTTGCCAATTCAGCGTCTTCGACTTCTAAAATATCATCGGCTTCTTGGGTAGTAATTTCGTCAATAGCTTGGTCAATTTCTGGGTCGTCAGATGTGGTCTGGTCAACGACTGGATCAACTTCATCAGGCTCAATGGCTGGCGCGTCTGGCAACGGCGGTACAGATGTTGGTTTAGGGTGGGCCTCAGCGGCCGGCTGGTCTTTATTTTTTGGCATAATTTTACTACTTAAGGTTATTTTAGCAGATTATAGAGCTTTTGACTTTGGCCTAAGAAGTCCGTAGACCAACCAAGCCAAAACTGCCAAACAAATTGCTGCACCAACTCCGTAGATTACAAGATGGCTCTTGTTGGTCGGCTCAGCTGTCACAGAAACTGTGGCAGTCGTAGTAGTATCGTTAGAAATCGTGCTTAAACTAATAGTGTTTGTACCTTGGTCAAGTGAATTTACAGAGTTAACCGACTGGACAGAAGTCTGTTGTAAAGTATTACTAGTTTGTGGTTGCAACGAACCGGGTCCCGGCTGCTGTAGATTACCAGTAGCGCTTTGTTGCAAACTTGTGTTTTGATTTTCGTCTAGCATTAGCAGTAATATAACTTGTTATGGGGTTAAACGGTTAATGTCGCGAGGGAACAGGGTAGCTTCTTTGACATTGTTAAGACCGATAGTTTTTTGGACGAATCGGTCGATACCAAAACCACAGCCGCCGTGAGCCGGCAGGCCATATTTGAAGGCTTGTAGATAATATTTAAAACCAGGGTCTTCGGGGTCAATACCGGAATCTTTCATCTGTTGGAGTAGCGATTGGAAGTTATTCTCGCGCATTGGCACGGTAGCTATCTCGACACCGCGGAATAATAGGTCAGCTGAGAGAACAGTTTTGCCGTCGTTATTCTTTTTTTGGTAGAACTTATGAGTCGACATTGGGAAATCTCGAACGTAAATTAAGTCACTGTCTAGCTGTTTGCGTGAATAGTCGCAAATCCACTTCTCTTCGTCGGGAGTAAGGTCTTTTTCTTGTGTAGTGTCAGTTTTGGTAGCCTTAGTGTACATCTCATGGATTTCAGCAACCGTTAGTTGTGGGGTTTTACCGTCAGACGGCAGGACTAAGTCTGGGGCATCAAGACTCTTTAGGTCAGCGGCATGTTCTTTGTAAGCGCGCTTTAGAACTGATGCCGTCATGTTAGCTACCAAGTCTAGGACCTCGTCATAGCTACTGATAAAACCAATTTCGATATCGAGCATGGTCAGCTCAGTTAAGTGACGGGTGGTTGCAGATAACTCAGCCCGATAAGCCTGGCCAATCTCGAAAACCCGTTCGTAAACTCCAACCATGATTTGCTTGAATAACTGAGGGCTTTGCGCCAGAGTGGCCACCTTGCCAAAATAATCGAGGTTAAAAACTTCGGCGCCGCCTTCTGGTGATGCACCCAATAATTTTGGGGTCTGAATTTCGGTGAAGTCTAGTTCGTTCAAGTATTCGCGAATATAGTTCACTAAACTAGCTCGCAATTTAAATACTTTTTGTTCTTGGAGGTTACGTAAACTCAAGACTCGGTGTTCAAACAGCATATCTAGGTGCTCTGATTTGTGCGAAATTGGTTTATCAATTTCGATTGGCGGCTCATCTGTTACCGACACCAAGACAGTTAGGGTCGGATCGTGTAGTTCGGCGCCACCAGGGGCACGGGGCTCTTCGACTGCCTTACCACTAACTTGCAGCACGGTACCGATTTGTAAACCACGCAGTTTTTCAACTTCGTCTTTGTCTTGCACAACTACTTGAGTAAGACCACGGCGGTCGCGGACGTTTATAAATGCCAGGCCGCCCATCAGACGTTTTTTGTGTAACCAACCCTCAATTTGGGTAGTCTTACCAATATGGTCTTTAACTTCATTAGATAAAACTCGGCTCATTACCAGAATTTTAACAGAGGTAACTAGAAAATGCTAGTTAGATGATTCATCACGCTGCTGATGAATTTTCTCGGCTAGGCGCGTGGCTACCGCTCGGAGGTCCTCATACTGATCAAACTCATCGACAATCGGCTGGCCGATCACCTGCTCCAGAACATCCTCGATAGTGACTACGCCGACAACTTCTTCGAATCGGTTTACAACCACAAACAAATGGCGCTTGGTCTTAAGGAAAGCTTGCAGAGTTTGGTAGAGATTTTGTTCTTCGTGAGCATAAACGACGTGTTTTTGATAAATCTCCTTAACACTGCCACCGTGTTGCTTTTGTAATAGATCGTGCAGGTACAAAATGCCAACAATGTTAGTAGTCTTACCATCGTAAACTGGAAAACGCGAATGGCCACTCTCAAACAGTTCGTCCATCAACACTGGGCCTAAGCTATCGGTTAATTTAACGCTTTTGACCTGACTGAATGGTATAGAAATGTCTCGGACCAGCTTTTCACCAAAAGTCATGGCATGGATGGCCATGTCAATTTCTTGTTTGGTAATTCGGTTGTCAGCTTGACGTTCCTGTTGCTCCAGTAGTTCGACTAAATCTTCTTTTTGAAACAGGTTAGTGTGATTAATTAGACTGGTATGGTCACGAACAAATAGCCCGATGGCTTGTAATGGTGGCTGTAAATAATTAAGTAACCAAGCAATTGGTGGTGCTAGTAGCTGCCCGATTTTTTGGCTGGCTCGTGTGACTTCAGTTTTAGGCAACCAGGTAAAGCCGATTGCAAACAGACCAATAATCGCCAGAAGGGCTAAAGGCCAAGGGAGTGATTTAGCGACTAGGTAAAATAAACCGGCTGTACTGAAGGCCATAATGACCCACAAAAAGACCCGCAGGCTTAGACCGTAGGCGACAACACGGTATAAAACCTGGGCGCTTTTGTCGCCGCGCTGGGCACGTCGTTTTAATTCTTTAACCGGCACTTGTCCATAAGTTTTTTGCAATAAAATTGCCAACACAGTAAGCAGAGCTAAGCCGATGGTAGAAATAAGCGCTAGCATATACAAGGATTGTACTCTATATCCATTTTAAAAGACCAGCTTTACTGATATTATATTAGTAGTATATGGATAAACGTTTTCTAATTATTTTGTCAGTCATAGTACTGGCCGTGGTCGGAGTGTTTTGGTTTAATAAGTCTAAGTCCACCACGTCTAGCAAAGCTAACACTAGCCAGGCGTCTAACCACGTAATCGGTAACAATACGAAGGGTGTCACCCTAGTTGAATATGGTGACTACCAGTGCCCAGCCTGTGGCCAGTTTTACCCTATAGTTAAGCAGCTCCAAAAAACTTATGCCAACGATATCAGCTTCCGTTTTGCAAACTTCCCACTAGTGCAAATTCACCCTAACGCCATGTCAGCCGCTCGAGCTGCCGAATCTGCTGCTTTGCAAGGTAAGTTCTGGGAGATGCACGACCTTTTGTACGAGAACCAATCAGCTTGGTCAGCTGGCACCAACGCCCAAGATTATTACGAGCAATTTGCCAAAAGCCTAGGCCTTGATATGAACAAGTTCAAAACCGACATGGCTAGCCAAGCAGTTTCGGATGCAATTAATGCTGATATTAGCCAAGCTCAGGGGTTAGGTGCAACCGGCACTCCAACTTTTGTTGTAAACGGTAAAAAGATCGAGACCAACCCAAAGTCATTAGAGGAATTCTCCAAGCTCATCGATCAAACCATCAAAGACGCCAAAAAATCCTAACAGACAACAATAAAATAGCCCCGCATCTCGCTGAGGGGCTTTATTTATTTCATAGCCTAGCTTAGTAGACTAGAAAACGCTGCCATGACGGCCGCTGCACTTTTACTATCACTCGTTTCTCGGGTGAATTCATAACTTTTACCTTTACAGGCATCTGTTTCTCCTCCGGGCACTCCACAAGCCTATTAAAAACAGGTTTGCCGATTTATTTTTGTTGTTTTTGTCTTCTGCCAGAGGCCGATTTTGGCTCTCTTAAAACGAAGTCGAGTTAGTATCGCATGGCTCGCTTATGCTTGTCAAGGATTTAAGCATGACTTCTTAGCATTCTTAGGCTACAATCTAGCTAAGAGATAAATAAAACAAATATGCATACTAACTTTACCGACCTCAGCATTGTCATCGCCATCGGCGTCTTGATTAGCTTATTTATGCGCATGATCAGGCAGCCGATGATTATTGGCTACATCCTAACTGGCATCGTGGTCGGTCCGGCCGTCTTCCACATTATTCATTCAGCTGAGAGTATAGAAATTTTTGCCCAATTCGGTATTGCCTTACTGCTGTTAATTGTCGGTTTAGGTCTGAACCCGCGAGTTATCAAAGAAGTTGGTAAGATTGCTGCCCTGATTGGTATTGGTAAGGTGACTATTGCCACGGCTATCGGTTATGGTGTTGGCAAGCTATTTGGCTACTCCGATCTAACCGCACTGTATATAGGGCTTGGTCTGTCGTTCTCGAGTACGATTATTATTCTTAAATTACTGACTGATAAAAAAGAGCAGAACCGGCTGTACGGAAAGATTTCGATTGGCTTCTTGTTAGTCGAGGACTTAATTGCCACTCTGATCTTGATTGGGGTGTCAGCCAGCGCCAAAGGCGGCCTGAACTTCGAGAGTGTCAGCGGCCTACTCCTAAAACTGATCCTGCTGGTGTCTGCCCTAGTAATCATGCGGATGGTGATCCTACCGAAGTTAAATCGTTTTATTGCCAACTCGCAGGAGTTCTTATTCTTATTCGCCATCGGCTGGGGTCTGGGCATTGCCACCCTGTTTAGCTGGGCCGGTTTTTCGCTAGAAACTGGTGCTTTGTTGGCTGGTGTCACCCTAGCTTCGCTTCCCTACGCTCAAGAGATTAGCTCGCGCCTAAAACCACTGCGCGACTTCTTTATCGTCTTGTTCTTCATATCTTTAGGGTCGCACTTGGCCTTCGCCGACGTATCGGCCGTTATGCCTCGCGCCTTGCTGCTTTCCGCACTGGTATTAATTGGCAACCCGATAATCGTCATGACCATCATGGGGCTTTCCGGCTACACCAAAAAGACGGCCTTCAAAACCGGTATAGCTGGGGCTCAGGTTAGTGAGTTCTCATTTATTTTGCTACTCCTGGCGAATCAGCTTGGGCAAATCAGTAACCAGGTTCTGGCGATGATTACATTGGTAGCGCTTATAACTATCGCCGTTTCAAGCTATGTCATTATTTACTCCGATCAGTTATACACTGTCTTTGAACGCTATCTGTCGATGTTTGAACGCCACAAAGTCCATTCTAAACGCGAGCACACCGAACACTTCGACCTAGTTCTGTTTGGCTACCATAAAGGTGGACGCGAATTCCTACACGTTTACGAGCAGCTTAAAAAGCCCTACGTTGTGGTCGATTACGACCCCGATGTTATCGATATCATGGAAAGTAAAGATATTCGCTACGTCTACGGTGATGCCACCGACCTAGAACTTCTAAGCGAGATTAACCTCGAGACCGCTAAGCTAGTCGTTTCGGTCATCACCGACTTTCCGTCCAGCCAGTTCTTAGCTAAATGGCTGGCTGCTCATAACCCCCACGCCGTTTATATCTGTACTGCCGACAGCCTTGAACAGGCCGCTGAGTTATACGGTTTTGGAGTTTCGTACGTAATCCTCCCCCACTTCTTGGGAACAGAAAAGATTAGCGCCTTTATAAAAAACAGCGGACTTAAAAAAAGCGAGTTCAAACACTACCGCGAAAAGCACTTGGAATACCTGCAGACTCATTACGAAGAGTTTTCTCAGGTTGAGGAAGACGCCCGTTCAGTTTGAATACATTTGGTTGGTACTTATATAGCTAGCCACGTCATCAGGCACAACAGTCGATAGTTGTTCAGGCGGCAGATTACGCAGGCTAGAGGAAGCCAGGTCTGACAGGCCAGTAGTAATCGGTTGGTGCTCAATTGGAATTGGGCTGCTATCGTCCCCATAACGTTGGCCGACGACAAAATTAACTTTGTCTTTAAGCTGGTCAAAACCAGCCCATTTATGAACCGACTTGAACTGGTCGGTGCCCATTAACAGATGGAGTTTGGCATCTTGGAATTTTTCTTCTAGCCACGGCAAGGTTTCGGCAACCGAAAAAGTATCATGATCGATCTGCAGTAGTTCAAGGCCTTTGTGCTCGCGCAGCGCCAACCAAACCATGTTTAGTCGATGGCGAATATCGCTCGCCTGATCCTTATTACGTGGCGATGGTTCGACCAAAAAATACACTTTTTCCAAACCCAGCTCGGCCAAAGCCTTTTGGGCAAAACCGATATGCCCATGGTGTATGGGATCAAAAACCCCCGAGTAGATGCCAATTTTCTTCATATATATTGTATTTAATATTATACCGTAGTTAATTGTGCTTTTGCTTTGGATTTTTCGGCTTTGCGCTGTTTACTGCCGCCATCACCTTTAAATGTAATACCATTGACAACTTTAGCTTTACAATCCCAACACTTCAAAACAGAAGCGCAGGGGTCGGCAAATACTCGAGCATCGCAGTGCGGGCAGCTCATCCACTTGAGCTTAGATTTCCCTTCACTATTATCGCTGGAATTATCGATAGTAGAGTCATCGGGTGAAACTGATGAATTTTTGAACAGCGGGCAAGAGCCTGAAACAGCAGTTTTTTGAGCCTGTACGATTGACTGACTAGCTTTTACCTCGTCACCTTGCTCAATAAATAGCCTAGCTTGATCAATAAAGGCGGCGGCTTGTGGCCCAAATACGATGGCATCGATCCGGTGGTCGTTTTGGGCTCGTTTTACGCAATACCGTTCGGACAGGTTGTCCAGCCTCTCAATTGCCTCCAGTGGCGTTTCGAATATGTGAGCTTCGGCAACAAGTTGAGTGGTGATTTGCTCAACAACGTCGTTAAAACTTTGGTTGCGTTGATAGCATTCATCGGCATATTGATTGTAGTCCCGACGAGGCTTAGCTTGCCCATAAAAAGTTCCGGCTATTTGGTCATACTCAGCCACAACGTCTTCCACGAAATTAGGAACAGTCTGTTTAGGAATTAACATGATATATTGAACCGTGCCGTTGACGTCAGCCGGAATTAGGTCCAACCCTTTTTGACTAGCTAGAGCCTGGATAGTCTCCATGTCGTGTCTGGGGCTCTGGGGAGTTTTTTTGCCAGCTACTAAAGCTGTTTCCAAAACTGCCTCGTCACCATCTACCCTCAAGAGTTGCATCGACATACTGTCTGTATCAGTAAAGAAATTATAGTCTTTCCTAGTTTTTTCATCGGTCGGGCAAGGTTCGCAAACTAGTGCGTCATGAGTATCTAGCACACCGGCTCGAAGTAGCTCTTCAAAAACAAAGCCGTTTTTTAGCTGCCCTGCAGTTCGACCATGCATTTCGGCATTTAATATAGTGTGTTGCAGAGTGTTAGTAAGAACATCCGTTAATTTTCGTCCCTCCTGAGTAAACCCTTGGCTAGTAACTTCAAGTTCGACGCGTGTTTGTGAGGCAACCTTGAAAAGTCTTTCGGCCACATCTGTAGACACATTAGTCTTCACCATTCTCAGAGATGATTCATCGCCAAGAGAAGCTGTTTGCAGGGCAGCCAGTAAAGTAGACTGGCTATAATCGCGTTCGACGGGCTCGATTATAACTTCATTCTGCATAACCATGCTGCCAAGATACTGGGCGGTACGTATTTCGGCATTTTGATATAGCTCCGGGAAAGCTAGTTCTGGAGTTAGCCAGATATCGGTTTGTTCTTGAGTAGCTGCAGCGGCCATAGAAATACCCTCACTCTAGCGAGCGAGGGGGTGGCCAAAAATAGCCCGTACTCCTGCTCGAGAGATTTTAACACCGTGTCTGGCTTACAGTTTTAGGTTCTTATGGCTGCTTACAGTTGCGGCACAGCTCAGGAATTACACCTGATTCCGGCAATTGAATTGTCAATACTAGTAGTGTAGCACGCGGTGCTTACGCTATATGTAGTATTATGGACAGCTTTTTAGGCCCCGAGCGCTAGTGCGATCAAAACAATGGCGCTAAGGGTAATTCGATAGTAGGCAAATATGGCCAGGCTGTGGCGGGCCAAGTATCGAAGCAAAAAGCGGATAGCGAATAAGCCGCTAACAAAAGCTGTCATAACACCAATAATAACAACCGATAGCTCGCTGTTAAGCTGCTGGAATATGTGTGGTTCGGTAAAGACCTTTAGTATGGCCCCAGCGGTGATTGGAATGCCGAGTAAAAACGAAAAACGAGTGGCCGAGACGCGGTCCATACCACTAAAAAGTCCGGCTGTAATCGTGCTGCCAGAACGGGATATGCCAGGGATAATGGCGGCCGCCTGACTTAGGCCCATAATCAAGGCTTGCTTGCGAGTCGTTTTACCAAGCTTAGTCGGGTTCTTTACGTGTAGGTGATAGTAACGCTCGGCAAAGAGCATCAAAATAGCCACAATCGTTAAGTTAATAGCTACCAACCGTGGCGACCTAAAGGCCGATTCGGCTGACTTCTCTAGCAAGACACCAACGATAACAGCTGGAATGGTAGCGATTATCAGTAACCAAGCCAAGCGAGTTTTTTCGCTCTTAACAAATAGGCTCTTGAGTAATTCCCAGATGTCCTTGTAAAAGTAAATTAACAGAGCAAATAAAGTTCCCAGGTGCAAAGCGACGTCAAAACTCAGGCCAGTCGTGCTGATACCAAAAAAGTAGTGGGCTAGAATTAAATGCCCTGAGCTGGAGATCGGCATAAATTCGGTGAAACCCTGGACTAAACCAAGAAAAATTGCTTGAATAATTGTCATTACGACTTAGTATAACGCTTTTTGAGCAAACTTAAACGCGAAACAAAACTCTGGGCGGCACCCTCTAAGCCAAGCACTTTCATAGCTCCGACTAAAACGTATAGCTGATCTAGTTCCGGCTCTTTGAGTGAGCTATTTTGCTCGGCCTGCTTAAAATAATGGTCAACTTTATCGACCAACCATTTTTCATCGCCTGGCTTAATCTGGTTGGTTGCCAGTATGGCAACTTTAGGTGCTTCAACGACTTCCAGCGAACGGGCAGCGTGGTCGCGTTTACGCAAATGACCCCGTTGAATTAAGCTGTTAACATGCAAGGCCACCGTTGCTACCGATGTATAGTTGCAACTGTTCATAATTTCGCGGTAGCTAGGGCTGTACCCGTGTTCAGCAATAAAGGCTTCGATAAAAGTAAGCAGTTCTTTTTGCTTTTTGGTGGGGCGAACGGCCGGAGTCTCTGGGGGTTCAGGCATGATGTCTTACTCGTGGAGTATTTGGTTTACCTTTAAAAACCCAGTTCTTGTACCAAAAGTAGTTCCAGATCGTAAAGAAGCCAGCCGAGAAAAATTGCCCAATAGCGACTGGGATACCAACACTTTGCAAACTACGCAGGATCAAATAACTTAGCAAGAAGTTAAAACCAGTGTAGATAATATAGCGGATGCTAACATCGGTGGTTTTACGAGTTTTAGAGCCAGTAAAAACCCAGTAACGCTCCAGGATAAAGTTAATGGTAACGCCGACTCCATTTCCAATTAAGTTCGCCCACCACAACCCAATCACTGGAGTCAGAAACACAATTAGTAAGTAAGCTGTCCAAAAATAGGCGCCACCGCTAACCAAGTACTCGGCAATCCTAATTAGTTCGAGTCGACGTTTTTTGGTTAGTTTTTGTTTTTTGCTCATGCTTAGAATTTAGTATAACAGGTGTACTTAAGCCGATGCCAGCCAGGCCCCACCACAGTAAACTTATAGTGTCATCGGCCCAGGCGTGGGATAGCAGATTTACCAGGGTGATGCCGACTAGGCTAGCTAATAATACGCGTGCCAACGGCGTAGTGCGTTGCCACAGCGACCTGGCCACCAGCAAGTTTATGGCCACAAATAAGGCAACGCCCAGCCAGCCGACTTCTTGGCCAATTTGCAAAAAGTAATTCTCCGCCAGCCGTGCCTGACCGTTATTACGAACCGAGGCTGGCCCAGCTGTCCCCGGACCGCTACCAAGTGGTTGCCCGCTAACATCTTGCCAGCCTTGTTTTAAGGCCGAAGCCCGTTGA
>Ga0194055_10001251_pt1 | contig 20695 bp, 12 predicted proteins | sample SepL449m_MetaG_FD_155482 | JGI IMG/M metagenome (GOLD analysis project Ga0194055, IMG submission 155482) | Anoxic zone freshwater microbial communities from boreal shield lake in IISD Experimental Lakes Area, Ontario, Canada - Sep2016-L442-9m | ecosystem: Environmental > Aquatic > Freshwater >...
GCATCCTCCAAAACGACGCTAGCAAAGCTCGTTGGCAAGGAATCGCCCCTGTCCGTTCGGATGCAGGCTGCGGCAGGGCTGTCGGGACTCGATCTGCCACAGGCCAGCCGAGCTGCCGCTGCAATCCTGGCTGACGCGACCCCTAAGGATGAACCCGACGACATGCTGGCGGCGTTTCTTGATCGGAAAGGGGGCGCCGATGAACTCGCCAAAGCCATTTCCACTCAGAAACTGGTTCCCGATGTGGCCAAGCGGTCACTCCGTTACATGTATTCCGTGGGGCGTAGCGATGCATCGCTTTCGGACGTGCTGAGCAAGGCTGCGGGAATCGCCGCCGATGCGCCACCGCCCACTGCTGAAGAAGTCGCCAAAATCGCTGCCGACGTGATCGCCAAAGGTGATCCCGCACGCGGCGAAAAAATCTTCCGCCGTAAAGACCTGAACTGCATGAAATGCCACAGTATCACCCGAGCCGGGGGGCAGGTTGGCCCGGACCTGAGTGCTGTCGGTGGGACGTCGCCTGTCGATTACGTGCTCAATTCGATTCTCAATCCGAACCTCGCCGTGAAGGAACAGTACATCACGCGTATTTTCGCTCTCGACAGCGGCAAGGTCCTGACCGGGGTGGTGATTGATCGTGATGATGTTCGCGTCAACATCCGAGACGCCAATGGAAACACGGTCAAAATCCCGACAGCCGATATTGAAGAAGAGGTCGAAGGAAAGTCACTGATGCCACAGGGACTGACCAAGTTTCTGACGCGCGACGAACTCCTCGATCTGGCGAAATTTGTCTCAGAACTCGGCAAACCGGGACCGTATGCCGTACAGCAGGGCAAGGTCATTCAGCGGTGGCGCGTCTTGCGTCAACCCGCTTCGGAACTGACAGCCGATGTCCCTCACCTCGAACATATCCGGCAATTTGTGCTGGGGAGTCAACCTGCCGAGTGGGGTTCTGCTTATGCACAAGTGGCTGGAACGCTTCCACTGGATGAGCTTCGACCGGCTGACAAGCCTGTGGTGTTAATCCTGCAGGGGGAGATTAATGTCAGTGCCGACGGTAAGGCGAAGGTCAAGATTGCCTCGACGGAACCACTGCAGTCGTGGTTCGATGCCGAAGCGTTTGACACCAGGAAGGAATACGATGTTGAACTGACGTCAGGTCGACATGTGATCACGGTTCGCGTCGAAGTTTCAGCACGCGAACAGCCAACGCTTCGAGTTGAATTGACCACTCCGAACGAATCTTCAGCCAACTATGAAGTGCTCGGTGGTCCATAACGATTTGCTGAGTCCGCTGATACCGAGTGCCGGGCGACCAATAGTCAATCAAAGGCTCTGCCATGCTTACCGCTGGAGTTGCACGGACCTGCCTGACCCCGTTCTGGGGCGTGGAACTGACCGGTTGGGGATATTACATCGAACGTCGCTGGCAGCGCGTTCATGATAATTTGAATGCGACGGCGCTCGTCGTTGGCGATGGTCAGTGTCAGGCAATTTTGTTAACGCTGGACCTGATGGTGATTGACGCGGAATTCACGCGTTTGACACGTGAGCGAATCACACACGAAACGGGAATTCCCCCGGAATCGATTTTGCTGACATGCTCGCACAGCCACAATGCGCCGGCAGCCGGCGGGTTGCTCGGCGTCGGTGAATGTGATCCTGTTTACGAGGACTGGGCGAGTCGCCAGACCGCAACGGCCGCCATCCTGGCCTGGAGAAATTGCCAGCCTGCAATCCTCAGCACGTCACACGGGGAACTTGTTGGCCATTCGTTCAATCGAACTCGGCCCGGCGGACTGATTGACAGTTCGGTGACCACCCTGAAAGTTTCTACTCAGGAGGGAAACCCGATTGCGTTTGTTGTCAATTTTGGTGCACATCCGACGGTCACGACCGACTGGCGGCCATTCGATGTCTCACGCGATTTGCCCGGTGAAGTCTGTGATCTGATCGAACAGTCGCTTCCGGGTGTGATCGCCATGTACGTGCAGGGAGCCTGCGGAGATGTCAATTTCCTGCGTGAGTACATCGACGAACAGCGCCATCACGAACCGGCCCGTCTGATCGCTTCAGTCGCCGTCGAAAGTCAGTTTGACCCGGCACCGACGCATTCGCGGCAGGTCAGCGTTGCCAGCGAGATTGCCAGACTGCCAACGCGCCGATGGAGCAGAGCGGAAATTCAGCGAGATCGGGACGAAGCAGAGCAGCGACTCAGGGCTCGCGATGCTTCGAACTGGCGAGAAACGATTGGTCGATCGATGACCAACCGCCCCGATGACATGGTCAAGCGCCACGGCGGTGACGAGGTCAAAGCGGTAATGGCAATGGCCAGATTTCACATCGAGTGGACTGACAAGATCGTGGCAGATCTGGAAACGCGGCCGGAATTCCTGGAGACCGAAGTTCAATCACTTCGATTCGGCGACTTGTATATCACTGCCAATTCGTCAGAGTTCTTCACACCGTTCGCACTCGACATTCGCCGACAAAGCCATGTTCCCGAATTGATGATCGCGTGTTATTCAAACGGTCGGATTGGCTACCTGCCGGATGCTCACGATATCCAGGCGCGCAGTTACGCCGGGTATCAATCCCCCAAGTATTGCGACCAGTTTCCATTCACCGAGGAATCCGGCCCGGAAATGTGTGCGGCCATGCTGAGAACGATTGAACGGTGTCGTTGACCTTGAGTGCAGCAGGCTGGCCCTTCAATGTTTTCGTTCCCATCCCACGCTGATGACGTTCGACTCGATACCAATCCGCGTAACAAGTTCATCCAGTGAATCGTCTTGTCGCTGACTGGAATAAATATCGACGACGACCGCTGATATTCCTTCCTGTTCGGCACTGCGGGTGGCAATTCCGTGAATCGCCATATTCGGTAGTGAGCTGACATGTCGCAGAAAGATCGTCCGGACGACTGCCGCCTGTTCGCTCTCACAGACTACCTTTACCTGATAGATCATTTCGACATCGACCGATGTCATCGTGCGGGTATTCAAGAACTTGTCGAGCGGGCGCATTCCCAGATTTGTGGCGATGACTGCGATTGTCCCGATGAGGCCATGCCACGGGAATCCAGAACCGGTCAGTGTCCCAATCGCCGCACTGCACCAGAGGGTCGCTGCCGTATTCATTCCGCGAACGTTGAGTCCTTCCCGAAGGATGACCCCGCCCCCCAGAAAGCCAATCCCGCTGACGACTTGACCTGCAATCCGCGTCTGACTCCCCTCATGGTCAATCAATTGCGACAGCGAAACGAACAGAGCCGCTCCGACACAGACCAGAGCGTTCGTGCGCAGGCCAGCGGGGTGCTGCCCAAACTGACGTTCAAGTCCAATTACGGCCCCCATTGCCAGAGCTGCAATGATATTCAGAATAAACAACGTCATTCATCAACCTCGCAGTGCATCTTGTTCGATGGCGCAGAGTTTAACCTGCAGGCAGTCATGCTGCGAGGCTCGTACCACAGGGTAGGACTCACTGAGGCAAATACGCCGCTTGGCGAATCCCCACATCAACTGTGGTGCCGCGTCTGTGGTAACGGTGTAAACTGCGCGAAAGTGATCGGTCGAGTTGGCACGGTTCTGGGTGCTTGATTCGCGTAGTAGCGAATTGTCGATCACAGGAAGGGGCTTGAACGTCTGCAATATTTACGGAAGATGCTGAAGCCGTTCTTATTCGTTCGAGACACATCGCCCACGAGGTGTCACACGAATACGTTGGGTCAGAGCATCTTCTTGCTGCGCTTTGCGAGAGCAGTTCCCCTCTGCTTGGAGCAATTTTGGGTGACTGCGATTTCGTAAGGTATGAAGGCGAAAACGTCCGACGTTTGAGCTGTATGCAGTCCAATTGATAGACGGCCTCGTCCTCACAGTGCCTTGCCCTGTTATTTTTTACCGAAGCAGAAAGACGACCATCGCGACGGGCGCTACTTACGACCAGTGCCCCTTCACCGTGATTGTTGACGTTTCAATCAGCACTCGGACGTCAGTTTTTGGGAAACAGGATGAAGGCTCCGGTGGTCCCAACCGGACGCTTGGCCAAGTCACCTGTAAGGCACAAAACCGTCCCCACAACTTGACCAAGATCAGGCACGAACCATCCATGAATTTGATAAACCGCCCCCATCCCTTCCCCGCGCAACTCTACTCGCGCCAACGAATGCTCACTCGCTGGCATGACCTGCCCCGTGACATTCAATACTGTTTCATTCTGAAACCCCAACACGCCATTTGGCGGAAGCAAAAGTCTACCAAAGACTTCCCCACGGACTGACGTTGCCACATCCAACGTCCCAACAGGCGACCAGCGTTCCGCCAGGATCGACGTACCTTCGACTTTCCCGTCTTGCACCCGGATCGGACCGTTGTAAAAACTCTGATAATCGAATTTTCCCGACAGTGGCGGCTTCGCCATTCTGAACTCCGTACATCACCGGATAGCGTGGAATCTGCACTTTCGAATTTGAATGCCGCCAACACGAAATCGTAAACGACGCATTCAACGTGTATCGTCACAACGCAAACTTCTCAGTTCTCTCTTCAACTTCTCAATCCGTTGCACTCGGTCGGCATGTACACTTTTCTGATTAGAATGACAGGCAAAACAATCTTTGGATTCCGCGGCTTCTCCCTGAAGTGTCTTTGTCAGGAACGCCCGATGGGGATCAAGTTTCAATTCCTGCGGCAAATGGCATTCAAAACAGGTTGATCTTGCAACGCCCCGACCTGTGAGAGCATCTTTGAGAACATCTTTGTGTGGATCCTTTACGGTCGAAACCGACGATGGAACATCAAGCGGGCCTCGGCGGTTGTCTTCAACTTTCCGTTCGTTGGCAAATGTCAGCAAACCAGTTCCGACACCTGCAGTCACAATCGCGATTGCGATAAATTTGCGCACCATCACTGTCTCTCCTGTCTTTGAAGGAACGAAATAGAGGCCTGAAAGGCCGTAAAAGCTCAGTCACGGCATTCGTAAAAAGCAATCTCCGCCAATTCGACTGCCGGATGTATTGGCTGCGTCGAATCATGGCAAACGAAGCAATTATTCAAATACCGACTGAACTGCGAACAACCTGATTTGCGTGGACCAATTGAGACTTCTGAATTGGCAGCCGCCTCAGGTAAGCCAGCGTCGGTGCTCACCGACCGCATCGGCAGGCTTGGTCTCGGTTGAAATACGTCGCCAGAAATCGCCAGAACGATTGCGGCAAACATAACAACCGTCATGGTAAAAGCGGCAAGGTTCGAGCTGTTTCGAGAAATCCGTCGCGTCGTTTGTGACCTGACCGGCAACGGGATCGCGGGCGGGGCAGACTGAGCAACAGACTGCACCAACAGCAAGGCCAGCGCACCGGAGACGATGACAATCCCCCGCCGCAATAGCCGCTGTGATAACAATGTTCTCGCACGGGCAAGTCGTCCCGCAACAGTTCCCTCGGGAATCTGCAGTTGCCGCGCCACTTCTTTCCGCGTGAGACCCTCCATGTCGCAGAGGACAATCAATTGACGGTAATTTGCAGGCAGCCCAGCTAACTCCTCATCGACAATCGGCCAGAACTCATGCCACAAACCAGTTTCCTTGGCCGCTGGTTCGGGGCATTCGAAAATCGTCTTCTCCCGACTCATCCGACGAATGGACATGGCCCTGATACGTATGGCGATCTGGCGAGCAACACCAAACAACCAATTCGCGAGCGAGCCGCGATCCGAAAGCCTAGCCGCCTTCTGGATAAGCACGATAAACGTGGACTGAAATGCGTCTTCCGCATCGACCCGATGTCGAAGGAACCGGCGGCAAACGCCCCAGACCATTGGACTATGCCGATGGATAATCACACAGAGTGCCGCCTCGTCGTTATTCGACACGAATCTACTCAGAAGCTCATCGTCGGTTATGGATTCGCCAGTTTCACGTTCTGCCACAGTTGTGTTGACCTTGCCGTTATTCGTCGCATGTCCCAGTTGTATTCCCAGTTATTACTCCTGCAAGTACACAAGATTGATACGGAAAATGACACGGTTCAAATCGGATTTGAAGAAAATTCTGTCAGTGGAACTTGCCGACGACTCATTGCTTGAATGGCCGACACTTGCTTCTGCTCAGATTCGTTTGTGGTGAGAAGTTGGCGGAATTCAAGTTGTGACGTGCCTCTGTGTCTAACCCCTGCTATTTTTTGCCGAAGCAGAAAAGACGACCATCGCGACTGGCGCTGCTGACGACCAGTACCCCTTCACCGATGGCGATCCTGGCATTGATCGGTTTGCCAATATTGTACTTCCACAATTCCTTGCCATCCGCAAGAGACAATCCATACAGATTCCCATCGCTCACCATCTTTGTTTGTGTAGATTCGCTTTTGTTCTGGTTGTGGTGGGCCAGCGCGGCGAAGCGCCGCTGGTCCCACCCTACGACTTTCGTCATCGCCAGTTGCCTATCAGAAGATTTCTTGCGACTTTATTTCGGCTCATCCAGCGATTGATACTCGACCTTCTGGATCAGCACACCCTTAAGAGCGACCAGTGCAAAGTTTCCATTGGAAATCGTGGAATCCCTGGCAGACACCGTCACCACATTATTCAAGGTTGCTGTCAGGGTGTCGCCGACAACACGAAATTCGAGCGTCCTGGGGGTCTCTTTCGGAATACTGAGGGAAATTGGCTGAGTAGCGAGGGCCGTGAATGCCGTCCCTGCTTTTGCAAAAACGATCCGCAGTTCAGTACCGTTGTCTTCAGCCGTGTAGAGACGACGGGTCGCGTCGATATCGCCCGTCTTGATGTCACGAGCGTTGATCTGGATCCCATTCGAGTCGCGCAACAGATATGTCAACCGAATTGCTCCGTCGCGAGTCGCTTCCGGTAAGACTTCGACACCACTGACAACGCGTTCCGTCGTAAATGCATCCCCTTCGCGAATCCAGCCATTGCCACCAATCTCATTGCGTTGAAGTTTTGGCCCGAGCCAGTCTTGCCACGAAACAGTACCAACATTTAACTCTTCAACGTACCGAAAACCGTTGCCGTTGTATCGACTCGAGGGCGCGAGTGAGTGGCGATAGTTCGAGCGACAGTCGATGGAATCTGTCCCCCAACGACCACCACGAAGGACTCGGCTGGTCCCATCCGATGGCCCGCCAGAATCCTTCGAGGGCGATTTCTCATACCACGTCTCGTCATACCAGTCGCCACACCACTCGAACAAGAGTCCATGCATGTCGTACAGGCCGAATGGATTCGGCAGCAGCGTCCCGACGGGATGTGAACGTCCACCGGCATTTTTGCTGTACCAGGCATACTTCACGAGTTCGCTCTCATCTTCGCCAAAACTGAATTGAGTTGTCGTACCGGCACGGCAGGCATATTCCCATTCCGCTTCGGTCGGCAGGCGAACGACCTTCTTTTCCTGAGTCGAAAGCCATTGGCAATAGGCGACGGCGTCGTTCCAGGTTAATGAGGCGGCCGGCGAATCATCCGTTACAGAATAACCGGGATTGAGGTACGTCTGGACTTTGGGATCATTCACCGCAGCTTTCTCCGCCTCGGTGACAAAACCGGTTGCAGAGAACTTTTTGTACTGCCCGATGGTGACTTCGGTCGCGCTCATCAGGAATGGCTTCGAGATAACGACTTTATGCTGAGGTCGCTCTGTTTTCCGAATTCGGTCCTTCGTCCCCTGATCGGCTTTCATTGCCTCAGCGGACTTCAGCGCAGCCTCAATTTGCTCATCTGTGCTCCCCATCGTGAACTCGCCCGGAGGGATGAGCACGAATTTCATACCGATGCTGCTGGTGTACTCCACTGACACGCCGAGATGCTTGGCCCACGCTTCCTGATGCGTGCGGGCTTGCTTTGCATCGAACGGGGCTTTGGTGAGCGGTGGTTGTGGACCGACTGTTGTTGCGATTCGTTTCGGAGCAACGCCCGGCGGAAGGGGAGGTGTGACGCTCGCCGTCGTCGCCGGGACGTTGAGTTCTCGCACGACGCGAAAGCCATCGTTGTTACTGCGGTACGACTGCGGGATGGCGTTGCGAAACGCACTGCGACAGGTGGAGGCTGCGTGAGGCCAACTGCCGCCACGAATTACACATGAGAAACCGGCCGCTGGCCCGCGTGGATCGTCTGGCGACGTCTTCTCGTACCACTTCGAGTCATAGAAATCTTGGCAGCACTCGGACAAGTTGCCGTGCATGTCGAACAGTCCAAAGGCGTTTGGCAACTTCCTTCCCACCGGACGTGACTCGTCGCCTGTGTTCATGAGATACCAGGCGTATTTATCCAGAAGTTGATCTTCGTCGCCAAACGAAAACTGCGTCGTCGTGCCGGCCCGACAGGCGTATTCCCATTCGGCTTCAATCGGAAGCCGATACTCGCCCCGCTCTCGCTCGGAGAGCCATTTGCAGAAAGCGGCTGCGTCGTTCCAACTGACCTGCGTCACAGGAGAATTGTCGCTGACGGCCGCGGAACCTGTCGCACGCCAACTCCTGCCGCGATCAATCGCCGGTACTTTGTCGTCAAGCGTCATGCTCGCAGAGTTGCCGAAGCCGTATTGCTCGGCCTCGGTCACATACTTTGACTCCTCAATGAATTTGCGGAACTCGCCAACCGTCACTTCCGTGGCCCCCATCAACAGTGGCTTCGTAATCACAACTCGATGTCGTGGCCGTTCGGCGTTCCGGATGTAATCTACAGCGAATGCGGAGGCTGCGTCCTTCTCGGCCACTTTCAACGCTGCTGCGACCTGCTCATCACTGCTCCCCATCAGGAACTCGCCGGGCGGGATGAGGATCATCTTCGCGCCGACCGAGTTGGTCGTCTCGACCGTCGTGCCGAGATGCTTGGCCCACTCTTCCTGGTGGGCACGAGCGGTTTTGGCGTCAAACGGAGCATTTGCCGGTCGCGGCATCTGCGGAGACAGATTGTCCCATTTCGCACCGACAATCTTGCCGTGACGATTGTTGCCGGACGAGTCCCTGAGAACGTCACCGCGACCCTCTTCAAAGTCGTAAAGCGCCAACGTCATGGGATCTGCGACGAGTGGCTTGGGGATAAACTGCTCCTTGTAACGCAGCCCTTTTGAAATACGAGCAGAGTAAATCCGACCTCCATAGGATTTCTCTTGAAACCTCGTGCTGCCTCCAAGTGCCGGGGAAACTGACGCGAGATTTTTCCAGGCATCCCGATAGAACTCGACCGGGCTGGCATATTTCTCACCGAGTTGTATGACTTTCGGTCTGGTTGTGAGCTCTCCATCCACAAACAGTTTCATCTCGCTTCCAGTCCATTGACCTGCCAGATGCTGTCGCTTTCCACGCTCGATCATGTGTGGAGAGTCTTCTTGATCTCCAACCCAAATATTGTACCCCGGGTCCTCGGTTCCCAATTGCCAGTTTCGGCCATGGTGCGGTGAAAAACGCAAAGTAGGGCCCGGATAAAAGTCCATCACGAACCAGTAGTACCCTTCAAAAGTGTCGGCGCGACGTACCCATGCTTCAAATGCAAAAGGCTCCTCAAACCTCAGAGGCATCTGCGGCAGTTGCACGCGATCACTCATTTCTGAAAACACGAGCGCCCCGTCAGGGTAAATCGCTGGCACAACCCATCTGGCCCCGACAATCTTGCCGTGGTGGTTGTTGCCGGACGAGTCCTTCAAAACATCACCTGTCCCTTCATCAAAGTGGTACAGAGCGAGCGTATGTTCGTCGCGAGCGAGCCGTCCCGTCGGTAAGGGGAGCGTAGGATCCCGCACGATCCGCGACACGCGGATTTCGTCAATAATTCCATTAAAATACGCACCTCGGCCGGCCGGCAAGGGGGAAGGATACCCTGCCCCAATCAGCGACATGACATCGTTGCGGTATGTTGCCAACGGAATCCATTCGCCAGTTACAGGCTTGCCGTTCACCGAAAGCGAAACGTGATTTCCGTCGGCGACGGCAACAAGAAACACACTACTGTCGGAAAGAAATGTCGCCGGACCAGCTTTTCCCAGCGTACTACCAGGAAATTGCAGAATCCCTCCCCAGTTTCCTTCACCTGCCGCTAACCCGAACCAGGTAAAGCCACAGATTTGGACAATTCCCTCGGCCGGAGCACGGCGATGGGGCACCACTCGAGCTTCGATCGTTAACGGATGGCTGCCATCGAACTTGAGACTGGGGAGTTCGACATATTGGTCCACTCCATTGAATTCCAAGGCATAGTTTTCAGGCTGTGTCGCCCCGTCGGCAACGGTGACGGCGGCAACCTCGACAGTGTTTGTGGCGAGTGACTTGTTCTTCGACGTGTCATCGTTCGCAACAGGGACGTTGCCAGGCCTTCGAGTCATTACAAAGGCAACCGACAACAACGCGATGGTGATCGCTGCCGCAGCCAGCATCAATGTTCGCGGGTTTTTAAGCTGCCGGGAAGCAGGTTGCGAGTTCCGCGGCGGCTCAATGCTTTCGACGGTCTGTATCTGGCTGGTTCGCGGACTATTCTCGACAGTGCCTGCCGATGAGATCATCGTCTCGGAGAACTCGGATGTGGAGACATCTGGTTTTGGACTGACATGTGTCGTGGTTCTGCCATCGTGCGGACTTTTGACGGAATCTGAACCCGTGATGAAAACGGCTGTTGGCGAAGCTCCTGTCAGACAACGTTCTAATTCCGCAATAACCTCTGTCATTGACCGCTGTCGATGCTCTGGTCGCTTCGCCACCATACGGCGAAAGACGGCTTCCAAGGCTGCCAGCATTGTCGTGTCACCTGGCCCCCCGAGTTTTATTTCGCCACTTTCCGGCAAAGCCGATGAGATCTCCATGCCAATCTTCATCTGACTATCCTGTCGCGTAGCGACATGGCTACTTTCCAGCGACGGGATGACGCCATTCTGATGCGCCATCAACTTCTTCATCATCGTGTCACCGTCGTACACGACCTTACCAGTCAGCAGGTAGTAAAGTGAACAGCCGAGCGAGTAGATATCACTCCGCGCATCGGCCTGTTTGGTGTCCATCGCCTGTTCGGGAGACATGTAATCGACGGTCCCCATGATGGTGCCGGTCGAGGTCAATCCCGCCCCATCGGAAGAGCCTCCCACCGAGTCATCAATTCGCGCCAGTCCCATGTCGAGGACTTTGACATTCCCTTCACGATCAAGCAGCAGATTAGCAGGCTTGATATCGCGATGAATTACACCTCGCTTGTGGGCGTATTCCAGACCTCGTGCCGCTTGGATGATGTACCGTACCGCTTGATCAACGGAGAACGGCCCTTGCTTCTTGACCAGCACCGCCAGGTCACTTCCCTCGACGTACTCCATCACCAGGAAGTGCGTCCCTTTGGCCTCATCGGCATCATCGGCCGCGACGATATTGGGGTGCCTCAGTTTTGCGGCCGCCTCAACTTCGCGATGAAATCGCTTCAAGGCATCGGGGGTCTTCACAGCTGCGGGCGACATCACTTTGATCGCCACCAGCCGCTTCATCCGCTTGTGCTCGGCCTTCAGCACCATCCCCATTCCGCCCTGGCCGAGTTTATCGAGGATGACATAGTTCCCCAGCGTCAGCGAAGTCCCCTTGCCCGCGTAGATCTGTTCGGCCTGAAATCTGGTCAGCTTCTTCTGCTTGACGAGTTCACGTTCAAGTGCCTCACCGTCACTCGGTCGCGACTCCCCTGGAATAGCGTCGATAAAGGCAAGGACATCGTCAGAAGACATCAGTCCTGACGACGCCACTTGCTTCACAAACTCGTCAGTTGTCTGTGGCACTCAGTGATTCCCGCTCTGATGAAGTCAAAATGACTTAGTTAGCCGTGTTGGTGCAATCGATCCAGCCAATATTGCACGTGAACAGGCACTTTTGCAATGCGTCCGCCTCCTTCTCGGGCAGGCACTTCTCGAAGGACATCACAGTTGACCTCGCGATGCGTTGCCAATATCGAGCGCAATTCGACGGATCAAACATTTGAAGGAGTACGTGGCGAACGGCGATGGTTCGCATCCCATCGTTAGATCAAAGTGCGGGTTGTGCTGGAGCCGCGGAGTGCAGACTGAATCACAACACTGGATGCTGGCGGCACGATGATCAGGTCATGATCGCATGTGATCAAGATGAGGAATGGTACATTTTCCCTGACAATCGGGCTCGATTGCCATAGTCTGACGATTTGCCATTTGCGGAGGAATTCCTTGCTCTATGGCTGAGTCATTTGATCCAGCAAAATCTACTTGCGCCCACCGTGAATGATTGGCCGCAGAAATCCGTTGCCTTCAGTTTCAGATCATCTTCGCTATCGCCACAACGAAGCCAGCAAACGTTTCATTGATCTTGCGGCATCGCTGAGATGCAGTGCAACTTCGCTGAGTGGCGACCAGCAAATTACGACCTGGCCGATGGGAATCCGTTCCGGCCAATAGTCGGCCAGGTACGAATCCTCCGCGGAGCAGCTGTCAATCAGAGTGAATGCGGAGAGGCGATCGGACGACTGCAGGAGCAGTTCACATTCATGAAGAATGCCTGGTCCGACGAAAGCAAAGTCACGATCCCAGCCGATTTTGAACGCGTAAAATGATGTGCCCGCCACCAGATTCAGCGCCGAAGCCACCACACGGCTTCCGACTCGCAGTTCTGAAATAATGACGTTGCCTTGAATGGAAAGCCTGGACACCATCTCCCGGATGAACGCTTCGTCTGCGGTCGTTGAAAGGCAGGCGGTTCCAGCTTCCCCTTTCCAACTGTTTGATTCCAGCCGCAGAAACGTTTCCAGAGCCAATTCAACATCGCCTGGCGATCTCGCTAGAGACAATGACACTTCACCGTGCTTTTCTAATTGAGCCAGATTCCGGCGGTGCGTTTTCCGTCGATTCTTTGACCAGTGCCTCAGCACGTAATCGTCCGAAACGATTTGTGGAAAAATGCAGGGAACCTGTCGATCACAGGTGGCCTGCCATAAGTATTTCTGGCGTTGGACTGCAGCTTCCAGTTCGCGAAACAGTCGTGAGTCCATTCGAACGCTTGGAATCTTCAGTCCCGCAAGCTGATTTGTAGAGTCCGCCAGGAACTTGAGCATCGAGTCGAGAGCACCGGCTCCACGCTCAGCGTCCCAGAGTAATCCCGTGCGAAATGTGTGTCGGCATTGCGATGCCACAAGGTGGGGAATCGGCATGCGCAAGGTGAGTTGCACCGGCTTGAAGACGCCAGCTGCCAGCCAGCTTCCGTCCACCGAATTCGCGACGATGATCAGAACGTGGTTGTCGTTCTGAGCAAGGTACTTCCAGGACGTGAGAACGAAATCGGGGAGAAGAAACGGATTTCCGTCACACGAACGTTCTGCGAGAGCGTGCCATCGACGAACAATCTGTGCGTCAATTTCCGATTGTGGCACGGCAAATACCCGGTGGGAATTCACTTGCTGCGAGGAAAACCTGGCCGAAGCCAGTACGTTTTCAACCGTCGGTTTCATCAAAAATTCCGGTCCTGAATCGTTCCTTGACACGCTTGTCTACGCACCTGCGTCGACTGGTCTTTCAATCAGTATGGCGACAGCTTGCAGCGGAGAAATGGCAAGTCTCTTCGGACCGGCCACTTAGCTTAAGAAACCGCAATAAATGGTCTGATGGAATCGTTTGTATCGATTTGGCGGATCTCTGATCGACGTTTGGCGACGGTTCTCGACCGCCACAATAACGAATCAGCTCCGCTTGCGAATCGGCGACTTGGATTTGAGATTCAATTCCCTTCAAACCTCAATCCCCACCGAGTTCATCTCGTTGGAAATGGCCCTTACGCAATCTGCAGTTGGCTTGGAAATGCAAAAACTCATTTCAATCGGGACAAGCTCGAAGGGGCAATGTCACGGAGTGGATTGAACTCCAGAATGAGTCAGCGCAGTTAATCCAGTCGGGAACAACACTTCTTGAATTTCTTTCCACTGCCACAAGGGCAAGATTCATTGCGACCAACGCGAATTCTCTCACTCGTCGTCGGTGGCGGCGTACTATTGCTCGCAGGTAACGACTGATTGTAGGCCCGTATAAAACTGGCCATCCCCGCTTCCGAAGTCATATCGTACCCGGCATTCCGGCCCATCATCACGAGCGACTTGGCCATTCCGAAATTCGACGAATCGGACAATTCCGCTTCCAGTTGAGCGACCAGATTCTTCGCCTCGAGCCAGTCAACGACCGACTTGGCATCAGGCAGCTTGTAGACTCGGTCAAGATATCGCCAGAACAGGGCAAGTTCGCCGATGATCGCTCCAGCCTCGGTGGAATCTGTCGACGCCTTTCGCGGCAAGTAATCAAGAACAAACTCTTTGACACTTTCACACGTCATCAAGTCGACGGATTCGCCGAGATGCGTGACGCCAAATTCAAGAAGACTTCCAAACCATTCTATGGAGCCATATCGATCAATGGCCTGCTGCCCCTCGGTCGATTGGGGAAATGCGTCAAATGAACGCTCGTGATATGCCTGCCTGGCTTCGGTATCGACATCACCATCATCGAAGAGTGGTCGCTTGGAGAAAATGCCGATGCCCATTGACTTCCTAAAGTCTTCGATGGAATTAGGCGGGTTCTCTGGCATCTTCAGTCCCAACCCCTCGACTCCCAGCTTTTGTCGGACGGTCTCCCAGTCACCCAGATACCCGACGTCAAGAAGGTTCCCGGCAAAAGCCCGTTCGATCGGTTCCGCAGCTTCGACGACATGCAAGTCGACCAGAACATCAAGCAGCGTCAAATTGAATTGGATTTTTTCGCTGGCAGCTTCGGACATCAATTTCAGCAGACTTGGGACAATACGAGCACGTGTGTCCGGATAATATTGAATCAAACGCCGCAATCCGTGAACGGCAATCGACCGAATGAAGTCCGGCTTGGCTTCATCCTTTGCGACTTGGGTTAGCGGCTCGAGGGTGGCTTCCCCGATCGCGCCGAAAACGTATGGCAATTCCTCCTGCGCCCAGTCGTCAAACTCGTCGTCCAACACACACAGAATGTTGATCAGGGGCTCCACGGCAGCTTCCGCTTTTAACTCGCGCAAGGCCCTCCATGCCGTCACTGGAAGCAACAAGAAACGATCACTATCGACGTCCAGATCATCCACATCCAGATCGAATGCGTCCAACTCCGAATCCGGGATGGTCCAACTGCGTGCGATGTCAATCAACCCAGGGACATCCCCCTGTGAGAGCTGACATGTCGACGCGTAATATCCATCTCGCCTCGTCCAGGCATCTCCTTCGCTCGGGCATTCCGCTTCAAGCAGACGATGAATGAGCTTTACATCCGGTCCAGGCATGGCGCCTCCTCCTTGATTGCAGACCTTGAAAACCGTACCCCAGATTTCGATCAAATGATTGCAATTGTGCCCGGCAACCACAATCACGGCTGGTAATTCGCGAAACGCATTGCCTCGAAGGTGCGCTGCAGAGCGTGGTGGTTTGAATATGACGTATCTCGTCGGGGTCTGATTGGTTGTTTGATGTCTAAACTCATCATGGCGAATGAGTTGCCCGTTGAAGAAACTTCAGGACCTCCTGGCCGGCGAATGTCCAGGGCACCCCTTTCGACTTCAGGCAATCCGTGTTAAAACTCACACAGGCCAAATTCCAGGGAGGGCACGGATGCCAGATATTTCTCGACCACGACGACTAGTGATTTCACGGAGTCGCCGGCTCACCATTGATGTGCTGCACTACAACCGCCGGGTTCCTACCTGTGCTCATGATCGACGGTGCGATCTGGGCCGGGTTGCCGAACTTCGATCCCGCCTGCCTGTGCGAATTTCCTGGTCGCTCTTGATTATCAAGGCATTTGCCATCGTCGCACAGAAGCATCCCGTCTTGCGACAATCGTATATTGAATGGCTCTGGCCTCACCTGTTTGAATATCCCCACAGCGTTGCCATGCTGGCGACCGAACGGCAGCATCGGGGGGAGCCCTGGCTGTTCTGGTCGCGATTTACCCAGCCGGACCAGCAACCTCTGGTGCAGATGCAACAGCTTCTTGACCGATACCAGTCCGAACCGGTTGAAAAGATCTTCCTGCAGCAGTGGCGGCTCAGTGGTCTGCCGACATTTCTCCGCCGCTGGTTCTGGTGGTGGAATCTCAATTTCACGGGTGCGAAGCGAGCCAAGCGTATCGGGACATTTTTCCTGACGACACTGGCAGGAAAAGGGGTCGAAATTCAGGACCCGCCCGCTTTTTTGACGAGCAACCTGACCTACGGACCACTCGACGATTCGGGACACTGTCGCGTCACTCTTTCGTACGACCATCGCCTGATGGATGGCTCGAAGGTCGCAGACATTCTGATCGAACTGGAATCGACGCTGAACAGTGAAATCGCCCGCGAACTGGAAGTTGTGATTGCTGCTGGTCGGTCTGCTGCCTGATAAGTCTGGCAATGCTGGCTTTCTTCACCACTCGTGAACACTGATGGAAGACCCGAGATCCCGCATGAAAAACTTGAATGGACGCTGTGCAGTTATTACCGGAGCCTCTGCCGGACTCGGAGTGCGAGTTGCCCGAGCACTCGCTCGGGAAGGAATGAATCTGGTTCTGGCGGCTCGTTCCGCGCAGTCGCTCGAAGCGGTCGCCGCCGAAATGCGTGGACTCGGCGTCAAAGCGATCGCGATACCGACCGATGTCTCGGACGATTCCCAGTTGCAGGGACTCGTCGATCGAGCGATCGCGGAATTCGGTGCCATTGATGTTCTCGTCAACAATGCGGGGATCGAGGCCTTTCGGTCCTACCATGAAATTGACCCTGCGGACATTCACCGCACGATTGACGTCAACCTGACAGGGACGCTGATTCTGACCCGATTGACGTTACCTCACATGGTAAAAACGGGCCGCGGGCATATTGTCAACATGGCGTCGATTGCGGGGAAGCAGGGGCCAGCATACGGTGCGGCATACGGTGCGACAAAGGCAGGGATGATTGCCTTTACGCAATCGTTGCGATGCGAATATCACGGAACTGGAATCAGCGCGACGGCGATCTGCCCCGGTTTTGCATCGGATGGCGGTGTCTATGAAGTGATCCGCAAACGTGTCGGCCGCGGGACACCGTGGTACGTCGGCTCAACGACTGCCGAAGCCGTGGCACGGGCCGTCGTCAAGGGGATCAAGCAGGATCGCCCCGACTTGATTGTCAATTTTCCGGCATTGCGTCCCATTTTTACACTCTGCCAGATGTTTCCCCGGATCGGTGAATGGATCGTCCGTTCGACGACCCTGCGATTCTTGAAACGAGCCGGAAAGAGGACTTCATAGTCGTTCCTGCATGACGCGCCATTGCTGCGTGTAGAACGGGTTTCCAGCCCGTTGGTCGCCTCGGATCTCAGGACAGGTTGAAAACGTGTCGTGTGAGGTGGTAGGCTTTCATCGCTTTTGGGTGTTCGGACTCTTCTTGTCGAAAGGATGTGACGAGTGAATCATTTTCTCGTCGGTTGCTTGATGACTGTTGCCGGAGCGGCTTTCGGAAATGTTCCTGCCGGTACCGAGTTACAATACACCGGGTCAGTTGTTCAGCAATCCAAATCACCGACCAGTGAGCCCAAGACATTCTCTGTCACGGCCCTGACAGCTACGGCTGACGATGGTTCGCTGCAAATCCTGTGGAATCTGGAAGAGCGGGGAGCAGGCGGCTGGACATGGCCTGAACGCTTCGGTTCGTTTGCCCCGACGGGGAATTCCAAGGGTCAGTCGATCCGTGTGTTGTATTCACACGATGGCGTTGCCAACCCTCTCGGCGTCCGATCGCCCATTTTTGAATTTCGAGACAAGCTGCAAGCGGACGGATCGTGGTCCGATGGTCGTCTCGAATATCGCGTGTCGCGCAAGCGGAAGGTTAAGGATCGTGACTGCTGGCAGGTTGAGGTCGCATCCAATCTTGGAAGGTCACAGACGCTGGTCATTGATGCGGCGTCTGGAGTCCTGGTTTCGGCTGAGCAGCGAGTTTTCATGGGACGTGGTGATGAGTTCCAACTGAAGATGGAACTGCAGTCGCAGAAGTCTATGGCGGAAGGCGATTTTGCCAAGGCACAGACTGCCTTCGGAACACTTCGTCAATTACAGGCGTCACTCGGGCGAACCGGTGAACAAAAGGTGGTTGAACTGACTGCCGCACAATTGACATCCGCTCAGGAGATGATCGGAAAGATTGAACAGCAGTCTGAAGGGACCATGTGGTCAAAACTCGCGGGAATTATTGCTCGCGACCTGCAACAGCAGGCACGTCGATTAGAGGGAGCGGCAGGACTGGCCAAGCGATTCGTGGGACAGCCTGCTCCGAAGTCGCAATTTAAACTGGCGGATGGAACGGCAATTCCTGCCAGCGAAACACAGGGCAAAGTCGTAGTCCTACACTTCTGGGAATACCGGAATGAGAACCTGGCCGAGCCCTATGGCCAGATCGGTTACCTCGACTTTCTGAACGGAAAACGGAAAAAACTCGGTGTGAAAGTGATTGGCGTCAACGTCGACCCGCGCATTGGAGAACGCGAGAATTCGGGTGCTGCCGTCCGATCCATGAAAAAGTTGATGGAGTTCATGAATCTGGCGTATGACGTCGCCGTCGATGACGGGACGCTTTTGACCCAGTATGGCGATCCCCGAACACTGGGGTCACCGTTGCCTCTGTGGGTAGTCATCGGTCACGACGGAAAAGTGGTGCATTACCAGATTGGCTTCTACAATATCACCCCCGATGAGGGGCTGAAACAACTCGACGAAGCGGTCGTGCTGGCACTTCGCAAGCAGCGTGAATCGCAATAATGGGGTGCAACCGTGTCATTCCTTGTGGGCAGAAGGCCCACTAGCACAAAGCACAGGGCTTCAGCCCTGTGAACGGGAAACAAAGGAAAATGTGCGACCTGAAATGTCGCGAGAGGTCATCGATCGGAGTTGATCGCTCTGACTGAATTTCTTCCGACCTTTCAGGTCGCACTCCCTGTTCTGTCCGCAGTCACAGGGTTGGAAGCACTGTGCTTTGTGCTGGTGGGCTTTCAGCCCACACGAGGCCGACAATTGCGACATCGTCGGAGCGGCTGACATATTTGCCGTCAGTCGACTTGTGAATTAGTTCAAGGCTGGACTGAGGCTTTGCGAAGGAAGCCCCGGGGTCTCGCGAAGACGCTCCAACCCCGGACGCCCATCATTAACCCAGAATACACGAAACAAAGCGAGCTTCGTTAATTTTCCGACGGGACAACGCGACTGACACCAGCAGGTTTTCCCCAGGGTTTAGACAGCCAGATCACCGCTGTGCCGTCACGGCTCCCTGTGAGGATCTGATTGCCGTCGGGTGAGAAGGCGACACTTGTCACATCCTCGGTGTGGCGGCTGAGGGTCAAGATTTCTTTCCCTTCGATGTCCCAGAGCTTGGCCGATTGATCGTGGCTTCCGGTCAGGACTCGAGCGGCGTCGGGTGAGAACGAGACACTGGTGATGCTCGCCGTGTGACCTTTCAATTTGTGCAAGACTTCAGCAGTCTTCACATCCCAGATCCTCGCTTCTTTGTCGTCGCTTCCCGTGACAAGCCATTTGCCGTCCCTGGTGAAATCGGCACACAAGACTGCCCACTCATGCCCTCGGAATTCACGCAGGTATGCGTGTGTCTTGCCGTCCCATAGCCGAGCCGACTTGTCGCTGGAGGTGGTGACGATCAAGAGTCCGTCAGGGGAATACGTCGCAAAGCGAACTCGATCGGTATGTCCTTGCAGAACTGCCGTGACCTTGCCCGATTCGACCGACCATAAACGCGCGGTTCCGTCATCGCTGGCAGTCAGAATGGATTCTCCATCTGGCGAGAAGCAGGCCGTGTTGACTAAGCTTTCGTGTCCCGTCAGTTTGTGAATTACATGCCCGGTTTTCGCATCCCAGATCTTGGCGGAGTTATCCCAGCTTCCGGTGACGACCAGATTGCCATCCGGAGAAAAATGAGCAGAAGCGACGGCTCGGTGCGAACTGAAGCTGAGCCGTTCAGTGACCGGCAGAGTCTTGGTATTCCACAATCGCGCATCACTGCCACCGACCGTCAGAATATCATCGGTGCCGGGCAGGAAAGCCGTCGACCAGAGCAAACCACCCACTTGCTTCAGATCCACGACAGGACCGAGCTTTCCGTCGCGTGACGGGGATTGGACCTCGGCTCCAGAAGTCAGATCCCACTTGCGGACAGTTCGGTCGGCAGAGTTCGCACCGATCAATGTCGTTCCATCGCGGGAAATATCGATTGAGAAAATGTCACCAGCGAATGGAAGGATGGCGACCTCAGGTTGCGCCGTCTCCAGATTCCAGACCGTCAAATGGCTTTCGGCCACTTCTTTACCGGCGGTTTTCTTCAGCGCTGAACAACTGGTGACAACTCGATCGGATCGATTGGGAATCATTTTCATCGTCAGCACGGCATCGGGATGTCGTAGCGAAAGCTTGGGAAGCTCCTTTGCAGTTTTTGCGTCCCATTGCCCAACGGTTTTGTCGAGACTGGCGGTGAGGATCCGGCCGCCATCGTGGGTATAGGCAATGGTCGAAATCTTTCGCGTATGCCCTTCCAGCTTGGCAAGCATTTCACCGGATTCAACGATCCAGATGCGAGCGTGTCCCTTGGCATCGCCCGAGGCGAGGTGAAGATGATCGGGTGAGAAAGCCAGCGTCGTGACTTCAGCAATGTGACCGGGGAGTTTCTTCAGCAGTGCAC
>Ga0194055_10001254_pt1 | contig 20670 bp, 13 predicted proteins | sample SepL449m_MetaG_FD_155482 | JGI IMG/M metagenome (GOLD analysis project Ga0194055, IMG submission 155482) | Anoxic zone freshwater microbial communities from boreal shield lake in IISD Experimental Lakes Area, Ontario, Canada - Sep2016-L442-9m | ecosystem: Environmental > Aquatic > Freshwater >...
ATGCATCGATGTGGTTGGATTTGGTATGGCGATTCAAGAAGTATTTTGGTGGTAGCGCTGCAGGATCGCCAGAGAGCTTGGCGAGGAACGCATCGGACCAAGGGCACCGATGGCGACGAGGGCAGCGATCTGTGAAGAAGTGTTTTGCGATGGAGTGAGCGATTGGTTGAGTGGACTGCATCGACGGATGCTGGATAGGGACGTTTGCGGAGCGAACAACAACATCGAAACTTTAGGATCCTATGCACAGAACTCAAATGTTGCATTCCGCAGATGCAAACTATGAATGGTGATTCGCCCACTCACCCAGTTTTCTCGGACTCACGATCCGTTGGGTGAGAGATATCGCCGTCGCAACATGCGTCGACAAATGGGAATCGGCAGCCCCTTCCGACCGCGTGTGACGCATTGGGCGGTGCTGTCACGTTGCCCGTACCTTTCACGTAGTACTGGACCCAACGCGAAACGCCAACGCGCGGCATTCTTCCGCGATACGATTCGCACTCTACGGATTCGATAGCCGTGCAACTTTCGTTGGCGCGAACGGAAACGCGGGAAAACGAGCTTCCCACAAGTCAGCAGTTTCTGCGAAAGAATTTTTGAATTCTCTTCTTGACTACCTCTGGTCGTCTTGTATCATTCAATTAATACAACAGGACAGGGGGCCCGCGTGCAGATCCACATCAATACCAGCGACGGAGTTCCGATCTACTTGCAGATCGTCAATCAGGTCAAGTACTTGGTGGCGGCAGGCAGGCTCAAGGCGGGCGAAGAGTTGCTTCCCATTCGGACCTTGGCGGAAAAACTGGTTGTCAATCCGAACACAATCGCTCGCGCGTACCGCGAGCTAGAGATTTCTGGGATCGTTGAAAAACGTCGGACATCAGGAACCTATGTCACCGACCAAGGATCTCCTCTAGCACGGCGCGAACGAACGAAGATTCTTTCCGATCGTATCGATCAATTGTTGGCGGAAGCTGGACACATGGACGTGTCGATAGAGGACTTGATCAAGTTGTTGCAGCAACGCTTTTCCGTGATCCAAAATTCTCGATTAAAGGACGCAGATGATGTCTGATACGTTTTCTTCTTCCTCGTCGCCGATCATCACGATCGATCGGCTATCGCGTCATTTCGGTCACAAGTTAGCGCTCAATGATGTGTCCTTGTCGATTCCGCGCGGTGGCGTTGTCGGATTGATTGGTGGTAATGGCGCGGGCAAAACGACACTCCTGCGACACCTACTTGGGATGCTCAAAGCTCAGGCCGGTTCGGTCAAAGTCTTTGGTCTTGATCCGGTCGCGAATCCAGTCGGTGTTCTCGGAAAGACGGGCTACATGTCCGAGGACCGCAATCTCCCCAATTGGATGAGAGTCCGTGACTTGATCCGATACTCGGCGGCGTTCTACCCTGCCTGGGATGATCGATATGCGGAAGAGTTGCGAGACGCGTTCGATCTGGATCCGAAAGCACGCGTTGGCAATCTATCGCGAGGTCAGCGCGCTCGCGCCAATCTATTGGTGGCTTTGGCTCATCGGCCTGAATTGTTGGTGCTTGATGAACCGTCATCGGGACTAGACCCAGTAGTCCGACGTGACATTTTGGGGGCCATCATTCGGACGATCGGTGAAGAGGGGCGAACCGTATTATTTTCTTCCCATCTCCTCGATGAAGTCGAAAGGGTTGCGGACCGCGTCGCCATCATTCACGAAGGCAAAATCATGCTCGCCGCATCGATGGATGAGATCAAAGAAAGTCATCGCCGGATGACACTACGTTTCCAACAGCCTTTGACGCAGGCTCCCAAGTTCGTCGGTTCTCTTTCGTGCGATGGGGACGGACCCGAGTGGACGTATGTTTGCAGCGGTGAATCGGGGCAACTGCGCGAAGCGGCTCATGCACTCGGCGCCACGGTTGTAAGCGATGCCGCGATGTCGCTGGACGAGATCTTCGTTACCCGCGTTACCCAGTAAAAATCACTCAGTCTCGCAGCACGGAGAATGAACATGCGATCGATACCCCAAGCGCTCCTATGGGAAACTCTTTCTCGCGGACGTTGGTCCCTGCCAGGACTCTTCCTGCTGGGCAATGGACTGCCTCTCCTTGTGTACGGATCTCTTTACGGAAGCGGGATCAAAGCCGCCGACCCTATCTATGTTATTTTGCAGTTCTCTTTACTTCCGCTGGTTATTCTGCAGTTTGCGATGGGGATCTCCATCGCTCAAGGCCCCATGTCACGGCTTTATACTTGGCCCGTTTCCTCGAATACCATCGTCGCGTGGCACACGTTGTCCGGTGCTGCGATCCTCGCCTTGGAAACGGCATTGGCGGCATGCTTGTACAACTGGCTATTCGATGCCCAGTGGCCCATCCTGGGGCCAATGCTCTTTGCGGCAGTCGCTTGGTCCGCGTTCCAATTGCTCCAGTTCATCCCCACGCAGAACTCTGTTTCCGTGATTTTCCTCTGGAGTTGCCCGTTGTTTCTGAGTTTGCTTTGGCTGATGTCTCGCTATGGTTCTTGGATCTCTCCCCCAACGCATTACTGGCGCGAAGTAACATTCGTCGATGGTGCGTTTCTTTCGATCGCTGCCGCAACATGTTACGCACTGACCAAAACAGGGGTCCAATACTCAAGGTCTAACGAGCCATTTCCAAGACTCGGCATCAGCACATGGCTAATCGCTCGATGGGAGTCGCTGACACTTGGTACCTGGGGTCAATCCCGCTTTCGCTCCGCCGTCGACGCCCAGTTGTGGTACGAATTTATTCTCAAAGGTTGGGCATTGCCATTCCTTACCGCGGTAGTGATGTTCTTCCCCTTGATAACAATTCTTGTTCGGTTTTTCCTCCCGCCCCGCAATTGGGACGGAGTGGTCGAACTCGTTCTTGCGTTCGGCGCCGTTCAATCCGCACTTGCATTGATATTCGGAATATTATTTTCCTTGGAATACAGTACGAATCGTAGCGACAAACGTGACGAAGGTTTTGAAGATCTCCTGGGAACATTCTATTCGGAATCCATGGGAAGTTTTTTGGCGGTGCGCCCAATCGAAAACAGGATGTTCTCGAATATCATTCTGTGGACGATTGCGAAATCCACGGCACTCTCCAGTGTCATTTGGTTGGCCGGGTTGATCGCAGTACTCTTGGTGATGTGGCTGAAGAATCAAACGCCTGTCACGCTGACCGTTCCTGGATTTGGAGCATGGCTGTTACCCTTGGCGATACTTGGTCCTTGGATTTGCATGGCCAATGCCGCATCGTTCGCATTCATCGCTGCTCATCGCGGATTGATATTCCTCGTTGTTGGTATAGCGACAGTGAGCCTGTTGCTATTAATCGCGATCGCACAGCTTCCACGTGAGGTATTCCTGCAGATATCGGTCGTTGGGTTATCCATTGTGTCCGTGTTGGTCGTGATGCTGACCTCGTGGGTTTTCTATCGCAGCGGTCGAGCCAATCAATTGACTTCAGCGACGCAAGTGCTTTCTGTATCTCTCGCGATAGGCATCCTTGTGGCAGCCTTTTTGCTCAGGCCCACCGATCCGCCGCTGGTGGCTTTCCCGTTGACGTTGGCCATTGCCGCTTTAGCCATACTCCCGTTTGCCGCATTACCACTCGCAATCGGCGCCAGTCGCCATCGATAGCAGATCCTGGAAATTGGGTTCTATTCCCGTCGTTCAAAACCCAGTGGTAATCAAGTAAGAGCCTAGTTCATTTGCCACCCACCTCACGGACTTCAGCTCTTTAAAATCGGCGGGAATTCGACGATCGAAGCGGCCGCCGCCTCGCTTCCAACCGGTTCCACCGGGCACAGTCGTCGTGTTAGACTAGAGTCAAGTCAACGCTTGCACATACACGTGCCGAGTCCATTCCGATCTTTCCTCTCCCGTGCGGCAACCTACCCGGAACATCATGAAACGAAACGAAGCCTCAAGCTCGGTCGACCGACGTCAATTCCTTGCTACTGCGGCTGCATGCACCGCCACACTTGCGAACGGCAAATTCGCAGGCGCGATCTCGGCCAATGACAAGCTGAGTCTAGCCTTCATCGGCGTCGGAGGGCGAGGTGGTGCGAACCTAGAGGAAATGGTCAAGGATCCCGGAGTTGAAGTCGCGGCGATTTGCGATGTTCATCAAGGCACCCTCGATCGCGTGGCGGAGCGATTCCCAGGAGCTCGCAAGTACGTCGATTTTCGAAGGCTCGCCGACTCGTTGAAAGATATCGATGCCGTCGTCGTCAGTTCGACCGAACACACGCATGCCTTTGCAACGTTGCCGGCCCTGCAACAGCGAAAGCCTGTCTATTGCGAAAAGCCGTTGACGTACAACATCCAGGAAGCCAAGCGGATCATGGACGAGGCGGCCTCGGCACGGGTCCCAACGCAGATGGGAACGCAAATTCACGCGACTGCCAATTACCGACGGGTTGTGGAACTGATTCAATCGGGCGCGATCGGCCCCGTCACGGAAGCCCACGTCTGGACATCGCGCGCTTGGGGACTGCAAAGCCAAGAAGACGCCAAGAAAAATGGGGATATTGTCTATGTGATCGATCGGCCCACACAGGAGATGCAGCCTCCCAAGGAAATCGATTGGGATCTTTGGATCGGGCCGGCTCCGTCTCGTCCGTTTCACGAAGTCTATCTGCCGGGACCCAAGTGGTATCGTTGGTGGGATTTCGCCAACGGGACGATGTCTGACCTGGGTAGCCACTTTAACGACTTGCCGTTCTGGGCTCTCAAACTCGATCATCCGCGGACCGTCGAGGCCTTTGGCCAGCCTCCCCACAAGGAATTAGCACCCGCATCGATGACGGCAGTCTATGAATACGGCCCGCGAGGGGAATTGCCCGCTTGCCGGGTCAGTTGGTACCAAGGTGCTGACAAGCCACAAATATGGAAAGAAAAAGGGATACCGGCATGGGACAGCGGAATTCTCTTTATTGGCCGCGATGGCATGTTGCTGTCCGATTACGGACGTCACGTGCTCCTGCCGGAAACCAAGTTCGAATCGTACGAGGGCCCGAAGCCGTTCCTTCGCGAATCCCCAGGCCACCAGCAGGAATGGCTCGATGCGATTCGAAATGGCACGCCGACCGGCAGTCCGTTTGACTACGCAGGCTTGCTGACGATCGCCAATCACCTTGGCAACGTCGCGTACCGTGCGGGTCAGAAGCTCGAGTGGGACCCGGCGTCGCTGCGAGCGAAGAATTGTCCGGCGGCAACGCAGTTCATCGAACGCACACCACGCTCGGGTTGGTCGCTGGCCTAGCCGCGACGAACAAGAATAAGGGGAGGAAGAGTCACGTCAAAATCTGTGCTTTTTGGCGGCGCGAGCTCCCCGCCCATGACTGTTCGCATTCGACCCATCCCACTATGGATTTAGGATGGGAAGCTGAATCAAGCTTGATTGCGTTGGTCGGCGCAGGATCGAGTGCACCGCCGACTGAAAATCTTCTTCGTCGGCCTCAAAAATGTTCGGCACATACTTTTGTGGATTCCGATCGATGAATGGGAAGAATGAACTCTGCACATGGATCATGATGCGGTGCCCAGGTTGGAACGTGTGAAGCACATCACTCAACTCAAAGCCAACATGCGTTGGTTCGTTCGGCTGCATCGGTTTAGGATCGGAAAAACTTTCTCGAAACCTCCCTCGCAACATCCCCACCCGGACCAATTCCTGCCGCCCGCTTTGAACGTTTTCGCGAGGTTCGCGATTTCGGCCCGCCGTTCCGTTCACTCCCGGAAATTCATCGATGACTTTCACGATCCAGTCGGCATCGGTGCCTGTCGAAGTAACCCATAGATCGATTGAGATCGGACCGGCCAATGTGACTGGCTCGGTGAGTACATCGGTGCGATAGACGAGCACATCGGGTCGCCAGGACGCAAAACGTTGATCTTCGGTGACATAGTCACGAGCCCAATTGTTGGTGATCTCCATGGTGTAGGGGACCGGTTTTTTGGGGTCGCTTGGAAAAGGGTCGGCCCCCGTTCCAGTGGCAGCTTCGTCGGTCGTCAGTTTTCCATCGGCTGCTAGGTAATAGTCTTTCTTGACCGAAGTCGAGGGTGGCCATTGATCGAACTGTCGCCAACGATTGGCCCCCGTTTCGAAGGCGGTGATCTCGGGTGGAAGAGGTGCTCCTGTTCCTCGCAAATGGGCTTCGAAGAAAGGGACCAAAACGTTCTGTTGGTACCATGTCGATGTGGCGAAGCCAAAGTCTGCCTGACCCAACTTGCGTCCTTCATCCCCTGCCCATTGACCGTGATACCACGGTCCCATGACCAAACTATTGAGGATGTTTGGATTTTGCTTTTCAATGGCAGCGTATGTGGCCAGTGGACCATACAGATCCTCTGTGTCGTACCAACCCCCGACGGTTAGCACCGACGCTTGAATATTCTTTAAGTGAGGCAAAATGTTTCTGGCCTTCCAGAATTCATCGTAGTTCGGATGGGCTTCTAAATCGTTCCAAAAACTGATCTCGTCTTTGAAGTAGCGACGGTCAACGTTTTTGAGTGGTCCGAGATCGAGAAAAAATTGGTAACCGTCTCGGGTAGGGAAATCGAACGATGGATTGTTTTCGGTGGTGGGTTTGGGGCGGTCCTTGCCAAACGATGCGAAGAAATTGAATCCCATTGGCAACACGAAGGCACCGTTCCGGTGGAAGTCGTCAAAATACCAATCGGCGATCGGTGCCTGAGGTGAAACCGCTCGGAGCGCCGGGTGCGAATCGATAACTCCTGCAGAGGAATAAAAGCCTGGATAGGAAATACCCCACTGCCCGACGCGACCATTGTTTTGAGGCCAATTCTTGACGATCCAGTCGATCGTGTCGTATGTGTCGGTGCTCTCGTCGACTTGATCGTTGGACGTGCGGTTGGAGGGATTCTTGCTCGCCACATGGGGACGCATGTTCACGAATTCCCCCCCACTCATGTAACGGCCGCGAACGTCTTGGAAAACAAAAATGTATTTGTTCTTTTCGAATTCGGGGCTGGGGCCTAGACGCGTCTTGTACTGACTGATGCCGTAGGGTCCGACGCTGTATGGGGTGCGAGATAAGAGGACCGGATACGTGCGGTTGGCGTCTGCTTGGTTCGGTGTATAGATCGAAGTGAACAGTTCGACGCCGTCTCGCATCCGAATCTTGACTTCGCTCTTACTGTAGTTAGCGCGAATGTATTCAGCCCGTTCATCGGCTTGGGCGGATGCCCTCTCGATGGTTACGGAACAAGCGATAGCGAAGGCCACTGCGAAAATAGAACGAACCATGGAACTCCAAATCCTTCGAAAAATGGGTGGGAACATCTCTGCAGTGTACATGAATGAGTCTGTCGGTTAATCTTTTTTGTTCTCAATTATCAGCAAACCTGGCGAACCGATGAAACCCCGACCGCCCCGAGCCAAACGTACGCTGGCTGACTTTATCCAAGGGACCCCAATCCCGGATGAGCCTGCCGATGCCGACGATCCCATCCGTGCGCCGGAGACGTACGATTTAGCCAGTGCAGAATCTCTGTTGCGTTCTGCCAAAGGTGCCCTGCATCAGGACATGGCTGCGGAGACGACGCCCGTTCCCAATTCTCCATCCCGTCCATCTCGGGCTTCGCAAAATCTTTCCTCCGATGGAGCGAAGGGGCGTAGCAAGCCAACCAAAGGCCGCCACAACGCCAAGGAGATCCAGACTCCTCCTGCAGATGCCTCCAACAAGGACAAACATCCGTCTTCTCCGCCCTTATTCCAGGCCGAGGAAGCATCGCCCGAAACAGTTCATCTCCGACGCCAGCTCGCAGAGGCCACTGCTACGAATGTACACGACATTCCGTCAGAACCTAGTCCAGCCCCGGCCCTCGTGTCTGCCATCGAAGCGTTGCCTGAGTTTCGATCCGCCATGGATCGTTGGATCCGCAACGATCCGATCAGTTGGGAGGGAGCTTGGTTAGGTGCCGTCGCTCCGATGACAGCCGCAGCCGTTCGAGCTTCGAATCGGCCTATGCTTGTCGTCGTTGCGAATCATCAAGACGCCGAAACGGTCGCTCGGGACCTAGAGTTCTTTCTTGAATATGAATGCCTCGTATTTCCTCCCGCTTCGGACGATACCGAAGGGGATGCGCTGCAGCAGCAGGAGATCATCCAGCGTTTGCAAGTGCTATCGCAGCTGGATCGATTCGCGAGTCATCCTCTGCCGGGTCGTTGCCCAGTCGTGGTGACCACACTGCAGGCCATCATGCACAATGTCCCTAGCCCCGATCAAATGCGGCGCGATCGGCGTACGATCGAAGTTGGCAAGCGAGTCGACCTGTCCGACTTGAAAGCGTGGCTTGCGTCGGCCGGATACCGGACCACGACCAGCGTCCAATTACCGGGCGAGTTCACGGCACGAGGTGGTATTCTCGATGTTTTTCCACCGGACGCCAGTGAACCCCGGCGCATCGAGTGGTTTGACGATGAAGTCGAATCGATCCGAACATTTGATACGGTGACTCAGAGATCGATCCAGCGGCTGGACCGGATCGACTTGATCGCCGCCAGCGAAGCTACTCGCGAGGACGCCAGCCTGCTCGACTTTCTTACAGACTCGACGCTGGTGCTGTTCAGCGAACCAGTAGCAGGATTGCACCACGCGAATGCATTCAAAGCGCGTGTGCCATTCCCCGAACGTTTTCGCGATCCTATCGAACTGCATCAGCAGCTCGAGAGCTATTCGATGGCGCAGATATTGCAACTGGCAGGGGATGGATATCGAGGAGAGTTACTGAGAATTCCCATCGGCGATGTCCAGCGAATCGGAGGTGAGCTCGAAACGATCTCAAAGGAAATCGATACGGCTCTTGGCTCGCAACGCGTCGCCGCCATCGTTTGTATGAACGAAGGTGAAAAGGCGCGCATCCAAGACATCGTCAAGTCCAGTCAGGCGTACGTCTCCGGTCGATTGCGGTTGGTAGTCGGCCTTCTCAGCAGCGGCTTCGAACTGCCGGGGGATGGCGCACTTATCCTGACGGTCGGCCAATTGCTGCGACGGTCTACGTTGAAGCGATCGAGTCGTCAATTGGCATCGCGGGCCATCGATAGTTTTCTCGATCTACGTGAAGGAGATCTCGTCGTCCATCTTTCCCATGGAATCGGTATCTATCTGGGAATGGAGATGATTGAGAAAGAGGGGACGCGCTGCGAGCATCTCGCGATCGAATTCGATGGGGGGACGAAGCTCTACGTCCCTGCCAGTAAAATCGATCTCGTTCAGCGCTATGTGGGTGGGAGCAAAACGCGCCCGAAACTGGCAAAGATCGGCAGCCAAGCGTGGACACGTCAAAAGAAAGCCGCGGAGAGTGCCGTAGTGGATATGGCTGCGGAACTGTTGGAGTTGCAAGCCCAGCGGAGAGGCCAAGTCGGCATTGCCTTCCACCCTGATTCGGTCTGGCAGCAACAGTTCGAAGCTTCCTTTCCATACGAAGAGACAACCGATCAAATCACTGCCATTGCAGCGACCAAGAAGGATATGATTTCGACGCGACCGATGGAGCGATTGATCTGCGGGGATGTCGGCTTTGGGAAAACCGAAGTCGCCATGCGAGCCGCTTTTAAAGCGGTCGAAAGTGGATACCAAGTCGCGGTGCTGGTCCCGACTACCGTGCTGGCCGAGCAGCACTACAAATCGTTTTGCCAGCGGATGGCCGAGTTCCCATTCGAGATCGCCAAACTCAATCGCTTCGAATCTAATGCCGAGCAAAAGGAAACCCTCCGCCGCATTGCCAAGGGGAGTGTGGATATCGTCGTAGGGACCCATCGCTTGGCCTCCGCCGACGTGCAGTTCTTCCAATTGGGATTGCTCATCATCGACGAAGAGCAAAAGTTTGGAGTCGAGCTAAAGGAACGGCTCAAGCAACGCACTTCGCAAGTGGATGTATTGACGTTGTCCGCCACACCGATCCCGAGAACTTTGCATATGTCTCTGGTCGGAATTCGAGATATTTCCAATCTCGAAACTGCTCCCGAAGAACGTATGGCGGTGGAAACGCGCGTCGTGCGATGGAACGATGCCTTGATCCGCAATGCGATCCTCCGCGAACTCAATCGGGATGGACAAATCTTCTTTGTTCACAACCGCATCGAGGACATGCATACAGTCGCCGCGAAACTGCAACGTATCGCGCCCGAAGCCAGGATCGTGATCGGGCATGGGCAAATGGCAGAGGGTGGGCTCGAACAAGTCATGCTCGACTTCATTGAACACCGCGCCGATATTTTGTTATCGACGACGATCATCGAAAGTGGTCTCGACATATCGAATGCCAACACGATCTTTATCGATGAGGCCGATCGCTATGGGTTATCCGAATTGCATCAGCTGCGAGGTCGTGTCGGACGCTATCGCCATCAAGCTCATTGTTATCTCTTGGTCGATCGCAACAAGCATCTCAATCCCGACGCGGCGAGAAGACTGCATGCCATCGAAGAATTCTCGCAATTGGGAGCGGGATTTGGTATCGCGATGCGGGATCTCGAAATTCGGGGTGCCGGAAACTTGCTCGGAACACAGCAGAGCGGTCATATTGCCGCCATCGGATACGAGCTCTATTGCCAATTGCTCGACGCCGCCGTCCGACAATTGACACGCCAACCTCCAAAGCAAAGTTTGGATGTCGAGATCCAGTTGCCATTGGCCGCGTATCTTCCCAATGAATATGTGGCCGACATGAGACAGAAAATCGATGTCTATCGCCGCGTCAGTCGATTGAGAGATGTTCAAGCGGTGGCGGAAATGCGGCAAGAGTTAACAGATCGATTTGGAGCCTTGCCTCCTATGGTCGAATGCATGCTGGATTTGGCAGAAATCAAAATGGATGCCGCCTTGTGGTCGATTCGATCGATTTCGATCCATGAGAATTACTTCTGCTTTCAGTACACGGACGCGCGGCGAGTGCAGCAACTGGCCGAGCGGCACGGAAACAAGTTGCGCGTCGTGGACCGCGAGGAGGCCTATTGGCCTTTGTGGGAAACCACAATCCACGTCGATCGATTCGGACGATCGAAGCCAGACCCGAACCAACAGCCAGCATCTTCTTTGCAACGAAAGAGCCCCAAAAATGCGCCGCCGGAACCGACCGCTGCGGAGCGATTGGCGAAGATCGATTTGCTAGCAGAATTGCGAACCGTCTTGCGTTGGTGATCGACTTTCCTCTATGTAGTCGGTGGAGAGGTTAGGCCTCGAATGCTCGAATGGCCGTGGCCTGCCATCCATGCTCCTGCAGCGGCAAATTCACATGCAGCTTGCGCATAGACCCATTTCGGCAAGGGATGCCAACATGATGAAGTGGTTCGCCACGGTTCAACAACCAGTTTGGAAACGAATCGCTCTCACAGCGTGCATGGGACTCTGCGCCACATCCGGTAGGGCTCAGCAGTACCCCAAGTTTCCGCCGGCTCTGCCACCTGGCGCTAGCCCCTTGGCACCGAGTAGTTTTGCGCCACCTACAGGCTCAAAAGCTATTCCGCCAACCAACAACTCCGAAACTCGTCCAGCAGGTCTTCCTCAAGGTAACCCGTCCTTGCAGCAACCGGTTTACGTGGCCGAACGGAGCGAACCGGTAAGAGTCAATTTGTCAAGCAATCTCCCCGATCCACAAGAACCCCCATCGATGGCATCGGAGTACGAAGCGGCGCCGATCGGATTGTTCGATGAACAGCGTGCGTTGCAATCCAAGCCGACTCAAACGGGAGAGCTTTTTGAGGCAGCGCGTGTGATTGCAGTCGTCGGAGATGAGCGCGTCTCAATCGGCGATTTGATCGATCCCAAGCGGGTGACGCCCGACATGGCTGCTTCTCGCGAGTTTGAAATGGCCCTGCGAAAGCGCGTGGTTACTTCGATTGAAACCAAGTGCTTGGCACGACACTTTCTTCACCTGCAATCCGCTGGAAAACCAAAAAAGGAACGGGAAGAAATTCGAAGCAAGGTTTCGGCGAAAACTGCAGAAGTCTTCAAAACCAAAGTCATGCCTCAACAGATGCTCCGAGCGAAATGCGAAAGTGAGCTCGAATTCTTGGAGTTGCTTGAGAAGAGCGGGACCAGCCTACCTGCCATGTTGCGAAACTTTTCCGAACAAATGTGGGCCGATCAAGCTCTCCGGGAAGGAGTCAAAGACAAGCCTACCGTCGAACTATTTGAGTTGCAGGATTGGTACGACTCCCATTCGGAAGACTGGAACAAACCAGCGCGCGCCCGATTTCAAATCATGTCCGCGATCTTTAAGAAATACCCGAGTCGCGAAGCGGCGTACGAAGCGATCGCTGAAATGGGCAATCAAGTCTTCTTGGGTGGAGCGACGTTTGATACGGTGGCGAAAGATAAATCGTCTGGATTCAACTCCAGTGAAGGGGGAGTCTTCGATTGGACTCAAAAGGGTTCTTTGAAGAGCAAAGTTATCGAAGAAGCCGCCTTTACCATCGAATTGCAAGCGCTCAGCACCATCCTAGAAGATGAGGATGGCTTTCATATTATCAAGGTTCTCGAGCGAGAGCCCGATTATCGGATGACCTTCCAACAAGCGCAGACTGAGATCCGAAAAGCGATTATCAAGAGCAAGAAAGATTCCCAACAACGAGAATACATTCAGAAGGTGCGTGACATGACTCCCGTTTGGAGCAAATGGCCCGAGGACATTCCTGGCGCGCGCGATCTCAGCGAAATAGAATAGTCGTAAACCTAGCGGCCGGAACTCATCTTCCCTTTTCTCGCCCTTTGCGACCCAGCGAGCCAAATGGAACCCAGCGAGCAATTCGAATGTTGGGATAGGACGATTCAAGTCTTTCTCTTCGAGCCCGAGCAAAACCATGTCGGACTGAGCAGAAGGTTATGATGGCAATCATGATCGCTTTCGGACTTGACCTTGGGAGATGAACCTGCGATTCACATCGGGTTACCGGTCTCGGAAGCGTTCTTGGTTGGATGAAACCAGGATGAAAGAGTGGACGAGGCCATTGCACGGGTTGACTCTCGTTACGGAAACACTCGCACGCTGTCATGCCTCTCTCAACCAATCATCGATCCGATCGTCGTCGCCGTGTCATTCGCGAGTCGATCGCTGCCGATTCCGATTTCGCCGTGGAATCGGCTCGAGCAGCGCGGCGCACTCGTCGCCTGCCTGCTCCTAGCGATGAAGAGTATTTGTCTGGATATCGCGATCCGGGTTATAGCCAATCGGTTCGCAAGATCTCGCAACATCGTTTGGTCCAACTGATTCCTGTACGACCTGCATCGCTGGCGCTGACGTTGGCATGTCTTTGGGGGATTTGGGCTGGACTCATTCTTGGTCATTACTGGTTTCATGTTCGGGCCAACGAAGGTGGACGGTCGAACGTCTTGTTCTTGCAACTTTTCGATATCCGAAGTCCACACAGCATCGCGAACTGGATGACATGTCAGCTTTGGATGCTGACCGCATTGGTCGCTTGGATGATCTATCAGATCCGTCAGCACAAACTGGATGACTTTCGAGCCAAGTACCGAGTCTGGGTGCTATTGAGTGGAGTGGCATTATTTTCGAGCTTTGATGCTTCTACCTCGTGCCTCTACTTGTTGGGACAAAGTATCGACGGATGGACCAAGGCCGAAATTGGGTATGGTGGTTGGCCACTGGTGCTGGCCACGTACGCATCGCTGATTGGATTGATGGGGATTCGTTTATCGAGCGAATTGAAGTCCACGCCATCGGCCTTGGTGCTCTGGTATGGTGGGCTAATGGCATGGGCTGGAGCCGCATTGCTTGGGACGGGGCTCCTCAAATTGGAATGGAGTCCAGGCTCCATCGATATCGCGGTGGGGGCGTGCTGGCTGGGAGGTGTCTTGGCTGTCTTTCAAGCGGCAGGACTAGTGCTCCGCCACTGCTATTTACAAGCGCAGAAGCGATTCCTTGAACGCACCGCACTAGCCCCGTCACCAAATCCATTGCGATTGCCAGGTTTCGGTAAAAAACCCAAGGAACTCAAAGGATCGGACAGTCGCGAAGCGATGGCCGAGGGTTCGGATTTGGAAGAACGCACCAGCGTTTTCCGATCGATCGCTGGCAGGTTGGGTTTCTCCTTGGGACGCCCTGACGATGCGAGTGCAATCGAGGATGCGACTTCGGAATCGGACGACGAGGAAACCGGAGAGTCAACTGACAATCGGCGATCAACCCAGGCCTCGCGTTCTTCGAAAAGCAAATCCGTGCGTGAAGCGGAAGTTGGACTCGACGAAGAGCCAAAACGCTCGAAGCGTTTGTTTGGCTTTATCCCCAACCGTCAGGAGCGCAACGCGCTATTGGCTGACGAAGAAGCCCTTCGCGAAGATGACGGTGGTGATGTCGACATGGGTCTAACCAAGAAACCAGGTTGGTTCGGTTTCGGTGCCAAGGCTGGAAAGCCCCAATCCCAGTCGTCGGCAACACAGGCTGCAAAGACTTCTTCGACAGATTCCAATACAAACGCTCCGTCCGCTTCGAAGGCTGCCGCTGAGGGTGAAGTAAAGGAAGTGAAGAAATCTTGGTTGCCGTCGTTCGGACGAAAAGGATCCGCCGACGAATCCGCGTCGGAAGGTCTCCAAGCGAAGCAAACAAAAGGGGCTTCGAGTGCGCCTTTGGGAGGTTCAAAACAGGAATCTAAAGCCGTCTCCCCGAAGGAACCATCTCGTTCGGTGAGTGCAGATGCGTCCGTTGCTGCCGAAGCAAAGAGCACTCCCAAACGAGGCTGGTTGACTCTGGGAAAACGTCGTCACGAAGAGACCGATGGATCCATCGAGAGTAGCACGAAAACGACGAAGAAGAAAACTTCGGATGGGACATTCTCGGAGGGGAAGAAGGGACTGGGTAGTCGTATCGCAGGTTGGTTCGATGGTCTGAGGCTCAGGCCACCCGTTGATCGTTTCGAAGATCAGCCAGGGACGCCAAAACAAATGGTAAACACGTCCAACGCATCGACCAAAGAAACAGACGGAACCTCTCAAAAGCCGGTTCCCGTATCGCCTAATTCTTCGTCGCGCCCACTACCTTCGACGCAGAGTCAATCGACCAACACAAACTCGAATTACTCCGATCAGGAGGACGAAGATCCGAACGAGAATCGGCATCTTTCTAAGGCGGAGCGAAAGCGATTGCGACGCATGCAACAAGATCGCGACGCGGCCTAACGTGCGCCGAGGCAGGGAGTATTTGCACACCACATCCGTCAAGAGTGAGCCTGAGGCGCTAGCCGAGTTCTTTCGACGTGCAAAAATCGGCTAGCGCCTCAGGCTCATGGAAACGAAATAAGAAAATCGTCCAGCGCCTCAGGCCTAAGCAGATACCAACGTTGACAAAAATTACTATTTCGAAATGCCGTTAGAAATGGTTTCTGTCGCGCAGCCCAGGCTTAGTCAATCCAACGCAAATCAAAACGTGCCAATGGGAGTCAGAGAAAATGAGACGGAACCATAATTTGCATCACTTTCGCGTTTCCGCTGGCGAAGTTTGGTAAGCCCGTTGCGGTTTTTTGCTGGGATTCAATTGCCGGTGTGGTGATTGCAAAATCCACGCTGATTTTTGGTCCTAGATCATGTCTCTGGAATGCTGCTCGAAACGACGCGGAGTTGCGGAGTTCATCTTTCCTTGCGATGCTCGATGGCATATAGTTCGAAGTGTGCGAGTTGGAAATGACTTGCACGCTTGCCTCCGATCGTCTTTCCGGCTGAGGGACCATCATTATGCGTTGGCCCAAATCAATACGGCGAGTGCAGTAGCACGCTCGATTTGCGCCAGTCTCGCAGCGGCTCCGTGTCGTGCCGCAGACGGTCGGGGGATTTTTATAAAAACAAAAGCCGGTGGTGAATCGCTTCACCACCGGCTTTTTCTGTTTGCCCGTCATCTTGCCCGTCATCTTGCCCGTCATCCATCTTCGCGGAGAGGGAATGCCCGCGAGGGAATGACCGTTCCCTGGCATGCTCTAGCCAGATGCAAAGGACTCGGGTGTGGGAAGCATTCGATTCAGGCTTTCTTCGGGGGCGCGAGGGGCTTATTCCAAATCGGGATTGGGTTCCGCACCGTCGCGCGAGATCAAGCGAGCAAACAATCGAATATCAAGATTGTAATTGAGGAAACGTGCACTGCCGTCCACAAACGCGGTCATGATGCCACTGGAATGGAACGAGTAGGCTTGACCGGTTCCATCGACACCAAAGTAGGGGTGCGGATATCCCGACCCCAACGCGATCCCATTGGTAATGTTGATGGCGCGGGGACCTGGATACGAAATCCCGTCGGCAGCCACGCCCACGAGCAAATTGAGTTCGGAGGCGGGGCGGCACCAGCCACCGCCATTGACGCGGTTGTTGCTACCTGCCGTTGCTTCGATGACGCGGCGACCCAAGCGGTAGACATGTGGTCGTCCCGCCGACTCCACCAAACGAACGGTATTGCTAGTACCGTCCGTGAAGGAATGAAACTTCAAAGAATCTGTTTTGGAAATGGCCCCGCAATTGTTTCGTGCTGAGTTTTCGTCAACCAATCCGAGAGTAAAAAGCTGTGGATCAACGCCGTAGAATCCGGCGTAGTCTCCGTTCGCGACGCGGGCTTGCCAGGCTGGGCTATCTGGAGGTGGCGATCCGTCTTGGACCTTTTGAGCCTCGGGACTCGAAGGGCATTCGTAAATAGGGATCTTGGTTCCGAAGAGATCGTAGTTCAACGAGCCGTCGGGATTGGGCACTACCGATGACCAGTTCTTGGACAAGTCGATTCGGTTGAAAAGCGTTTGGGACTCGATGTATGGGAGCAGATATGTTGCCCAGCGTACTCGGACGGTAGAGACGGCACTGGGACGAATGTTGCTAGGGAAGAACTTGCGAGCCGAGTGGAAGTTTTGGAACGCCAACTCCACTTGGCGAATGTTGTTGGAACAAGCCATTCGACGCGCGGCTTCGCGGGCGGCTTGAACTGCTGGAAGCAGGAGACCCACCAAGATGCCAATAATGGCGATGACGACCAAGAGTTCCACCAACGTGAAGGCGGACCGAGATCGATAAGATTTGCGCTTCATAGACGTCCTCAAAAAATGATATGGAGAGAAATGATTCCAGCGAACGAAAGGATGAAAACCGAATCATGTATCCATCCAGCCAATCTCTTCCAAGAGATCAGCGAATTTCAAAAGGGTTGATCTGGTTTACTCCCGAGGTGATGGAGACCTGAAAACCCGAGGTTTCCGCTCGAGAGAGAGCGGGTGGCAAATGGTTCTTTGGCGGCTTGTTCGGATCGTCGCGGATCCATTGTTCGATCGTTACGGAAAACTGCCCGACAGGCGCGCCATCGCTCGTGTCGTAGGTGGACAATTGAAAAATCCCCTGCTCATCGGTTGTTCCTCGCGATTTGGGTGCTTCGGTAGATCCACCGATGGGGTGAAGAACCACCAACGCATGGGGCACAGGGGATCCATCAGATTTAACGACCTTGCCAGATGATTTAAAGGTTTGAACCCTTTTTTCGCCTCCGCCACAGCCGATCACGGTTGCCAACAGCAGGAATACCCCCATGCAGGAAGTGATCCCTGGGTTTTTCCAACGCGCCCGCGCCAATCGATTGCCTTTCGAGCGGTGCTTCGAATCACAATTCCTATGCATGGTTTCCTCGCGAATCTTGTGGGTTCTGATCGTGCCCAACCATCGATCCCTAAACCTAAAAGGGATGATTGCGATCGAACACGCAGCCTGCCAAGTGTGGGCTGGTCGTTCCGTTGGAAACCACCCATTTCACATGGCCAAGAGCCACTATGCATTCCCTATTCCACTTCTTCCAAATCTTCCGATTTTTTCCAGCGCGTCGATTTTGATGGAAGCATCCATGATTCGAGGAATCCGCGGGACGTCACGGGTAGCGTCGTGGGGCGCTGGACCGAAAGGATGTCCTGCAAGAGAGAGCAAACCGCGACAGATTAGGAATCGCTCCATGTTGGCAGCGATCGGCGATAATTGCCCGAATAGATAAGTGCCCGACTAGATTTCATAGTCGGGGGTGAACACTCGGGACTGGGTCGGATGAACATAGACCGTTTCCCCAGGCTGCAGCTGCAGTTCTTCGAGGCGGTCCAGCGTGAGATCGACCCGCACAGGATCCATAGATTCTGTTTTCAACAAGACTTTGGCATTCACGCCGGCCCGATTGATTCGTTCGACCGATGCTCGGAATCCACCGGCTCCCATCGGTTGTCGATGGATTTGTAGTTCGTGTGGACGAACAAAAACTTTGGGCCCTTGGCTTGTATCGCTTGGCGTGCTGGCGGAATGGCCGGTGTTTCCATCGACCCGGAGGGTTCCTCCAACCATGCGTCCTCGAAACACATTGACATTGCCCAGAAAGTCTATGACAAATTCCGAGGCGGGTTCGTGAAAAACTTCCTCGGGTGCACCGACTTGTTCGATCTTGGCTTGATTCATGACCACGACTCGGTCGGCGACTTCCAGCGCTTCTTCTTGATCGTGCGTGACCAAGACGGTTGTCGTGTGCATTTCATCATGCAATCGGCGGAGCCACTCCCGAAGGCTCTGGCGGACTTTTGCGTCCAACGCTCCGAAGGGTTCATCCAACAGCAGCACTCGCGGTTCGATGGCTAGGGCCCTGGCCAACGCAACGCGTTGCCGTTGACCCCCTGAGAGTTGCATTGGGAATCGCTTCCCAAATCCCTCGAGTTGAATCAGTTGCAGCAACTTTTGCACGCGATCCGAAATCTCCGATGGGCTGGGGCGATTACTACGTGGACGAACGCGCAGTCCAAAGGCGACATTATCGAAAACGGTCATGTGTTTGAAAAGCGCATAGTGTTGGAATACGAATCCCACACGGCGCTGTCCGACGCTCATGTCGGCCACGTCTTGGCCAAAGAAGAAGATCTTGCCTTTTTCGCTGCCGTCGGCTGGTGGATCGGGGATATCCATCCCTGCAATAATGCGGAGGAGAGTTGTTTTTCCCGATCCGGATGGACCGAGCAGAGCGACCAATTCGCCTGTTTCGATTTTCAGATCGATGTCGCGCAAGGCCACGAACTGCCCATACGTTTTGCTGACATTGCGTACTTCTACGCTCATGGCATTTTCTCCAGAGAGGTCGGAGGAGGAATCTCGGACAAGGGGCTAGCGTGTTGACGACGTTCCAACTTTTGTTCGAGAATTGTCTTTGCGATTAGGGTCACGATGCCAAGCACTGCCAGCAACGATGCCAACGCAAACGCGGCGGCCGTGTTGTATTCGTTGTAGAGGGCGTCGATCTGCAAGGGGATCGTATTCGTTCGACCGCGAATGTTCGACGAGACAACGGAGACAGCTCCGAATTCCCCCATGGCCCTGGCATTGCATAACAGCACACCGTACAGAATCGCCCACTTGATGTTAGGAACAGTCACGCGCCAAAACGTTTGCCATCCATTGGCTCCCAATGAGATCGCTGCCCACTCTTCTTCACTGCCTTGTTCCTGCATCAACGGAATCAACTCGCGCGCCACGAATGGGAAGGTCACAAAGATGGTGGCCAAGACGACCCCGGGGATTGCGAAGATGACTTGGATTCCCCATGAGGCCAAGGTCGCTCCAAGCCATCCTTGGAGACCGAACACCAGGATGTACATCAAGCCTGCGACGATAGGAGAAATGGCAAATGGCAAATCGATCAACGAAATCAATAGCGACTTGCCGCGAAACTCGTATTTCGTCGTTGCCCAAGCGGCAGCCAATCCAAAAACAAAATTGAGAGGGACGGAGATACCAGCCGCAATCAACGTCATCCAAATGGCATTCCGAGCATAGCGATCGGTCAATGCCGTCGCATAGACCGTCCATCCTTTACGAAAGGCTTCCACAAAGATGACACTCAACGGCAGCGCCAACATCAAAAGCATGAAACCGACCGCGAGGGTGATAAGAGTCCAACGGACCCACCACGGATCGACCGAATCCGGTTTTAGTTTGTTCTGGGACATCGGCGCACTCGCTTGTTGACTACCTACAGGTTCTATTGTGCACGACCGGAACGCCGGTTGTAAAACCACTGAATCCCTTGAATAAACAACAGTATCAGCAGGGTTGCTACCAACAGCACCATCGCTATGGCCGATGCTCCGGCGATATCATTTTCATCGAGCCGATTCGAAATGAGGAGCGATGCGATCTCGGTCTCCATCGGTAGATTTCCTGCGACGAAGACGACACTGCCATATTCACCGAGAGCCCTTGCGAAGGCCAAAGTGAATCCCGTCAGGATGGCAGGCGTCAAACTTGGGATCGTGATATACCAAAAGGTCTGCCAGCGATTGCCCCCCAAACTTGCCGCCGCTTGCTCCATCTCTTGATCGAGATCTTCAATGGCAGGTTGCAATGTTCGTACAACGAACGGGAAGCCAATAAAGATCAACGCGATCAAGATCCCGAGGGGCGACGTCGCCGTCTTGATTCCCAAAGCCAGTAGGGGCTGTCCAATCAAACCTTTGGGTCCGTATATCGACATCAATGCAATTCCCGAAACGGCGGTCGGCATGGCAAAAGGAAGATCTACGAGCGCATCGAAAATGCGACTCCCTGGAAACCGATAACGGACCAGCGACCACGCTGTGATCGAACCGAAAACAACATTGATCAGCGCCGCCAAGAACGATGCCCCAAAGGTCAATCGA
>Ga0194055_10001257_pt1 | contig 20644 bp, 21 predicted proteins | sample SepL449m_MetaG_FD_155482 | JGI IMG/M metagenome (GOLD analysis project Ga0194055, IMG submission 155482) | Anoxic zone freshwater microbial communities from boreal shield lake in IISD Experimental Lakes Area, Ontario, Canada - Sep2016-L442-9m | ecosystem: Environmental > Aquatic > Freshwater >...
TGAGCGACAGCACGATCAGTGGCTCCAGTCCCGTGAGCACCGGCTACAGCCTGGCTGTCACCGATGTGAACGAAGCGCCAACGGCCGTTGCGCTCAATAACGTCACCACCTCCCTGGCAGAGAACACCTCCACCGCCAGTCGCATCAAGGTGGCTGACATCGCCATCAGCGATGACGCCCTCGGCACCAACACCATCTCCCTGCTTGGCGCCGATGCCGATGCCTTCGAGGTGGATGGCACCACCCTCTATCTCAAGGCCGACACCAGCCTCGACTACGAGACCAAGAAGGCCTACAGCTTCACCGTTTCGGTGAGCGACAGCACGATCGGTGGCTCCATTGCCGTGAGCACTGGCTACAGCCTTGCTGTCACGCCTGCGGTATCCCTATCGGTGGCGCCAATCACCATCAGTGAATCCTCCCTTTATGCCGTTGTTGCTGTCTCGATCAGTGAACCGATCAGCTCCGCTCTCAGCTTCACGCCAGTCCTTGTTGGCTGCAGCGCCAGCATCGGCAGCGACACGGGCAGCACCCTGGAGCAGTTCAATGGCAGCGCTTGGGTGACGACCACCTCTGGTGTCACCCTTGCTGCCGGCAGCAGTTCGGTGTTATTGCGGGTCGCCATCTACAATGACTCCACCTTCGAGGGCCTCGAAAGCTTCCAGATCAGCACCGGCCCGATCGGTGGTGCGGCTGCCGCCCTGCTCAATTTGGCTGCTGTCGCCGGCACAGTCAGCATCCTCGATGACGGCAGTTCTGCCCAAGTCTTCGACCTGGGCACCAACAGCGCCACCCCCATCATTCGCTCCGCCGACAACGACACCCCTGCGATCGCCCTCTCCTCCGTGGTCGTGAGCGAAGCTTCTCCTTGTGCGGTGCTGCAGGCGAGCCTCTCGAATCCTTCCAATCTTCCTGTCTCGTTTACGCCTTCGCTGCAAAGCGGTAGCGCCGTCATCGGCATCGATACCGGCAGCAGCCTCGAGCTTTTGGATGGCACGAACTGGGTGTCGGCCGCCAGCGGCGTTAGCTTCGCTGCCGGCGTCACCAGTCGCCTGCTTCGCGTTGCCCTCGTCAACGACAGCCTCTACGAGATCAGCGAATCCTTCGCGATCAGCACCGGTGCCATCACCGGCAGTGTTATCAATCCCGCCGGCGTCAGCGGTACGGTGACGATCCGGGATAATGGCAGTAGCACTAACACCTTCACGGCCGACAACAACAGCGCCATCCCCACCGCCGGGCTCGCCGACAACGACACTCCCCCCCTGCCTGCCCTCACGGCGGCTGTGCTCAACAACGGTGATGAAATCGGGCCAGTGGCAACCCGCTTCCGCATCTCCCGCAGCGGCGATACCAGTACCGCTTTAGCTGCCACCTATCGATTCACAGGTTCGGCAATTTCTGGCTTTGACTACAGTAATCCCGACGCTTTTGATAGCGTAACAGGACTCGGTGCGCTCAGCTTTGCAGCAGATCAGAGTAGCGTGGATGTTAGTGTGGCCACCATTGACGACAGCGTTGTCGATGGAAATCGCAGCCTCGCACTCAACCTGCAGGCCAGCACCACCTACGGTCTCACGGCCGCCACTGCCACCGCCACCATCGTCGACAACGATGTGGCCGCTCCGGTGGTTCCAACCTTCTCCATCTCTAGTGCTTCGGTGGTGGAGACGGATACAGGAACCAATCCGACCATCAATCTGCTGGTCAACCTCTCGTCAGCATCAAGCTCCAGTGTCAGCGTGTATGTACGCACCCTCGCCGCTGCGAGCGGCACCACGGCCACCAGCGGCAGTGATTACACCGCCATCACCGACAGACTGCTGACCTTCACGCCCGGTTCCACCGGCCAGTTGCTATCGGTCGAACTGCTAGGGGACAATCTGGTTGAAAGTACAGAATATTTCCGGGTTGAGCTCTTTAATGCCAGTGGTGCCTCTCTCCCCGCTACTGCCGCAACGATCGAAATCATCGATAACGACAGTAACAAATATCTCTATATTGACAACAGCGCTGCCACCACGTCGCAAACCTTCAGCGGCGGGCAATACGACGACATCTTAATTGGCGGCAGTGGCGCTGACACGATCAACGGCGATCCCGTTGGTCTTGCCGGCGGTGCTGATGCGATCACCGGTGGTCCAGGGGCCGACATCCTTACCGGCGGTCCAGGGGCCGATCGTTTCCGCTATCCACTCTTTAGCGATTCCACCCTCAACAGCACCGATCGCATCCGCGATCTCACCCTCACCGGCTCCGATCAGGACCGCATCGCTTTGGTCGCCCTGCCCACGGCGCTTTGGAATGCAGGTGTTATCCTTGCCTCCAGCCCAACCCTAGTTAGTTCAGCAACCAAGGCTTACCTGGATAAGGATGTGACCTCCGCAGGCAATCAATCCCTCGCCGCAGGAGAGTCCGTACTGTTTGCCTACGACAGCAGCCCAGGTAACTCCCGCACCCGCCAGTGGTTTGTCGCCGTCAACGACAGCAATGCCGGCTTCAGCAGCAGCTCCGATCTACTGATTAATGTAACTGGTATTAATTTCAACTATGCGACCGGTTCGATCACACCCAGCCAGCTCTTCTCCACCCTCTAATTTCCCTAACATCAACTAACGCTTCCGCTTTTGCATTCGCTGTCTTCACCAAGTCCATCGCGATTCCCACCCCCGTGATTTTCCACCCATGACGTTGACCTCAGCCATTCCGCTCCGCCGCCGGCTCTCTCCTATCGCTGGCCTCTTGCTCGCCTTGAGCAGCAGCTGCCTGTTGCCGGCAGGCGCCATGGCTGCTGGCTTTTCCGGCAGCTTTGCTCCAGTCAATTGGATTCTCACCAACACCAATCCAGACCAGAGCCTCGACAGCACTCAGTACACCTGTTCCGCGCTCAATGATGTGGCATGCGTCGAGGCTATAGACACCAGCAACGGTGCCGTCGACGTGGTGGGATCCGTATCGGGCCAGGTCGGTGGGGGGGTGGCGAACACCGTCCGGACCACGACCTGGTCAGTGACCAACACAGGTCCGAACGCGTTGATCAGTTTTGATTGGGACCTCAATACATTCGGTGGAACCAATCAAACCGCTTCCTACCTGGCCAACCTGGCCAACGTTGTGCTCAGTTCCAACAACGGAGATTCCGGCAGCATCACGAGCCTGCCCTTGGCCACTGGCGACAGTTTCGGCTTTCGGGTAGCCACCTCCGACAACGTTGGTGAATTAGGCGTTTTCTCGATCAGCAACTTCAACGCCATGCCGTTCTCACCTCCTTCCACGAATGTTCCGGGGCCGTTGCCCCTGGCCGGCGGCGCTGCCGCCTTCGCCTTCAGCCGTCGTTTACGTCGCCGTTGCCGCCGTTCTAGGCCCTGCACAGGCGATGTCAGGTTGAACAATCTCTAATTGTTCTAAAGAAGCGCACATCAAAGCCCTTCCCCCTTGGCTGAATGCGTTGGCGAGCCTTCGCGCCCCGCTTCAGGAACGTTGTTGTCGAATCATCTGAGCTGGGGGGTGTCGGGGACAGCTTTTGGATGCTCTCGACGGATCAGCAAGCGGATTGCAACAGTGAAAGGCTGAAGGGGTCAGTTCGTGGTTCCCACCCCAGCTGTTTCAAATCCCTCCATCCAGCCCCGACTGGCGAGCAATGCGTCGCTGAACTCCCGCAGGGCGCCATCCCCGCCGCGGCGGCGCAGGATCCAGTCGGCCTGGCGGCGCAGGCCTGGGGCCGCATCGGCCGGGGTGATCAACAGTCCGGCCGCCGCACGGACGGGGAGGTCGTTGAGGTCGTCGCCGAGGAAGGCGGTCTGCTCCCGGCCGATGGCCAGTTCGTGGCGCAGCTGCTCGAGGCCGGCGCGTTTGTTGCGCACCCCCATCCGGCAGTGGTGGATGTCGAGATGGAGGGCCCGCTGCTCGCTGGCGCCGCCGCGGCCACCGCTGAGCAGGGCCACCGTGATGCCGGCCTGCTGCAACATGCGCACGGCCAGCCCATCGCGCACATCGAACCGCTTCACCACCTTCCCTTCCTCGTCGTAAGACAAACCGCCATCGGTGAGCACGCCATCCACATCGCAGACCACCAGGCGGATCTGGCGCAGTCGCGGCCTGAGCAGGCGACGGTGCAGGGGATAGGGGAAGGCCAGGGGGATCAAAGGCTGCTCACAGCAACGCCGCCAGAGATCGCCTCCCGGAGGCTGAGCAGCTGCAGCAACAGCGGCTCCAGCCGTTGCAGGGGCACCATGTTTGGGCCGTCGCTGAGGGCCTTGTCGGGGTCGGGGTGCACCTCCAGGAACAGCCCGTCCACCCCCACCGCCACAGCCGCCCGGGCCAGGGGGGCCACGAACTCCCGCTGGCCGCCGGAGCTGCTGCCCAGCCCGCCGGGCTGCTGCACCGCATGGGTGGCATCGAAGATCACCGGGCAGCCGAGCGCCTGCAGCTGGGGCAGGCTGCGGTAATCCACCACCAGGGTGTTGTAGCCGAAGCAGGAGCCCCGCTCGGTGAGCCAGAGCCGGCCGCTGCTGGGCTCCAGCCCGCATTCCGCCAGCTTGGCCACCACCTGGGCCATGTCCCAGGGCGCCAGGAACTGGCCCTTTTTCACATTCACGCACTTGGAGCTGCCTGCCACCGCCGCAGCGGCGGCCTGGAGCAGGTCGCTCTGACGGCAGAGATAGGCGGGAATCTGGAGCACATCCACCACCTGGGCCGCCGTTACCGCCTGGTGGCTTTCGTGGATGTCGGTGAGCACCGGCAGGGCGAAGCGCTCGCGCACCTCCTGGAGAATCGCCAGGCCCTCCTCGGCCCCGGGCCCGCGGAACGCCTTGCCTGAGCTGCGATTGGCCTTGTCGAAGCTGGCTTTGAACACGTAGTCGATGCCGAGCCGTTGGCAGAGCTCGCCCACCTGATCGGCGATCTGCAGCACGAGGTCGCGGCTCTCGATCACGCAGGGGCCGGCGATCAAGCGCAGGGGGTGGCTCATGGATTGCCCAGTCCGGCTTGGACCAGATCATGGAGGCGCAGCAGGCCCAGCAGACGCCCGGGATCGGCGGGATCAACAACGGGCAGCACCGAGATCGTTCGCTTGCCGTTGCGCTCCATCAGATCGAGAGCCGTGGCGGCCATCGTGTCGGGTGTCACCGCGATCGGATCGAGCGTAGCCATCGAGGCGGCCGGGGTCGTGGGTGGCATGCATCCAGGCGGCCCCGAGGCTGCCCAGGCTGCGGCTGCCGGAGGTGAGATTGGCGATCACCGCCGGCAGGGGCGCATTCGGCGCCAAGGGGGGCCAGATCGGCTGCCGGCAGGGTGGTTAACGGCGATGCCCTGGCGGTGGGGGCGAGGTTGAGGGGGAAGGATCGCGAGGAGTTCTTCGGTTTCGCCGCTGTTGGAGAGCAGCAGCACCACATCGTCGGCGGCCACGATGCCCATATCCCCGTGCAGGGCGTCGCCGGGATGGAGAAAGACGGCCGTGAGGCTGAGGGAGGAGATGGTGGCTACAATGTGAGTACGCCTGTCTGGGGTCGCCATGGTTCGGGGGAAGTTGGTCAAAATTGGAAACTCCCGGGGCATCCGTCTCGCGAAGCCACTACTCGAGGTTGCGGGACTTGCGGATGAGGTCGAAATCGAGGCCGCGCCTGGCGTGCTGACGATCAGGCCCTCGGCCCATCCAAGGGCAGGCTGGGCAGAAGCGGCAGCAGCATGCGATCGAGAAGGTCTGCTCGATGCAATGAGCAGCACCCGTCTTGACGACGAAGAGTGGTCCTGGTGATAGAAGAAGCTGTCTCAAGGGGTGATATCTATCTTGTTTCCTTTAATTCCACGCGAGGATCAGAAATCAGGAAAACGAGGCCCTGCGTTGTCGTTTCCCCAGATGAGTTGAATGCCCATCTCCGCACGTTGATCGTTGCGCCACTGACAATGGGTGGTTATCCCTATCCTTTCCGCGTAAGTTGCCAGTTTGATGATAAGGACGGCCACGTGGTTGCTGATCAACTCAGGGCTGTCAATCGAGATCGGCTGATTAGGAAACTTGGCGTTTTGGACGAAGACAAGCTTGTTGAGCTGCTCAGTATTTTGCAGGCCATGTTTGCGCTGTAGCGGCCGGGCCATGGCGAGCTCTTCGAAACCACTAGCACCCCATCACCAGCTTCTCCCGGCCGCAATGGCACGCGCCTGCTCCAGCTGCTCGGGGGTATCCACCGAAAACTGGTCGCCTTCCACTTCCAGGGTGTCGATGCGGATGCCGGCCTCGATCAGCCGCAGCTGTTCGAGCTTCTCCAACTGCTCCAAGGGCGAGATGGGCAGCTGGGGCCAGCGCAGCAATACATCAGCGCGGTAGGCGTAGATGCCCACATGCCCCCAGAAGCTGGTGTGGCTGCACCAATCGGCCGGATCCACATCGCGCACGTGGGGCAGGGCCGAGCGGGAAAAATAAAGGCCACGGCCATCGGCCGCCAGCAGCACCTTCACCACATTGGGATTGTGCAGCTTCTCAGCGCTGAGCCGATAGATGGGCGTCAGCACCTCGGGGGTCGGCTGGCGAGCGATGAAGGAGGCGGCGATGGCATCGATCAAGGCGGGGTCCAGGAAGGGTTGATCGCCCTGCACATTGATGATGATGGTGCGCTCCGGTGCGCTGTTCGCTGCGGCCAATAGCTGATCCGCCACGGAGGCAATGCGATCGCTCCCGGATGAGCAGTCAGCGCTGGTGAGGAGCGAAGCAACTCCCAACCCGGCAGCCTGGTTGGCCAGCTCCTGGCTATCGGTGCAGAGCATGGTGGCGTGGGCCGACGTGGCCTGCAGACACCGTTCCAAAACATGGCCGAGCATCGGTTTGCCATCGATTTCGGCGACCAACTTGCGGGGCAGGCGGCTGGACTCCAGTCGGGCTGGGATGGCGAGAATAACCGTGAAGGGTTGATTCATTGGATTGCTTGAATCGGGTTGCCGGCCCAGGCAAACACAGCCCTTCTCCGCGAAAATAATCCTGTGAGGACAGGCATGGTGGACCTACTCTGGGTGGTGGTGCGCAGGGGAGCGTATCTGGAGGACGGCGCAGGCGACTTCGCCGGCTTGTCCTGGCGAATTGTGATACATTAGAGGTTGTTCTTAGATGGTAGCGAATTTCGGCCTTTAGCCTGAAGAATTAATCTGAGTGCTTATTGCCGCTGTCTTTCTCCTCGAATACACTTTCATTCTCCCCTCCCACCCTTTAATGGACGACCGGGTCATTACGCTCCGAGCCGGCATCGAACCCACGATGCGGGGCCTTGAATACGAGCCTTCCTGTTCACCCCTCTTCCCCAAGTCGGAAGGCTGAAATGTGATCAGTGTTGACCACGCTAGCCAGGCCGATCTGATTAAAAAATATGCACAATGGGTTGTTGCTACTGAGAAAATTTAACCCGTAGACGTTGTTCTCACGGACGAAGCGCCGATAGAATCGCAGCTCGCTCACGAGATTGGGAAACTGGACTATATCATTGCTTCTCATGCTTTTGATGTCTACCAAATCCGATTTCTTTTCTGCGCACCACGCATCAGTTCCTCCGCCCTGGCGGACTGCTGCGATTGGCCGTTCCGGACAAGCGCTTCTGCTTCGATCTGCTCAAGCCACTTAGCATGGTAGGCGAGATGATTCAGGCCCACTTCGAAAATCGTCGCAAGCACACGCTTGGCCAATTTTTCGATGCTGTCTCGCTGCATGCGCTCAAGGCGGGCCAAGGAGCCTTCCCGGCAGCCTCGGGAATCGAAGACGTGAATCTTCAGCACGATCCCGAACAGGCTTACCAACTGGCCTTCATCAGTTTTTCCGTCCCCCACTTCGTGGATATCCACGCCTGGTCCTTTACGCCTTCGAGCTTCTCGGCAATCATGCGATTGCTTTGTGCTAGCGGCCTTCTGGATCTCACCGTGGATTCGATCGTGTCGAATGGCATCTATGGATTCTTTGTCATCTTGTGTAAACCAGAATCGAGGATAGCGAGTGAGTTTGATGCTTCGGCCAAGAGGAAAGTCTGCACCGATCTGATCGGCGCCCTCGATGAGGAACGGCTCATTCGCTTCGCTTAGTCGCTCCTCGAAAGCGAGTGTAGGCCAAGTTGAAGCCAACTGTATCGGAGATCAGCCGCCGCATATGTGGCCGTATGGCATGATTTGATGTAGGATGGAAAAGTTTTAGAGGGTCTACTTGACCCGCGTGCGTCTTAATCTGTACTACCACAACCACCCGATCCAGTCCCAAGCATGGTCGCCTTGAGCAGCAGCGGTAGAAAAGAAAGTAATCCCGCAATCCGAGCGCGAGTTTTTTCTATCTCCGCATTCGATTCCCCGTGGTATCTGGATGCCAATGGTCTCAGCAACGTTCCGCTCAATAAAGCATGGTCGCACTACCGCTCACTCGGTCAAGCGCAAGGCCTCCAGGCACGTTATGACATTAGTGAATTAGCATTGAGCTTGATTGAGGAGGAGTTTAACGCATCGCTCACAGAAAATTTTCGCAGCGTACTGAAGAAAAGCGGCTTCGAGCCTATTTTTTTTTATCCAGAGAATTTGCCCCAGAAAAAGAGTGCAAAACCTTCAACGATCGACCCTTTTTATCAATTTGCCGATATTTTTAGGCGTGAGTTGCGCCATCAGAATCCTTACGGTGCTGCATTGAATCTGAGGGCTCTTCTTGCCACACCAGAGACGGCAGCACCCAGTACAAATCAAGCACTTTGCCAGCTTCTTGAATCCATTCTTTATCCAGACTACGCCTCGATTACAAAGCGAAGCGAACTCTTCGAAAAACGAAAGCCTGCCAGCTTTGCAAATCTCACATCCGAAGAAATTAATGGTGTCGAAAGGTGCTTTGACAAAGACTATTATTGTGGCGTTTATGCGGATGTCCGGATGGCAGGTGTTAATCCATTCGGTCACTTTCTTAGTCAGGGTAGATTTGAGGGTCGCCATGGATCCCCAATCTTTGATCCTGTTTACTACCTCAGTGAAAACCAGGATGTTGAAGCGGCTGGCGTCGATCCATTTGTTCATTACATTATGCATGGATGGCGGGAGCGAAGAAATCCAAGTGAGGCCTTCCCTCATCAATGGTTGAATCAGGTCTTTCCCGAGGCCAACAAAGATCCCAATGGCTTTTGCGGCCACATCGTGCAGGGTGTTAGCGGAGAACAAAAGCTACAGATTCTGCACACAAACTTTAATGATCGCAAGAATCCTGACTTCCGCCCTAAGCCAAAGTCTGTTATCGCCCTTCACCAAAATGAGGCTCGAATCTTTGCCTTCTATCTCACCCAGTATCATCCGATCAAGCAAAATGATGATGCTTGGGGCAAAGGCTTCACCGAATGGCGAAACGTAACCAAGGCTTTTCCCCGCTTTTTCGGCCATTACCAACCAAAGCTACCTGCAGACTCCACGCTTTACGACCTTAGATTGCGGGAGAATGTTATCGATCATGTAGAACTTGCCAAGGCGGCAGGCGTTAGCGGATTCTGTTTTTACTTCTATTGGTTTAGTGGCGAGAGAATACTTGAAACCCCATTGGATTCGTTTTTAGATGCAAAAGAGGAAGCAGATTACCCGTTCTGTATTCTCTGGGCCAACGAAAATTGGACTCGCAAATGGGATGGCAAGGCAAAAGACGTTATCATCGGTCAGAACTACAATGACTCTGATGCTCTTCGGTTTATCCAGGATGTAGAGCCAATTCTACTTGATTCTCGCTATGAGCGTACGAATGGCCGTCCAATACTTATCGTTTATCGGCCCGATGACCTTCCAGATTGTGGTCAGTGGGTTAATACCTGGCGAGATTACTGGCATGCTCAAGGTCATGGCGAACTCCATCTGGTCTGCGTGCAGTTTCTGCCCGATACCGATCCCCGCAACTATGGCTTTGATGCCATGCTTCAATTTCCACCAAATGGATTTCCCAACCACGGAACCCATCAAAAGATTGCACGCTACACACGCAGCTTCTCGGGATCTTTATATAGCTACGATGAGATGCAGTGGCGGGCGATGGCACAGCAGTATGAGTATCCAATCTACAGAACAAGTGTGCCATCCTGGGACAATGAAAGTCGCAGACCCTTGCAGGGCGACACTTTTGTAGGTTCCACTCCCGACAAATTCCGAGACTGGACTGCTAGCAACTTGCTGAATGCAAGGCATGATAATCATGCTTGTCTTTCGTTTATCAATGCTTGGAATGAGTGGGCAGAGTCCGCCTGCCTTGAACCCGACAGCCGCTATGGCTATGCCCATCTCGAATCTGTTGCCGATGCGCGTACCATTGCCAATGTTCAGAAAGAGGTGGAGACGTGGACAGCCTGCCATAGCAGTGCGATTATGATTCACGCCTTCTACCTTGATAGCATTGAGCCCATTAGTCGCCGCTTAAAACTATACCAGGATAGCTGCGATATATATTTTACCATGCCACCACTCTGCTGTCATAAAAAAATAGATACAATTCGCCAGGCCTTCCCGTGCGCCCGCTTCTTCATATCTCCTAATCGCGGGAGAGATGTATTGCCATTCCTCTCTCTTTGTAAAACCCTCAAGGCGCGCAATATTCAATACGATAAGGTCTGCAAGCTCCACACCAAGAAATCCTTGCATCGTATTGACGGATCGCAATGGCTTGAGGAAATGGTGGATAATCTTCTTCCCCTTGAAGGCGCTCAATGGATAAACAGCTTGTTTGTTAATGAGGTTGGCATGTTGATTCCGAAGGGGCATGCTGTTGCTCTGAGTGAGTTTATGGGGGGTAACGAATCCCTGCTGAACATGATTCTTGATCTTAATGGTGCTATTGCTCGTAAGACCTCCAGTAGTTATTTCGCTAGCGGAACGATGTTCTGGCTTCGTGGAGATGTGCTTGCCAGGCTGAACGATGACGAGCGAGCCTTTGACTTTGAATATGAGCGAGGCCAAATTGATGGAACCTTGGCCCATGCTTGGGAGAGGGCGATAGCGATCTTGGTGCAGGCGAGCGGCTGGCGATGCCTCCACTCGGATGGATCCGAGGTGGTTGTAGCCCCACCCGGCGGCTACAAATTCGCGAATTTAGAAGGCCGAGTCGATCTGAAGCGGGGGATTGATCTGCGCACCGCCACCGTGATCCGCAGCCTTGAACGCCAGACGCCAACAGCACAAAAAAGGGTGGGAATTGTGGCCACATATCCCAATAATCAGGATGAGGTGGCTAATGTGCGGCGCATCTGCGCTTACCTGCGCCGTCACGGTTATTTCGTGGCCTGCATTAATCCTGGGTTTGATTATAATTCCATTGTTAGTGACGCAGAACTACTGGATCATTTGAGCTGTGACATCTATCTTGAGCGCTCGAATAGTGGCTATGATTTTGGCTCATGGGCCGAGGGCTTCTTTTTCCTTAAGGGAAGGGGAGAACTGCATGCAGATATTACAGATGAGTTGCTTATTGTTAATGATAGCTGCCTACTTACCGATCTCGATTCAGATCTTATTGAGCGTGCTAGAGGCATGCAAGCCGATATTGTCGGCCTTACAGATAGCCACCAGTTCCTGCATCATATACAGAGCAACTTTATGCTTGTAAGGCGTTTTCAGCACTGCGATGCACTTTTGGATTCATTTTTTGTGGAATATCAAAAGCGCTCGCTTCAATCCAAAGATGATGTTATCCAGTTTGGTGAGCTCGCCCTGGCTCACAAGCTCGAAGAGATGCAGATTCAATGGAAGGCTGTTTTTGAAATGAAAGAACTGATTACTTTGACTCTGCAAAAGTATGCAGACAGCCCTAGTGGAACTTGGGAATCTCAAACCTTAGCTAAGCTTGCCGAAGGTCATCTGCTAAATCCGCACCATTATATGCATGAGGCACTTTATTTTGATCTGGGTTGTCCGCTGATTAAAAAGGAACTAGTGCGCGATAATCCTGGGAACTATCCCCACGTTAAGCGTTATTGTACACTGGTTGCAGGCGCGTAAGCGATTGATTGATGAAATACGAACCATCTCCTGCCGGTACAGCTTCTCGATAACTAACTTCGTGAATCTAGTTATCCTTAGCGGATCTTGATTGGGTTGCCGCGCACTCCTTGGGATTGCGCAAGGCTGAGGGTTTCTTGACTGATGTCCGCCAGGAACATCAGATTAGGGCTCTCGTTGAAGAGACGGTCGATGCGTCCCCAGCCAACGCCGAAGTCAACGACCTAAGCCGAATCGTATTATGGAACCGACTGATTGGCTTTGACAAAAAAAGGCCAGATTTGCCTCAGCTCCGCTTTACCATAGCTAACTGCATATTGCATTTGCACATGGTCTGGAGGAAATCCAGGAAGACCCATGGATACATTGGTGAGGGGCGAGTTCGAGTACCGCGCACTCCAGGGCAATGCGGTCATCAATTACTGCGATGCTGATTTGCCCTGGACGCGCATGATCGAGCACAAGCATTTCAACCCCCAGGCCGATGATCCCGGCTGCTCAGTGCTGACCAAAGAGACCCAGATGTCCTGGTCGCGGGATGAAACCCCTTACTACCCGGTCAACAATGATGCCAACATGGCTATTTACAAAGCCTATGCCGAGCGGGCTGTCACCCTAGATCGCTACATCCTCGGGGGCCGCCTTGCCGAGTACAAGTATTATGATATGCACGCCTTCATCGGCTCGGCCCTGTTGCGCTACCAGTCACTTGGGCTGGTGGTGGGGGATCGAGGTTGATGATATTGGCCGCCTAGATCTTAGCATCAGCCATTCCTCATTTGGAATCAAATTGTCGCTTTGAGAACAACGGCGCGCGGGTCACGGCCACGCTCAGCAGCCTCGCCATGAATGCCCTGAGGCTTGATGGCTTATGGATGATCACTGAAGGAATGGCCGCTCTGACCCATGACATCAGGGACTTCTGGTACTGCGCCGGCGAGAACCTCCCCAGGTACAGAGTTCTGCTGGACTTCTAAAGAGCCCTTGGATTTCAGTCCCGCAGAGTTTCATGGGTAATTGAGAACAAAGATTACAAAAGCCCCAAAAAACCTGTTCTGTGGAGTTAAAATTTATCATACTTAACAGAAATGAACGGCATGAATTACGTTGAATGTCTTCACGAGAACGGCTTTACAGTTATTAAAAATGGTTTCGACAAGAGCGAAGCAGACGAATGTATACTTGAATACACTAGACAGATAAAAGAATGGGGTGAGCATGCTGAGGCCTACCGAAAAAAGAACGGCATGATGATGAGACTTGCCAACTTTCACATTATCAATACAGCTCTTCAGAAGGCATTTGTCAATGCATCTAGCTTGATCGATCTCTGCACGACATTTTTTTCCGGAAGAAAACCTTGTTTATATACTAGCCTCTTTTTCAACTCCGGTACCCAGCAACCAATCCATAGAGATAGCCCACTTTTCTGTACTTATCCAGAGAATCAGTTTCTAGGGTGTTGGTTCGCCCTTGAGGATGCCGACGCTAACAATGGAGCCCTAATCGTAAATCCAAAATGCCATAAGTTGTTTGCTGATGAGTTTCCGAAGCGAAATGAAATGTTAAATAGATTTCGTGGTCGAGAATCATTGTTGGGATCCATTCCTAATCCTTCTCCACGGCAAAGTACTGTAGGGTTCTCTGAATCTGAACTTTGGGTTGACTACCAAGCATATGTGCAAGAAAGATGTGCAGACTTGGAATCAGAAACTCAGGTCATCAACGCAGAGAAAGGAGATATTATTGTTTGGCATCCACTCTTGCCACATGGTGGATCACTCGTTCAAGACACGTCTCGAACACGTTTCAGTTGTGTTTTTCACGTTGTGCCAGAAGGAGAACGAATCTATGGTAATAACCTATTTTTTTCACCTCATGAATTTAGGGCCGATGAGTCTGCAGTTAAGGCTATCGATATCTCCGAGAGGGTCTCTATGCAAATTCATGATTGCGCATTTATGGTCGAGAATGATGACTAGAACAGATTTACAAGCTATGTTTTTGTCTTGTTAGCTTGGAGGGAGATTTAATGACGGGACTAATTTCAGTTGATGACTTCTTGCATATTTAAGAGATAATCTACTATCAGTGCGTAAGCTTTGTCGATCATTTGAGCAGATTATAGAGGGGCAAGAATACTCTTTTATTTGTTCCGTATGTAATGGTATCCGTAAGTCTTATCCTCTTTCTCCTGGCGAAAACTTGCGTAACACTGTGGGATGTACCTCCTGTGGTTTCACTGGCAGACAGCGCCATCTCTTTGATATTTTGCAACAACAAGCAGAGTTGTTTCAGTTCAAGCCATCTTTGGCGGTGTTTGAATCAATTACGGCCTTTGCTCATTTGATTAGATTGCATTTTCCTGGGGCTTTGCATTCTGAATTTGTAGACACTTGTTGTGACATGCCAAGTGGCTGCTTGGCTACTATTAAGCATAGCGGAGAGGTTGTAATACATGAAGACATAATGAATACAAGCTATCAAGACGAGTTTTTTGATTTAGTTGTTCACGCTGATGTATGGGAGCACATAGCGTCGATTGAAGCTGCTGCCAATGAAGCCAGAAGAATTCTTCGCCCCAAAGGAAGGATGGTCTTTGCAATGCCCCTTTGTGATCACATGAATGCAACAATTATTAATGCAAAATACGAAAATGGTCGTTTTGAATGGCTGGGCAATCCCGCCTACCATGGAAATCCTGTCGACCCTGAAAAGGGGGCTCCAGTATACTCGTTCGCCGGTTCTGACTTTTTTGATGTGTTGTATTCCCACGGATTCGATGTCAAGCTGTCCTTAGGTTTAGATTTTTGCAAAGGTTATTTTCCGGACTGTTGTCATGTTGACATGTTTCACTCTTGGAATCTTGTGTTTGTAGCCACCAAGATATAGGTAAACTCTGACAAAATCAGCCAGTTCGAGCGAGAATGGCGCTGTGATCGCAAACCAGGACTGGGTTTGTGGGCGGCAAGCAGCTCGGCTTCACGGACTATGCGCTGACCACGGCCCTACCTCGGCCGTTGGCCGAGCGTGCCGGAGGCACTAGAAGCGCATTAAGCGCGAGATGTTCCTGGCTGAGATGGAGGCAGTGGTGCCCTGGCAAGCGCTGATCGATCTGATTGAGCCTCACTACCCCAAAACGAGCAACAAAGGTGGGCGCCCCCCCTATCCGCTGACCACGTTGCTACGGATTCACCTGCTGCAGCAGTGGTATTCCCTCACTGACCCGGCCATGGAAGAGGCCTTGATCGAGGTGCCCACCATGCGTCGTTATGCCGGCACCAAGTTGATCAGCGATCGGATCGCAGATGAGACCACGATCCTCACCTTCCGCCGTCTGCTCGAGAAGCATGGGCTGGGCGAGCAGATTTTGGCACCGTCAAGGCACCCCTGTCTGCTCAGGGCGTGACGATGCGCCAGGGCACGATCGTTGACGCCACCTTGATCGCAGCGCCGAGCTCTACCAAAACCAAAGACGGAAGGCTGGATCCGGTGATGCACCAGACTAAGAAAGGCAACCAGTGGTATTTCGGCATGAAAGACCATATCGGTGCAGACAAGGACTCAGGGCTGATCCATTCGGTGGTCGTCACCGCCGCCAACGTTCACGACCTCACCCCAGCTGGGGAGTTGCTGCATGGCGATGAGGAGGTGGTCTACGCCGACGCCGGCTACCAGGGGATCGCCAGGCGGCCCGAAATGATGCGCAAGACAACGGAGTTCCGGGTGGCGATGCGGCCAGGGAAACGTCGAGCGTTACCAGACACCCCAGATGGAAGGCTGCAGGATCTGATCGAGACCGCCAAAGCGCACGTCCGCGCCAAGGGTGAGCATCCATTCCGGGTGATCAAGCAGCAGCTCGGCTTTCAAAAGCCTCGGCTGCGCGGGATGGCCAAGAACCGTTGCAAGGTCAACGTGATCGCAGCGCTGACCAATCTGTTCCTGGCGAGGCGACAGTTGCTTGCGGCGTCATGAACGGGGAAGTGGTGTCCTTGGAGGGCCTGATTGGTCCTCCAAAACCACCAGAAACTTGGGAAAATGAGTGCTAGAGGCCTGATGGAATGGCTGGTGCGTCAAACCACAAGCCAACGCAGCAATGGTTTCCTCATCCGCTCGTTAATCTCCTATTGCTCAGAGGTTCCCTAGGTATCTAGCTACTGAGGATTTCCTCTGCCGAACCCAGCCGCAGTGGGGACTCAATAAGCACATCAAGTGAATACAGATGTCGTTGAATAATCGGATGTTTTGGGGCTAGAGCCTCCGCAGGACATAAATGTCCTGCTCCGTGAGGTTTGCGGGTTCATCGCAGAGTTCCTCAATCACAAATTTGCCGGCAATCACCGACTCAAGCCAAGCGCGCGGGATTGCCGCCCAGCCATAATCTTGGACTGAGAGCCCTTGGCTGTCACGTCCGCCTCCACCGGTAAACACATGCTTTCCTTCGTTGAACCGCTGCATCGCTAGCTCAGGGTCGGCGATGTAAGTACCAATCACACGCTCAATATCTGTGGGATTTGGGTTGGCATTGCAGGCATAGACTAAATTCAGAAAGCGCATTGACTGGGCCGTGAACAGAAATGCTCCACCCGGCTTGAGGATGCGGTGGATATCGTTGATCCAAAAGATGGCGCTGGCTTCGGAAATATGGGAGAAGACGGAGTACGAATAGACCAATGACACAGAAACGGGATCTAGAGGCATCGGCGATCCTTCGCGGATCTTGATTGGGATGCCGCGCACTCCTTGGGATCGCACAAAGCTGAGGGCTTCTTCGCTGATGTCCGCTAGGAACATCAGATTATGGCTCTCGTGGAAGAGACGGGCGATGCGTCCCCAGCCAACGCCGAAGTCAACGACCCTAGACGAACCGTCTAGTGGAACCGACTGATTGGCTTTGACAAAAAAAGGCCAGATTTCCCTAAGCGCCGCTTCACCACAGCTACCCACATATTGCATTTGCACATGGTCTGGAGGAAATCCAGGAAGACCCATGGATACATCGGTTAAGCTCTGTATGTGACGCTCTAGAATTGTGGGGTCAACCATGGAGTTCGACTTTAGCCAATTTATCGTACTACGGCCCTGGTGGTTCGTCTTCTGTTTTGCGCTTTAAGTTTTCGTGTGTCTAGGAGCGTGCCGCTCGTAGCGCCGCCGCTCACGCCACCCAGCACGGCTCAGCACGTTTTCGTGTGCCGTCCTCTGGTGAATTCAGGTGGCGGATCAGCCAAGGACAGCGCGATCCGAGCCGCTCAGCGGCCTCCCACGCAGCCGTGGAGGCTTGGCCCCCTATCCCGTTGCCATCGCCTCTTGGAGCCTCTGTTTCTTCAGATAGCGCCACAACTTGTTGATGTTGTGGGTCGTGCCCCAGAGCAGCCATTCACCGTTCACCTTGGCCAGCCCACGCAGCAGGAAGCGCCGCAGCCCTCGCGCTTCCTTGGTCTGACCAAACACCGGCTCCACGATCGTTTTGCGTTTGGCGTAGATCTCCCTGCCTTCCTTCTTGCGTAGCTTGCGGGCCATCCGGCCTTTGGCATCCAGATCCTTGGGGATGGGGCCATGGATCGGTGGTGGTGGCTGACCGTGCGGCTGCCTGCCCGTCGCGATGTGGGGATCGACGCCTCGATCCCCACAGGCGGTTGCGTTGTCCTCACTCCAGTAGCCCGCATCGGCAATGAACGCCCTGGGTATCTGAGCGGTGTTGGCGATGGTGCGCTCCAGCATTGGCACCAGATGCTCGACGTCGGGAGGCTGATTGCTGACGCCCATCGCCACGATCACCTGGTGATCGCCATCGACGGCCGCCTGGCCGTTGTAGCCCTGCAGCAGGTAGCCGTCGCGACTGCTTGGATCAGTGAAATTCCGCTGCGCACCGGCCGTGGGGCTGCCATCGGCCCGATGGGCCAGACCGCGATGGGGTATGGCATCAGCTGCCTGTGGCTCCAGCCCCTGGGGCTCAAGGCCTGTCTCACGGGCCTTCTCGATGGCCAGATCCTTGGCTGCTTTTGCTTTCTCCCGTGAGCGATCCGCTTTGTCGCGCAGCTTCTGCTATTCACCATCCTCTGCGTCTGTCTCGGCGGCATTGGTCGCAGCAGCTTCTGCCGCTGCTACCTGCTTGGCGCGATCACGGGCTGCAGCAGCGGCTGCTTCCGCCTCCAACTCTTTACGGGCCTGACGGATCTTCTCCAGCCGGTCCTGACGGCGCTGCAGCTCCTTGGGCAGATCACTGCCCAGCTTGCCCTTGCCGTACTTCCCGTCCTCCTGCGCATCAAGGATCTCGGCCCGGCGCATCAGCTCCTTGATCTCTTTCTCCAGCTGCGCCTCGGCTTTGAGCATCCGCTCATGGCTCATGGCTCATGGCTCATGGCTCATGGCTCATGGCTTTGTGCGTGGAGGCATTGGCATGCACCTTGGTGCCGGCCAGAGCCTCATGGCCGAGGCTCACCATGCCGGCCTTCTGGCACAGGCGCAGCATCTGCACGAATGGATCACTCAGCGCGTCGAGGTTGCGGCGCCGGAACTCACTGATGCGGCTGTGATCCGGCTGCTGGTTGCCAGTCGGCACACGGAAGGCCAGATCCTCGTAGCAGGCCCGCTCGATCCTGCGGGAGGAGTCGATGCCGGCGCAGTAGGCGTAGAGCAGCAACAACGTCAACCGCTGCGCGGAAGACTTCATCTACATCCGCGGGTCAAACCCCTTCTACCCGCGCGGATCCTTGTTCTGGGCTGGGATCACGACCTGTGAGAGATCCAGCTCATCCACCAGATCCAGCAGGAAATACACCTGATGATCAGCCGACAGCCAGTCACTCGGCGAGGCCGGCAGCAAGGAGGTCTGCCCCGGAATCCAGGGCGGAAGGTCTTGGGCTTATGCATGACCCATTCTCTCGCTCAGATCTATTGCTGTCACTGGGATCTGGGCAGATTTATGGGCGTCTATGGAGAGGCGCTGGGCGATCAACGTGCAACAGGCTCCTAGCGCTCGGATTGCAGGAGCTGGTCCTGCCGTCAGCCTCAGTCTCTGAGGCGTGGACCCGCGCTCCTTCCATTATGGCCATATCAAAAAGCCGTAAACCGCGTCGACAAGTGGGCGAGGATGATGATGACCGTAATGGAGCCTCTCGGGTTTCAGTTAACGTTGGTAAATCCAAAACGAAACGTACCTCTATGTAAAGTGGTTAGGGATTTCAGCCTCGTTAATCCTTTGCACTGTCCTTCATTGTATTCATTATCCGCCCGCCTTTTTGCCAACCGCCTGCCTTCCGGATAAAATTTCCCAAGTGATGCAACCACACCGGTGAGCGAATGCGACCTTGCCTCCGGTGCGGCAAACCTTCGCAGGGTTTTTGGCGAGTGCGGTTGGGCCGTATGGGTTGGCCTCCAGCACCCTGGGCATCTGAAGGAAGCCCTTACCCTTTGCCCTCGGCTGTTGGTGATCCAGCCGAACCCCCTCTTTGAGGAGCGACTCCGAGATGAGTGGCCTGCCGGGCTCCCCCCGGGGCTTCTGATCAGCCCAGTCGTTCTGGGATCCCAAGGGGAGGACGCTTCCTGGTATTGCTACAACGACAGGCGCCTCGATGGCACGCTCTCCCCTGAAGATCTCTGCACCATCCATCCCAATCTCTCCCTGCTCCGCGAGGAGTTCCGCCAAACGAGAGCCCTGGATGAGGTTGTCCAAGGCTGGTGGGGTCAGGATGTGTCCACTCCTGCAGATAATGGCTGTCTCATCTTGCAGGGTCACGATTTTTCTTCTGTTCTGGGGGGAGCCGGGTCTCTCCTGAACCACTTGGACTCTGTGGTGTGTTGGGTGGAGGGCATAGGGGGGATTGAACCAGCCTCGATTCCCGTGGTCCTCGTGTCTCGTCTCGAGGATGCTTGTTTCCGTCGCTCCGCATCGGATCACTCCACTTGGCAAAGGGACGCGCAAAAGGTGGTGCAGCGTGAGCTCGAGCTGGCACAAGCTGAACTCGCCCGCCTCAGAGCCGAGAGCGAAGCGCAATCCCAAACCCTACAAGCCAAAGACCTAGAGCTTGATACTCTAGCGGCAAAAATCAAATTTGCTTATTTAGAGCGGGATCGCTTGAATGCGGACGTTCAGGCTATGAAGGAACTTCGGATAGAGGCACAGCAACACGCGGAGCTTCAGGAGCAACGAAGCCATCAGCTGGAAAAATTGCTGGCTGACCAGCATCGGCGTGTGGCGGATCTTGATATTGATCTGCAGCAAATACGGGAGCAAGTCACTGCTTTGGAAAGCCAAAGGGATCAGCTACAGCAGAGCCACGAAAGCCAACTGAACGCCCTTGAGCAAAGCGCACAACAGCGGGCCGAACTCCAGGCGCAGCGCCAAGGCCTTGAGGAGAATTGCGCTGCCCTGCAAGTCACCCTCGACAACCTCCTGGTCGAACACCAAACTCTCCAGGCGGACGCGGCCCAGATCCGCCAGGAACGCGACAGCTTCAAGGCCGGCCACGACCTAGCTGTAGACCAGCGCAACCAACTCGACGCCCAGGTTCGGATTAAGGTGGAACGCTGCCTTGAGCTGGAAAGCCAGCTGGCTGACCAGCATCGGCGTGTGGCGGATCTTGATATTGATCTGCAGCAAATACGGGAGCAAGTCACTGCTTTGGAAAGCCAAAGGGATCAGCTACAGCAGAGCCACGAAAGCCAACTGAACGCC
>Ga0194055_10001258_pt1 | contig 20635 bp, 23 predicted proteins | sample SepL449m_MetaG_FD_155482 | JGI IMG/M metagenome (GOLD analysis project Ga0194055, IMG submission 155482) | Anoxic zone freshwater microbial communities from boreal shield lake in IISD Experimental Lakes Area, Ontario, Canada - Sep2016-L442-9m | ecosystem: Environmental > Aquatic > Freshwater >...
TAGTATTCCGAATACTAATCCTGGCTAATATCGTAAAAGGCGAAGGAGCTCAGAGGCTAATGAAGTCTGCTGTCGAGCGTGGGCATGATGTGCAAATTATAGATTATAAAAAGTGCTATTGTCATATTCAAAAGAGTAAGCCGCAAGTATTTTACGAGGGCAAGGCACTAACTGGGATTGATGCAATTATTCCAAGAATAGCGGTCTCTACGCAATCATATGGCAGTGCAATCATAAGGCAATTTGAAATGATGAACGTCTTCTCGACTACTGGCTCTTTAGCCTTTATTCGCACTCGAGATAAGCTCAGGAGTATGCAGCTATTGGCTCGGCACGATATAGATTTCCCAAATACAGTATTCGCTCATAGTTCTAAGCGAACAGAGGACGTAGGCAAATTAATTGATATTGTCGGCGGAACGCCATTGATTATCAAGCTGGCTCGCGGGAGTCTTGGGGTAGGTGTTGTGTTGGCCGAGACAAGAAGTGCTGCCAAGGCCATAATCCAAGCCTTCTATTCACAGGAGGTGAATATACTTCTTCAAGAATTTATCGAAGAGTCGAGCGGAATGGACGTCCGAGTATTCATAGTTGGTGGCAAGATAGTTGGTGCTATGAAGAGAATTGCTCCTGAAGGAGAATTTCGCTCAAACATACACCTAGGTGGCTCGAGTGAGTCGATCAAGCTAACTAGGGCCGAGCGTATTCTGGCGCTAGCAGCCGCTAAGGCTATGAATCTACAGATTGCAGGGGTTGATATCTTGCAGTCCAACAGAGGACCACTGGTAATGGAGGTAAATGCTTTTCCTGGACTTCAGGGTATAGAGTCCACTACGGGGCTTGATATTAGCGGTGAAATAATTCGATATATTGAGAACAATATCACAAAGAAGCCAAAACGTGATAAAGTAGGTGCATAAATTCAGGTATTGCCGATATGAATAAAGTATTACTAATCGATAACCACACCTACTATTTGAATAATCTAAAAGAGCTTATTAAAAAGGCACTGCCGCATTCAAGTCTCCAAATAATTAAACGCGACCAGATATCTGAAACAGATTTTACTAATTTTGATATTATTATACTTTCGGGAGGAACAGGAAAGGCAGTTGTGCGATCCAGGAGATTCTATGAGCCCATCAGGAAGCTCATTGGTGAGGCTAAAATACCAGTTGTTGGAGTTTGTCTCGGGGCCGAGATGATAGCCGATAGCTTTGGGGCTGAGCTGTCTCTCCTAAAGGTTAAGAGATATCGCAACATACCTATTTATTTTGTAAAGCAAACAAAGATAGATCCCAATAAATCACCAATATTCGTCTACCAGGCGCATCGCTGGAAAATAAGAAGATTGCCAGAGGACCTCGAATGTTTAGCTGTATCAAAAGATGGAATTGAAATATTCAGACACAAAAATAGAATAGTTTATGGAATGCAGTTTCATCCAGAGGTTAAAGAGCCGCATTCGGATGGTGAAGAAATATTTATTTCAATCATCAACTCTATTAAAAGAAACATCAAAAAGTTATAATACTTACTTTTTAGCTGATTTGAATTTGCTTGTTGAGTGATAGAAATTAGTAATTATTTTCTCCGCCGTCGCTGAATCAAAATTTTTGGGTTTTTCAGTGTTAGTAAACCAGCGTAGTGGTAGGTGGTGCTTCATTCTGATACCAATTCTTCTGTAGGCTTGGGTTACGGTATATTCAGGATGAAATTGAGTGCCAAATATTGGCTTAGTCTTATGCTCGAAAGCCTGAACACTTCCTCTTCCAGAAATAGCTATTTTTCTAAGTATTCTAGGTAGTATTTTTACTGTCCCAGCATGGTTCTCGAAAACATATAGATTCTTTGGAATTCCTTCAAATATTCTTGAAGGACTTACTATTTTTACCTTTGTGAATCCTATCTCGGGTCTCTTATAGTGCTCTATATTTGAAGTATTCGATAGCGCCGCTATAATTGCCTCAAAGCCATAGCAAATTCCAAACATTGGTATACCCTCTCGCTCAGCCCTGAGTATCAGTGGCTTTAGTCTCTTGTAGATATCGCTCAGATCATCAACATCTCCACCCGAACCCGTTAGTATAATATGGCTATAGGAGCTTAAATCTGCTGGGAATGGTTTATCTACCCTATGCATAACAGCTGCTTTGGCATTGAAGTGGCGGTGAAATTTACTACATCTGCCGCAAGGGTGGTTCAAATTATTATCTACAATGAGGATTTTTTTAATCATAAAACAATTATACCAAATATAAGATTTATAGCGTCACTATTGATATTTAACTTTATAGGCAATATAATTCTCACCTACAACACAAAAAAAGGGGACAGGATGTTGTATGCGTCATTTAGCACCTTAACGTTTTTTTTAGAAATAGAAAAATTACCTTGCAGTATTGAGTCTGGAGAATTTAGCGAAGCCCAGGAAAACCTCGGCGTATATAGTGTGCCAGGCTGGAGCTTTGGTTATTATGGTGTCGATAGCTCGTGGAATGCCGATGTGGCTCCGAATATCGTCAAAAACCCAGAAGATAGTATTTTGGTTCAGGTATTTAACCTGCCGACTAGTAGGCTTCATGAAATTTCACAGCTCAAAATGATTTACTCAGGTAAGTATCGTTTTGACTATTTAGATATCGACACTCTCGGCGAAGAAGTTTTGTTTGTTAGTCTTTCTGCGGCGGGCAATCAAGAAAAGCCAGCCATCTCCACTGTTCTCGAAGTGGTAGATTTTGCAGTCAGCGTAGGATTTGATAAAGAATATATCGACAATGTTATTATTGAGCGCGCAGAGCTCGGCAATAAAGAACAGAATTATTTATTTAATGAAGAGATGTATTCTCCTCAAGCAAACAAATCTTGTGAAGTGATTAGAGAATGGCTTATTAATAATAAGTAACCACTTGGTTTTATCAGGTGGTTTTTATTTACCCCAAACTTAAGTCTTTTGTGGTATAGCGCCAGTAAGCAATTATTAATAAGACCATACTCAGACCAAAGAGTGCCAGCATATACCAAATATCTGCACTACTAAACTTATATCCTGCAGTAGTAGCTTCAAATACAAAAGTAGGAGCAAGGTATTTTAGTTTTTCTTGCTGGGGCTGTATTTGTGCATACACCCCAAGCAGGAAGCTGATAAAGAAGGCCGCAACTACCACCATATTTCTTTTTGATGTTCGCCTAGATATCGCAGTTAGAGAAAATGCTAAAGTACCAAAGAATAGGTAGACCAAAAAGGTCTTGATTGTAAGCCTTGCTAGTTCATATATAAATGGGCTGCCATCTTTATTTAGTGCAGGTATCAATATGCATCCGATGATAAATAAACCCAGCGTAATTAATATAATGAATGTAACCAGAGCATTGTACTTGGCAAGAATAATGGAGCTTTTCATTATTGGCTTAGTCGCAAGATAGTCTATATGATTTTCATTATTTTCTTTGGCCAAAATGTTGGAGCCAAGATTTATCGAATATATAACTATAGCTATAACAAAAAATTGGCTCATGTAGCTAAAAAAGAAAAATATGTCCTGAAAGCTAACGCCCGTTATGCCCCCGAGCCCAAAGGCAGCACCAAATCCCTTGGGTAGCGCGCTAATTTTTGAATTTACTAGCTCAAGGTAGTCTGACGATTTGAAAGAAGGGAAGGTCAGCATGAACAAGGTCATTATGATTAAGATAGCTGCCAACCAAATTAAAAATGGCTTATAGTTTTGCTTTATTTCAAATTTATATAGGTTCCAGTAGCTTTTCTGGCTTTGTCTCATTAGGCTGCCCCTTCGTAGTATTCGTCGAATATATCTTCGAGCTTAACATCTGAAATTCTTAAATATTCTAGCTTATATTTAGATAGGTAATAGATGAGTTCATCGACACTGCCTTTATAGGCAAAAGTTATTGCCCCGGTGCCTATCGAGTCATGTTTAATATTGTGCTTTTGAAGGAACCCAGGGTTGAGCTTTTGTTTTGTTTTGATAGTTATTTGTACGCCATTAGCATCGATTATCTTTTTGACATTGTCCTTTTTAATAATTTTACCCTCACGGATAATAGCGATATTCTTACAATATGTTTGGACTTCTTCTAGGTTGTGACTAGAGAAAAATATAGTCGTACCCAGCTTGTTTAGTCTTATAAGTTCAGCAAATAGAGCCTTTTGCATTATAGGGTCAAGACTATTGGAGACTTCATCGAAGACAAGCAGCTTTGGCTTGTTCATCAGGGCGCAAACTATCGATACTTTCTTTTTGTTGCCAAGAGAAAGTTCAGATATTTTCTTTCTATCATCGACAAGGAACATTGTTTTGAGTTCATTAAGATAGCCCTGATCTATCTCATCGAAAAATCTACCAAAATAGTTTATTTGATCTTTAACCCTCAGGTTATCATACAGGCTAGCTTCGCCTGGCACATAACCGATTCTTGCCTGAAATTTATTTTGTTTAATATCTTTACCGAATAACTTAATTTCCCCATCGTATGGGTTTAACAGATTAAGCATAGTTTTTATAGTGGTAGTTTTTCCGGCACCATTAGGTCCGATGAAACCAAAGAAATCTCCATAGCTGATATCCAGATTGATATTATCTACGGCGGTTAGTTTGCCGTATTTCTTGCTGAATTGATTGATGCTGATAGCTTTCATAGTTATTAACCTTAAGTATTATATTAACATGCCAGGGTAGTTAAAATATGGATGAAGACTAATATATTAGATCAGAAATACAAAAACCCCACTTTGCAATGGGGCATTTATATTGGAGGGCCCAGTGAGATAGCGGACTTCGTCCTTTTCCGCTCACAAATGCTAGAAATAAATTTCTTTGCGTTTGTTTGCTTCACCGAACTACACGACTTGGATCTTTTCTTTTTAGAAAATCTCCGTCGTGAGTTCAAATAACATAAGACCGCCAAACAAAAAAACTCCCCAAAAAGGGAGTTCTTTATTTGGAGGGCCCAGTGAGACTCGAACTCACGACATGCTGCTTAAAAGGCAGCCGCTCTAACCAACTGAGCTATGGGCCCTTAGGGTTAAAATAACCAGATTATTATAAGTTTTTTTGTACTAAAAATCAAGCTGTGATTACTCATAAGCTTGGTTTTAAATTGCTCATGCCGATAGGATTATATTTATGAGGCGACCTACAATAATTATTCTAGCTTGCTTTGGTTTTATCTTAGGAATAGTTTTTGAATACTATTTTAATATAAATATGTCCTATCTCTTGCTGCTATTTGTGGCAAGCGCATTTATGAGCATTTTTATTCTCAACAAGAAGCTCGCAGTGATTCCGATTTTTTTGATTATGTTCGTATTCGGTATGTTTACTATTCATAGTCATATTAATAATATTTATAAGAATGGTATTTCAGGAAATACCTTTAAAAAAACTATAGCACAGGGAGTAGTGGTGGGGGATCCGTACTGGGATAAGGACAGAAATTACGTATTTGTAGTATCGAATTTAGTAATTGACGGCAAAAATAGATTAGAAAGTATTAAGGTAAAAACATTTTCATCGGCCGTAAAAGAGGGCAATAGGGTTTCGGTGGAGGGTAAAATATACCCTTCCCTAGCTAAGCCCGGGTACACAATGAGCTATTCTAATGTAAGGGTGCTAGATAGTTCTCAGCCTGTCTTAGTTAGGCTTAAAAATAATCTCTACACTGGTGCGGATATAGCAATCGGTGGGGAGGCCTCTAATTTCATAAAAGGCATACTTGTAGGCGCTCGGACATCATTATCTAAAGACATCCAGGCAACACTTAACTCCACCGGTTTGTCGCATGTTGTTGCGGTTTCTGGATACAACTTAACAATCCTAGTAGTAATACTTCAAAGACTGCTAAAAAAGAAATGGGCTTGGGGAGGTTTAGTTTTGTCATTGCTATTGGTTTGGGGTTTTGTTCTGCTCACCGGAGGATCATCGTCAATCATGCGGGCTGCGATTATGGCAAGTGTTTTCTTAGTGGCTTCATACTATGGACGCGATATTGGGATATTTGTCTGTATTGCGATAACTGCTGTAATAACATTATTGTATGCTCCCTCGGCTGTAATCGATGATGTAGGCTGGCAGCTGTCGTTCTTATCCCTGACTGGAATTGTTGTGCTATCTCCCGTTATTCAAAGGCTACTACCAAAAAAACCGAAGCTACTTGTCGAGATAGTATCTATTACTCTGGCAGCTCAAATTGCTACAGTACCTTACTTGCTATATGTGTTTGGAAGTTATTCTATGGTAGCGTTTGTGGCCAATACGGTACTTATGCCATTGATACCACTCTTAATGCTGGTTGGCTTTACAGTTTCGATAATGGGTCTGGTGGCTCCAAATTATGCATACATATTAGGCCGACCTATCGCTGGCATGATAAATTATATTTTTGACTTTTTGTATTATTTGCAGAATAAAGATTCACTTAGGATAAATTATGCCCCCAATATTACTATAATTATATCTTGGTACTTATTGCTGGTTGTTATTGGATTTATTGTATATAGCAAAGGCCTATCTTCTCCTTTTCAAAAACATCAAGAATTGGTAAAATAACACCATTCTAATCTGATAACAGAAAGGCTTACAATGTCAGGACATAGCAAATGGGCCAGCATTAAACATAAAAAGGGCGCCACAGACGCAAAGCGCGGTAAGATTTTTACTAAAATGGCTGCCGAAATCGCACTTGCCGCACAGGGTGGTGCTGATCCTGTTATGAACTTCAAGCTTAGGTTGGCTATTCAGAAGGCTAAGTCTGCTAATGTGCCGGCCGGCAATATCGAGCGGGCAATTGCCAAAGGTAGTGGCCAGGGTGGAGCCGCCAAGCTAGAGGAACTATTGTATGAGGGTTACGGACCAGCTGGGGTAGCGATAATGGTAAAGGCTCTAAGCGATAATCGTAATCGTACTAGCCCAGAAGTTAAATCAGCCTTCACAAAACACGGTGGCAGTCTTGGTTCGAGCGGATCGGTGGCTTATTTATTTGAGCAAAAAGCCGTTATTATCTGTAAGCCAAAAGTAGATAAAGACGAAATGAGCCTAATAGCAATCGAGAAGGGGGCTGATGATATCGATGATAGTGGCGATCAGCTAGTAATTTACACTCAGCCTAATAATTTAGAAGCAGTCCGCGATGCTCTGGGGGAAGACAATGTAGAAAGCGCCGAAGTAAAGCAAGAGCCTAGCCAGACTATTAGTGTGGCCGATGAAGGCAAAGCTAAGACCCTACTCAACTTAATGGAAGCTTTGGATGATCTCGACGATGTAGTTGAGGTAACTAGTAACTTTGATATACCCGAAGACATATTGAACAAATTGCAATGAAGATTTTAGGTGTGGACCCGGGTACTGCGACAACCGGATTTGGGCTAATAAACAAGGACGGTCATAAGCTTAGCTTGCTAGACTGCGGGGTAATTTTGACCTCTAAGGATTTAGAAATGCCGAACCGACTTAAGATAATATATGATGACCTGGCTCAGCTAGTGGCTCAACATAAACCAGATGCGATAGCAGTTGAGAAATTATTTTTTACAAATAATGTAACTACAGCTATGACTGTAAGCCAAGCTAGGGGCATAATCTTGCTCGTTGCTTCTCAGAATAATGTGCCAATCGCCGAATACACTCCTCTGCAAGTCAAGATGGCTGTTACCGGATATGGTAAGGCAACAAAGAAACAAGTCCAAGAAATGGTTAAAAAAATCCTAAAACTCAATGTTATCCCAAAGCCTGATGATGCTGCAGATGCCTTAGCCATAGCAATATGCTATAGCAATAATTGTTGACACAAAACAGTAACACTCTTAACATATGAACTATGACAATACTATTTACTCTTTTATATTCATTGGCATTGCCTGCAGTGATAGTAATTATTATTTACCTTGCTGTTAACGGAACTAAAAAAGGCCACTCTATCTCAAGGGATGTAATGATTGCAATTATACTTCTATCGGCCACAGTTTCTGGCCTAGTTGGTCTGACTTTTATTCCAAACAAACTGCTTCTAATAAACTCAAATTCACTAAGCTTCGGTATAAGAATTGCAATGGGAGCAGCACTTATAATAATTGGAGTGCTTATGAAAAACAAAATACAAAGAAATTTTATTTTGGCATTAGGGCTAATTTTAATATTGCTTCAGTCGGTATATGTGTTTGAGAACTTCGGCTCCTATGGGGCTCTTATTGGAGTTTCGATGGCATTCTTTGCGCTAATAATAATTACGGTACTTTTAACAAGAAAGCATTCTAATGGGTAAAGGCGTAAAAATTGTTTTAGCACTTGCGATAGCACTGATATTTCCAACCATGATAGCTCTATTGATATTCCTAGTATTGCCTAGTAGTAAAAATACTAAAACACCAGACAGACCGGATTATGCAAGTGCCGAAAAGTATTGTAATGGTAATTATTCATTGTCATATAGATATGATACAAATTGTAAAAATACCCTAGAGACTATAAACAATAAAATAGAATCAGATTATCAAGCTCAACGAAAGGAAATCGATAAGCTTAATAATTCTGTTGCAATAAACCGAATTACAGCCGCTTTGATAGCAGCCATACTAGGCTTTATAATAATTATATTCTTAACTAGCTTTACCCCTCTGGCGATTGGTATATCAGGAGGTTCAACAATTATCCTGATGGTTACGACAGCTTTTCTAACGCAATTTTCATCAAGTATTAATGGTCTAATCGCGGGGTTATATTTAATCTGCTTTGCAGTGTTATTATTTTTGCTTTTCAGGATAGATTCTATGTTTCCAGAACCAAAAATAGACTTAAAGGACAGTCCGGCTAAACCGAATCAGCCAAGCGACATACAGCCCAGTGCGACACCAGATAGAAATAATGCTACACCTAGCGCAGATAATATTAAAGATTTAAAAAAATAGCTTTATCAAAAAAATCTTATTTTATTTAGTATGCCTTAATTGTCCTGCTATAATCTAAGGCATGATTGCACGAATTAGAGGCGAAGTAGCAGAAAAACTAGATAGCTCAGTAGTTATAGATCTTAACGGAATTGGATACGAAGTATTTGTTCCTGCGAACGCATTATTATCTATAAACGAAGGAGATAAAGTTGTATTTTATATTGCAGAAAATATTAAAGAAGATGAGTACTCTCTGTTTGGGTTCCCAACTCGCGAGGCACGTCGAATTTACTACAAATTAACTAGTGTTAGCGGAATAGGTCCAAAGGCAGCGATGTCAATCCTATCGGCTCATTCTGCAGATGAGGTTCAGAACGCAATTTTAAATGACAATGTAAATTTATTTAGTGCGGTTACTGGCATCGGCAAAAAAACTGCACAAAGAATCATCTTGGATCTAAAAGGTAAATTAGTCGAAGTAGGCCAAGCTGATGCTAACGACAACGATAAGGCCTACCAGGCTCTAGTGAGCCTTGGCTACTCGGCGCGTGATGCCCAGATTGCCCTTAAAGATGTAGATGTTAATCTAAGTACTCAGGAACGCATTAGGGAAGGACTTAAGGGCTTTAAGGGATGATCGAACGCCAAGAAGAAATTAAAGAATATGAAAAGCCAGAAGAAGTGGCACAGGAAAAAGTATTTGAATTGTCACTCCGCCCAAGTACATTCGACCAATATATAGGCCAAGAGCAAATTAAAAAGGCTCTTAAGGTAGCAATCCAGGCAACCAAAAAGCGCAGTGAGTCGCTCGACCATATCTTGCTTTATGGACCGCCAGGTCTAGGCAAGACTACTCTTGCCCATGTTATTGCCAATGAGCTAAGTGGCAATCTTAAGGTCACTAGTGGTCCTGCAGTTGAGCGGGCTGCTGATTTGGCATCTATCCTGACAAGTCTAGAAGATGGCGATATTTTGTTTATCGATGAGATTCACCGACTACCTCGAAGTGTTGAAGAAATATTATATTCTGCCATGGAGGACTATGTAATCGACATTATGCTTGGCAAGGGCCCTTCTGCGCAAAATCTAAGGTTAGACATACCGAAGTTCACTCTGATTGGTGCAACAACTCGGTTTGGAGCATTATCTTCTCCTTTGCGCGATCGCTTTGGAATTGTTAACAGGCTGGACTACTACAAAGAGGATGAAATTGAAAAAATAATTGATCGCTCGGCTAGTCTTTTGAATATAGAACTTCATAAAAATGCCTTAAAGCAAATGTCTAAGCGATCTAGGCTAACTCCTAGAATCGCCAATAGGCTACTAAAAAGAGTCCGAGACTGGGCTCAGGTTCATGGTGACAACACGATTAATACGGAGGCACTTAACGAGACTCTAGCTATTTTAGAAATCGACATAAAAGGCTTAGATGCCTCGGATAGAAGAGTACTAGATTCAATCATTACTAAATATAATGGCGGACCAGTTGGAGTCGGAGCTATTGCGGCGGCAACAGGAGAGGAAAAGCAAACTATCGAAGACGTCTATGAGCCATTCTTGATACAGCTAGGGTTTCTAGAGAGGACCAGCAGGGGAAGAAAGGTTACACCCAATGGCTACATTCACATGGGAGTAAAACCGCCAGAATAAATGCATCTATTATGGATTTAATGTAAAATATATATATGGAAAATGAAACTAACAGTACATATCCCGGTCAAGATAATGGAGAAATTACCCAAAGGGTAGTCTATAAGCACATTGCAGCAATTGCTCTAGTATTGCTTGGAATGGTATTCTTGGGTTTGTTTGCAATAGCATGTGTAATATATTTAAATATAAACAAGCAACAGATTGAAAATGTTGTTCCAGCTATATTCGTGAATATTATAGGTTTTATTTTTATTGCCCTTATAGTCTCATTGACAGTTGCTACTATATGGATATGGAGGCGCAATAAAGTGATCATTACAAATAGGCATATTGTAGATATCGATCAGATAGGATTATTTAATTTAGATATATCCACCCTGAGGCTCGAGGAAATACAAGATATCAGCGCTAGAGTAAATGGAGTTTTCCAGACAGCTCTAAATTATGGCACAGTAATTATCCAGACAGCAGGAGAAAGAGAAAATTTTGTGCTAGATTATGTTCCTAAACCGCACGAGCTAGAGGATTATATCATTGACCTAAGAGCTAAATACTACCCTAAAGATAATAGTTAATTAGTTAATTAGTTAATTAGTTAATTAGTTAATTAGTTAATTAGTACTAGAAACTATATATATGCCCTTGGATGGGTCACTGCCAAGGCTTTTTAATTCCTTATCATTCTTGTTCTCTAAGGTAGCTTGTAGCTCAAAAGACGCTGGTGGGTTGCCTTTTGTGATGTATATATATTCCTTTTTTGTGGATGGATCCTTGGGAACCTTTTTCATAAAAGGTGTTGCGCCGGCCTCGAGATCAGTTAATTTAGCAGGGTAGGAGCCATTTTCATTGTAGAAGGATTCAAGCTGGGTCTTGATGGCTCGAAGATCGCTCTTGCGAGTGGCATCTCTTGCCCTTGATGGACCATTGATGAGCCCAGGTATAATTAGTGCAGCGAAAAATCCTATGACTATCACCATAACTACTACGTCTAGTATTGTGAAGCCAGCGGGCTTATTTGAGAATCTTTGCCTTAATGAAAACATGATACAGCTATTGTATAACCCTTATGATTTGTAGGTCAAGCCTGATGTCGCACATGCTTGCTATTTTTTTATGACTATCTAGAATGGCCCAATGAAGAAGTTCTATTCCGTACTTATAGCACTAATGCTAATATCGTCATTTGCTTTTGCAATGCCAGCGCTGGCAACTGAAAAATCGATATTAATTAGCGAGGTGCAGACTGGAACAGAGATCTCTGCCAGTCAAGAATTTGTTGAGATTTACAATAATGGTATTAATGATCAAGATATATCCGGATGGACATTTTACTACAAATCACAAGCAGGAAGCACTTGGGTAAAAAAGGCTACAATACTAAGTAAAATACTTGAGCCAGGTAGCTTCTACGTATTTGCTTCTAATTTACAAGCGGATGTTAGTTACTCAAGTACGCTAGCTCAATCGGGTGGAAATATACAAATAAGAGACAAAACTGGAGCTGTAGTTGATCAATTCGGCTGGGGTTTAGCTAATTCTGCATTAGGCCACCCTGCCAGCGAATCTGAGGCGGGCCAAAGCATGTATAGGATGTTTGATTTTGATAGTAATAGAATGTTTAATTCGGATGATAATTTTAATGACTATGATATCGCAAAAAATCCCAGCATGGGTACTATTCCTGAAAAAATATTGCCTGAGCAAGACGTAGATCCAATAGAATATTTAAAATTAGAATTAAGTGAAATTTTTCCAGATCCTGAATCTCCACAGAGCGATCCGGCAGATGAGTTTATAGAGATTTTTAATCCTCAGGCAAGCGACATTTCGCTTTCTGGATGGAAACTAAAAGATGAGTCGGGTGCAGAATATATCATAAAAGATAGGATAATAATTTCTGGTTCAAGAATATCTATTCCAGTTGGAGAGTCTAAAATAATATTAAATAATACTGGTGACTCTATTCAGCTCATTAATCCGAGCGGGGATATTGTGGATGAATCCGCTAATTATGGCGATGCCAAGGAAGGTTTGAGCTGGATAAAAATAAATGGTCAGTGGCAATGGTCGGTAGGTGCCACACCTGACCAGCCAAACTCGGAGGCATACTCCGATCTACCAACCAGCGCCAGTGCAGCTGTTAAAAATGTTAAAAAATCAACGGCCAAGAAGGCATCAGTCAAGAAAACAGCTTCGGCTAAACCTAAAGCAAGCAAAGTGAAATCATCTAAGTCAAGCACTAGTAAGCCACTTGCACCAGTTCAGGCCAGTAAAAATCAAGGATCAAATATGTGGACTTGGTTGCTACTTAGTGCAGGAATCGCTACCATAGGTTATGGAATATATGAATACAGAACAGAAATTCAGCTTCAATTCAACAAGCTTAGATCAAAGTTTTAATCTCGGAACTAAGCTTGCCAAATTAATCCATCCTCCAATTCTGATTGAATTAGTCGGTGATCTTGGTGGTGGAAAGACCGCACTTGTAAAGGCAATTGCCAAAGGCTTAGGTATAACCCAGACAGTTACTAGCCCTACTTTTAATATTCATCGGGGCTACGAAGCACCCGATGGAATTCATTTGGAGCACTTCGACCTGTACAGATTAAGCGACGATGAAATCGTAGAAAACGAACTGCAAGATAGTCTTGCCGGCTCAAATACGATAGTCTGTACCGAATGGGCTAATCACTTCAGCAAGCATATGGCCGAAGATAGGCTAGTGGTGGAGTGCCACTATATAGACGAAAATACGCGGCGCTATGACTTTACTTCAACTGGGCCGGTATCTTCCAAGATAATAAACGGACTTAAGCAATGATACTAGCGCTAAGATCCGACAAGCCAGAGGCAGAGCTATATCTATTTGATGATGGCAAAAAAGTAGCTGAAATAAAGTGGGAGGCTCATCGTGAGCTTGCCGATACACTACTAAACAAGATAAAAGAAATTTTAGTAAATAATAATATCACTGACAACGAGATAACAGGAATTATCATGCATACTGGCGAAGGGTCTTTTACCGGTCTGCGCATCGGAACGACTGTTGCCAATGCTATGTCCTATAGTTTGGGTGTTCCAATCGTTGCGACAGAAGGCGACAATTGGATAAGTGAGGGCCTCGGCAAAATTACAAGCTCGAAGCCAGGTAATTTAGTAGTACCAAAGTATAATTCCGAGCCAAATATCTCTCAGCCCAAAGACTCTTAAGCTTGAATATAGGCCCAAATAGTTGTTAAATAGTAGTAGTCTTATATTGTTATTTAGAATTTAATTTTAGAAAATCAGTTTTTACTTTAATACGGGTGAAAACAACTACTTAGAAAGGTAGGTGTTTATGGAAATACTCTTTGCAGTACTTGCCTTAGCTATAGGTGGGGGAGCTGGCTATGGTGCTAATTCCTATATCTCAAAACAAAAAGCTTCTGATGCAGATACAAAAGCCAAGAAGCTTTTAGACGATGCCAAGGAAGAAGCAAAAAATAAAGTCTTAGATGCCAAGCATGAAGCCGTCAAAATTAATGCTGAATTGAAACAAGAAGAACGCGAAAGGCGAAATAAAATTGATGCTTCAGAAAAACGTGTAGCTGACCGTGAGACGCTACTAGATAATAAGCTTGATCAAATAGAGAAACGCACTGAAGCTCTGGGCAAAACTGAAAAAGAGATTGAAGCTATTAAAGAAGAGATTCGGGCAATTAGAACTCGCCAAGAAAATAATTTAGAAAAAATAGCCAAGCTTAAAAAAGAAGATGCTCAAAAGAAACTTATGGAAATGACCGAGCGCGATATCAAAAATGATTTAGTAGAATACATAGAGAAAAGAAAGCGCGATGCGACTGAAAATGCTGATGAAATAGCCAAGGACATTATGTCTCAGGCAATGGAGCGTCTAGCTACCGGAACAGCATCGGAGCGCACAATTAGCACAGTGGCAATACCCAACGACGATAAGGGGAAGATTATCGGCAAGGAAGGCCGTAACATTCAGACCCTTGAACGCCTTACGGGAGTAGAGATTATTATAGACGAGAGCCCAGGTGTAATTACTATATCTGGCTTTAATCCTATTCGCCGCCAGGTTGCCAAAAAGGCCCTAGAGGCGCTGGTTAAGGACGGCCGAATCCACCCAGCCAAGATAGAAGAAACTGTCGAAAAGGCTCAGAGAGAAATCGACGAAGAGGTAAAGGTTGCCGGGGAACAGGCTGCCCGTGAAGCTAAGGTACTAGGGTTGCCATCAGAAATATCAAAGACTATGGGAATGCTAAAGTTCCGTACTAGCTATAGCCAAAATGTATTGCACCACTCTGTCGAAATGGCCCACTTAGCTGCAATGATTGCCGATGAAATTGGCGCCGATGTACAGGTATCCCGCACAGCTGCATTTTTGCATGATCTTGGTAAGGCCGTTAGCCATGAAGTAGAAGGCAAACACCACCATATTACTGGCGATATGATGCGCAAGGCCGGTTTCGATGAAGCCACCACTCATGCGGCCGAAGCACACCATGATGATATAGAGGCTACCTCGCCAGAAGCCCTGATAGTCAGGGTAGTCGATGCATTAAGTGGCGGTCGGCCAGGAGCCAGAGGCGATAAGCTAGAAAACTATGTAAAACGCATGACTGATTTAGAAAATGTCGCAAATGCGTTTAGTGGAATCAAAAAAAGCTATGCGATAAGTGCTGGTAGAGAGATTCGAGTATTTGTGGATCCCGAGGAGATAGATGATCTCTCGGCCATAAAATTGGCTCGTGATGTCGCCACTAAGATTGAGGCATCCCTAAAGTACCCGGGAACAATTAAGGTAAATGTAATTCGTGAAACTAGGGCAGAGGAGTACGCAAAATAATGAAAATATCACAAGAAGAAATTAGAAATAAATTAGTAAATGCTGCAAAGCAATTTGTTTCGGCTGAAGAAGCAAATTACATGGCCGATGAAACAATTGAAGCCTATTTAAGAAAAGCCCCCAGAACAAACCCTCTAAAATCTACAATCGATGATTTGTTGGCTACAAAAAAAATTGAAAATCGAGAGATAAAATTTAATGTAGATTTGCCAGCATTTGTAGAGGTTGATTTTAATAAACAGGGCCCCCTCGTTTATATAAAAAAGATGCATGATTTAATCGAGCAGAGATCTAGAACCAATGGAATAACGATGGTTTCATTTGTAAATTCCCAGTCTATGCACACCCTGCACACTTGGGTGCAAGGGTTGGCAAAGCGAGGAGTTATGGCCATAGCTGTTTGTAATGGTGGTCCAGGAGCGGTCGTTCCTCACAATGGCACCAAGGGTCTTTTTGGGACTAACCCAATTGCATATGGCATACCCGGAAAGAACGGCGAAATATTCTGTGTGGATATGGCTACATCGGAAATACCTTACTTTGAAATAATGGATGCTTATAAGAATGAAACATCTCTAAAAGATGGGGCTGCTGTAGACGAAAATGGATCATTTACTACTGACCCCAAAAAGGCTTTAGATTTTTCCGAAAGTGAAACCGACCCTTTTTCAAACATCGTTCCAATGGGTGGCGGCTACAAAGGGTATTATATTGTATATTTGATGGAAGTATTAACAAGCGCACTTATTGGTATGCCAACTAGCCCAGAAATGAGCGCTGATTTTGTGCCGGAAGAACATGGCGCAATAATTATTGCTTTTAATCCTGAAGCTATGGGCACAAAAGATAAGTTTGATCAAAGTGTCGAAGCGTTGCACCAAGCAATAAAAAACCAAAAATCCAAAATCGGTGAAACCGTAATCTACCCAGGAGAAAATAATAATAAAAAATTCATAGAAAATAAGAATGAAGATTTAGAGATTGGTGAATCTCTAAATAGCAAACTAGAAAGTTTAAGCGAATGAAAATTTTATACATAGGCGACATAGTCGCAAAAATAGGTAGGCGAGCAGTCGGGCAAGTATTGCCAAAGCTCAAAGAAGAAAGGCAAATTGATTTTGTAATTGCACAATCCGAGAATATGAGCACCGGTAATGGCATAACTAAAAAATCCATTAAGGAAATGAAGGATGCTGGAGTGGATTTCTTCAGTGGTGGTAATCATAGCTTCAAAAAGCCTGAAGGCGTGGATTTGCTTAATGATCCAAGCGAGCCGATAATCCGCCCTGCAAACTATCCTGGTAAAACCCCGGGTCGAGGCTGGAAGATTGCCGAAACGCCATTCGGTAGAATATTAGTCATCAATTTGCTTGGCCAAACTTTTAATGGCCCACTATTAGACCACCCCCTAAAAGTAGTCGATGCAATACTCGAAGAAAATAAGGATGAAAAGTTAGCTGCCACCATAGTTGATTTGCATGCTGACTTAACATCTGAAAAAGTAGCGATTGGGTTTTACCTAGATGGTAGAGTCAGTGGTGTGGTTGGTAGCCACATTCATGTAAGCACCGCCGATGCAAAAGTTCTGCCGGGCGGAACTGCGCATATTAGTGATGTCGGTATGACAGGCCCAATAGACTCCGTGCTTGGTGTTAAAAAAGAAATTATTATCGAAAAGTGGCTCAATCAACTGCCAAACAGATTTGATTGGCCTAAAACCGGTATCGTGCAATTTAGCTCTGTGCTAATTGATGTCGGTAGCGATGGCAAAGCTAGGAGTATTGAACAGATATTAATAAACACTGAGGTAAATTAATGATAAAGCCCGAGCTAATACAGGCCATAGCTAACAAGACAAGAATTCCAAAAAATAAAATTGAACTAGTAGTAGATACTATGCTAGATACAATTGTTAATGAAGTTAAGGATGGCGAGAAGGTACTGATTAGCGGATTCGGAGTTTTTCATTTAACTCAGCGTAAGGCAAGAAGCGGCATTAATCCAAACACTAAAGAAAAAATTCAGGTTGAAGGAATGCAGCTGCCTAAGTTTAGGGCAGGCGAAAAGTTTAAAAGAGCCGTTCGCAATAAAAAATAAACACTATAATATTTGTGGCATAAGCTCTATAATATTTCTATGATTGGACCCGTGGTAGACGAAAAATTATTAGATCAAATAAGAAGAAGCAAACAAAAGCTAGACACCTTTAAGGACATGGATGAAGGTCTTAAAGGTTTTATTTTACTCAAATTATCTAAACCAACCCGCCAAAAAATAATGAAAGGCTTAGATAATTATGAGTTAGTAAAAATACTCAATGGCCTAGACCCCACCAAAGCAACTAGCTTGCTTCATGACCTGTCAAAGCTCAGAGCGAGACATATTACTAAAAAATTAGATACCGACACGAAAGAAAAAGTAGAGCTACTGCTTAGTTTTAATCCAAAAACTGCAGCTGGGCTCATGAACCTGGACTATGTCGTAGCTACGCCAGGGACGCATTTTGAAGATCTTTCGAGAAGTATACAGGAGCATGAAAAGCAGACTGGTAAATTCCCTTCAATTCTTATGATAGATGACGGTAAGTTAATCGGTGAGCTACCAGGGCACGTATTAGCGCTACATACGGGTAAAGAAAAAATTGATAGCTACATTAAAAGGGTGCCACATATCCGCTATGATAATGACGAACATCAGGTGGTTGACTCATTTTTGAAGCATCCCCATGATAAAGTTATTGTATTAGATGAAAACGACGACATCCTAGGTGTGATTCATTCAGATGATTTGCTCGCCCTACTCGATAAAAGGCGAGCCACCGATCTCTACGGACTGGCCGGTGTTAACAAAGAAGAAGATGCTAACGATGGGCTTTTTACTAAAGTCAAACACAGATGGTCATGGCTAATAATTAATCTTGGAACTGCTTTTTTAGCGGCATCGATTGTGGGTATGTATGAAGGTACGATTAGTAGAATTACTTTGCTAGCTGTATACATGCCAATTGTTGCAGGAATGGGTGGTAATGCAGCCACCCAGACCCTCGCGGTAACTGTCAGGGGTATTGTCATGCAGCAGATAAGCCTAAAAAATTCATACAAATACATCGCCAAAGAAGTTGGTGCAGGCGTTATAAATGGAGCGATTAACGGAATATTGGTGGCAGGCGTAGCTGTGTTTATCAATAAAAACCCTATGCTTGGTTTAGTACTTGCCATAGCAATGATTTGTAATTTGTTCATTGCGGCTTTTGCTGGTGCACTGATCCCACTAATAATGAAAAAGCTTGGCAAGGACCCTGCAACATCCGCGACAATCTTTATTACTACCTGTACTGACGTCGGAGGATTCTTTATATTCCTAAGCCTTGCTAAAGCCTTGCTCGAGTAGGTAGACAATGAGAAAAGAAAAATTACAGCTAGATAAAGAAAATAAAAGTGGCATGGAATCTGTCCGCGAAATAAATAATAGCTCTAAAGCTACAAAGAAGTTATACAAAAAACCATTTTTTTGGTTGCTAACTCTGCTTGCACTCATAGCATTAGGCCTAGCCATATTTGCAGGTGTATATATGGTTGCTCAATCCAAAAATAAGCTCGAGGTTACCAATGGTTGGAAGTCTGTAGTCGATGAAAATAAAGTAATCCAAGCTTTGGCCGATAAGGTTACCGATCAAGAGTCTTTTGATCTGTACAGAGCAGAGCTAAATAAGCTCAAAAATACGCTGGATAGCAATTATAGCAAATCTCAAAAACTCTCATTCAGGGCATCCGATGTTAAGATGTATCAATTATTTCTGAAGGATTACTCAGTATATATTGTAGATAATATACAATATGCTGAAAAAATAAATGATTTCACTCAGGATGCAGCCGACTCGCTTAAGGATAAAGGTATATTGGTTAAGAATTCAGCAACCGATTTTAAGAATAATAATAAATACATAAAAGATGAAATGCCTAATTCAGCATTTGAAGTTCAGAATGTGCTTTTGGAGGCCAATAAGCTAATCCTTTCGGACTCCTTGGCATCTAAGGCTAGACAGCTTGCAGAGCAGACTGCAACCGCAAAAGACCTAGCGGACAGTAAAGCCAGCGAAAATACAGCAGGTAGCTTCCTGAACGCTTACCTGGCAGGAAATGCACCACTGATTCGCCAATTTATGACAGCGGCCTTTCAAAAAGAGTACGATTTTGAGCAGCTTACTTATGAGGCCAGAGCAACAACTTACCCTGCTAGCTTTAGGATACTAACAAATCAAAGAATCGAAGCAGGAAAGTACAAGGATCAAGCGAATGTATTATTCAAATATCGCAATGGCTCAAGCCAGTATACTGTTGGCTATGAAATGAATATAATATTTGAACCAGAATCCTCTAAGTGGCTAGTTAATAGCATTTCGGAAAGAAATAGTTTTTAGTCATAATTATAAAAGACCGAATTAATCGGTCTTTTATAATGGGGCGAGTGATGGGTCTTGAACCCACGACCTCCTGGACCACAACCAGGCGCTCTAACCAACTGAGCTACACCCGCCACGTCGTCGAACTATTGCTTAGGTTTACGTAAAATTAGTATAAACTAATTTACTTCAACTATCGCAACAGTTCTCCTCTCGATGTAACAAACAGCCTAACGGCTTGGTTTATTCCATCGTAGAAGAAAAAACTAGGAATTGATCTATACTGCTTACAGCCTACACATAATTTTAACAAATTCTGTTCCGGCTTCCGTAGCTTGTCTTCCTTTCGATGCAACAAACAGCTTAGCGGCTTGGTTTGTTCCATCGTGGAAGAAGAAAAGGCAAGGGGTCTGGTTTCTCGAAAATTGTAAAAGTAAAACTTGGACACATCATATGCATATGGTGCCCCCGGCAGGATTCGAACCTACGACCTACGGTTTAGAAAACCGTTGCTCTATCCAGCTGAGCTACGGGGGCATAGAACTATTATAGCGTGCAAATGTATATAAATTAATCCCGGCAAGCGGGATTTAATTCTTATGGAGCGGGTAGCGGGGATCAAACCCGCATCTCCTGCTTGGAAGGCAGGAATAATAATCATTATACGATACCCGCAAACAGAAAGGACGCACAAAGTGCGCCACTTTACTGGATCAAACTGAAATAAATCAATTTGGGATATGAAAAGAAATATAAGGTACAAGGGCTAAATAATAATCGCCTAACTCCCAAATTATATACTAATAAATATATAAAGGCAATAATG
>Ga0194055_10001259_pt1 | contig 20633 bp, 17 predicted proteins | sample SepL449m_MetaG_FD_155482 | JGI IMG/M metagenome (GOLD analysis project Ga0194055, IMG submission 155482) | Anoxic zone freshwater microbial communities from boreal shield lake in IISD Experimental Lakes Area, Ontario, Canada - Sep2016-L442-9m | ecosystem: Environmental > Aquatic > Freshwater >...
TCACCGTCGAGTCAGTCAGCATGGCGGAAACCAGGCCGGAAATCGACGGCTAAGAGTCTTCAGGCATCGCGCCCTAACGACAACGCTCCCCGCTGCAAGCGCAGCGGGGAGCGTTGTATTCGCTTGCAGAACGACGTCGGACTAACGAACTCCGAGTCGCTGGTCGTACTTACTGATGACTCGGTCAGCAGCAGACTGTGCACCAGCGAGAGCGGTGCGAGGAGTCGTCTTCTTCACGAACATCGATGTCTCAGCATTGGCTACCGCGGTATTCACGTCAGCGAAGGGGCCGACCACCGCACCCGCCGTGGCGTAAGACTGCACGCCTTGGGTCAACTGGGTGTAGGCCACCTTGAACCCGGGGTTCTTGGCCCAGAGGTCTTGGATGGTCGATGACTTGGCTGCAGACGTGCGGAGTGGGATGTAGCCCGTGCCCGCCGACCACGTCACCTGAGATGCCGTCGAGTCGAGGTACGCGATGTACTGCCAGGCTGCTGCCTGCTTCGCGGAGGTCGACTTCTTCGAGATCCACAGCGCGTTCCCAGCAGGCTCTACTCCGCCACGAGACTTCGCCGACAGCTTCGGGAAGGGGGAAACGCCAACGTCGACGTTCGGATACTGACCCGTCGCCAAAAGCTGCTGAATGGTCCCGAGAGCTGCAGAGGTGTCGATTGTCATTGAGTACTTCCCGGACCCGGCCCCCAAAAGGTTGTCGTAGCGACCGGCCCCTTGGACTGCGTTGGTCTCAACACTCCCGTCAGACTTCATCTGATTCAGGGCTGCGAAAATAGCGAGTCCGGCGTCGTTTCGGAACGCCACCTTGGTCGCACGTCCGGTCCGACCGTTGTTCGTTCCAGCAAAGAGGTGATTACTCGTGGCAAGCCATGTCTGGAAGTGCCATGGGTCCAGGACTAATGCCGCTCCACCGACACCCTTGTTCTTCAAAATCTTGGCGTCTTTCACCATCTCGGCGAGGGTGGCGGGGCCGTGATCGGGGTTGAGGCCGGCTTGGGCAAAGGCCTTCTTGTTGTAATAGAGGACCGGGCCAGAGACTCCGAATGGCATCGCCCACTGGGTCTTGTTCACTCGCCAGTACGCCAGTGCACGCGAGAGGAGGTCACCGGTCTTGTAGCCCGCCGCCTTCATACAGGTTTGGCTGGGGATGAAGGCTTGGGTGTCGATCGCGGCCTGGGTGTCGGTGTCAGTCAGCATCGCCACGTCGGGGAGCTGTCCGTTCGAGAGCCCAGCCTTGAACTTTTGGAAGGTCTCTTCATAGGTTGTCTGAACCACGAGGTTCACGTGCACCTTCGATTGTGAAGCGTTGAATTGATCGGTCAACTGCTTCATCACCTCACCGTTGGCCCGTGGCATCGACTGCCAGTAGGTAATGGTGACCGGGCCCTTGGTCGAACTCAGCGCCTTCGGGCTGCACTGGGGGGTCGATGCCGCCACCGCAGTCCCCACGGTACTGGTGGCCACCAAAGCTCCAGAAGCCCCAAGGGAGAGTGCAAGTGACGTTGCTACAAGGTGTCGTGAGATCATGGTGTGATTCTGGCACGCCTCGCCCCTCGGCGGAGGGAATCCTCTATTTGACGGCTCCTGCAGTCAGACTACGGACGAGTTGCTTCTGGAAGATGATCAGCAGGATGAACAACGGAAGTACCGCAATGACTGTTCCCGCCAGCGAGACGTTGAGCTGATCGAGTTGCGTGTTGAGCAGCTGCTTAAGGCCGATCTGTACGGTCCTGATTGAGTTGTCATTCCCAGTGACGAGTAGTGGCCACAGATACTGATTCCAAGCGCCCAGGAAGCTGAAGACCCCAAGAGCGGCGATGGCTGGCCGAGCGAGCGGAATCGCCACAGTCCACAAGAACCGTAGGTGGCCGCAACCGTCAAGTTGCGCCGCTTCCTTGAGATCCTTGGGGATCTGGAGGAATGCCTGACGCAGCAAGAAGACCCCGAAGCCAGTTGCCAGGAACGGCACTGTTAGCCCAGGGAAGGTATTGAACCAACCAAGCGAGGACACGGTCGAAAGATTCGTGGCCACGGTGACTTCGAAGGGGACCATGAGCGTCATCAGGAAGACGATAAACAGGGTCTTCTTGAGCGGAAACTCAAGGAATGCGAAGGCATAGGCGGCCAAGATCGAAGTGATCAACTGTCCGATCACGATCACCGCAGTCTGGATTGCCGAGTTTCGGAGGTAGATGGCCAGGTGGCCCGACGTCCACGCTGTCGGGTAGGTGTGCCACTGCGGATCGGAGGGGATAAGTGGCGGTGGTTGGTGAGCAATCTGACTCGGCAGAAGGAGCGAGTTCACGATTGCCATGTAGAGCGGGAAGAGCACCACGACTGCCCCAAGGGTCAACAGCACGTAACGCCCGACAATCCTGGCGCGCCGCCCATTTCGACTCCGGGGGACCGCAACGTCGTTAGTTGCCTGCATAGTGAACCCTCCGCTCGAGGAATCGGAATTGGAGCAGCGTCAACGACAGCAGCACGACGAAGAGAACAATCGAGAGCACAGCAGCAAGACCTGGATCGTTCTGCACGGACAGAGCTTGATAGATGTAATACAGCAGCACGTTGGTGTGCGTGAAGCCAGCGTTCTGGGGGCCAATGAGAATGTCGATCTGGCCAAAGCTCTGGAAGGCATAGATCGTCCCGATCACCACGCCGAAAAAGATCGTGGGCGACAAGAGCGGAACCGTCACTCTCCAGAACATGGTCCATGAACCAGCCCCATCGAGCCGTGCTGCCTCAAGGACCTCCTCAGGAAGCGACTGGAGGCCGGCCGTCATGATGATGAATGAGAGTCCGAGGAACTGCCAGATGGCGATGATCGCCACCGCAGGGAGTGCCCAGGTTGGGTTATTCAAGATGGCGGGATGGGGGTTAATTCCCAACCATGGAAGGAGACCCACCACAGGATCCATCAGAGTTCCGAAGACCACTGCGGCCACCGCTACGGAGCTCACCACAGTGGAGGAGAAGATGACCCGGTAGATCGCCATGCCCTTGAGTTGTCGGTGGGCCGCCAAAGCAAGAACCAGACCACCCAAGAGTCCCAACGGCACCACCATCGCCACGAAAAGGAAGGTCGAGATCAGGCTCTGGTGGAATTCAGGTGATCCGAGAACCGAACCGGCCTGGCTGAGGCCCACGTAGTGCGATGGCAATCCAGGATACGGAGGGTTCTGATACAGCGCCAACTTGAAGTTCTTGGCGAAGGGAAAGAAGGTGAAGACGCCGAAGACAATGAGTGAGGGAATGAGCAGGGCGTAGGCAAGCCCGGAGTTCTTCCGGCGGCGCGCAACCAGGCCGCTCATGGCGCCTGCTCAAGTCGAACTCCGGTTTCTGCGTCGAAGGCGTGGAGGCGTGAGGTATCGATGTTGAGAAAGACCTGGTCGCCGATTTCCGGCCTGACCATGTCGTAGTCCTGGCGAACCACCACTCGCTTGTCGCCATCGACCGCACAGATGACATGGGTCTCGGCGCCGAGCAGCTCGACGAGCAGCACGGTGGCCAGAACTCCTGTCGTATCCAGACTCAGTGACTCAGGGCGGATCCCGAGCGTCACCGACCCATCGGCCACGTGGGAGAGATGGCTCGGTGTGACGATGTCGCCACCCACCGTGGAGAATCGATCGCCGGAACGCTCTGCCTCGATCAAGTTCATCCCTGGGCTGCCGAGGAAAGAGGCCACAAAGGTATTCGCTGGGCGCTCGTAGAGCTCTTGCGGTGGAGCAACCTGTTGGAGGCGCCCGCCCTTCATCACTGCGATTCGGTGGCCCATCGTCATCGCTTCGACCTGATCATGCGTGACATAGATCGTCGTTGTCCCGAGCCGGTGCTGGAGCTTCACGATGTCAGCCCTGGTCTGCACTCGAAGGGTGGCGTCGAGGTTTGAGAGTGGCTCGTCCATCAAGAAGACTTTCGGCTCTCGAACGATGGCCCTTGCCAGTGCTACCCGCTGTCGCTGGCCTCCGGAAAGCTGGCCGGGCTTCCGGTCAAGAAGGTCTGTGAGGCCGAGCGTGGCCGCCGCCGCTTCTGCCCTCGAGACTCGTTCAGCTGCTTCAACTTTCTGGCGTCGAAGTGGAAACTCAATATTCCGTCGCACCGTCATATGGGGATAGAGGGCGTAGCTCTGAAAGACCATGGCGACGTCGCGATCCTTCGGGTCGACCTCGTTGACTGGCGACTGCCCGATGGACACCACTCCATCGCTGATCTCCTCGAGTCCCGCCACCATGCGAAGCGCTGTCGTCTTTCCACACCCGGAAGGCCCGAGGAGCACAAGGAGCTCGCCATCGTGGACATCGAGCGTCAGGTCCTCGACCGCAGCCGTATCGCCGAATCGCTTACTCACGCCCTCGAATGAGACTCTTGCCACTTGCCCACCATCCTCGTCGCCCTTGGCCCTTGAGCGATTAACCTAGCCTCACGTCGGCTGGGCGTCCCGCTCTCGTCCGTCCACGACAACACCCAGTTGCTGGCGTGTGAAGGGAGTTCCCAACAGCCCGAGTCGCGTTAGCATCGCCAAATCATGAGCAACGCTGCCGTCCGGGCCATCAGAGGGGCAACCACGGTTGACGCCGATACGCCCGAACAGATCGCTGACCGCACCCTCGAGCTGCTCGGGATGATCGTCGAGAGAAACGAACTCTCCGACGATGACCTCATCAGCATCCTCTTCACCGCAACTGCCGACGTGATCTCTTCGTTCCCTGCGACAGCGGTTCGGACTGGTGGCTACCGGACGGTGCCCTTGATGTGTGCTCAGGAAATACCAGTTCCGGGGTCCATGCCCCGCTGCATCCGAGTCTTGGTCCACGCGAATACCCCTCTGACCCGGGATCAGATCACCCACGTCTATTTGCACGAGGCACAGGGGCTCCGCGATGACCTCGCCACCTGAAGTCACTGAGCCAGGAAGAGCGGTCATCTACGGGACCGGCCTCATCGGTGGGTCCGTCGGCTTCGCCCTTCGGCAGGCCGGCTGGTATGTCAGCGGCACCGATCAAGAGCCCGGAGCTGCGTTTCGGGCTCTTGAGCGTGGAGCCATCGACGAGGTCGGTGACGATCCGACAGCGACGCTCGTGGTCCTCTGTACCCCTGCTCAATCGGTCGCGGTCTTGGCACGGAAGATCCTTGCGGAGCGCAGCGGCCAGCAGGACCTCCTCGTGACCGACGTCGCTGGGATCAAGGCATCAATCTGCCGACAGATCGATGACGACCGCTTCATCGGGGGCCACCCTATGGCTGGTTCTGAGCAAATCGGCATCGACGGCGCACGAGGGGATCTCTTCCTCGGGGCGACGTGGGTGCTGACACCAGGAGCAAACACGGCCCCGGATCGCTACGCACGCCTGCTCACTATCGTCCGCCAACTCGGCTCACAGGCCATCGCTCTCTCCCCGGAGGATCACGATCGCATGGTCGCTCTCGTGAGCCACGTTCCCCACCTAGTGGCAGCCTCCCTCATGAACGGTGCCGCTGAGGCATCCGAGGGCGACGCTGCGCTTCTCCAACTCGCCGCGGGGGGTTTCCGGGACATGACGCGAGTGGCCGCCGGTGATCCAGGCATTTGGCCTGACGTTTGTATCCAGAACAGCGAGGCCATCCTCGAGGGGCTCGATGATCTTGGCACTCGTATCGACCAGATCCGGCAGGCGATTGCATCGTCAGATCGAGACAGCATTCATGCGGTGCTGTCTCGTGCATCGGCGTCTCGACGAGCACTGCCTGGCCAAGTTCTCAACCCTGACCACCTCGCCCAGGTCCGGATACCTGTACCCGACCAAGCTGGTGTTCTTGCAGCGGTGACGGGGACGGCCAGTGATCTTGGAGTGAGCGTCGTGGACGTCGAAATCGCACACAGCGTCGAAGGCGATCGTGGGGTCCTGATCATGGTGGTGTCGGTTGATGACGCCGAGCGCTACGCGACCGAACTCCGATCTCAGTCATTCGTTTGTACCGTCCAGGAGCTCTGACGAGGTGGCAGAACGAGTCGACATCAACCCGATGGGATCGCTCACGGGTGCCGTGCGAGCCCCTGGGGATAAATCAATCTCCCATCGAGCGCTTCTCCTCAGCGCTTTGGCCGACGGTGTGTCGACAATCACGGGCCTTTCAGCCGGCCACGACGTCCGAGGGACCGCCATCATCATCAGTCAACTGGGAGCGACGATCGACAGCACTCACGAGGGAATCCTGGAGATTCGAGGAGCAGGCGAGCATCTCGGTCCTTCGAAGTCCTTCCTCGACTGCGGAAACTCAGGCACCACAATCCGCCTGGTGATGGGAATTTGTGCCGGAATTCCTGGTCATCATCGCCTTTTCGGTGATCCGTCGTTGAGCCGTCGACCCATGGATCGGGTCGCCGTACCACTTCGACTCATGGGTGCCAACGTCGGCGGGCAAGGACTCAGTTGCACACCACCGATCGAAATCGAAGGCTCCAGGCTCACCGGAATTAACTACCTCCTTCCAGTGGCGAGTGCGCAAGTGAAGTCAGCAATCCTCCTCGCCGGACTCTTGGCGGACGGGTCCACAACGGTTCGAGAGGCCATTCCCACCCGGATCCACACCGAAGAGATGCTCCTCGCCGCCGGCGTGGACATCGAAATCCACGCCGATACCGCCGAGACACAGGTCACAGTCCGACCCTCGCGACCAAGACCTTCAAAGTGGGTGATCCCAGCCGATCCCTCTCAGGCTGCGTTCTTCGTCGTGGCCGGCCTCCTGGGATCACAGAGTGCCGTGCACTGCACAGGCATCTATCCCGGTCCACATCGGAGCGGTTTCCTTGACGTTCTCGACCGGATGGGAGCTTCGATTACGAGAGACAGCGATGCGGACGGTCTTCTCAGCGTGCTGGCGACGTCCTCCGCCCTCCAGGGGACCGAGATTGCCGCTTCAGAAATTCCGTCCCTGGACGAGGTGCCAATCTTGGCCATCGCCGCGGCAGCCGCCGATGGGACGACTCGCTTCGCTGACGTGGGGGAGTTGCGGGTAAAAGAGTCCGACCGCTTGATGGAGACCGTCACTCTCGTGAAGGGCCTCGGTGCAAGTGCGCGAGTTGAGGGAGACGACCTGATCATCGAAGGCCTCGGCTCACCAAAGGCATTCGCTCGCGTGACAAGCGACGCACACGGCGATCATCGCATGGCCATGTCGGCGGCGATTGCCGGAGCGGTGGGAGGCGGCGCGTCGATTCACGGATTCGAATCAGTCGCCACGAGCTATCCCGGATTTCTCGATACGCTTCGGAGCCTCGGATGACTGCCCCACTCGTGATCGCCATTGATGGTCCGGCCGGGTCGGGGAAGTCCACGGTGGGAGGCGCCTTGGCCGAAATCCTTGGACTCGCGACCCTCGACACCGGATCCTCGTATCGAGCGATCGCCGCTCAGGCCCTCCATCTCGGAATAGACGCGGCCAATGCCGAGGAGATCGTCGCTCTCGCTGCAAAGGCAACGCTGACGGTCGGCAACAGGGTCATGATCAATGGCAGAGACGTGACCTCCGAGATCCGATCCGAGGCAGTGAACGCCACCGTCTCGTTCATCGCCGCAAATCCGGGAGTTCGTTCCATCCTCGTTCAGTGGCAAAGGGCCTGGGTCGACGAGCACCATGGCGGCGTCGTGGAGGGTCGAGATATCGGAACCGTTGTTTTCCCGAACGCACCCGTCAAGCTTTTTCTCACCGCTCGCTCAGAGGAGCGTGCGCGTCGGCGCTCGGAAGAGGGAATCGACAGCATTACCCGGAGAGATGCACTCGATTCCACACGTGCCACATCACCCCTGACTCGAGCAGACGACGCATTCGAAATCGATACCACCTCGCTCGATGTCGCTACCATCGTGACGATGGTCCTCGAGCACATCGAGGCTACGAGAGGCACCACGCCATGACGCCACCCGAGCACGCTGAATCCTCCCGGCCTGATGCACCGCAGCGAAGCGCGGCATCGTTCGTCCCTGACCCCCGACGATCGATCTTCTATCGCATCTTCCGAGGCTTACTTCGATTCCTGCTCCGCATCATGTTCAGACCGATCCTCGAAGGGCCAGGCGTCATCCCCGCTGAGGGCCCCGTGATCATCGCCCCAGTCCACCGATCCAACATCGACTTCAGCTTGGCGATCCTTCTGACCGACCGCAAAATGTTCTTCATCGCCAAAGACAGCCTCTGGAAGGCATCAATCTTTGGTCGTTTCGTCGAAGCCATGGGGGCATTTCCGGTCAACCGGGGAACTGCCGATCGCACCGCTTTGAACCATGCGGAGGCCGTTCTCGCGTCGGGGAACGCCCTCGTACTGTTTCCCGAAGGGACGAGACAGGAGGGCCCGCTGGTAGCTGACATCCTCGAAGGGGCCGCTTTCCTTAGCGCTCGAACTGGGGCACCAATCGTGCCGGTTGGTATCGGTGGATCAGCTCACGCCATGCCAAAAGGGGCCAAGTTCCCGAGACCCACGAGGATCAGGCTCTATCTGGGGGAGCCCATCGCTTCGCCGGTTCGCACTGATGGGGGCCGAGTACCCCGATCGGCTATCCACGAAACAACGCTCGCTCTGCGGCTCCAGATTCAAGAATGCTTCGACCGCGCAAGCGCCTGAGGGACTAGCGCTCTCTCCACCAGGTACTCAGAACGACCTTGGCGTAGCGGAAGCCGAAGAGCCAGTTGGTGCCCTTCTTGGTGGTTCCTGACTGGCGAGGAAGCCACACTGTCGGACGCTCTGTGACACGCCAGCCGCGCTTGAGGCAGGTGATCAGGAGGTCGGCCGTTTGGTACTGCTCCTGCGTGAGGCGGTCCACCACGTCAACGAGCATCGATACCCGAAGGGATCGGTAGCCGTTCGAGGTGTCAGTGAGCTTCGAACGGGTCATCAAGTTGACCGTCGTCGAGAAGAAAATGACTCCGGCCTTGCGGAACCGGTCAGTGGTCGTATCGACACCGAGGCGACGAGAAGCGACCACGAAGTCAGCCTCATCGTCGATAAGGGGCTGCAACATGACGGGGATTTCTGCCGGGTCATTCTGACCGTCGGCGTCGAGGGTCACCACATATTTCGCGCCAAACTCGATGCAGAGCCGATAGCCCACCTGCAGCGCCACGCCATGGCCAAGATTGGAGGGAAAAACGAAGGTGCACACGCCGTGGTCGATGGAGATCTCTGCAGTTCGGTCATCGCCACCATCGACAATCACCAAGGTCATCAGTGGGAGCCCACACGCCTCCTTGGGCATCTTGGCTAAGACGTCCCCTATGTTTCCCTCTTCTTCATAGGCACAGATCAGCGCCACCGCATCAGGGAATCGGACATTCGGATAGCGCGCATCGAAGCCAGCGCGGGCCTCGGCGATTACATGGGTGGGGAGCGAGGAGAGGCGCTGCGCTTCAAGGTCGTCGGAAGATGCCATCAGCGAATCAGACCGCGTGGGGGGTCGCGAACACGCGTCGGACCATGGGCTCGAAGTGCTCCAGCGGGGGGATAGGTCCATCTGGATCGAAGCTGGTCTGATCCCACTCGTCAGCAAACTGCTCAGCAAGCTCAAACCACGACTCGCCTCGGTATTGCTCTCGGGCATCAGGGTCGAGTCCGAGGTGCTCGTAGTAGTGACGTCCTTGGAAATCCTGATGAGCCAGGATCATGAAGTAGACCTCATCGCGAACGTAGGGGCGGATGATCTCCGCTGCGATCCGAGGGTGATTAATCACCGAGATCGCCTTACCAACATCATGCAAGAGCGACGCCACCACGATTTCTTCGTCGCAGCCGTCAGCCTCGGCCCGAGCCGCGGTTTGAAGGCAGTGCGTCAATTGGTCAACGGCAAAACCATCCGTAATCGCCGCGAGCGAGCGCAGCATGTTGAGTACCGAGTCCGCCACGCGGGGCTGGTTGGCATACGTCTCGTTGACGATGTTCATCCACTCGTCTCGAGTGGACTCGTCCATCCGAGTAAAGACCTTTTCACCTTGAATCTGCGTCACGCCGTCAGTCTTTCACCCCGCTGACGCTTTGAGCGACTTCACCGACTTCCGAGACCTTCAAGGACCTCGGCAGCCGAGATGCTCCGATCATCGTCAAGCGAGAGTGCGCCACCGCCTTCCTCGCTCTCAAGCCTCCTGAGGAGTTCGCGAAGTTCGGGTGGGGGAGGGAAGTACTCGTCCTCGTCAGTCACCTTCACCAGCGACACCCCCCGGACTGGTGCAAGTCGCTCGATGACCTCGACGACAAGACGTTCCGGCGCCGATGCGCCGGCTGTGACGCCGATGATGCCTTCGAGGTCATCTGGCAGTTCGTCAGCTCCGTTCACTCGAAGTACTCGGGCACAGCCCGATGCAGCGGCCACAGTGGCCAGTGCCACCGTGTTCGATGAATTCGCGGAACCAATGACGACCACGACGTCAGCCTTTGCCGCTATCTCTCGCAGCGCAGCCTGCCGGTTGGTCGTCGCGAAGCACAGATCGCTGCGGTTCGGCATCCACAGGTCCGGGAATCGCTCTTGTGCCATCTCACGCAGAGAACTCCACTCGTCGTGGCTGAGCGTCGTCTGTGAGAGCAGCGCAACCGGGGTGCCTGGCTCGATGACCGACGCAGCCCGCTCAAGATCAGCTTCACTCTGGACAAGGTGGACGGCCTCAGGAGCCACCGCCATGGTCCCGACAGCCTCCTCGTGGCCTGCGTGGCCAACATAGAGGACCTGATATCCCTTTCGGGCTCGGACCTTGAGCTCATGGTGCACCTTGGTGACCAATGGGCACACTGCGTCGACAACGACCCGGTTGGCGTCGCGTGCCATTTCGACCACCGCCGGCGCAGATCCGTGGGCACTCAACATGAGCGGAGCACCAGCGGGCACCTCGTTCACGTCGTCAACGAAGATCACGCCCTGATCAACGAAACGCTGCACCACATGCTGATTGTGAACAATCTCGTGGTAGCAGTACACCGGAGCGTCAAAGGCCTTCACCATCCAGGCGAGGGCCTTGATGGCTTTCTCAACGCCAGCGCAGAACCCTCGTGGTTCGGCTAGGAGCACCTCATCGACGGCCATGGAGCGAGGCTACCCGCAACCCTGTCGGTTCACGACCCCACCGGACCTACACTTGAGAACGTGTCGGCACCGGTGATTAGCGAGGTCACCGAGGGAACGCCTGGTCACCGTGGGGGATTACTGGTTGGCGATTCCCTCATGTCCATCAACGGTACGGTGCCGTTAGACGTCATCGAGTACCAGCAACTCACCGACGGCGCCCGGGTGGATCTCGTCATCAAGCGGCCAGGGGCACCGCTCGACCGCCGGATCTCGATTTCGAAGGACCCAGGGGAGCCGTTGGGCGTGCGGGTCGACTCAGCTGTTTTCGACCGAATTCGCACCTGCGATAACCACTGCGAGTTTTGTTTTATCTACCAACTCCCCAAGGGCATGCGCCGTAGCCTCTACCTCAAAGATGACGACTATCGCCTGTCGTTCCTCTATGGGAATTTCACCACCCTCACTCGATTCACCGAGCTTGATGCCGAGCGCGTCATTACTGAGCGACTGAGCCCCCTGTATGTCTCGATCCATGCGAGCGATCCGGACCTCCGGGCGGCCATGCTCCGAAATCCCCGAGGAGCGACCAGCCTGAAGTGGCTCGATGTGCTGCTCGCTGAGGGTATCGAGGTCCACGGCCAGATTGTCCTGTGTCCCGGCGTCAACGATGGCGAGCATCTCGAGCGGACGCTCGGAGACGCCCTCGATCGTTTTGCTGCCCTCGCCTCGGTCGCTGTGGTGCCCCTCGGGATCAGCGACCACTCCAATGAACCAGGAATGCGAGCCCACCAGACAGAGGAGGCCGAGCGAGTGCTGGATCTCGTCGACCGATTCGGTGATGCCAGTCAGGCGCTCCTGGGGTCTCGACGGATCTATGCCTCAGACGAGTACTACCTGCTGGCGAATCGCCCCATTCCCGAGCTCTCCCACTACGAAGGCCTGACCCAGGTCGAGAACGGTATCGGAATGATCCGCGTCTTCGACACCGAGGCGCGAACTGGCATTGCCCAAGCTGTAGGCGGCGAGTCCGGTTTCTTCCAGGCGGTCGACGGAGCTCCACCTTGGGGCTATCGGGCCCCGAGGAGCGCACTGTCGTCACCTCGAATCGGAGAAGTTCCGGTCCTGTTGAGCGGCGCCTATGGTGCGCGTGTCCTTCGGCCGCTCCTCGACGATCTCGGACGCAGCGACGTCGAAATCGTCACTGTGGCTAACAAGTTCTTCGGTGGGAATATCAGTGTGGCGGGCCTCATGACGGCGGGTGACGTCTCAGATGCGATACTTGAACACGGCGGCCACGGCCGCTACGTCCTTCCTGACGTTTGTCTCCATGAGGGTCGCTTCCTCGATGGGGCTGGCGTGACCGATCTTCCGGTAGACGTTGAGATCATCGAGACCAGCGGCGTGGCGCTGCGGTCGCTTCTGGAGCTGTCACCAGCCCGGGCAGGGGTTTGACATGAGCACGCTTCCAATCGTCGTGATCGCAGGGCGCCCGAACGTTGGGAAGTCTTCGCTGATGAACCGCATCGTCGGTCGCCGCATCGCCGTGGTCGAGGAACACCCTGGAGTCACCCGAGACCGCAAGGCCGTAGCGGCAGAGTGGATTGGCGTGCCCTTCGAGTTGGTCGACACCGGTGGATGGCTCCACAGCGGCAGCGAACTCGATGACAAGGTCTCCGCCCAAGCAGAGAAGGCGTTGGCCGAAGCGGATGTGATCCTCTTCGTGATTGACGCCACCGTCGGCGCCACCGCCGAGGACATGGCGGCGGCCCGACTGGTACAGCGAACAGGAAGGCCGGCACTTCTCGTCGCCAACAAGGTCGACGACACCCGGCACGAGGAGGGAATCTGGGAGTTGCTAGGCCTCGGACTCGGCGATCCCTTCCCCGTCAGCGCTCTCCACGGGCGAGGTACGGGCAACTTGCTGGACCAGGTCGTCGCCCTGCTCCCCGCCGCGAGTACCGATGAGGTCAACGAGGACGACGACCCGACGACCCGCGTGGCGATCGTCGGTCGTCCAAATGTCGGGAAGTCAACGCTGTTCAACCACCTCATCGGCGACGAGCGCTCAGTCATTCACGACATGCCCGGGACTACCCGGGACTCTATTGACACGGTTGTTGAGACCGATGAAGGGCCCCTACGATTCATCGACACCGCCGGGATGAGGCGCCGGGCTCGTACCGAGCGAGGGGCTGAGCAGCACTCGGTGATCCGAGCCTTGGACTCCCTTGACCGGGCTGATATCGCCCTTCTCGTCGTTGATGCGACGATCGGAGCATCCCATCAGGATCAGCGCCTCGCCGAGCGCATCTCGATCGCTGGCTGCCCAGCGGTCGTCGTCCTCAACAAGTGGGACCTCATCGAGACTGAAGACCGCGAAGGAATCATGGCCGGCGTCGGTGAGCGCCTCGCATTCCTTGGTACTGCACCCGTTCTCCGCATCTCGGCGGTCTCCGGCCGGGGAGTCCATAAGATCCTGCCGGCCATTTTCGAATCCGCTGCTGCTTACCACCAGAGGGTTCCGACCGGAGCATTGAACCGGGCGATTCGAGATCTCCAAGCAGCGCATCCCGCTCCGAATGCCCGAATCAGGTACGCCGTCCAAGGAGCGATTGATCCTCCGACGTTCACCCTGTTCGCCAGCGGCAAAATGCCAGCAACCTATCTCCGCTATGTCGAGCGGTCCCTTCGGGAGAAGTTCGATTTCGGCTCTACGCCGATGAAGATTCGCGTGCGGATCGGCTGAGCAATGCCGTGGTGTGACAGCTGTGATCGCCTAGTCGACGACGGCGAGGTCATCGAGGGGGCCTGTCCATCATGCGGCATCAGTCTTGTCCGGGCATCCGCTGGTGCGATGCCCTGGCGTTTCCGCTTCATGATCCTCGCCACGGTGGTCTACCTCGGTTGGCGGCTCTACCAGGGGGTTACGTGGCTGATGCATTGATGATGGCTCGATGGGCCTCCTCGATAGCGCCAGCCAGCGAATAGTCTCGGGCTATGCCGATCTATCGTCTCGGGGACCGTGTCCCGACCATCCATCCTGATGCCTTCATTTCACCTGACGCAGTCGTCATTGGCAACGTGACCGTTGGAGCCGAAGCGTCACTGTGGTCTGGCACCGTTCTCAGGGGCGACCACGGCACTATCACTATTGGAGCGCAGACCTCGATCCAGGACGGAACCGTGATCCATTGCGGACCTGGATTCCCAACCATCGTTGGGGAGCGCTGCGTCGTGGGACACATCGTCCATCTCGAGGGCTGCATCCTCGAAGATGACTGCCTCGTGGGTTCCGGATCAGTCGTTCTGCACCACGCTCGTATCGGCTCGTGGGCCACCGTGGGCGCCAACGCCGTTGTCCCGAACAACACGCAGGTTCCCTCTGATGCCATGGCGCTTGGTGTGCCAGTCCGCATCAAAGAGGGCGCTTCCAACCGCGAGATGATTCGCTATTCCGCTGAGCAGTACGTTCGGAACGTGCACTTATTCAAGGCAGAGCTCGAGCGAATCGACTGACTCGCTCAGCATCCCCGCCACCGAGCGCGGAAGTTCACTACGCTCTCGATCGGTCGGAGTGACCGAAGGGGGCAACAGCAATGAAGCTGATTGTGGCAGTGATTAAGCCGTTCAAGGTCGAGGACGTCAAAACGGCGATGAAGTTAATCGGCGTTGATGGCATGACACTTACCGAAGCTCAAGGTTTCGGGCGCCAGCGAGGCCACACCGAGGTCTACCGAGGGGCCGAGTACGAGGTCGACTTCGTGCCCAAGATCCGTCTCGAGATCCTTGTCGACGATGACCGGGCCGATGAGATCGTCACGGCAATCGTCGAGAGCGCACAAACCGGAACCATCGGAGACGGGAAGGTCTGGGTCGTCCCGGTTGAGAGCGTGGTCCGAGTCCGTACCGGCGAGCGCGGATCAGACGCGCTCTGATGTTGAGAAGGGGAGTCCTCTCTTGAATACTGTTGACACACTCTGGGTCCTGCTGTCCGCAGCCCTGGTCCTCTTTATGACCCCCGGCCTCGCATTGTTCTACGGAGGCATGGTTCGCTCAAAGAATGTCCTGTCCGTCATGATGAACAGCTTTATCGCCATGGGCGTGATCACCGTGTTGTGGGTGGTGATTGGTGGCAGCCTCGCCTTCGGGAGCGATGTCGGCGGCGGCCTCCTCGGCGACCTCTCCTTGGCCGGTTTCGCCAACCTCGCCCACCATCTCCCTGGCTTCTCTGCCGGCGGCGCGTCTCCGATGGCGGTCATGACCTACCAGATGATGTTCGCGATCATCACCGCTGCCCTCATCAGTGGCGGAACTACAGATCGGATCAAATTCTCGGCGTTCATCATCTTGATTTCGCTCTGGATGCTTCTTGTCTATGTGCCACTCGCTCACTGGGTCTTCAGTCCCGAAGGCTGGTTGGCATCTCGAGGCGTCTTGGACTTCGCTGGAGGAACGGTTGTCGAGATCAACTCGGGCTTCTCGACCCTTGCCATCGTGCTGGTCCTTGGGAAGCGCAGGGGGTGGCCCGGTGAGGCAATGGCCCCTCATTCTGTTCCCCTGAGCCTCCTCGGTGTCGGGATTCTCTGGTTCGGATGGTTCGGCTTCAACGCCGGGTCATCACTGGGGATGAACGATGTCGCCGTCCATGCCTTCATCAACACTCAGCTCGCCGCTGCCGCCGGGCTCCTCGGCTGGTTGCTCTTCGAACGAGTCAAAGAGTCCTACCCAACAACGCTCGGTGCTGCGTCTGGAGCGGTTGCGGGACTGGTTGCGATCACCCCGTGCGCCGGGTTCGTGACTCCGATGGCCTCGCTCGCCATCGGTGCAATCGCTGGCATCGTCTGCGCGCTTGCCGTGAGGCTGAAGTTCAAGCTCAAGTACGACGACTCGCTTGACGTCCTCGGAGTTCACGGCGTCGGAGGTCTCATCGGCATGGTCCTCCTCGGCCTTTTCGCCACGAAATCGATCAACCCAAATGGGGCCGATGGACTTTTTGCAGGCGGAGGTTTCAAATTCCTCGGCCTTGAGGTCTTGGCCGCTGGAGTCACCGTCGTGTTCGCCTTCTGCGCCACGTGGGTGATTGCCAAGGTCATCGATATGACCATGGGACTGAGGGTCTCACACGAACAAGAGTTCACTGGCCTCGATCTCACCCAGCATGCGGAAAGCGCCTACTCCCTTGGCGGCATGGGTCGGATCTCGAGCTAGGTAGGTCAGGCGTGCCCCTCCTCGGGTCACCCTCAACTGACACCCTGTGCTACTGGTGGACGAAGGATCCGTTGACGATGCTCCAGCCTGCCGGGAGCGAGGCGGGCGTCCCGACAAGATTCGATGAGGTGACACCAGAGAGCGTCGCCCCATCAAGTTGAGCGCCGGCGACAGTCGCCCCCTTCATCTTCGCTCCCTGGAGATCAGCACCGATCAGGACCGCATTCGTCAGATTGGCATTGATCAGGTTGGCTGAACCGAGGTTCACCCCTGTGAGATCGGCCCCGATCAGTTTGGCGCCCGTCAGGTTGGCGGCGAACAGATCAGCACTCTTCAGGTTCAGGCCGTTCAGCATGGCCGAGGCCAGATTTGCCGTCGGTCCGAGCAGATAGCCACCAATGAGGACCCAGTCCCTGGGAAGCGAGGTGGGAGTACCGATCAAGCCTCCAGATGACAGGCCTATCGCGGTAACCCCTGAGAACAATGCCCGGGTCACCGTCGCTCCGGCGAGTGTTGCGTTGGTAAGTGTGGCACCGGTGAAATTGGTATCCGTCAGTATGGCGCCACCGAGCTTGGCCGATGTCAGGTCGGCGTTGCTGAGGTCTTGGCTGCTCAACGTTGCACCAGTGAGGATGGCGCTGCGCAGTGAGGCGCTTGCCCCAACGAGGTAGCCGGCAACCAACGACCATCCCGTCGGGAGCGACGCCGGCGTTCCTGTAATCGAACCGGATACGACGTGGCTCAAGGACACGCTCGACAGGTTGAGCCCAGCGAAGTTGGCACCCGTCAGGATGACTCCGTCACCGAAGAGGTAGCCGGCAACAAGTCTGTAGCCGGACGGCAGCGAGGTGGGTGTCCCGACAATGCCGGTTGAAGCGACTCGATAAAGGAATGCCCCCGACAACGAGGCACCGTTCAAATTTGTTCCGTTCATGGTCGAGAATGACAGAACGAGATTCGTCAGCGCCTGACCAGCAAGGTTGGCATTGGTCAGGTCGGCACCGGCGAGATTGGTCCTCGTCATGGTGCTTGTTCTGAGGTCCACGCCCGTCAAATCAGCGTTCGCCAGATTGGCATCGGTCAGGATCGTGCTGGTCATGGTGGCGTGAGCGAGATTGATCCCAGTCAGATCTGCTCCGGTCAGGTTGCCCCCCGAAAGATCGGCGTTCGCAAGATCAGCACCCGCCGCCACGTGGTAGCCGTTGATGAGGAAGAAGGGGATTACCGCCACCGAGGAAGTCGAATTCTCTCCCGTGCCAACCACGTTGATTGCAGCCACCCGGAACGTGTAACTCGTTCCATTCGAGAGTCCTTCGAAGGTGGCCGTTGTGGCGTTTGATTGCGTCACCATGCTTTGTCCGCTTGATGCCGAGATTTGGTAGCCGGTGATGCCGGATCCGCCGTTGAAGGCAGGCGGGGACCAAGAGATCGCCGCTGTCGTGTTGCCGGCAACCGCCACCACGTTGCTCGGAGTTCCTGGCACGGTCGCCGGCGTGACAGACGACGACGCACTCGACGATGCTCCGTAGCCGAGAGAGTTCTTTGCCTGGACGCTGAAGGTGTAGAGCGTCCCGTTGGTCAAGCCGCTGACGGTGCACGATGTACCGCCAGCGGTCAGGCAGGTCTGCCCCCCTGGTGATGCGGTCACTTTGTAGCCGGTGAGCGAGAGACCTCCGGTGTTCACAGGGGCAACCCAACTCACGGTTCCAGATCCCTGGCCACCAACCGCCGAGACGCCAGTCGGAGCATTCGGGAGCGCCGTGAATGTGACGGTCGATGTGGTCGTTCCGGCAGAAGTTCCGATGGCATTCGTTGATGTCACCGTGAACACGTAGGGCACTCCGGTGGCGAATCCAGTGATCTGGCACGAGGTCACACTTGAGCTACAAGTGAGACCGCCCGGACTCGAAGTCGCCGTGAATCCGGTGAGCGGACTCCCATTTGAGACTGATCCGGTCCACGAGACCTTTACGTTGCTCCCGACGATGACGGCCTGGACTCCAGTCGGCGCCAACGGAACGCCTGCAGCCACCACGGAGGCTGATGCCGTGGACGAGACGCTCGTCCCGGCGGCATTCGTCGCCGTCACGGACGCCGTATAGGCGGTCCCGTTGGTCAATCCTGAGATCACACATGAGTCCACCTCGGGAGTCGAGACCACCAAGGTGCACCGGCGGGAACCCGGTGAAGCAGTGGCCTTGTAGGTGGTGACCGGAGACCCTCCGTTGGAGCTCGGCGGGGTCCAACTGACGATGATGCGACCATCGCCGCGCAAAGCAGTGACGGCGGTTGGGGCGCCAGGAGTAGTGGAGGGGGTCAATGCTGATGACCGGACAGAAGGCGTACTCGTACCCACTCCGTTCGTGGCGGTCACGGTGAAGGTGTAGCTCGTGCCATTGGTAAGACCGGTCACGAGACACGAGGTGTCGCTCCCCGTAGCCACGCAGGTGCGATCTCCAGGTGAGGCGGTTGCCGTGTAGGAGGTGATCGGGCTTCCCCCGTTATTGAGCGATGCCGTCCACGAGACGTCGATCTGACCGGCCCCTCGCGAGACCACGACTGCCGTTGGTACGTCGGGGAGAGTCGCAGGGGTCGCCGAAGGAGTCACCGCTGAGGCTGCGCTTCGTCCGACGTAGTTACTGGCCGTCACCGAGACGCTGTAAGAGGTCCCATTGGTCAATCCCGTGATGGTGCATGCGTCGACCTCGGGAATCGCCACCGTGTACGTACAAGTCCTGCCTCCCGGCGTGGCGGTCGCTACAAACGACGTAATGGCGGATCCACCATTCGATGGTTTTGTCCATACGACACCGATCTGGGTACTCGCTGGGGTCAGCACCACCCCAGTTGGAGCATCGGGGACTGTCATTGGGGTCACCGAAGGGGAGACGACCGATGATCGACTATCGCCAGCGCTGTTGGTGGCCACCACGGTGAATGTGTAGGCGCGCCCATTGGTGAGCCCGGTGACGACACACGTTGTCGCTCCCACAACAACGCACGTCTTGGCATCCGGCGACGAGGTCACCGTGTATCTCGTAATTGCAGAGCCACCGTCTGACGCCGGAGCGCTCCAGGTCAGCGTGGCCGTTGCATTCCCAGCACTCGTCGAGGTGATCGTCGGCGGACCAGCGGTGGCCGATGGGGTACCGACCACTGATGAAGAGACCGGACCTGAGCCGACGCCATTTATCGCAACTGCAGTGAAGGTGTAACTCGTGCCATTTGTGAGTCCCGTGACGGTGCATGCGTCAACCTCGGGGATCGTCACTGCGGAGGTACAGGTCCGTCCTCCTGGGGTGGCGGTCACCGTGAAACTCGTGACGGGGGAGCCCCCCGTAATCCCAGGGGGCGTCCACCCCACGAGCATCTCGCCTGACCCGATCGTCAGCACAAGGTTTTTCGGGGCATTCGGAGTAGTCGCTGGCGTGGAGGACGCCGAGATCGATCCTGCGCCGGTTCCGGCTGCGTTGATCGCTCGAACGACCACTGTGTACGACGTTCCATTCACAAGCCCTGAGATGGTGCAGCTCGTCGACCCTGACGAGCACGTTGCGCCACCAGGTGTGGCGGTAACGACATAGCCCGTCACCGAGGTCCCACCATTCGATGCGGGCGCGGTCCACGACACTGCGACCTGAGTATTCCCGGGTGTGAGGATCACCGATCGGGGTGCACTCGGAGGGGCGATCGGAATAACCGAAGGTGAGGAGGCTGAGGGTCCCGGTCCGACAGTATTTGAGGCTGTCACCGCGAACGAGTACGCCGTTCCATTGATGAGGTTGCTCACCGTGCACGAGGTGGTCGTCGTGGTGGAGCATGTCTGGTCGCCACCCACGACCTTGACCGCATATCCGGTGATCGTCGCACCCCCGTTCGAGGCTGGCGTCGACCATGACACCGTGGCAGTCCCATTACCAGCGACGGCGGTCACCGTAAGTGGTGCACTCGGAGTGGTCAACGGGATCACAGACGACGAGGGAGCCGATGCCGTGCCAGCGCCGATAGCGTTCGAGGCCACCACAACGAAGGTGTACGAGGTCCCGTTGGTGAGACCTGACACGACGCAACTCAGGCCGGAAGCCGTTGTGCACGACCCGGTACCCTTTGACGCCGTGACGGTGTAACTCGTGATAGGCGTCCCCCCGGTCGATGTAGGTGCAGAGAACGTCACCGTTACTTCGGTGTTTCCCGAAGTCACGCTGGTCACGGTGGGCGCTCCGGGCGTTGTTACTGGGGTGACGGAGGCAGAATTCGCTGACGCCGATCCTGCACCCACACCATTACTGGCGGTAACTGAGAAGACGTAACTCGTGCCGTTCGAGAGGCCGCGAACCACGCACGAGAGAGTCGAACTCGACGTACATTGGGCCGTTCCTG
>Ga0194055_10001261_pt1 | contig 20625 bp, 20 predicted proteins | sample SepL449m_MetaG_FD_155482 | JGI IMG/M metagenome (GOLD analysis project Ga0194055, IMG submission 155482) | Anoxic zone freshwater microbial communities from boreal shield lake in IISD Experimental Lakes Area, Ontario, Canada - Sep2016-L442-9m | ecosystem: Environmental > Aquatic > Freshwater >...
GGGAATCGCGACAGAAGTTCAACCCACTTGTGCGTATCGACACCATCAACGGCCTTGACCCCGAGAAGGCTCGCGATCGTCTTGAATTCGGCAAGCTCACGCCGTTGTACCCGCAGGATCGTTTGCGCCTCGAAAACGACCCCACTAACTTGGTCACTCGCGTCATCGACTTGGTGGCGCCGATCGGTAAGGGTCAGCGCGGACTCATCGTGTCACCGCCCAAGGCGGGTAAGACGATGGTCCTGCAGGCGATTGCCAATGCCATTACGGCAAACAATCCCGAGTGTCACCTCATGGTGGTGCTGGTCGACGAACGACCTGAAGAGGTCACCGACATGCAGCGTTCGGTGAAGGGTGAGGTAATTGCCTCGACCTTCGACCGTCCCGCTGAAGATCACACGATCATCGCCGAACTCGCTATCGAGCGTGCGAAGCGATTGGTCGAGATGGGTATGGACGTCGTGGTGCTCCTCGACTCCATGACTCGCCTCGGTCGCGCCTACAACTTGGCGGCGCCCGCAAGCGGTCGCATCCTGTCCGGTGGTGTCGATTCGACGGCGCTCTACCCGCCCAAGCGCTTCTTCGGCGCGGCCCGCAACATCGAGCACGGTGGTTCGCTCACCATCCTTGCCACGGCTCTGGTCGAAACCGGATCGCGCATGGATGAGGTTATCTTCGAGGAGTTCAAGGGCACCGGAAACATGGAGCTCAAGCTTGACCGGCGATTGGCCGACAAGCGCATCTTCCCGGCCGTCGATGTCGATGCGTCCGGAACTCGTAAGGAAGAGATCCTGCTGAGCCCCGACGAACTCAAGGCGGTCTGGAAGCTTCGCCGGGTGCTGCACTCACTCGAAGGGCAGCAGGCGATTGAGTTGCTGCTGAACAAGTTGCGTGAGACCAAGACCAATGGCGAATTCCTCATGCAGGTCGCGAAAACCACTCCTGGTGGAGAGGGCTAGCCCTGATCCTGATGGGCAGTTTGTGGCACGAGTGCCCCTAGTGGCACACTGATGGCACTACCGGTTCACGCTTCTGGCGACCCGGTGGACCTACGAATGAGGAGCAGTTGTGAAGCCTGACATCCACCCCGCGTACAACGAGACCACTGTTTCGTGCACGTGCGGATCTACGTTCACCACCCACAGCACCGCGAAGAACGGCGTGATTCACGCTGAAGTCTGCTCGCAGTGCCACCCGTTCTACACCGGCAAGCAGAAGATCCTCGACACCGGCGGTCGTATCGCCAAGTTCGAGAAGCGCTTCGGCAAGTCCGGCGACGAATAGCGACTTCGACGGGCGCCTCGCTTCCCACGTGGAAGCGGTGGCGCCCGTCGTGCTTTTCACCACCGTTCGGTAGTAGCGCAGTGTCGAGGAGGTGCACATGTTCGAAACAGTAATGCCGATGGAGGCGGAACTGTCGGAGGTCGAAACTGCGCTTTCTGACCCTGCCGTGCACGCCGATCAGTCACGCGCTCGCATTCTTGGTCGTCGGCACGCTGCTCTCATTCCGGTGGTGAACACTTACCGACGCTGGCTTGCTCTTGCAGGTGATGCGCAAGCGGCGCGCGAACTCGGTGAGGATGACTCCGACATGCTCGCGGAGGCAGCTCGTCTCGATGCCGAGCGCGATGTCGTTGCCGAACAACTCACGCGCCTCTTGGTGCCGCGCGATCCGCTCGACGGTAAGGACGTCATCCTCGAAATCAAGGCGGGTGAAGGTGGCGAGGAGTCCGCGCTCTTTGCCGCTGACTTGCTGCGTATGTACCTTCGCTACGCCGAGCGGTGCGGATGGTCGACCGAAGTTCTTGAAGCCGAAGAGAGCGACCTCGGTGGATACAAGGACGTTGCCGTTGCGGTGAAGACGCGTGGCACCCTCGACCTCGACACGGCCCCCTATGCGCGGCTGAAGTTTGAAGGTGGCGTGCATCGCGTGCAGCGGGTGCCGGTCACCGAGTCGCAAGGGCGCATTCACACCTCGGCTGCCGGAGTTCTTGTGCTTCCTGAAGCAGAAGAGGTGGAAGTTGAGATTGACGCCAATGATTTGCGCATTGACGTCTTTCGATCAAGTGGTCCCGGCGGTCAGAGTGTCAACACCACTGACTCGGCGGTACGCATCACGCACGTGCCCACAGGCATCGTGGTGTCGTGTCAGAATGAGAAGAGCCAGTTGCAGAACAAGGAGTCGGCGATGCGCATTCTTCGCGCACGCATGCTGGCGGCAGCGCAAGAACGTGCGGCGGCCGACGCGAGTGCCGCTCGTCGAAGCCAAGTGCGCACGGTTGACCGTAGTGAGCGCATTCGCACCTACAACTTTCCTGAGAATCGCATTGCTGACCATCGCATCGGATTCAAGGCGCACAACCTCGATCAGGTGCTTGACGGCGACCTCGGGGATCTGATCCAGGCGTTGGTCGACGCCGACGTCGCTGAGCGACTCGCTGAGACACCGCCGTCATGACAGATGACAGAATCAAGCCCGTGACCACGGGTGCGGGGGATGACCACGACCAGCCTGACGGCACGTCGACGTTTAGTGCGACGGGCCGCGATTTGCGTACGGTCGTGCTTGATGGCGAACGACGTTTGGCCGCTGCGGATGTTCCGAGTCCCAGGGTTGACGCTGAGATCCTTGCTGCGCACGTCATGGGTCTGCCCCGCGGCAGGCTTCTCTTGGGACAACGAATGACCACCGAACAGTCGGTGAGATTCGAAAGTTTGCTCACACGCCGGATGTCGCGTATCCCGCTGCAGCACCTCACCGGGTGGGCGCCCTTCCGCGAACTTGAACTCTTGGTGGGGCCGGGTGTGCTGGTGCCTCGACCTGAAACCGAAGTGGTGGCCGACTCGGCCATTCAGTGGCTGCGGCGACGTCCGGTCGAAGGTCGTCGTACGGCAGTTGACCTGTGCTCCGGTTCGGGATGCATCGCGTTCAGTATTGCCACCGAATGTTGGAACGTCGATGTCATCGGTCTCGAACTTGATCCGAAGGCGCAGGAGTGGGCCTTCCGCAATCTTCCGCCGGTGATCAACGTGGCCGCATCACGCGATTCAACGGTGCTATTGCGAGACGGCGATGTTTTCGACGCAGCACTCGAAGGCGGGCCGCTTTTCGATTTGGTCGGTACCGTTGATGTGGTGATTAGCAATCCGCCCTACATTCCGAACGCCGGAATCCCCCGCGAGCCGGAGGTTTCGGTGCACGACCCCAAGTTGGCGCTGTTTGGCGGGGAGGACGGCTTTGATGTGGTGCGGGGTGTTGTCGATACCGCGATGAGACTCCTGCGCCCCGAAGGCTTGTTCGTGATTGAGCACGCCGACATTCAAGGCGATGGAGGCTCGGGCCCATCACTTCCCGCGCTTCTTCGCTCATGGGAGGACCCCACCGGGCGTCCGGCATGGGTTTCCATTGCCGACCGCAACGACTACGCAGGACGCTCGCGCTTCACCACGGCGTTGCGTCGCCCGCGAGGCTGACATGTCACGCCGCTATGCGTGCGATGTTCCCGACGATCGTGAACTTGGGCTCTCGGCCGCACTCTCAGCCTGTCGTCGCGGAGAACTCGTCGTCTTTCCGACTGAAACGGTGTACGCAGTTGCCACCGATGCCTTCAGTGTCGAGGGAGTCAGCCGGCTTCGCGAGGCGCAACGGCGTGATCGGACAACGCCGATTCCGGTACTGATCGGTCGACCACAGACGGCCGATGGGATCGTGCTCAGCCTCGGCCCCCATGGGCGGGCACTCACCGAGGCATTCTGGCCCGGACCGCTCATGGTGATCGCTGCGGCACATCCCTCGTTGAGGTGGGACTTGGGCGATACCCACGGAACAGTGTCAGTGCGGATGCCCATTCACCCCCTCGCCCTGGAATTGCTGCGGCAAACCGGGCCACTGGCTGTGACCGCCGCATCGGTGGCAGGAGCACAGGCGCCTCGGACGATCGATCAGGCTGAGGCTCTTCTTGGCGACAACGTCACGGTCTACCTTGACGCCGGACCATGTCCTGAAGGTCCGCCCTCGACCGTGGTCGACATCACCGGTGGGTTGCCCCGGGTGCTGCGGGTCGGAGCGTTCAGTCTGGAACTGCTGCGGGAAGTCGTGCCCGAACTCCTTGGCCCCGACGACCCGGCAGCCTGAACTCTGCCCGAGACCCGCGTGCCCGCAGAGGGCGCACGCGACTCCACCCCTAGGGTGGAGACGATGTCCACGACGTGAACGGAGCCGAGCAGTGAGTTCTTCTGACCCGACCTTCTGGGGACCCGACTTCCGAGCCCTAGAACAGGAGGATCCCGAGATCGCGGCTGTCGTACTGGGCGAACTCGATCGCCTTCGTCGCGGACTTCAGCTCATCGCGAGCGAGAACTTCACCTCGCCAGCCGTACTTGCCGCACTCGGTTCGACGCTGTCGAACAAGTATGCCGAGGGCTACCCCGGGCGCCGCTACTACGGCGGATGTGAGGAAGTCGACAAGGCAGAGGTCATCGGCGTCGAGCGGGCGAAGGCATTATTCGGTTCCGATCACGCCAACCTGCAGCCTCACTCGGGTGCGAGCGCCAACCTCGCCGTGTACGGCGCGTTCCTCGAACCGGGCGATACCTACCTCGCGATGGCGCTTCCGCACGGAGGACACCTCACCCACGGTGCCAAGGTGTCGTTCACCGGTAAGTGGTTCAACCCGGTGCACTACGGAGTTTCGCAAGAAACCGAGGACATCGATTACGACCAGGTGCGCGACCTTGCTCGCGAGCACCGACCCAAGATGATTGTCTGCGGTGGCTCGGCTATTCCGCGGCTAATCGACTTTGCCGCGTTCCGCGAGATTGCCGATGAGGTCGGGGCTGTCCTGTGGGTTGACGCTGCCCACTTCATTGGCTTAGTCGCAGGTAAGGCAATTCCCAGCCCGGTGCCCTATGCCGACGTTGTCAGCTTCACCACGCACAAGGTGTTGCGCGGGCCGCGTGGCGGGATGCTCGTGTGCAAGCAACAGCACGCAGCGGCGATCGATAAGGCAGTGTTTCCGATGATGCAGGGTGGCCCTTTGATGCACGGTGTGGCGGCTAAGGCCGTGGCACTACGCGAAGCGGCAACACCGGCGTATCAGGCGTACGCGCGTCAGGTCATCGACAACTCGCAGGCGCTCACCGCGGCACTTGCTGCTGAGGGTATGCGCCCCATTTCGGGCGGTACTGATACGCACCTTGCTCTGCTCGATTTGCAGGGCATTGGCGTGACGGGTGTCGACGCCGAAGCGCGTTGCGGTGCTGCAGGCATCGTGCTCAACAAGAACGCGATTCCGTACGACCCACAGCCAGCGGCTGTCACCTCGGGTATCCGCGTCGGTACTCCTGCCGTCACGACGCAGGGCATGGGTGTTCCGGAAATGTCGCGCATCGCCTCGCTCATCTCGCGGGCCGTACGCGACGAATCGGGAACCGACGCTCCTGCGATCGCGGCCGAAGTCAGCGACCTGGTCACCACCTTCCCCGCGTACCCGCGCCCGGCTGACGCGTAGGGGCCCGGCCTATGCGCGAGTACCTACTGTGTCTAGTGGCGGCGGCAGCCGTCACCTACTTGGCGACGCCGTGGGTACGTAAGCTCGCACTGCACTGGAACGTGATGGCGCAGGTGCGCGATCGCGATGTGCATGACACGCCAACCCCCAGACTGGGCGGATTAGCGATGTTCGCGGGGCTCATTGCCGGATTGATTCTGGCGAGTCAGTTGCCCCGCATGCGCTCGGTGTTCGAGTCGTCGAGTCAACCCGTCGCACTGATGTCGGGCTGCCTGCTGATCGTGCTGTTGGGGTTGGTCGACGACAAGTGGGGCCTCGACGCGCCCACGAAGTTTGCCGGTCAGGCGTTGGCCGCGGGGGTCATGGCTCTTCAAGGAATCCAGATCATCTGGCTTCCTATCGGCGGCACCATGGTGCTCGACCCAGTCACGTCGGTGCTGCTCACCGTGCTGGTCGTGGTCGTCACAGTCAACGCGGTGAATTTCGTTGACGGGCTCGATGGGCTAGCCGCAGGAATCGTTGGAATCGCGGCAGTCGCATTCTTTGCGTACTCATACCTACTGTCGGTCGAGTACGGATTCGAGCGTGCGACCCTATCGACGCTGGTGTCGGCGTGTCTGGCCGGAATGTGCTTGGGATTCCTCCCGCACAACATGTTCCCCGCGCGCATCTTCATGGGTGACACCGGATCGATGCTCATCGGATTGCTGCTGGCGACGTCGACGATCACGCTCACCGGTCAGGTCGATCCCAATGCGCTGGGCGACAACGGGGGAGCGTTCGTTCCTACGGTCCTTCCGTTGCTGTTGCCGCTTGCTGTTATTGCCGTGCCGCTGGCTGACGTCGTGCTTGCCGTGGTGCGCCGCACTCGCGCCGGACGCTCGCCCTTCGCACCTGACAAGCAGCACATTCACCACCGACTGCTTGAGATGGGGCACACACAACGACGTGCGGTACTGCTGATGTATCTGTGGGCCGCGCTGCTGGCGTTCGCCGCGGTGTCGCTGGTGTTCGTGCCGCCTGCCATCAGTGTTGCGGTCGTGGTGGTCGGAACTGCTGCTTTGGTTCTGGCCGTGACGTGGCCGCGTTTCCGTACCGATGCAACTCTCGGCAATTGATGGGGTGCGTGCAGTGATACGGTCGGGCGTTCCTATGGAAGGTCTTCTGTGATGTCCAGTTCATCTGCCACGAATTCGCTGCGACTGCCGTTGCTGGCGTCGGGCATTGTCGGAGCGATCTTCATCATTCTGGGTGGCATTCTCGGCAGCCAAGGGCACCTGGCCGATGAGAGTGGGGCGATTCAAGGTCTGATCGCGGGAGTCCTGGGTGCACTTGTTGCCATTGGCTTTCTGGGAATTGGGCAATACGTGTTAGGACGCGTGCTGTCAGGTAATCCGCAGATCGCCATGATGGCAGCACTTTTGGTCTATGTGCTGCAGGTTCTCGTGCTGCTGATTCTGCTGCTGGCGTTGAAGCATGCAACCTGGCTCGACGGTCAATGGTTCGGCTTTACCGTCTTCGCCTGCCTGATCGCATGGACCTTGGCCATGGTGGCCGACTACATGCGAAACCGTAGCTTCACCGTGGTTCCTGGATCAGGGCCCGGGCACCCTGATGGTCCGGTGATCGAGCCCGATCAGGGCGACGACTCAGACTGAATGGGACCCTCGTCACACTGACGATCCCGGATTACTTCCTTACGCAACCTTGATGGTAGGTTCGCCGTGCGATGACGAAGGCTCAGGGTGTCGGCAGCACGGGATCGTCCGTGGCGGATACCGTCACGAGCGCCGAAGGCAACATGGCAATTACGGCAAGCAGTTACATGATTGCCGGAATTCTGGTCTACGGCGGTCTTGGTTGGCTCCTGTCCCTCTGGTTGGGAAACCAATCTCTGCTCATCGCGGGAGGGGTGCTCATCGGAGTGGCCTTCTCGACATACTTAGTGATCATTCGGCTCCGGCAGATGCCAGAGCCCGGACAGCGTGAGATCGACGCGCTCGGAGGACGTTGACGTGGGTGTGAGCAGCCTGGTGGCCGCCGGCGCAGTCCGGTTGAGCGACGAGTCGAACTGTCACCTCATTCCGTGGGGTGGTGGGTCCGATTGTGGCTTCCCCGCTCCGACGGCTGACATTTTCAGCTTCTCCCCGTACTCGACACTGGCCATCGCCGGTCAGGAGTTCAACTTCACCAAGCCCGTGGTCCTGGCGATCATCGGCTCGGTTTTCCTGATCGTGTTCTTCCTCGCGGTTTTCCGTAAGCCCAAGTTGGTGCCCGGTCGGATGCAGTCAGTGGGCGAGTACGGCTACACCTTCATTCGCGACGGAGTTGCCCGCGAGGTCATCGGTAAAGAGGGCGACAAGTACGTCCCCTTCCTCTTCTCCTTGTTCTTCTTCGTCTGGATGCTCAACATCTGGGGCATCATCCCGTTCGCACAATTCCCGGTGTCATCGCGTATCGCCTGGCCGGTCGCTTTGGCGATCGTGATCTGGCCCCTGTACATGTGGCTCGGAATGCGTCACCAAGGCCCGGTGAAGTACTTCACCAACATGATGTTCCCGCCCGGACTTCCCAAGCCCATCTACTTGATTCTGGCCCCGATCGAGCTGGTGTCTAATGTGCTCGTGCGACCGGTCACGCTGGCCATTCGTCTCTTTGCCAACATGTTCGCCGGTCACCTCCTGTTGACGATCTTCGCGGTGGCCACCTTCTACCTGATCAGCCCGAGCCTCATTGGCATCTTGGGATCAGCGGCATCCTTTGTGATGTCGGTGATTCTCACGGCCTTCGAAGCTTTCATTCAGGCACTTCAAGCATTCATCTTCACCCTGCTCGCAGCCGTCTACATCTCCACGTCCCTGCACGCGGAGCACTAGAACAACCGAGCTGGGGGACGGACCCTCAGCCCGACAAGGAAGGTCAACCATGCAGTCGCTCTCGCTCCTCGCCGAAGTTACCGGCTCACTCGGTTCCATCGGCTACGGTCTTGCTGCCATCGGCCCCGGTATCGGTATCGGACTCATCTTCGGTAACGGTGTTCAGGCCATCGCCCGCCAGCCCGAGGCTTACGGCGTGATCCGACAGAACATGATTCTGGGCTTCGCCCTGACCGAGGCGCTTGCGCTCATCGGTTTCGTGGCGCCGTTCGTCTTCGGCAAGTAAACGAAAGAAAGTAGCCACATCATGAGCTGGGTCATCGCGGCCAGTGAGGGCGAAGGCGCCAACGTCCTCGCGCTTCCGCTGTACGAGATCATCATCGCGCTTCTGTGTTTCTTCATCGTGTTCGGTGCGCTGGCGAAGTTCGCGCTGCCCAACATCAAGAAGACTCTGGATGAGCGCGCCGACGCGATCGAGGGCGGCATCAAGCGCGCAGAAGAGGCTCAGGCCGAGGCTGCCCGTTTGGCCGACGACTACCGCCAGCAGTTGGCGCAGGCCCGCGAGGAAGCTGCGGTTATCCGCGCGCAGGCCCAAGCCGACCGCACAGCAATCATCGAAGAGGCGCGTACCGAGGCTGCTGCAGCCGCGGCTACGGTCACCGCTCGGGCTGAGGCGCAACTTACCGCCGACCGCGCGCAGACCATTGCTTCACTGCGTCACGAAGTTGGAACGCTGGCTGTCACCTTGGCGGGCAAGGTCGTGGGCGAGTCGCTCACCGACGATGCCCGCGCGCAGGCGACCGTCGAGCGCTTCATCTCCGACCTCGAGACTCAGGCAAGTAGCGCGGAGGCTGGTCGCTGATGCTCGGTTCCAGCCGCGAAAGCTTGGCCTCAGTGCGGGAGTCGCTTGACGCCCGTCGTCGGGAGCCAGGTTTTGATGCAGTCTCCGCCGACCTGTTTGCCGTCGCCGACCTGCTTGGTCGAGAGAAGACCCTTCGGGTTGCTCTCGCCGATGCGGGCCAGCCGGCCGATGGTCGCGCGGCACTGGCTGCCTCGGTGCTGGGTTCGCGCATTTCCCCGCTCGCGCTCGATGTAGTGAGCGACACCGTGCGTTGTCGTTGGTCGAACTCTTCGGATTTGGTGTCGGCCATCGAAATTCAGGCGACGCAGGCCGCCTTCACGGTGGCTGAGGCAGACGGCACTCTGGGCAACGTCGAAGAAGAACTCTTCCGCTTCGGCCGCGCGATCGATTCATCGGCTGATTTGCAGATGGCGCTCACAGCGCCTTCTACTCCGGCCGCGACGAAAGCTGGTGTGGTTCGTTCGCTCCTTGAAGGTCGCGTCACCCCCGCGACCCTCCAGGTGCTCGAGTACACAGCTAGCCACTTGCGTGGACGCCGCGCAGACACCGCGGTCGACGAGCTCAGTGAGCTCGCTGCCGCACAGCGCCAGAGGGTGGTGGCCGAAGTTCGCGTGGCCACTGCGCTGAACGACGAACAGCAACGAAGGCTCACCGAGGCGCTCTCGCGGCTCAAGGGCCGGCAGGTTCAGCTCAACGTGGCCATCGATCCCACGGTCATCGGCGGTATCGCCGTGCGCGTGGGTGACGAGGTCATTGACGGAACGGTGGCCGCTCGCCTCGAGCAGGCTCGCCGCGCCATCGCCGGCTGAGTGACGAAATAGACGCACTACCCGCACTACGACCTTGACCGAGTAACACTGACCACCGTGCCCCCGGGCATGAACTAGAGAGAGAGCAGGACACCATGACGGAGCTGACGATCCGCCCGGAGGAGATCCGCGCGGCCATCGAGAGCAACGTGGCGTCGTACTCGCCTGAGACGACCCGTGAGGAAGTGGGCCGCGTCGTCGAGACCGGTGACGGAATCGCCCGAGTCGAGGGCCTGCACTCGGCGATGACCAACGAGCTGCTCGAGTTCGAGGGTGGCCTGCTGGGTCTGGCTCTCAACCTCGACATCCGCGAGATCGGTGTCGTGCTGCTGGGCGATGGCTCGAACATCGAGGAAGGTCAGGCGGTCAGACGCACTGGCGAGATCCTCTCGGTACCGGTCGGAGATGGCTACCTCGGTCGCGTCGTTGACCCGCTGGGTAACCCCATCGACGGTCAGGGCCCCGTTATCGCCGAGGGTCGCCGTGCCCTGGAGACGCAGGCGCCCACTGTTGTTCAGCGCCAGCCGGTGAAGGAGCCCATGCAGACGGGCATCAAGGCCATTGACGCCATGACCGCCATTGGTCGCGGACAGCGTCAGTTGATCATTGGTGACCGCCAGACCGGCAAGACCGCCGTTGCGCTCGACACGATCATTAATCAGCGCGAGAACTGGGCGACCGGCGATCCCAAGCAGCAGGTCAAGTGTGTGTACGTCGCCATTGGTCAGAAGGGCTCGACGATCGCCGCCGTGCGCGGCGCGCTCGAAGAGTACGGCGCCATGGAGTACACGACCATCGTTGCTTCTCCGGCCTCTGACCCCGCCGGCTTCAAGTACCTCGCTCCTTACACCGGTTCGGCCATTGGTCAGCACTGGATGTACAAGGGCGAGAACGTGCTCATTGTGTTCGATGACCTGAGCAAGCAGGCCGAGGCGTACCGCGCCGTGTCGCTGCTGCTGCGCCGTCCGCCGGGTCGCGAGGCGTACCCCGGTGACGTCTTCTACTTGCACTCGCGTCTGCTGGAGCGTTGCGCGAAGCTCAGCGATGAACTCGGTGCAGGTTCGATGACCGGACTTCCGATCATCGAGACCAAGGCCAACGATGTGTCGGCGTACATTCCGACCAACGTCATCTCGATCACCGACGGTCAGTGCTTCCTCGAGTCCGACTTGTTCAACTCGGGTGTGCGTCCGGCCATCAACGTCGGTATCTCTGTATCGCGCGTCGGTGGTTCGGCCCAGATCAAGGCGATGAAGAAGGTTGCTGGTCGCTTGCGGCTTGACCTCGCTCAGTTCCGTGAGCTCGAGGCCTTCGCGGCCTTCGGTTCCGACCTTGACTCTGCGTCGAAGTCGCAGCTTGAGCGAGGTGCTCGCCTGGTTGAGTTGCTCAAGCAGTCGCAGTACACCCCATTCTCAGTCGAGCGCGAAGTCGTCTCGGTGTGGTCGGGTACCACTGGCAAGCTCGATGAGGTTCCGGTTGAAGATATTCGCCGCTTCGAGACTGAGTTCCTCGAGTACATTGCCCGCGACCACAAGGGAATCTTCGACACGATCCGCAACACCAAGGACCTCTCAGACGAGACCGTGTTGCTGCTTGAGTCGGCCATCGACACGTTCAAGCGTGGCTTCACCACCCATGCCGGTCACCTCCTCGTCAAAGACGAGCCAGTGGCCGCCATGAAGGAAGAGCACATTGACGTGACCGAGATCCACGTCGCGAAGAAGTGAGCTGCTGACACATGGGTGCCCAACTGAGGGTCTTCCGTCGACGTATCAAGTCGGTGGGCGCGACCAAGAAGATTACGAAGGCGATGGAACTCATCGCGTCGTCGCGCATCGTGAAGGCGCAGCAACGCGTCGACGCGGCCCTGCCCTACACCACCGAACTGCTCCGCGCCCTGTCTGCGGCGGCTGCTCACTCGCAGAGTGGTCACCTATTCGTTGGCAAGGAGGGTGAGCACACGCGCGCGGCCATGTGCCTGATCACGGCTGACCGCGGGTTGGCCGGTGCGTACTCATCGGCAGCCATCAAGGAAGGCGAGGCACTCACTCGCTTGCTCAACGACAAGGGCATTACTGTTAGGCCCTACCTCGTCGGGCGCAAGGCAGTGGGCTTCTACAGGTTCCGTGAGCGCGACATCGCCGGCCAGTGGACCGGTTTCACCGACCAGCCCACGTATGAGGCGGCCGCCGAAATTGCTGCGGCTCTGATCGATGCGTTCCTGACGCCCGTCGAAGAGGGCGGCTGCGAGGAAATTCACCTCGTCTACACGCACTTCGAGAACATGGCAGTGCAACGTGTTGCCACGCGGCGGTTGCTTCCGGTCGAAATCGTGCAAGACGAAGAACCGCCACCCGATGGTCAGCCTTACCCGCTCTACAACTTCGAGCCCAGCCCGCAGGGCGTGCTTGATGCACTGCTTCCGAAATACATCACCAACCTTGTGTATACGGCGCTGCTGCTGTCAGCAGCGTCTGAACATGCGGCCCGTCGTCGCGCCATGAAGAGCGCTACCGACAACGCCGACGATCTGATGAAGTCACTAACTCGACAGGCAAACCAGGCCCGCCAGGCCGAGATCACCCAGGAGATCAGCGAGATTGTCGGCGGCGCCGACGCTCTCTCCTCCGCCAACGCAGGGAGTTGAATCGACCATGACCGCCACCTTGGACAACGCGAAGCAGACCGGAGTCGGACGCGTCGCACGCGTCACCGGCCCCGTCGTCGACGTCGAGTTCCCCGTTGAGGCCATGCCCGCGCTTTTCAACGCACTCCAGGTCGATGTCGACTTCGGTGAGGGTGAAGAGGGCGGTGGCAAGCGCATGCTGACCCTTGAGGTCGCCCAGCACATCGGCGACAACATGGTGCGTGCCATTTCGATGCAGCCCACCGACGGTCTCGTACGCGGTACCGCAGTGCGCGACACTGGTAGCGCCATCACGGTGCCGGTCGGCGATGTCACCAAGGGCCATGTCTGGAACACCCTGGGCCAGCCCCTCGACGTTCCCGAAGCCTCGCTCGAGATCAAGGAGCGGTGGGGTATTCACCGCCAGGCGCCCAACTTCGACCAGCTCGAAGCCAAGACCGAGGTGTTCGAGACCGGTATCAAGGCCATCGACCTGCTGACCCCGTACGTCAAGGGTGGAAAGATCGGTCTGTTCGGTGGTGCCGGTGTCGGCAAGACCGTTCTGATTCAGGAAATGATCTACCGCGTTTCTGAGAACTTCGGTGGCGTGTCGGTGTTCGCCGGTGTCGGTGAGCGCACTCGTGAGGGTAACGACCTCTTCCTGGAAATGACCGAGTCGGGCGTTATCGAGAAGACCGCTCTCGTGTTCGGACAGATGGACGAGCCGCCGGGCACGCGTCTTCGCGTAGCTCTCACGGCCCTGACCATGGCCGAGTACTTCCGCGATGTGCAAAAGCAGGACGTGCTGCTGTTCGTCGACAACATCTTCCGCTTCACCCAGGCCGGTTCTGAGGTATCGACCCTGCTCGGTCGTATGCCGTCGGCCGTGGGTTACCAGCCCACTCTCGCCGATGAGATGGGTCAGCTTCAGGAACGCATCACCTCAACGCGTGGTCACTCGATCACGTCGCTGCAGGCCATTTACGTTCCCGCTGACGACCTCACCGACCCGGCGCCGGCTACCACCTTCGCCCACCTCGACGCCACCACGGTGTTGTCGCGTCCGATTTCCGAGCTCGGTATTTACCCGGCCATCGACCCGCTCGACTCGACCTCGCGCATTCTCGACCCGCGCTACGTCGGCGAAGAGCACTACGCAGTGGCCGCGCGGATCAAGGAAATCCTGCAGCGCTACAAGGACCTGCAGGACATCATCGCCATTCTCGGTATCGACGAACTGTCTGAAGAAGACAAGATCCTCGTGGGTCGTGCGCGTCGCATCCAGCGCTTCCTGTCGCAGAACATGTTCGTGGCCGAGGCGTTCACCGGTCAGCCCGGATCGTTCGTGCCGGTCACCGAAACCGTCGCGTCGTTCAAGGCACTCGCCGAAGGTGAGTACGACCACCTTCCTGAGCAGGCCTTCTTCATGTGCGGTGGCGTCGAAGACGTCGAGCGCAACGCCGCGAAGTTGGCGGGCTGAGCGCAGTCATGGGTGAACTCCTAGTCGACCTCGTCGCAGTCGACCGCCAAGTGTGGTCGGGGCAGGCGAAGATTGTCGTCGCCAAAACGGTTGACGGCGAGATGGGCATCCTGCCGCAGCACGAGCCGGTGCTCGCGGTGTTGGCTGACGGCACGGTGCGACTCGAGACTCTCGATGGCAAGCGGATGGTATTCGCCGTGCATGGTGGGTTCTTCTCCGTCGACCGTGATCGTGTGACGATTTTGGCCGAGTCCGCCGAGGCGAGCGACGAGATCGACGTGGTGCGGGCCGAGAGTGCGCTCGAGCGGGCGAGGGCTGCCGGACTCGACTCACCGGAAGAGGTTGCGGCGTACCACCGGGCGGAGACTCGCCTGCGCGTTGCCTCCACCCACACCCGCTAGAACTTTTCCCAATCTTCCGGCGAGTTCATCAGGTACGCGGGTTATCCGGCCCTTTTAGGCCGCCTACCTGATGAAGTCGCGGAACAGAACCGGCTCGCTAGCGGTCGCCTCGGCGAAGCAACCCAACCCCTCTGTTTCCCCGTTCCGCATCGGGGGCACCCAAGCGCGCTCCTAGCGCGCTCAGGCGCCCCAGGGTTGACGCCGGGGGCTCATAGAATCGGGGGACTCTGCCGACATGGTGGTCTCCGGACGTCGGAAACAGCAAACGTGGCAGATTTCAGCGCATGAGTGACCTCAACCCCACGCTCCGCATTGTGCGGTGGGGCGGGTAGACGCGCTAGGTGCGCGCTTGGGTGCCCCCGATGCGAAGTGATTCGATGCGATGGGTCTGAGGAACCGGAACACATACCCCCACGACCCTCGCCGCCCGGCGGGGGATCTACCGCTCGCCTCCGGGAACCCACAGCACATCGCCCGCCGGAAGATTCGCGACCCGCGACAAAATGAACAGTAGGTCGCTGAGGCGATTGAGGTACTGAGCGGTCAAGTCGTTCGTGGTCTCGGGGTGCGCCTCGATTGCTGCCCACGTGCTGCGCTCGGCGCGCCGCACGACGGTGCGTGAGACGTGCAGCAGTGCTGCTCCGGCCGATCCGCCAGGCAGAATGAACGAGCGCAACGGCTCGAGGGTGTCGTTGTACTCGTCGCACGCCTTCTCAAGCCGCTCAACGTACTCAGGAAGTACGCGCAACGGTGGGTACTCGGGGTTCTCAACGATCGGAGTACACAGATCAGCACCCACATCGAACAGGTCATTCTGGATGCGCGTGATGAGCGTTGCCATGGCTTGCGGGAGCGATCCGAGGGCAACAGCGACGCCCAATGAGGAATTCGCTTCATCGACGTCTGCGTATGCCTTGAGGCGTAGATCGTTCTTACCGACGCGCGACATGTCACCCAATGCCGTGGTGCCGTCGTCTCCGGTTCGGGTGTAGATACGTGTCAGATTTACCATTCCCTCACCCTAGAGCGAGTCAGCGGAAAGCGCAGGGTGGGCTTAGGTAACACGCCTCACGCTCGACCGCCTACGATGGGCGGATGCAGGCGTTTCGGGTGGTCGGGGGAGCGCGTCTGGCCGGTGAAGTGCGCGTCGACGGAGCCAAGAACAGCGTCCTGAAACTCATGGCCGCGTCCTTGCTGGCTGAAGGCCGCACCACGCTGCGTGAGGTCCCGCACATTCTCGACGTGGAAATCATGGGCGAACTGCTCAGGCGTCTGGGCTGCGAGGTCGAGCACAACGAGCGCGAACGTATTCTGGTCATCGACGTGCCGAGTAAACCGTCGCATCAGGCCGACTATGACCTCGTGCGCAAGATGCGCGCTTCCATCTGTGTTCTCGGACCGCTGGTCGCTCGCTGCGGCGAGGCCGACATTGCACTTCCAGGAGGCGACGCCATTGGCTCGCGCGGACTCGATATGCACGTGGCGGGTCTGGAACGACTTGGCGCCAGCATTGCCATCGAACATGGATTCCTCATCGCGACCGCTCCCCACGGCCTCACCGGAACGCAAATCCGTCTCGACTTCCCGAGTGTGGGCGCCACTGAGAACCTGCTGATGGCCAGCGTCTTGGCCACCGGAAACACCGTGATCGACAACGCCGCTCGCGAACCGGAAATCGGTGACCTCTGCCGGATGTTGGTCGGAATGGGTGCACTCATCGATGGAATTGGTTCGTCGACGCTCGAGATTGAGGGCGTTGACGCACTTCACCCGGTCGATCACACAGTTGTTGCCGATCGCATTGTGGCCGGAACGTGGGCCGTGGGTGCGGTGATGACTCAGGGAGACGTCACCGTGCGCAACGCCGTCGCCTCTCACCTCGACATCGCACTCGATAAGCTGACGAGTGCCGGAGCTTCAGTGGAAATACTCGACGACGGTTTCCGCGTGGTGATGAATCAGCGGCCCACGGCAATCGACATCGTCACGTTGCCGTTCCCCGGCTTCCCAACTGATTTGCAGCCGCAGTTCATCGCACTCAACGCGATTTCGGAAGGGTCGGCGCTGGTCACCGAGAACCTCTTCGAGGCCCGGTTCCGATTCGTCAGTGAACTGCAACGCCTTGGCGCTGACGTGCGCATCGACGGACACCACGCCATGGTGCGTGGTCGCGCGGAACTATCGGGTGCGCCGGTGGAAGCCACCGATGTGCGAGCGGGCGCAGGTCTGGTGTTGGCCGGTCTCGTGGCCGACGGAGTCACCACCGTCACCGAGGTACACCACGTCGATCGTGGGTACGCACACTTCGTGGAAGACCTGCAGGGGCTCGGCGCTGACATTCGCCGGGTGGGTTAGCGCGAAGGTCGCGCCTTCAGCGTGGCACGAGCGATCGATTCGTCGGCGGGCCACACCATCACGCGCGGACCTTCGACTGTGAATGCCAAGGTTGCGCGGATGTTCGCGTCGACGAGAATCTGCCGAAGTCGCTCACCATCGGCGTAATTGGTGGGGTGAGCAATTGGCACGAGCATTCCGTAATTGTCCGAACTCGACGGCTTCACAGGCCGCTGCACCAAGCTTCCACCCGGCTTGTACGCCCACCTCAAAATGAGGATGAGCACGCCTACTCCCGCGACCGCGAGCAGCGGTCCGAACGTGAAGGAGAAGGAGTTGTTGATCACCGACCCAGTGTGACGGAGGTCTGCCTCTCTCGCCACCGGTCGGCCGTTGGCGGCTCCTGGCGGCCGGATACTGTGGTGCCACTAACTGACGTGAGGAGAATCCTGTGGCTGGGCGTGTAGCGGTGATTGGTGCGGGGCTCATGGGATCGGGCATCGCTCAGGTCGCGGCGGTCGCGGGGTGGCAGGTCACCCTTCGTGACGTCGACGACGAAGCGCTTGCCCGCGGAGTTTCCGCCATTGAGAAGTCGCTTGCGCGCTTTGTGAAAAAGGGAACCCTCGACCAAGCCGGTGCCGACGCTGCTCTGGCAGCGATCACCACAACGACCGACCTTGAAGCCGCTGCCGAGGCCGACCTCGTTGTTGAAGCGGTGTTCGAGAAGCTCGAGGTCAAGCGCGAGGTCTTCGCCGCACTCGACAGCATTGTTCGTCCCGACGTCGTGCTCTGCACCAACACCTCAGCCATTCCGATCACGTCGATCGCGGCAGCGACATCGACGCCCGAGCGCGTGGTCGGAACGCACTTCTTCTCACCCGTGCCGATGATGAAGTTGTGTGAAGTTGTCCGCGGATATCACACCTCTGACCAGGCCATCGCTGCTGCGCGCGAGTTCGCTGAGTCAGCTGGCAAGACCTGTGTTGTCGTTAACCGCGACGTCGCCGGCTTCGTCACCACGCGCCTTATTACTGCGCTGACGATGGAAGCCATTCGGATTCTCGAAACTGGAGTTGCTTCAGCCGAGGACATCGACGCTGCATGCCGACTCGGCTTCGGACACAGCATGGGTCCGCTCGAAACGGCCGACCTCACCGGCGTCGACATCCTGCTCAACGCCACTACCAACGTGTACACCGACACTCAGGACGAGAAGTTCGCGCCGCCGGAGTTGTTGCGCCGCATGGTGACGGCCGGCGACATTGGTCGTAAGTCAGGCCGTGGCTTCTACTCGCACGGCTAGATCGAGGGGGCATCATGACGAACGAGCGGCGTGCGAAAGACCGTCCGTGGCTGATGCGCACTTACGCCGGTCACTCGTCGCCGGTTGAAAGCAACGCGCTCTACCGCCGCAACTTGGCGAAGGGTCAGACCGGCCTGTCTGTCGCTTTCGATCTGCCCACGCAGACGGGTTACGACCCCGACGACGAACTTGCCCGCGGTGAAGTAGGCAAGGTCGGCGTTCCGGTGTCGCACCTCGGCGACATGCGCACACTGTTCGACGGAATTCCGCTGGGCACGATGAACACGTCGATGACCATCAACGCCACCGCGATGTGGTTGCTAGCGCTCTACATTGCTGCAGCTGAAGAGCAGGGCGTTGATCCGTCGGTGCTGCAAGGAACGACGCAGAACGACATCATCAAGGAATACCTCTCGCGCGGCACGTACGTGTTTCCGCCAGCGCCGAGCATGCGGCTGATCACCGACATGGTGTCGTACACGGTCACCAACATTCCTAAGTGGAACCCGACGAACATCTGCAGTTACCACTTGCAGGAAGCTGGCGCGACTCCCGTGCAAGAGATCGCGTTCGCGATGTGCACGGCGATCGCGGTGCTCGACTCAGTGCGCGATAGCGGTCAGGTTCCGGCTGAAGACTTCGGCGAAGTGGTGGGGCGCATTTCGTTCTTCGTCAACGCAGGCGTGCGCTTCGTTGAAGAGATGTGCAAGATGCGTGCCTTCGTTGAACTGTGGGATGAAATCACGCGCGAGCGTTACGGAATCACCGATGCCGCACAGCGTCGATTCCGCTATGGAGTGCAGGTGAACTCGCTCGGTCTCACCGAAGCGCAGCCGGAGAACAACGTGCAGCGCATCGTTCTCGAAATGCTCGCAGTCACGCTGTCAAAGGATGCGCGTGCGCGCGCGGTACAACTTCCTGCGTGGAATGAGGCGCTGGGACTTCCGCGTCCGTGGGATCAGCAGTGGTCGCTGCGCATCCAGCAGGTGTTGGCGTTCGAGAGTGATCTTCTCGAGTACGACGATCTGTTCACTGGTTCAGTCGTGGTCGAGCAAATCACCGGCGAGCTGGTTAGTGAGGCGCGTGCTGAAATCGAAAAGATTCAGGCAATGGGTGGCGCGGTTGCTGCCGTCGAGAGTGGCTACATGAAGCAGGCGCTGGTGTCATCGCATGCCGCTCGCCGGGCCCACATCGAGACGGGCGACGACATCATTGTCGGCGTCAATCGCTTCGAGACCACGGAACTCAATCCGCTGCTGGCCAATATGGATGAAGCGTTCATGACCGTTGATCCGGCGGTTGAACAGCGGGCGATTGAGGCGATTGAAGGCTGGCGCGCATCTCGTGACAACGCGGCTGTGACGGCGTCGCTTGATGTGCTGCGTGCGACCGCCGCCGTGGGCGGCAACCTGATGGAAGCCTCGCTTGATTGCGCCCGCGCCGGTGCGACGACAGGCGAATGGTCGGAAGCGTTGCGGTCGGTGTTTGGTGAATACCGCGCGCCCACAGGTGTGAGTGGCGTTGTGGGTGTGCAGCAGGTGAGCGAGTCGCTAGCGCGTGCGCGCGATGCGGTGAAGCAAACCGGAGATGAGTTGGGCGGGCGCTTGCGACTGCTCGTTGGAAAGCCTGGGCTTGACGGACACAGCAATGGTGCTGAGCAGATTGCAGTGCGTGCACGCGATGCCGGGTTCGAGGTTGTGTACCAAGGCATTCGGCTCACGCCGGCGCAGATCGTTGCGGCTGCCATTGAGGAAGACGTGGCAGTCGTCGGATTGTCGATTCTTTCGGGATCGCACCTTGAACTCGTTCCGCGCGTTGTTGCGGGTTTGCGCGAGGCAGGACTCGACGATGTTCCTGTGATCGTCGGCGGAATCATTCCCGACGCCGACGCTGCATGGCTGCTCGACAATGGTGTGGCGGCCGTGTTCACGCCCAAGAACTACGACGTGAACGCGATCATGCTCGGCATTGTTGATGCCGTGCGCGCAGCGCGCGGCCTCGAACCTCTGTCCGTTAACGCTTCCTGATTCTCTGCGAGAGGTTTCGATGACTGACACCACCGTGTTCGTGATGCGCCACGGCCAGAGTGAGGGCAATGTCGCTCGCATCTGGACGAGCGCGCGCGCGGGATATCCGCTGACCGATCTTGGTCGTGAACAAGCGCGGGCAGCAGCGGTTCCTTTGTTGTCGCGGAACGTCTCGACTGTTTATGGGTCGCCACTTGTGCGCGCGCAGCAGACCGCCGAGGAAGTCGCTGGAGTGTTGGGACTTTCGCCGCTCACTCTTGAGGGTGTCGAGGAACTTCACGTCGGGGTGCATGAGGGACAGCACGACGATGACGTCGCACCGATCGCAATGGAAGTGTTCGGACGATGGCTTGGCGAGGGCGACTTCGACCACGGTTTCGAAGGCGGAGAGACAGGG
>Ga0194055_10001262_pt1 | contig 20624 bp, 20 predicted proteins | sample SepL449m_MetaG_FD_155482 | JGI IMG/M metagenome (GOLD analysis project Ga0194055, IMG submission 155482) | Anoxic zone freshwater microbial communities from boreal shield lake in IISD Experimental Lakes Area, Ontario, Canada - Sep2016-L442-9m | ecosystem: Environmental > Aquatic > Freshwater >...
AGGCCGGCGTCCTGATCGACCAGCGCACCGACGACACGTACCTCTTGCTCGTCCGCCCGTCGTTTGCGGCCTATGTCGCCGAGTGGCTGCTCGACGGCCTGCTTGGGCTCCAGGCCGACGCCCGCTAAGGTCGGCGCCGGTCGGTGCCGCGATTCCGGTACCGTCTGCGGCATGAGTGATCCCCAGCTCGTCACCCCGTCCGGTAAGCCCCGTGCCCGTTCGCTCGGCATTCCCTTCACGGGCACGCCCGGCCCGTGGAATGCCATCACCGATGTGCCGGGCGTTGAGGTTGGCTACACAACGGTGATCGAGGGTGACGATGTGCGTACCGGTGTGACGGGTATCCACCCGCGCGGTAAGGCCCATCCGCACGATGCGTGCGCCGCGGGCGTCTACTCGCTCAACGGCAACGGCGAGATGACGGGCTGGGCATGGATCGAGGAGTCGGGCACCGTCAGCCTGCCGATTGCGATTACCAGTACGGCTGCGGTTGGCATTGCCCAGGCGGGCATCAATAGCTGGGTCCACGAGCGCTTTCCCGACCCGAACGACGAGTGGGCGCTGCCGGTTGCGGCCGAGACGTGGGACGGCTTTCTGCACGCGATCAACGACCGCCGCATCACCGAAGAAGAGGTCCATGCTGCCCTTGACTCGGCCGCATCTGGCCCGCTCGAGGAGGGCTCGGTTGGTGGTGGCACGGGGATGAACTGCTGCGGCTTTAAGGCAGGCAGTGGCACAGCCTCGCGGCAGGTTGCGTGGGGGTCTGAGACCTACACCGTTGGCGTCTTTGTGCAGAGCAATTTTGGCAGTCGCGGTGAGTTGACGATTGCGGGCGTCCACCTTGGTGAGGCGCTCGCAGACGATGATCCGCTTGGCTCGGACGATTGGGTGGTCCCGCCCGGGGCCGGTTCGATCATCGTGATTCTCGCGACAGACGCGCCGCTCCTGCCGCCGCAGATGAAGGCGCTGGCACGCCGGGTGCCGCTCGGCTTGGCTCGACTCGGCACGACGGGCTCGCACTTCTCGGGCGACATTTTTCTTGCCTTCTCGACGGCAAACTCCGGTGCATTTTCGGGTGGCTTTCCGCTTGGTGAGCCAACGACCGCCGAGATTTCCTCGCTCTCGTTCTTGCCCTGGACAAGGATCGATGGTCTCTTTGCCGCGACGGTGCAGTGCGTCGAGGAGGCGATCGTCAATGCCCTTGTCGCCAACGAGGAGATGCCGGGCAGGCTTGGGCGTCGTGTCCCGGCCCTGCCGCGTGAGCGCGTCGCCGAGCTCTTGCGCGATGCCGGCCGGATCGTCTAGCTGCTGGGTCTAAGCGCGTGTGAGGCGAGCGCCAGGCTTCCCGCCGAGTCCACTACTCAACCTTTTCGCCCTTGTCGGGTAGATCAAACATCTTTCGCTTGCCGGCGTCCTGCACGCTCGCTGGCAACTTTCCTACCGCGGCCATGAGGTGTGCTTTGGAGCCAGTGAGATAGTGCGCTTTAGGGTGTTTCGTCGTCAGTGCTTCAAGGATCGTCTTAGCCACACCCTCCGGTGGGCTACCGGCCTCCTGCGTCTTATAGCCCGCGTCAGTGAACTTCTTGAATGTTTCCCCGTAGAGGGCGGCCTGCGTCGGGGTGAAGTTCTCGCTGACCTTATCGATCATCGCCTTTGACGTCTCGTTGGCGCCCGTCTTGATGAAGCCCGGCTCGACCAGAATCACTTCGATGCCCCAAGGGGCGAGCTCCTGACGCAGTGTGTCGTTCAGTGAGGCGATCGCCGACTTAGCGGCCGTGAGCGCGCCCATGAACGGAATTGTGACGCGGTCACCGATTGAGCCGATAAAGATGATGCGTCCCTGTGCGCTGCGAATCGATGGCAGTAGTGCTTGTGTCAGTGCGATCTGGCCAAAGACATCAACGGCGAATGAGGCTCGTAGCGCGCTGATCGGGAGGGTCTCGAGTGGACCAGGAATGCCGATGCCAGCGATATTCGCGAGGCCGTCGAGACCGGCATCGCCAACGTGGTTCAAGATCACGGCGGCAGCGGCGGCGATATCGTCATCGTTCGTAATGTCGAGGTGGAGCCGCGTCAGATTGTCCTGCTCGCCGGGCTGCTCATTCGTCTCCACAGAGCGATCACCAGCGAAGACGTGGTAGCCGGCTTCGAGCGCTGCTTCCATCGTTGCCTTGCCGATCCCAGAGGAGGTACCCGTGATCAGGATGTGGTTGTGTTGCGTGGCCACGTGGTTCCTTTCGAAGGTGCTGAGGTCGATTTATTCGATGATACCAGAGGGCAAAACAGCGAGCCGTCCGCGAGTGTCGCGCGTCGTTTACCCGACGTCAGAGTGCTGCCTCGATGGCAGCGTGCGCGCGGTACGTCTCGAACCCGATCTCGGTCCGCTCAGCCATCGGCTGTGCAGAGAAGCGGGTAATCACCGTGCGCGTCTCGGTGTTGATGCGGCAGACCTGGCCAAACAGTCCGAGCGCCTCATAGATGCAGCCGGGCTCGACGACCCAGAATGCGTTGCGATACTCGGACCAACCGGCGAGGTCCTGCTCGGTCAGCTGAGGGCAGCGTGCAAAGGCGCGACGCGTGTTGTCGTGGCCATCGCGCGTTGAGGCGATCCAATCGGTCGGGATTACCTGACGCCCTTCGACGACACCATTGTTGAGGTGGGCCAGTCCGTAGCGTGCGACGTCGCGCAGCGTCGCGAGCATGCCACCGCCCGTAAAGGGGAAGCCGACCGTATCGACGAGGATCGCCGCGTCGTGTTCCATGCCGAGTTGCGACCAGACCTCGTCGGAGAAGAGTTCGACGTACGGTCGACCAGTCGCGACCTCGAGGATGCGACCCATCGCGCAGGTCAGAGGCGTGCGGTATTCGAAGTGGTCGCCATGGGGATAGGCGAGCCCAAACTGGCGAAACAGTGCGAGCGTGCCGATCGGCTCCTCGCCACCGAGCGGGAGCGTGCCCGCCTGCTGCATGAAGCGCGTGACGTCCGAGACTTGGCCTTGCTCCGAGAGCGTGTCGTGCATCTCCTCGAAAGCGGTGCCGGCCGTCATGTCGATGACCTGGCCCACCGTCGCATCGGCGATGCTCGTGCCTACGAACTCGGGCGCAACGTCGGCGACGAGCGCCTCGCGCGCCAACGTGCCCTTGGCGATCTCGATGCCGAGGAGGGTTGCGCACATCGACTTCGTCACGCTCGCGAGCAGGTGGCGCGTATCGGGCTGAAGGCCGTTGAGGTAGCGCTCGTAGACGATCGATCCGTCCTGGATCACGACGAGGCCTTCGGTAGCTGATGTCTCGAGGTGCTGGTCGAGCGTGATCATCTCGCCGGTACGCGATTTGAGTGTGAGGTGCCCAAGCTCGATCGGTGTGAGGGGCAGTTCTCGTACGGGCCCCGTGCCACGGCTGATCGTCGCGGTTGGGCGAAACTCTGCCGTGCGCTGCAACGACCGCGAGCCGTACATGTCCCAGAGCCAGTTCTCGAGAGTTAGGGTTGGCGTATCAGCCATGGCTAGAGCGAGTCGGCAAAGCGGCGGATGCGTCGCGTCGCCTCGACCAGCGTGTCATCGTCCATGCCGAGCGAGATGCGGACGTGGCCCGCGCCAGATGGCCCAAACGTGTGGGTCGGTAAGACGGCAACCTTTTGCTCGTCGAGCAGGCGCTTGGCGAAGGTATCGGCGTCGAGCCCGCTCGGGCGAATGTCGATCATCACGAACATGCCGGCCTCGGGGCGACGGGGACGAATGACGTCGGAGCCCTCGAGCTCGGCCATCACCTTGTCGAGGCGGCGTAGGTACTTCTCGCGTTCGGCGCGGGGGAAGGCCCCGCCATCAGAGAGAGCGACGGCCCCGGCGTCTTGAATAAATTGCACGCAGCCAAATAGCATCGCCTCGAGCAGCACGCCGGCGCGCGCGCCGGCTTCGGCGGGCGAGATCGCCCAGCCGTGGCGAAAGCCCGTCATGGCGTACGACTTGGAGAGCGTGCCGAGCGCGATTGTACGGTCCTCAAAGCCTTCGAGAGCGAGGACGCTCGTGAATTCGCCCTCGTAGATGAACTCGTTGTAGACCTCGTCCGCGACGAGCCACATGTTGTGTTCGCGGCAGAGTTCGGCGATCGCCATCAGCTCGTCGCGTGTCAGGACGGAGCCGGTTGGGTTGTGCGGGTTAGTGATCACCATCGCGCGCGTGCGCGGCGTGATCGCGGCGCGCAGTTCGTCGATCGACGGATGGAAAGCGTGCTCGGGGCGCAGGGCGATGTGTGAGACCTCGACGCCAGTCGCACCCAGCACCTGCGTATACGGCGCATAGAACGGCTCGGGCACGATCAGACCGTCGCCGGGACCGACGACAGTCATCAACATGCCGAACAGGGCAGTCTGGGCGCCAGGGAAGAAGTTGACGTGCTCGGGACGGATCTCGCGGCCGGCCTGCTTCGTGGCGTAGGCACAGATCGCCGCGATCACGTTGTCCTCGCCTCGCGCGTTGGAGTAGCGGGTACGACCACGGGCGATCGACGCCTCGATCTCTGCCAGCACTTCAGCGGGAGGAGGCGAGTCCGGCTCACCAATCGACAGCATGATGATGTCCTCGCCCGCGGCTCGCCGCTGGGAGGCAATGGCGTGCACTTCCCAGGCCGGGTCCGGCTCGTCGGAGAGGCGGAGTGAGAGTGCGGAGAAGCCGGGCGCAGAGGTCACGAACGAGACGATACCGGCGGCTCAGGCATCCCCGCTCTGGCAGGGATCAGAAATCGAATAGGTGAAACGCTGATCGATAACGGTTTGTTATAAGCAATACCATTACAGGACATAAGGTATGCTTCTAGAACGTGTGAGAGCAGGCCGCTCTCTTTCGACGCAGATGACACCCATTAACCCCTTGCCATTTACGCCCGACGAGGCGGAACTTCTGACTGCCGACGTGATCATTGCGGCCGCACTCGAGGCATTCCAGCCAGGCATTGCGCTCGCCTGTTCCTTCCAGCAGGAGGAATCGGTCTTGCTCGAGATGGCGTTTGCCGCTCGCGCCGACACGCGCGTCTTCGCGCTCGACACCGGTGTCCTCTTCCCCGAGACCTACGCGCTTTGGCAGACCGTCGAACAGCGCTACAACACCAAAGTCGAGTCGTTTCACGGACCGACGCTCGACGAGCAGGCGGCCGCGCATGGCGACCGGCTCTGGGAGACCGACCCGAACGCGTGCTGTGGCATCCGCAAAGTCGAGCCACTCGGCCGTGCGCTCGGTGCGCTTGATGCGTGGATCACCGGCCTGCGTCGTGATCAGGCTCCCACCCGCGCCAACACGCGCAAGGTGGAGTACGACGAGGCGCGAGGGATCTGGAAGATCAGCCCACTCGCCGATTGGACACTCGACGACGTCTGGGCCTACATCAACGAGCGCGACCTACCTGTCAATCCGCTGCACGCCGCAGGCTACTCGTCGATTGGCTGCACACATTGCACGAAGCCTGGAGCCGGTCGCGAGGGCCGCTGGGCGAACTCCGAAAAGACTGAGTGCGGTCTTCACCCGGCTGGAGGGCCGGTCGCATGAACCACGAACTTTTGATGATTATGTTCGGCGTCGGCGTGGGCCTGCTCGTCGGTGCCACAGGCGTCGGTGGCGGCTCGATCATGACCCCGTTGCTCGTCATCGTGGCGGGCGTCCCGCCGGTTAGTGCAATCGGTACCGACCTCTTCTACGCAGCAGTCACCAAGACGGTTGGCGGCGCGAGCCACTTCAAGAAGAGCACCGTCGACCTGCGACTGTCGCTGCAACTCGCCGTTGGCAGTGTCCCAGCAGCACTGGGCGCAGTGTTCTTGCTCAGCTACCTCAAAGATCACGTCGGCTTTGCAATCGACACACCACTAATCATCGTGGTGGCGATCGCGATTGCAATCTGTGGCATAGCGATGCTTTGGCAGACGCTGTTTCCGCCGCCGCTACGTCCCGAGCGCGCGCCGAAAAACCAGTGGGTCGCCGCGATCATCTCTGGGCTGCTTGTCGGCTTCGTGCTCGGTCTGACGTCGGCTGGCAGTGGCGCGGTACTCGCACTGCTTTTGATTGCCGTGTTCCAGTTGGCGCCACACCGCGTGGTCGGCACCGACGTCTTCCACGCCGCTCTGCTGCTCTGGGCGGCCTCGATCGGCAACATCATCCTTGGCAACGTGGACTTTGGTCTTGCTGGGTTGCTCTTGGTTGGTTCGATTCCCGGCGTTCTCGTTGGTGCCAAGATTTCGGTCAAACTCCCAGCGCTCGCGTTGCGCTGTGCGCTTGCAGGAGTCCTTCTGGCTGCAGCTGGCTCGCTCGGCGTTAAAGCCGGTCTACCACTACCACCCGCCGGTCTGGTGATCTGGTTTGCCGTGGTTGCCCTCGGCGTCATCGCCCTCTACCGCCGCATCCGCCTCACCCACCCGGAGTTGCCCGCATGACCTTGCTAACAGAAATGACCACGCTCGACGTCCTCGAGGCCGAGGCCGTCCACGTCATTCGTGAGTGCGCTGCCGAGTGCGAGCGCCCCGTCCTGCTGTTTAGCGGTGGCAAAGACTCGATCGTTCTGGCGCACCTTGCGATTAAGGCCTTCGCGCCTGCCGGGCTGCCGTTTCCCTTGATGCATGTCGATACGGGGCACAACTTTCCCGAGGTAATCGAGTACCGCGATCGTTTCGCCACAGACGTTGACGAGCGTTTGATCGTCGCGAAGGTGCAGGACTCGATCGACCAGGGCCGAGTGCAAGACGAGACGGGTCTGCACGCGAGTCGCAATCGGCTGCAGACAACGACCCTGCTTGACGCAATCGCTGAGCACCGCTTTGACGCCTGCTTTGGTGGAGCGCGACGAGATGAAGAGCGCAGCCGCGCCAAGGAGCGCTTCTTCTCGCATCGCGACGCCTTCGGCCAGTGGGACCCCCGCAATCAGCGCCCCGAGCCGTGGACGATCTACAACACGAAGCTCCGCAACGGCGAGCACTTCCGCGTGTTTCCGCTCTCGAACTGGACCGAGATCGATATCTGGTCCTACATCGAGCGTGAAGGGCTCGAGCTGCCGTCGATCTACTTCGCGCACGAGCGCGAGGTCTTTCTTCGCGCTGGCATGCTGCTCGCAGCCGTCGAAGAGATTGAGCGCCTGCCGCACGAAGAGGTCTTCACCGAGACCGTGCGTTTCCGCACCGTCGGTGACATGACGTGCACCGGATCGATTGCCTCGACCGCAGCGACCGTGGCGGCCGTCATTGAGGAGACCCGCAACTCGGATGTCTCCGAGCGTGGCGCCTCGCGGGCGGACGATAAGACGTCCGAAGCCGCGATGGAAGACCGCAAGCGCAACGGGTACTTCTAATGCCAGTCGAAACCCCGAAGCTCCACGTCGTTGCTGTCGGCTCGGTCGATGATGGCAAGAGCACGCTGATTGGCCGCTTGCTCTACGAGACTGGGCACCTACGCGGCGATGAGATCGAAGCCGTCGAAGAGGCCAGTCGCAAGCGTGGTCGCAAAGGTATCGACCTAGCGCTACTGACGGATGGTCTGCGCGCCGAACGCGAGCAGGGCATCACCATCGATGTTGCCTACCGCTCTTTCGATGCCAATGGTCGGCGCATCTTGCTTGGCGACGCACCGGGGCACGTGCAGTACACGCGCAATATGGTGACGGCCGCTGCCGGCGCCGATGCCGCGATTCTGCTGGTCGACGCGAAGAACGGCACGACGGCGCAGACGCGTCGACACCTCGCGATCTGCGGCATGCTCGGCGTGCGCGACGTGATCGCCTGCGTCAACAAGATCGACCTTGTCGACTATGACGAAGCGCGATTCATCGAGATCGCCGACGAGTTGGTTGCGTCCGCTGCTCAGATCGACGGACCGCGGATCACTGCGATTCCGCTCTCGGCACTCAACGGCGTCAACCTCACCGAGCACTCGCCCGAAACTCCCTGGTACGACGGTCCGACGGTCTTGGAGGTCCTCCACGACCTTGACCCACCCGTCATCGAAACGGCTTTCCGCATGCCTGTGCAGTGGGTCATTCGACACGACGAAGGCACGCATGACATTCGTGGTCTCGCAGGCCGGATCGACAGTGGTGCTGTCACCGTCGGCGACGAGATCGTGGCCCTGCCATCCGGCGCGACATCGCGGATCGCCAAGATCGACGTGCTCGGTGACGAGCGCGAAAGTGCCAGCGCACCACTCAGCGTGACGCTCCACCTCGAAGACGACATCGACGTCTCCCGTGGCGATGTGATCGCGCTCGCCGCCGAACCGCCACTCGTCGCAACTCGCTTTCGCGCGACGGTTGCCTGGCTCGACGAGCAGCCACTGACAATCCCCGCTCGCCTCGAGGCTCGACAGGGCACCCGGACGGTCCCTGTCATCGTCGAAGAACTCCACGAACGCCTCGAGCTCGACACGATGGAGCACGTTCCCGCCGACGTGTTGGAAGCCAACGACCTCGGCGTTGTCTCGATCTTTGCGGCTCAGCCGCTGGTACTCGAGACGTACGCGGACAATCGAGCGATGGGCAGCCTCGTGCTGATCGACCCAGCGACCAACCGCAGCGTTGCCGCGGTGATGGTCAGCAACGTGCTTGTCGGGTAGAGAGACCACGCTGCGCGTGGGACACTCACTCGCCTCAAAGCCCGGAGAAGGCGCTTTGGGTTTCTTAGAGGCCCTTCCGAACCTTTTGGCTCCTGAGTGTCAAGAGACCACGCTGCGCGTGGGACACTCACTCGCCTCAAAGCCCGGAGAAGGCGCTTTGGGTTCCTTAGAGGCCCTTCCGGGCTTTGTCCGCCTGCCTTCGTTTGTTGGGATCAAGTTGGACCTTGCGCAGACGGACAGCGTCGGGGGTGACCTCGACGCATTCGTCCTCGGCAATAAACTCGAGCGACTGCTCCAACGAGAGGTGGCGGGCAGGCGTCAGGCGGACCAATTCGTCCGCACTCGACGCGCGCATGTTCGTCAGCTTCTTCTCACGCGTCGGATTGATATCCATGTCCTCGCTACGAGCGTTGATGCCAATCACCATGCCGCCGTAGACCATCACGCCAGGCTCGACAAACATCTCGCCGCGCTCCTGCAACGTAAACATCGCGTGCGCTGTGACGGGCCCCTGACGATCTGCGATCAGCGAACCATTGCCACGCGAACGGATCTCGCCGTGCCACGGTTCAAAGCCTTCCAAGACGTGGTGAAGCTGGCCCGTGCCTCGCGTCTCGGTCAAGAACTCGGTGCGGAAACCAATCAGGCCACGAGCCGGCACGATCTCTTCGATCCGCACCCAACCCGTACCGTGGTTGACCATCTGCTCCATGCGACCCTTGCGGATACCGAGCAGCTGAATCACGACGCCGGCAAACTCCTCCGGCACGTCAATTGCCAGGCGCTCCATCGGCTCGTGGCGCTTGCCGTCAATCGTGCGCGTCACAACCTGCGGCTTACCGACCGTCAATTCGAAACCCTCACGGCGCATCGTCTCGACGAGCACAGCCAGTTGTAACTCGCCGCGGCCCTGGACCTCCCACGCATCCGGGCGCTCCGTCGGTGTGACGCGAAGCGACACGTTGCCGATCAGCTCTTGATCAAGGCGGTTCTTCAGCATCGTGGCCGTCAGCTTGGTCCCGCTCTGGCCTGCCAGCGGCGACGTGTTGATACCGATCGTCATCGACAGGCTCGGCTCGTCGACGGCAAGGACGGGCAGTGGGCGGGCATCGGCGAGGTCGGCGATGGTCTCGCCAATCGTCACCTCGGGGATACCAGCGATCGCGACAATGTCACCTGGGCCAGCCTCGTCCGTCGGGACGCGCTCGAGCTCTTCGGCAACAAATAGTTCGGTCAACTTGACGTGCTCAATCGTTCCGTCAGCGCGGCACCAGGCGACGGTCTCGCCCTTGCGGAGGTGCCCGTGGCGGATGCGGCACAGCGCCAAACGGCCGAGGTATGGCGAGGCGTCGAGGTTCGTCACCAGTGCTTGCAACGGATGCTCTGGATCGTGCTCAGGTGCGGGGACGTGCTTGATGATCGTGTCGAACAACGGCACGAGACTCTCGGTCAACGAGTCGGGACCCTCGTTCGAGGCATGACCAGCACGCGCATTCGTGTACACGATCGGGAAATCGATCTGCTTCTCAGTCGCGTCCAAGTCGAGGAACAGCGCGTACGTCTCGTCAAGTACCTCGGCGATACGGGCATCGGGACGGTCGACCTTGTTGACGACGAGGATTACGGGAAGCTCGGCCTCAAGCGCCTTGCGCAACACGAAACGGGTCTGCGGTAGCGGCCCCTCGCTCGCGTCGACGAGGAGCACAACAGCATCGACCATCGTCAGACCGCGCTCGACCTCGCCACCGAAATCGGCATGGCCCGGGGTGTCAATGATGTTGATCTTGATGTCGCCGTAGCGAATTGCCGTGTTCTTGGCGAGGATCGTGATGCCCTTCTCGCGCTCCAGGTCGTTCGAGTCCATGACGCGCTCGCCAACGTCCTGATTGACACGGAAGGCACCGGACTGCCAAAGCATGGCGTCGACGAGAGTCGTCTTACCATGGTCAACATGCGCGACGATCGCGATGTTCCGGATCGAGTCGCGGCGTTCCACTAGATGCGGCAGTCTACGTTGAGTGGGCAAATGGGGACGCCGGTCGACCAGGCATTCCCCGTACGACAGCCAGCGTAATCAGTGCGGCAATGACGGCAATCACGGCCACGACGTACCAGACGGCGCCCGTTCCACCTGCGGCACGAATCTGCAAACCCGCCAGTGGTCCGAGGGCAAACGCCACGCCACTCGTCGCCGTAAATGCACCGAGGTACGCGCCCCGCATCGAATCGGGCGCCATTCTCTCGGCCACGGCTTGCCCGGTTGGTACCCACAACATTTCGCCCACCACGAAGACCACGATGATCAGAATGACAACGGGCAGAGCACTCGAAACCTCGAGCAGCAAGAACGGCAGCCCCATCAGCAACGTGGCGATGGCCAGTCGAAGGCCCACCCGCGGGTAGCGCGACGATGCGCGTGTGATGCGCAGCTGGAACAACACCACCAGAAGCGGGTTGATGCCCGCCAGGAGGCCCCATGACGCAGCGCTATAGCCATACGACTGTGTCAACGAGATTGGCAGTAGCGTCTCGTACATCGTGTAAATGACGTACTGCAGAACGCTCACGCACCAGAAGACGCCGTAGCGCACGTCGGTCAGCAGTACACGCCAGGCGCCTCGGATTCGCTCATTTCGAGGCGGGGTGTAGTCGCCGGTTGCGGGGAGGTAGCGAATGCCAATTGCCGTCGCAGCGATGCCGAGTGCTGCCGCGGTAATAAACAACCCATTCCAGCCGTAGAGCACGAGGGCGAGCGCGCCGATCGATGGGCCAAGCACGCCACCCAAGTTCCCCGTCAGCCGTACCGCGGCAAACGAACGCTCTCGCGCCTCGGGTGGCACGAGGTCGGCGACGAGGGCGGTATCTGCACCGTGGCCAATCGCTGCGAGACCACTGATCACGACAAAGGCAGCGAGGCCAACCAACGTGTTATCGCCCGCTGCGAGCGCTGCCAGTGAGGCGGTAATCGAGGCGCCCCAACCGAGCACAATCAGCGGTTTGCGCCCCACGCGATCTGAGATCACGCCACCAATGGAACCGGCCGCTGCGGCGGTAAACGCAGACAACAAAAAGGCAAGGCCGAGCTCGTGGTCCGAAGCGTGGAGGCGCTCCTTGGCCCAAATCGCTACGTAGATAAAGAAATTAGAGAATGCGACTGAGCCCAGCATGTCGACAACAAGCAGAGGCACCAGCGCGCGCGGAATGTCGTCGAGACCAATCAGATGAAAGACGGTGGATCCACCGCGCCGTAGAGCTGCAGGGGTGCGCATGACAACAAATCGTCGCACGTGCCTCTTGCAGAATCGTCACCGCCTCGTTACCGCCTCCACGGAGTGCGTCGTCCACGATGTCGGGCTGATGAGATGTTTTGTATTCCTTGTGGTGGTAATTCTTTGCCTTGCGGGCCCGTTGGCTGCACAGGCCAGCTGGCGTGCTGTGCCCGACCCATCTGCTCGGCCCGACGTGCCGGCAGTCACGGTTCGCCAGGATGTTGATGCGAAAACGGTGGTTCTGCGCACCTGGTACGACACGTGGAACGGACACCGTCGGGCAATGACAATCCTGTTTCCGCGCGCCGCCGAGAACACCGGGCAGGTATTGCCGCTGCTCGTCGCTGCGCATCCGGCTGGTGGCGCCAGTACCTGCGTCGACCAAATGGCAACACTCGCGGGGCGGTTCAACTTTGTTCTCGCCTGTCTGGATGGGCAGGGCGATTCCACACGAGCATTCTCGTACGGGGCCCCCGGTCAGATTGCCGATCTCGCCGCCGCACCGAATCTCATCGCCGGTCGCCTGCCGGGTATGAAGCTCGACGCCCGCAAGCTCTATCTCGTTGGCTCGTCGATGGGCGGCACCGAGGCACTGCTTGTCGGGTTGCGCTATCCGGGTGCGTACCGCGAGACGGTTGCGCTCGATCCAATCACCGACCTTGGCTTTCGTTTTAACTCGCTCCCACTCGTTCGGCGCAGTCAGCTCGAGGCCGAGTGTGCTGGCCCGCCTGCGTTGAAAGGCCAGTGTTATGTCGTCCGCAGCCCGATGGCCTATCTCGGTAAGCGGGCTTTAGGCTCAGCGGTACTCAACGTCTGGTACTCCACGGCCGATCCGGTCTCTGGAGCACCACAACAGGTACCGAAATTCCTTACGGCAGAGCGGCCACTGATGCTGCCGGGCCAGCTTGTTGATCGTGTTGGTACGTGGGGGCACGGCGCGCTTTGGGATCTTGCGGACCATCGTGCCGCGTGGCTGATCGATCTCGGGTTAGTGCCACGCGGGGGTCTGTCGGCAACGACTGCTTTTCGTAGCGAGTCGTAGCCCCGGACTCAGGATTGCATACGTCTGCTTCGTAGAGCATGATTGCGCTATCCCAGAGGGATGCGTAGGAGTGGCTGATAGTGCGCCGCACTGTCGGGCTAACCAGAGGAGGACTCCGTGCCGGGCAATGAACCTGACGTTCAGTTCCACGACGCAGACGCGCAGCGTCTCGCCGAACTGGGCTACAAACAACAATTCGATCGCCGCTGGTCGGGGTTTTCGAACTTCGCCATCTCGTTCTCGATCATCTCGATCCTGTCAGGCTGTTTTACGACCTTCGGTCAGGCGTGGAACAACGGTGGTCCGATTGCCATCTCGCTCGGTTGGCCGATCATCGCCGCCTTGATCATGGTGATTGGTCTCTGCATGGCAGAGCTCGTGTCGGCGATGCCCACCTCGGGCGGTATCTACTACTGGTCGTTCAAGCTCGGTAAACCCGTCCACGGCTGGTTGACAGGTTGGCTCAATCTGGCGGGCCTGATCGCCGTCATTGCGGGCGTCGACTATGGCTTCGCGACGTTCTTCGTTACCACGATGAATCTGTGGAACGCGTGGTGGGACCCGACAAACCTCAATCTCGTCTTCGAGGTCTTTATCGTCTGTGTCGTTGTTCACATCCTGCTCAACGTGTTTGGCGCGCGCATCATCCACCACCTCCAGTCAATCAACGTGTATTGGCACGTGGCGGGCGTGGCGGCGATCGTGCTGATTCTGGTCTTCATTCCAGAGCACCATCAGACTGCGTCGTTTGTCTTTACCGAGCGCATCAACAATTCGGGCTTTGGTGAGAGTTGGTACTGGTTCCTCGTGCTTCCGCTCGGCTTTTTGCTGACGCAGTACACCATCACCGGGTTTGACGCCTCTGCGCACGTTTCAGAAGAAACCGGCGGAGCGGCAAAGGCTGCTGCACAGGGTCTCTGGCGTTCGATCTTCTTCTCGGGGATCGGCGGCTGGATTCTGCTCTTGTCCTTTCTATTTGCGTCCACGCACGTGAAGGAGATCAACGACGCCTTTGGCTTCTCGCCGGTGATCTTCCTGACTGCCCTGCCGCTGAATTATGCGAAGGTGATCTTGGTCATCTCGTGCGTCGGCCAGTTCTTCTGTGGCATGTCGTGCGTGACGGCAGCCTCGCGGATGTTGTTTGCGTTCTCGCGTGACCGCGCGGTACCGGGCCATAGCCTATGGTCGAAGGTCGACAAGAATAAGAATCCGACGAACGCCGCGATTGGTGTTGCGGTCGCAGCCATCATCCTGACGTTGCCTGCGTTGTACGCACCGGCTGGCACCGTCGTGCCGGTTGCGTTTTTCGCCGTTACCTCGGTGACGGTGATCGGGTTGTTCGTGTCCTTTGCGATCCCGATCTGGTTGCGTTGGCGACAAGGTAATCACTTCGTCCAGGGCCCATGGAATCTTGGGAACCACTGGAAGTGGATGTGTCCGGTTGCCGTGCTCGAGATCGCGTTGGTCTCGATTGCGTTCATCATGCCGACCAACCCTGGTGGTGTGCCGTGGGATCCGCGCTTCGACTGGACGCTGGTCCAGTACGCGCCGATCGCCATGGCGATCGTCGTGGGTGGCGCCATGATCTGGTGGGTACTCAGCGCCCACAAGTGGTTTACGGGTCCGGTCTCGGACATCGCGACTCCGCTCGACCCGCATCTGCTGAGGGACTAAGGGTGTGTGCTGCGTCCGGCCCGCATGGTGCGGGTCGGACGCAGCTGGTCACGCGGGTGATTCGCGCGTCATGCGAGCTGACAGTTTTACGAGATATACCGGTACCGGTATACTTAGGGCATGTCGGCCGCCAGCCTCATTCGTGCCGCACGCGTGTCCGCCGGACTCACGCAGACCGAACTCGCGCGGCGCGCGGGAACGTCTCAACCGGCGATCGTCCGTTACGAGTCGGGCGAGTCGTCGCCGTCGGTCGCCACGCTCGAGCGTCTGTTGCGTGCCGCCGGCCAGCGCCTCGAGCTTTCGGCCATTCCCGTCAAGGTGGCGCACGATGCGTCGTCGGTGCGGATGCGCAAGCTCCGGGCGCATCGCCGCGAGATTTTGGCGCTAGCCCGAGCACATGGTGTGCGTAACGTCCGCGTTTTTGGCTCAGTTGCGCGTGGTGATGACACAGCGACAAGTGATATTGATCTGCTCGTGGATGTTGGCGACGACTATTGGGCCGGGCTCGGTGCGTTGAGTGACATGCGAGCCGCGGTGAGCGAGCGACTCAATGAACGCGTTGATGTTTGGGCGCTCCCGTATATGAAGAAACCCGTCGCCGCCTCCGCACTCGCGGAAGCGGTGACGTTATGAGTCCACGGGAACTCGAACTTCGGGTTGCAGATGTTTTGGCCGCAGTTGCCGAAATTTGAACGATTCTACAAACGCTTGATGGCGACATATTTTCGGAGCTGGAGTTCGCTGCAGTTCGATACCACCTGATTGTGATTGGTGAGGCCGTGCACCATTTGCCTGAGAGTCTTCGTCGTGATCCGACCTGGCGGCCCTTCCTCGAGTTGAGGAACCACCTTGCACACGAGTACTTCCGCCTCAATCACGCGCGTATCGCCGAGCTCATTGGCGAGCCGCTCGCCAAGCTCGAGCGAGCCTCACGAGATCTACTGCGAGAAACCTAAGGCGTCGCTAGCAGCGCGTCGGGCCCCTCGGCCGTCAACGCCCGAGCGATAGCTCGGCAGGCGTACTCTGCATCGCTGTGAAGGGCATTGTCGTCGGGGATCGACCACGACGATTGCTTGACGACGACCACGCCGCGGGGACGATCGACGTAGATCATCTGGCCATGAATACCCACGGCCATCACACAGCCGGGGTCGACGCGGGGCTGATACCAGCAGGAGCGATAGCAGCCACCGGGCAGCCAGTCGGCGTAGTCACCGATTGCCCAGTGAGTGGGGTCGCCTCCGGTTGTGAAGTCCTCGATGAAGTCCGCGGGCACGATGCCTGCGCCACCTTCGGCGACCATCATTCCGAGTCGGCCAAGGTCGCGCGCGGTTGCGCTGAGGCCACCGGCAGCACGGGGCACACCGAAGCGATCAAGGGTCATATCCGCGTCGGCTTCTGCACCCATCGGGACCCAGAGATATTGCGACACGGCCTGAGAGTACGGCAGCCCACTGGCCGCCTCACAGACCCAACCGAGCATGTCTGTGGTCGGCGACATGTAGCGGAAGCGCTGCCCGTGCTCGCCCTCTTTTTGGCGAGAGGCAAGAAACTCGTGCAGCCCCATGTGGTCGGGTGGGGCTGGGTACCAGCCAGCCGAGTTGCGGTAGAGCACGATATCTGGCCCCGGCGAGTAGTCCTCGACGAATGCGTACGACGCCTCCATATCGAGCAGATGGCGAACCGTCGCGTCGCCGAAGCCACTGTCTGCAACGTCTGGCACGTAGGTGATGACGGGAGCATCGACGTCGATCTTGCCAGCGCCGACAAGCGCCCCACAGAGCAGCGACGTGATCGACTTGGTGACGCTGAACATCAGATGCGGTTCGTCATCGCGAATGCCCGGTGCCAACCACTCGAGGGCAACAGCATCGCCTTTGATTGCGATGAGCGCATCGGTTTCGGTCGTAGCCAAGTACTCGCCCAGTACGCGCTCGCCAGTCGAGCTATCGAACCGGAGATCGAGCAGGTTGCCCGCCGGCTCAAAGCTGAGTGGGCGTGGGTGATGGCCATGGCGGATGCGTCCGGTGGGAATCAACTCGCGCACGTGTCGAAATGACCAGCGCGTGTGAGGTGGCTGCATCCAATTTGCGAGCGTGGGGCGGTCCATAGCGGCAGTATGGTCGCTTGCCACGGGACGCGCGACCCTATTCTGCGGGTGTGGCTGGTTTCACCTCCGAGATTCCGAACATCGCAGCCGATACGCCGATCTGGCTCAGCCTGATTGCAACGGCAACCGGCGCGTTGCAGGGCGCGTTACTCGGACGTCAGCGCTCGCCAAAGATTGATATTGCTGGCCTCTCAATTTTGGCGCTATCGCTGGGTTTTGGCGGTAGCGTGATCCGTGATGTTTTGATCGGCAACACGCCACCGGAGGCACTGCGCCACTGGTATTACATCGCCATGGTCGTCGTAGCGATCGTTGTGATCGTCGCGTTCGGGCGAGAAATCGCGCGCTTCTCCTACTCGCTGTTCATTTTGGATTCTCTGACGATGGGACTCTTTGCAGCGGTCGGTGCGCAGTACGCCATCACGTTTCATCTGCCGAGTCTGACGGCCATCTTGGTGGGCTCGTTTGCCGCGGTGGGGGGTGGTGTTGCGGCCTCGTTGTTGTTGCGCGATGTGCCCCAAATCATGCGCCCTGGCCCGCCCTATGCCGTGGCGGCCGTGGCGGGAACGATTGTCTACGTCGTCCTGGATGGCCGGATCGGCGGACTTGCCCCGATTGCCTGTGTGATCGTCGTCTTCGCGATCCGTGTGATCGCGGAGCGGAAGGGGCTCCGCACGCGCCCGATCCGCCCGATCGATGAGTAGCGTCAAATCAACGGGGGCCACGCCGTCTGGCATGCCGGTCCCGAGTGCCGCGCGGCGTACCCTCTGAGCGCAATGAGCGAACTTCCCGACGAGCAGCAACGCGAGCCGCCTTCTGTGGTGGCCTGTCGACAGCCCTGTCCGATGTGTCAGAGCCTCGAGCCGCCGATTGACGTCCACGGGCATAGCCAGTGCGCGACCTGCAAGATCAACATCGATCCGTGTTGCGGCGGTGCTGCGTTCGAACTTCCCGCGGCGTCGTGAGCGAGTTGGTCGTGTCGAGCCGCGTCTGCGGGCCGACACGACCATGTCGTCTTACGTGACGGTAAATTCTTGGTACATGCCGCCGGCGTAGTGCCCAGGCAGGTTGCAAAGCAGGATGTAGTGCCCAGCCTTGAGGTCGATCGTGACCATCTTGGTGGCTCCAGGCTCGAGGTCTGCGGCCTCGCCAACGCTGGTGGACTCGTTGGCAGTGCCGTCGGGCTCGGTCAGCTGCTTCGGAGTCTTATCCGTCAAGACGGCGACCATCTCGTGCGTCATCGTGCCGAAGTTCGTCACGATGAAGCGCACCTTGCCGGCCTTCACGGTTTTGAGTGAAGATTGCATTGAGAACTGATCGTTGGCCGCGAGCGCGACGGCGACGTCAGTGACACCCGTGATGGGTACGACTGGCTTGACGACCGGTGCGGTGACGGTGAACTCGGCGTACATGCCGCCCTTGTAGTGGCCCGGCAGGTTACAGAGCAGGACGTAGTGACCGGGAATCAGTTTGAGAGTGACGCTCTTCGAAGCCCCTCCAGCGATGTCTGCTGCCTCGCCGACACTCGTCGACTCGTTAGCGGTTCCATCAGGCTCGGCCAACTGCTGCGGTGTCTTTTCGGTCTTGACCACGACCATCTCGTGCACCATCGTGCCGTCGTTTTTGACGTTGAACGTAACCTTGCCTGCCGGTACGGAATTGATTGATGGTGCCAGTGAGAACGTGCTGGTCTTCGCGAGATCGACCGTGACGATGGAAGTTCCGTTGGCATTCGCGGTGCTCGCGATGGTATCGGTCGGTGCAGTGGTGGCGGTTGTATCGGTCGCCATCGAATCCATGCCGGCCATCGTGCTCGGCATCGTCGAGGCCGAGCCGCCAGAGCCGGTCACCTTGGCGTCGCGATACGTGGTTCCGCCACAGCTGGCAGCGGTCACCGCAATGACGGCAACGACCGCAAGCGCTGCGAAGCGTTGGAAAACGTTCATCAATTCACCTCGGGGGGGGAACGGTTGAGGCCGGTTACCTCAATCCATGAGGTAACACACGCACCGTACACCTCAACCGTGTCGAGAAAGTGCTGAAAAACAACCTATTGGGGTAGGGAATTCACCAATCTGCACCTGTCAGGTTCCGGACGTGGTTGGATGTGAGGACACGGCACGTTGCGTCAGGAGTAGTGGTGCTCAAAAGGGTGGTTCAGCGGACGATCTTCTCCACGCTCGTCGCGTTGTTCGCCGTAGGTGCATGCACAGGATTGTCAGTTGCGGCCACAACGGTATCGGCGCCTCGTCTACTGAGTAATCTGACGGTCGCAAGCCCGCACGCAGCGGGCTATTCGCGCGATCTCTTTAACCTCTGGATCGACGCCAATGGCGACGGCTGTGATACCCGCAAAGAGGTCTTGATCAGCGAGGCGCGAGTCAGCCCACATATCGGTGCGGGGTGTTCGCTGACCGGTGGGCGTTGGTGGTCGGCGTACGACAACCTCTTTATCACCAACTCGAGCAGTCTCGATATCGATCACTTCGTGCCGTTGGCTGAGGCTTGGCGTTCGGGTGCCTACCGCTGGAGTCCGGGGACACGCGAGGCCTACGCGAACGACCTTGGGTATTCGTTGTCGTTGATTGCTGTCTCGGCGAGCACGAACCGGAGCAAAAGCGATGCCGACCCCGCTGGTTGGCTGCCGCCGTTCAACTCGTATCGCTGCACGTACGTTGCGACCTGGGTTGCGATCAAGTGGCGGTGGCGATTGACAATTGACTCCCTCGAAAAAGGTGCACTCACACTCGGGTTGGCTGGGTGTGGCGCGGCGGCAAACGTGCTGCAGCCGACGCGCGCAGCGGTCGCAATCGGTCCGGTAGTGCCCACCGCCAGTGGAGCAACGACGACGGCAAGCAACAACGGCGCGCTCGACCCACGCTTTCCGTATTGCACGCAGGCGATTGCGGCCGGGTTCGGCCCGTACTACCGCGGGCAAGACCCTGAGTACGCGTGGTATCGCGATGCCGATGGTGATGGCATCGTGTGCGAGAAGTGACCCGTCAGACTACGGCCATGATCTCCGTCAGCCACCTGTTGCACACGCCGGTCAAGAGCCTTGCGGTGAGCGAGGTTGAGCAACTCGAGCTCGGCCCGAATGGCGTCGTTGGCGACCGCAGCTTCTTCCTGCTGGGTGATGACGGCCGCTCGCTCAATGCTGCTCGGCGACTACCACTCTGTCAGGCCTCAGCGACGCTCAACGACGGGCAGTTGACCATTTTGCTGCCGGACGGCACGTCCGTGACGGGGCCGACAGACCTTGGCGAACGATTGACGGTCGGCTGGGATATGAAGTCCGAAATTGATGCCTATGTCGTTCCAGGTCCCTGGCGCGAGGCGCTTTCCGCGTTCGCGCGCGAGCCGGTGCGTCTGGCTCATGTCGCCGATGAACGCGGCGGTTGGTCGGGCTTCTCGGTCTCGCTGATTGGGACGCCGTCGATTGATGCGCTCGGCCTCGGACCAATCGATAGTCGTCGTTTTCGCATGCTGATTCAAACTGCGGGTGGCGCGCCATTTGTTGAGGATGGTTGGGTCGGGCGCGACGTACGCGTTGGCAATGCGGTGATTCATGTCGACGAGACGTGTGCGCGCTGTGCGGTGACCACGTGTGATCCCGATACGGGAGAGCGCGATGTCGATACGTTGCGCGCGATGATCGACGCCAAGGGATCTGCTGATCTTGGGGTCTATGGCTCAGTCGTAGAGCCTGGTCTGATGTCCGTCGGTGACACGGTGGAACTGCTCTGACCTAGCGCCAGAGTGCGTTGATCGGATCCCATAGGACGGACAGAAGGAATACGCCCATCGCGATGAGGAGGACGATCGCGGTGATGTGCATGAAGCGTGGGTGCATGGGGGCAGCGTACCGGGTGGTCAGACGGCCGAGAGCCCCGGATTACCCTCGGCGACAGCTGGTGCAGACGATCGCAGCCGCGGGAGCGAGATCA